>Ga0193695_1000010_pt1 | contig 117787 bp, 108 predicted proteins | sample L3s2metaG_FD_160568 | JGI IMG/M metagenome (GOLD analysis project Ga0193695, IMG submission 160568) | Soil microbial communities from a riparian zone of the East river system, Colorado, United States - L3s2 | ecosystem: Environmental > Terrestrial > Soil > Riparian zone | place: USA: East... | reverse complement strand
AGGTGGAGGTGGAGGTGGAGGTGGAGGCGGAGGCGGAGGCGGAGGTGGAGGTGGAGGTGGAGGAGGTGGCGGAGGTGGCGGAGGTGGCCCACCAGAACAGGTTGGGAACGCGAACGAGCCGATCCTCGTCTTCCACGAAGTGCCCGTAGTCAACATGTACTCATTCGTGTACCAGAAGGTGCAGTCGTCGGTCGGGTCGGTCGAAAGCATCGAGTAATCGCCCCAGCGGTTGGCGGTTTCGGAGCCGGTACCGGCGTATAGCTGCGTCTCACCCTGGGAGAGCTCGCCGGGCGGGTCGCTCGCGAGCCGACCCGCGTACGAGATGCTCGGGTAATTCGGCGCGGTGCCGTTGCTGGTCGAGAAGCCGATCGCCATGTTGCCGTCGTGGTCCATCGCGGCCGAGCCCATCCAGCGGTTGAGGCCGTCAGCAGGCGCGTAGGTGCCCTGCTGCGCGATGCTCCAGTTGCCGGTCGTCTTGTTGACCTCGTACCAGCGGACGCCCGCTCGGCCGGAGCCGGCGTTGACGCTGTGGTCGACGACGATCGCCTGATGGTCGCCGAAGTTGCGATACGCAAGCCGGTACATCATCCGGTCGTTGAGGGCGTCCAGCCGCTGGCTCGTCCCGGGCTGCGGAATGCCGTTCAGCGTCGAGTCGAACTGCGCGGTCGCAAGGCTCCCCTCGTGAGTGACGTTGAGCGTCCCTCCGCCCGACCAGTCGGCGGTCGCGTTCCAGACGTCGAGGCGGTCCTGCGGGAAGCCCCAGGCGTTGTCGTCGACCTCGATCAGCGGGTTCGGCGCGCCTGCGGGCGGGAGCGTCGGCCCGTCGGCGTCGGCCGGAAGCATTCCGCCCCAGAGATTCGGCTCGATCTGGAACAGGTCGCGGTAGAGCATCCGCGTCGTGTGGCAGGCGAGCATCTGGTCGCGCTCGAGGGCGAAGGCGCCAACGCCGGCCCATCCATCGCCCGGTTCGCTGAACTGGTTGACCGTGATCATGTAGGCGTTCTGAGTCGGCCAGACGCCGAACTTCGGATAGTCGTTCAGCGATGTCTGGCTCGCGACGTACTCGTAGGCGCACCACTGCCCCGTCGGGTCGGGAGTCATCGACATGGCAACGCACTGGTAGAACGGGCCGACCGGGTAGGTCGGGTACGCGAGCTGGCCGGCGATCCAGCGGTCGGCGAACTGGTCGTAGAGGACGATCGGGTCGCCGCCGTTGCCGCTGCTCGCTCCGCAGTGCGTCGTGCCGGTGAAGAGGGTGTTGCCGTTCCTCGGTGAGAGCAGGACGTTGCCAGTCCGGTCGAACACGGCGTACGAGAGGTTGACCCACTGCATGTAGTGGTTCGGCCCGATATCGCCCTCGGTGTCGGGCGGGATCGCTCCGTTGCGGTTGTTGACGCCCTCGAAGTTCACGATCGGGGAAGGCATCTGTCCACGCGGCGCGGTTCGCTGGACGAGCGCGCTGCCGCCGTGTGGACCGGGCACCGCTTCCCCGGCTCGGTTCACCTCGGGCCTCATGACCCAGCCCTTCTTCGAGGCCTGGGCCGGCGCGAGGCTCCGCATCGGCGGCGTGATCACCGGGTGAATGAGAACGCTGCGAGTCGCGGGCGAGGAGGCCTGAGTGCCTATGCCCAACCCGGAGGTCGCGGCGCCCGCCGGGACGGCCGGCGAGAACGGCCTAGTGGCGCCCGGCCTCATTTTCGATCCGGATGACGCCAAGGCGATGCTCGCAACAGCTACGCCGAACACGGTCGCAGCCGCGAGCAACATTCGTCCAGGCCTAATTGGAGCCCCCCACGATTCGCATTTCGTTGTAGCCCTTTCTCAGACGTCAGTCAAGGGGACAGTTGCCTGGGGCCCGCCAGCTTCGGTAGCTGCTCGGCCCATCGTCTTGGGCAAGGGAGGCTTCATTCGGGAGCTCTCCCAAATAGAGAGCGGCCCGGCGAAGATCGCCGGGCCGCTCCGAGATTCGACTTGCCTAGTCGGGCCTAGCGCCGGCCGACCACCAGCTTGACCGGGTAGCCGGCGGGCTTGACCTTGCCGGCCCTCGGGCTCTGGGCGATCACGCGGCCCGGGTGCCTGGAATGAGCGCGACGGATACGGCCCACGGAGCAGTGTGCCGCGCGGATCCGCGCCTTCGCCGTCCTGAGTGCCAGTCCGATCACCCGCGGCACATGGCAGCGCACCGGAGGTGGCGGAGGTGGAGGTGGTGGTGGCGGAGGTGGCGGAGGTGGCGGAGGCGGTGGTGGCGGCGGAGGCGGGCCGCTCGGGCAGCTCGGGAACTTGAAGGACCCGATCCGCGTCTTCCAGTTCGCCTGGCCAGACGTCTGGATGTACTCGTCGGTGTACCAGAACGTGCAGTCATCGACCGGGTCGGTCGAGAGCATCGAGTAGTCGCCCCAGCGGCCGGCCGAATGCGTCTGGTTCCCGGTTCCGGCGAAGAGCAGCTGCTCGACCTGCGGGAGCTCGTTCGGCGGATCCGTCGCGAGCCGGCCCACGTACTCGATGCTCGGGAACGTGTCCGTCGAGTTCGAGATCGAGAAGCCGATCGCCATGTTCCCGTCGTGGTCCATGGCCGCGCTTCCCATCCACCGGTGCTTGCCGTCGGCGGGCGCGTAGGTGCTCTGCTGGTTGATGCTCCAGTTGCCCGTCGTCTTCGTCAGGTCGTACCAGCGGACCCCGGCCCGGTCCGAGCCGACGTCGACCGTGTGGTTGACGACGATCTCCTGGTGGTCGCCGAAGTTCCGATACGCCATCCGGTACATGAGCCGGTCGCCGAGGGTGTCGAGCTTTTGAGCGGTGCCCGGCTGCGGGACGCACGAGGAGAAGTTGCACAGAATCCCGTCGAAGGACGCGACCGGGAGCACGCCTTCGTGTGTCACGTCCAGCGAGGGGGTGTTGGGATCCCAGTTCGCCGTCGCGTTCCAGACGTCGAGGCGATCCACCGGGAAGTGCACCGGATCCCACGCGTTGTCGTCGACCTCGATCAGAGGAGCCGGCGCGTTGTCAGGTGGCAGCGTGGCGCCGTCGGCATCCGCCGGGAGCATGCCGCCCCACAGGTCCGGAGCCTGCGGGAACATGTCCCTATAGAGCATGCGCGCGGGGCCGCAGTTGAGCATCTGGTCGCGCTCGAACGCCATGACGCCGACCCCGCCCCAGCTCTCGCCGGGCTCGTTGAACTGGTTGATCGTGGCCATATAGGCGTGCTGGGTCGGCCAGACCCCGAACTTCGGATAGTCGTTGAGCTTGTTCTGCGTCACGATGTACTGGTAGCTGCACCAGGTCCCGGACGGGTCGTCCGTGCTCGAGACCGCGACGCACTGGTAGAAGGGCCCGCTCGGGTAGTTCGGCAGAGCAAACTGGGACGCGAGCCAGCGGCCAGAGTACTGGTCGTACTGCACGATCGGGTCCCCGTCGTTGTTTGCCGCGCAGACCGGCGCGTTCGCGTTGCCGACCCAGAGGGTGTTCCCGGGAAGCGTCGCGCCGACCTGAGTTCCGGTCTTGGTGTAGATCGCGAAGTGGAGGTTGACCCACTGCATGTAGTTGTTCGGCCCCACGTCGCCCTCGGTGTCAGGCGGAAGGCAGCTGCAGATTCTCGCAATGCCGTCGAAGTTCTGGATCGGCGCGGGCATGTGGCCGCTGCCGGCCTTGGTCTGAACCGCGGCGGTCTTGCCGGAGCTCGTAACTCCGCCGAGCGACTCGGCTCTCGACAGCTCGCGCGTGACGTTGTGCTTGCCCGCCTGCACGTGTGTGATGTCGCGCAGCGGCCGTGTAAGGCCCGGCAAGGCGAGCTGAGTCCTCTGGGCAGGCGACGCCTTCAACGCGCTGCTGTTCGAAGACGCATTTGCCTGGGTTCCCGCGGCGACGCGCGAGGCAACACCTAGGCGGTGTGCGGATTGATTGTTCCCCGCTCCGTTCGACAGGCCGAAGCCGACGAACAGACCAGCGATTACCGTCGCGCCCACAAGCGCGACCCAGAGTCGACGGTTCTTACGCAAAGTGCCCCCTCATTCCCGAATGACGTATGAGACTCATTCATACCAGCGAAATCGAGAAACGTCTATAGGCCAACCGGCCCATTCAACCCGCGCGCCGGGCTCGCCGGGTCCTGATTAGGTGCGGCCGTGAGCCTCGTCGTCCAGGTCATCGTCACCGGGCTCGCGGCAGGGGGCGTCTACGGCCTCGTCGCCGTCGGGCACTCGCTCATCTACCGGCTGACGGGGATCGTCTACTTCGCGTTCGGCGACCTCGTCGCGTTCGCCGTCTTCGTCACCTTGCTCGTTGCCGCGGGCACGGCTCCGGTTAGCCAGACGAGCCTGGCGCCCGGACGATTCCTACTGGCGCTCTTCGTCGCGCTCGCTGCGTGCATCGGGCTAGGAGCCGCCACCTACGTCCTCTTCATCGAGCCGTATCTCCTACGCGGCTCGACGCTGGGCTGGGTCGCGGCGACGCTGGCGATCGCGTTTGCCCTCCGGGGGATGATCGGCGCGACGTTCACCCGCCCCGCGTACGTCTTCCCGGACCCGATTCCGTTTGACCGCATCGGTCACGGCGGCCTGGTCACGATCGCCGGCGCCAGCGTCCAGGTCCGGTCGTTCTTCGTCATCGCCCTAGCCGCGGCACTCGCCGCGCTCGCGGCCTGGGCCCTCGAGCGCACGAGGTACGGACGGGCGCTCCAGGCGATCGCCTCGGACGTCGAGGGAGCGCGGTTCGTCGGACTGCCCGTCGAGGGGCTCGTTGCACTGACGTTCGGCGTCGTCGGCGGGCTGGCCGCGCTCGCCGCCGTCGCTGCCGCTCCGACGGCGCCGTTCTCGGTCGACACGGGCACCTTGCTCGGGCTGAAAGGTCTCGTCGCTGCGTTGATCGTCCGGTTCGGATCTCCGTGGGCCGCCTTCTGCGCGGGCCTCGGCGTCGGCCTCGCCGAAGCGGCGATCGACAACCTCCGCATCGGAGACTTCGGGCTCGGGCCCCAGTACGGCGAGGTCCTTCCCCTGGCCTTCGCCCTCGGCCTGATCGCCTATCGCTCGCTGCGCTCCGACGCGGCGTTCGGTCGCGCATGAGCACGACAGTCGTAGGCCAGACGGGCAGCGCGCTCGCCGCCGCGGGTCGGGAGATCCGCGCCGGGTGGACCCTCCGCACGACGCTCGCGATGCTCGCGATCGCAGCCGCGCTGATCGCGCCCGGCGTCTTGCCGCTCTCCGGCCGTATGCCCGACCTCGCGGCCTTCGTGTACCTCGCGGTCGCCGCCGTCGGGCTTGCCTACGCGGTCGGCCTGGCGGGGATTCCGTCGCTCGGGCAGGGCGTCTTTCTCGGAGTCGGGGCCTTCACCGAGGCGATCGCACGGGCCAAGGGCGGCTGGCCGCTCGTGCCGTCGCTCTTGCTGGCGGTCGTCGCCGCTGCGGCGGCCGGCGGGCTCACAGGCCTTGCGACCGGCCGGCTAAGAGGCGCCTTCGTCGCCGCCAGTACCTGGATCCTGAGCTGGATCGTCGTTCTCACCCTGACGTCGTTCCCGGGTCTCTCCGGCGGCGCCCAGGGGCTCGTCCTCCCCGAGGCCACGGTCTTCGGCCGGACGCTGACGCCGACGGCTCACTACGAGCTCGGCATCGTGCTGCTCGCCCTCGCGATCGTTGCGTTCGCCGTCATCGCCCGCCGCGCGCCGGGCCTCGCGCTCGCGGCCGCGCGCGAGCAACCCAACCCTGCGCTCGGGCTCGGCGTCCCTGTCGCCCGGCTGCGCCTCGGAGCGTTCGCCGCGTCGGCCGCGATCGCCGGGCTCGCGGGGGCGCTCGGGGTCGAGCTCGCGCAGGTCGCCGACCCGTCGGGCTACGGGCCCGTCCTCTCCTTCAAGCTCTTCGTCGCCGTCATCGTCGGGGGGGCCCGGATGCCCCTCGGCCCCGTCGCCGGGCTGCTCGTCATCTCCGTCTTCTCGCACGCGGCCGAGCAGATCGGAGGCCTGCGTGGACTCCCGCCGGGACGCCTCGAGGAGATGCTGACCGGCTACGGGCTCCTGCTCGTCCTCGGGCTCGGCGGCATCGGCCTGCTGCCGGCAGCCCGCGGCTGGTGGGACACGCGCCGCGGATCCTCACCGGACGCCGCGCCTCCCACCCACGTCGAGCCGCTCGCGAGCGTGGAGGGCGCTCGACCGCTGGCCGCACGCGGCCTCTCCAAGCGGTTCGAAAGCCTCGTCGCGCTCGACGAGCTCGATCTCGACCTCACTCCGGGCACGGTGCACGCGCTGGTCGGGCCGAACGGGTCGGGCAAGACAACGGCGCTGAGAGCGCTGTCCGGCGAGCAACGGCCCGACTCCGGCTCGATCGTCCTCGGAGACGATCCCCTCGGGCCGGCGACCCAGCGCGCGCGAGCCCGCCGCGGCGTCGTCGGCACACAGCAGACAACGGCGATCTTCCCCGATCTGACGGTGCTCGAGCACGCCCTCGTCGGCGCCGGCCTCCGGCGTCGCCGCTCCGGCCCCTTCCGGACGCTCTTCCGGACCCCGCAGGCGAGGGCCGAGGAAGCGAACGCGGAACGACGGGCTCTCGGAGCTCTCGAGCTGGTCGGCCTACTGGAAGACCGCGGCCGGCCCGCAAACGAGCTCTCGGCGCACCGGCAGCGGCTGCTCATGCTGGCGTCGGCGCTTGCGACGCAGCCGCGAGTGCTCCTGCTCGACGAGCCTGCGGCGGGCGCGTCGTCGACCGAGCTCGATCGCCTGGTGAGCTTGCTCCAGGCCCTGCGCGGCAAGGGGCTTGCGCTCCTGCTCATCGAGCACAACCTCCGCTTCGTCCGCCGGGTCGCCGACCAAGTGACCGTGCTCGAAGCGGGCCGGCGGATCGCCTCGGGGACCCTGGACGAGGTCGCCGCGGACGAGAACGTGCGCGCCGCCTACCTTGGCCGCAGGTCCTTCTAGGATGCCCAGCCTGTTGAATCGGCTGCTCATGTTGATGGTGCTTTGCTGCCTGGCCGCCGGGTGTGGCGGGAGCAAGTCGAAGAGCCAGGACAAGACGCTGCTGATCGCCGTGAATGCCCCGTTCTCGCGGACGCCCTATGTCGGCCTGACGATCGCGGATGGCGCTGGGCTCGCTGCAGCCGCGGATGTCGTGAAGACGAAGGAGGGCACATACCGCTTCCGCATCAAACGCTACGACACGGGCCTCTCGGCACGGACCGCCGTTGCAAACATGCGCCACGCCGTGGCCGACGGGGCGGTCGCGATCATCGACGAGGGCACGGGCATCAACGCCTCCTGGCGGATCGCGGCCGATGCCGACCGGCCGATCGGCATCACGTACCAGGGCGGCGTCGGCCTCGTCGATCCGGTCGACCGCCCCAACGTCTTCCGGATCGCGCCGACCGATCACGGGACGGCGTTTCGCCTCGCCGAGTACTTGATCCCGAAGCGCCTGCGGATCGGCCTCGTCGTCGACGACTCCTCCTACGGCCAGGAAGGGCTGAAGGCTCTCCGGCAGGCCTTTGCGAGCAACCCGGGCTCGGTTGCGATCAGGCTGACCGTCCCGGCCGATGCCCCGGATCTTGCTCCCGAGGTTCTGCGCGCAAGGCGCGCGGGCGCGACCGCGCTGCTCGTCTGGGCCGAGCCGACCACGATCGCCGGCGTGATCGCGGCCGCGCGCGGCTCCGGCTGGCAGGTCCCCGTCTATACGCCGGCCACCGGCGAGGACCCCGTCGTCCGCCAGCAACTCGCGAACCACCCGGACTGGGTCGACGGCCTCACGTTCGCGGCCGGGCGGCCGACCGCCGAGGTCGGGGCTGGGCCGTTCCTCTCTTTCGAGCGTGACTACGAGCAGCGCTTCGGGGTGCAGCTCGTGGGCGTGAAGACGCCCGACGGCGCGCGGGTCGTGCAGCCTCCTGACTACGCGATGTACTCCTACGATTTCGTCAACGTGCTCGCCGCTGCCATCGAGCGCGCAGGCGGCGTCAAGGACCGTGAGCAGCTGCTCGCGGCAATGAACCAGGTCTCGGTCCTGGGGGCGAACGGCGACCAGCGCGGCTTCAACGAGAACAACCACGAAGGCGTGGTCGACGACGACGTCTACTTCGCGCGCTTCGAGGGGATGACCTACTCGCCGGTCAAGGACGATCCGCTGTCGGCGACTCTCGCCGTGATCGACCAGCGGCGCTGACGGAGCGTGGTGAAGCGACTTCTCGTCACGATCGGCGCGACCTTCGCGGTCGCTGTGGCCCCACAGGCCGCAATCGCCGAGCCGCCGGTCGTCTCCTTGCCCTGGCCGCCGACGGTCCTACCCCACACACCACCGCTCGCGCCTCCGACGGAGGGCGTCCTCCCGCTCTCGGTTCGGTTCCTGGGGAAGGTGGCCTGCCGGGAGCGCGTTGTCGTCGGGCTCGAAGACGACGGCACGCCTCACTCCGTCCGGGCTCTCCAGACACTCGCCGTCAATCAGCTCGGGGACTATGTCTTCGCGGTGCCGGCTCCGGTTCGATCGGTCCTGCCCGGGCCCGGAACGGAATCGCCGCCGGGACGGCGTCAGAACCAGATTCTCTGGCAGGGGTTCTCGCCCGGGCACCGAGTGCTCGCCGCCTGGGCTGACCTCCGGCCGGCCGAGAGCCTCGGCTCGCTGCCGCTCCGCGTCCGGGTGACGACCGAAGTGGACGGCGCTCGACTAGGGCCCGGCGAGAAGCGGAGCGGCGGGCTGCGAGTGACGCTGACCGCCGAGAACGCGACCGTGGCGACAGCGCGGTCCTTCACGGCCGAGCCCGATCCAGTCGACCTGGCGATCGTCCTCGGCCGGATCCGGTCGGCGATTCGGCGCGACGTCTTCGCGGAAGGGCTGAACGTCCGCCTGCACTCGTCCATGACGCCGGTGGAGGCTCGTGTGGCCGCCCCGCTGAAGATCGACGGCACGCTGACGTTCGCGCCCGGCACGGTGCAGCTGCGCGGAGCGCGCGGCGGAGTCGTCCACATCTCCGGTCTGCTGGACGGACTTCGGCACTCCCGACTGCGCGTCGTCCTGCGCGGCCGGGCGACGAGTGCCTCGGCGCCCAGGCTGGAGCTCCGGGTCAGGACAGGCGACATCGCGGACACCGTCACCCCGTCCCAGGATCAGCGCACGCGGCTGGCAGGAACGATCGCGCTCGAGCTCGCCTACGCCCGCAAGCGCCAGTACGACATGTTCCTCGCGAGCCCGGATCAGGCAGGCCCGAGCTCGACCACCTATGTCTACCGGACCTCAGCGGCTCCGCGACCCGCACCGAGCGGCGTAGGTTCCGGCGGCGAGGGGGATCACGCGCTGGGCTGGATCGTCCTCGGGCTGGTGCTGGTTGCCGGCATGCCGACGGCGGCCGTCATTTGGGCTCACTCGTAGCGCCCTCCGCTGGCTGCTCCTCCGCGGCCTTCGCATAGGCGAGCTGGAGGTTCGCGGTCACCTGGTTGAAGTCGCGTAAGACCTCCTCGGGCACCGACCCTTCGAGCACGGGGACGAGCGCGCGCAGCGACTCGATCGCGAGCTTCGCCTGCTCGAGGTCTCGGCCGGCCGGGTCGAGCTTCGCGTAGCCGAGCTGGGCGACGGTCGAGATCGTCGAGAGCAACAGATCCGAGACCTTCATCTTGCGGATGTGATCCAGGAGCTCCTCGGGGGTGAGCTCCTCCGAGCGCTCCTCCTCAACCACCGACCGTCTCCCTGCGTCTGACCTGCTCCGCATAGATCTCCTGGAGGCTCGCGCCTTCCTCGAGGCGCGCGATCTGGCGCTCGGCCGCGTTCGCAGCCGGGATCGTCAGGTACTCCGCAACGCCGAGCTCCTCGGCCACCGGCTGCACCCACTCGATCAGCTCTTCGATCGCGGCCCGGGTCGGGCGCACCTCGTGCGTGCGCAGGTCGATGAACTCGCCGGCGAGACCCCAGCGGATCGCCCGCCAGAAGTTCTCCTCGATCTCACGGTTGGTGGGCAGGAACGCCGGCTCGCCGTCGTCGATCGCTCGTGCGACCCGCGCCGCCAAGGCGTACGTGAGCGCCGCCAGCGAGATCGCGTCCTCATGGAGCGGCTGCGCGTCGGAGATGCGGATCTCGACGGTGGGGAACGACAGGTGCGGGCGCACGCTCCACCACATCTCGGTGTGGTCGTGGATCGAGCCCGTGTCGAAGAGGAGCCGGACGTAGCGCTCGAAGGTGCTCCAGTCCCCATAGACATCGGGGATCCCGCAGCGCGGAAAGAAGCGCGTGAAGATCTGCGTGCGCGCGGAGTGCAGGCCCGTGTTCACGTTCTCGACGAAGGGCGAGCTGGCCGAGTACGCGAGGAGCTCGGGCAGGTAGGCCCGCAGCCCGTCGGAGACCTGCACGGCTCGATCGAGGCCGTTGATGGCGACGTGCACATGGAGCCCGAACGAGTTGTTCCGCCAGACGACGTAGCGCAGCAGCTCGTCGCGCAGGCGGTAGTGGGGCGTGTCGATGATCCGCTGTTCCTGCCAGGGGCTCCAGGGGTGGGTCCCGGTGGCGCCGAGGGTGACGCCGAGCTTCTCGGCGAGCGCGCTCAGCTGCGCGCGCCGCTCCGGGATCCGGGCGACCACCTCGGCAAACGTGTCGCAACGGCCGGTGCGGACCTCGACCTCGGATGCGATCAGCTCACCGACGAGGTGCTCGTCGAGCTCCGTCCCTTGGGCGGACGCTTTCAGCTCCTCGAAGCGATTCGTGAGCGACAGCGTTTCCGGGTCGAGGATCGCGAACTCTTCCTCGACGGCGACGGTGAAATCGACGGCCGACTCGTACTGCTCACGCGCGAGGCGGACCTGTTCGTCGGCGGTTAGGGGCTTCTCCTCCACGGGGAGGAGAGGTTACGCGAAGGGCTCCAGAAGACGTTGTGAGACGCCTTCCCAGCTCCAGCGGGTGACGACCGCGCGCCTTGCGGCTGCGGACAGTTCGGCTCGTTCGGCCGGGGCGAGGGCCAGCAGCCGCCGGAGCTTTCCGGCGAGGTCGACCGCGTCACCGCTCGCGAAGCTCGTGAGGTCACGCTGGGCCTCAGGGTACCCCGAGGCGACGCCGGTCGCGATCTCGGCGAGGCCGGAGTGATCGGCGACGAGCGGGAGCGAGCCGGCAGCGGCGGCTTCGGCCGCGACCATGCCGAACGCCTCTGGGAAGATCGACGGCACCACGGTCACGTCCGTGAGCGGGATCAGCTGCGCGAGGTGGCGGTGCTCGAGCGGCCCGGTGAAGAGTGTGCGCTCCGGCGCCAGGCGCTCGAGCTCGGTCCGGTAGTCGCCGAAGCCGACGATCACGGCCCGCGCGTCCAGCTCGCGAAGCGCTTCGAACAGGACGTGGATGCCCTTGTTGTGGAGGAGCTTGCCGAAGTAGAGAACGGTCGGTTCGTCGGTCGCGAAGAAGGCCTCGAGCCGCTCCGCGTTGCCCTCGTCCGGCAGGCGCTCGTCCGCGTTGCCCAGGTTGGGCGGGTCCGCGCGACTCTCCGCGAGCAGTCGGCGGAGTGCCTCGTCGCGGCGAGCCGGGACGAACTCGTCGACGTCGACCCCGGGCGGCACGACGTGGACGCGGTCGACGTGGCCGACGACGTCCTCGAGCACCTCGCGGATGTGCTCGGAGCCGACGAAAACGGCCCCGGCTCCGGCGAGCGCCTCCTGCCCCCACGCCGACAGCTCCGGGTTGTCGCGCATCGCGTACTCGAGCTCGGAGCCGTGGGCCTTCACCGCGTAGCGCGCGCCACTGGCGGCCGCGACTGGGCCTCCGAGCAGAACGTGGTTGGCAAAGACGAGATCGGCGGGCAGGTGCTCCCGCAGGGCTGCCGCGTTCGCCGCCACGTAGCGCGCGCGCTCGGCAACGCTCACGTCGGGAAGGCGGCGCACTTCGAACCCCTCGTAGCGATCGAGTACGAAGACGGGTAGCAGGCCGCCGATGTCCGGGCGCACGACCTCGGCGCCGCCCAGGTCGTACTGCTCGGGGCTCGGCTCCTGCGAGAAGACGACGACCTCGTGGCCGGCGCGGCTCCAGGCGCGGGCGAGCGAGCGCGTGTACACGTTGGAGCCCGTCCCGCCGAGGAGGTAGCCGTGCCAGAGCAGGATCCGCATCAGGGCATCTTCACGACTCCGAGCACGACTGTCTCTTTCGGCCGTGACCGGTGCCAGGCACCACACATGTCCGCGGCGGACACGGCTCGACGTGGCGGTTGCGGCTACGTCAGGTGGAAGTAGACCAAGGCGTCGCTTGCGATGCCGACTAGAGACCGTGCCGGCTCCGCCGGCGCGGCCGTCCTATCGCGCAGGCCTCGCAACGGGTTAGGTCAGATGAAAGTAAAGCGCGTACAGAAGATCGACGGCCGGGTTCGACGTGTGCACCGCGACGTCCGAGGGGACGTCGAGCAGCGCCTCCGAGTAGTTGAAGATGATCTTCAGACCGGAGTCGACGAGATCCTCGGCCGCCTGCTGCGCGCTCGTGGCCGGCACCGCGAGGACGCCGACGATGATGTTCTTCTCCCGCACCAGGTCGCTGAGCTCTCGGTAGTCGCTGACTTCGACCTCACCGACGGTCCGCCCCACCTTCTCGGGATCGGTGTCCACGATCGCGGCGATGTGGATGCCGTGCTCGGCGAAGATCGGCGAGCTGACGATCGCCTCACCGAGCCGCCCGGCTCCGACGAGCACGATGTTGTGCTGACCCTGGGTCCGGAGGATCTTCCGGATCTCGCCGAGCAGGCTGTCGATGTTGTAGCCCACCCCGCGCTTGCCGAACTTCCCGAACGCCGACAGGTCGCGGCGGATCTGCGTGGCGTTGATGTTCGTGTAGTCCGAGATCTCCTGCGAGGAGATCCGGCTCTTCCCCATCTTCTTCGCCTGGGTCAGGATCTGGAGATAGCGGCTGAGGCGGGCCGCGACGCCGACCGTGAGTCGATCCGGCGGCGGTACCGGGCCCGGCGTGGGGGTTTGTAACACCACACAAGGATTCTTACAGTTGGCGTCGCCGCTTGCGTCGGACTGTTACAAAGTCCCGGCTCAGGAGCGAGCTTGTGCCAACCTGCGGCGCAGCGCTTCCGCCTTGAGCACGGGGGAAACCATGTTTCCCCCGTGAGCCCCCTTCTTCCAGTTCGCACGGTCGAACATCCCCTGGGCTACGCTCGGGCAAAGCCCGGCTCCGCCCGCCAGCGGTTATCCACGATCCAGCTTCCGGCGCAGTGCGTCGGGTTGCACGAAGTACGTGAAGGCCTGCTTGCCGTCGATCTCGACGACCGGGATCAGCTCCCGGTAGCGCGCTTCCAGATCGGGATCGCCGTCGATCGCGATCTCCTCGAGCTCGAAGCCGAGTTCTTCCTTGAGCGCGAGTACGGTCGCGCGTGCCCGCTCGCAGAGGTGGCATTCGGTCGCGCCGTAGAGGACGACTCTAGGGATAGAGGCCGCGCGTCGTGGTCGCTTCCGAGACGCGCTGCACCGCCAAGCCGTACGCGGCCATACGCATGCTCGTGCCACGGACCTCGCGGGTCGCCCAGGTCTCGTTGAACGCGCGAGTCGAGATGTCGTTCAGCCGCGCGTTCACCTCGTCCTCCTTCCAGAAGTACTCCTGGAGGCCCTGGACCCACTCGAAGTAAGAAACGACCACGCCGCCCGCGTTCGCGAGCACGTCGGGCAGGACGAGCACGCCGCGGTCTTCGAGGATCTCGTCGGCCGCGGGAGTCGTCGGTCCGTTCGCGCCCTCGCAGACGATCCTCGCCTTGATCTTGTCCGCGTTCTCGGTCGTGATCACCTGCTCGAGCGCGCAGGGCGCAAGGACGTCGCAGTCGAGCACCAGGAGCTCCTCGTCCGTAATCGCCTCCGTTCCGTTCAGGCCCGTGAGCGCGCCGGTCTCCTGCTTGTGCGCGATTGCCTGGTCGACGTCGATCCCATTCGCGTTGTAGACGCCGCCGGAAGAGTCGGAGGCCGCAATCACCGTCGCCCCCTCCTCGGCCAGGAACTTCGCCAGGAAGCTCCCCACGTTACCGAACCCCTCGATCACGACGCGCTGACCGGCGATCGTAGCCTCCTGCTTGCGAACCGCCTCCCGGATGCAGTACAGCGCGCCGCGCGCCGTCGCTTCGAGCCTGCCCAACGAGCCGCCGATGTTCAGGGGCTTGCCGGTGACGACGCCGAGAACCGAGTGGCCCTTGTTCATCGAGTACGTGTCGAAGATCCAGGCCATGACCGCCCCGTCCGTCCCCACGTCGGGGGCCGGGATGTCCTTCTCCGGGCCGATCTCGTTGATGATCTCCGTCGTGTAGCGGCGGGTCATCTTCTGCAGCTCCATCTGCGACATCTTCTTCGGGTCGCAGGCGATCTCACCCTTCGCGCCGCCGAACGGGATGTTCATCAGCGCGCACTTCCAGGTCATCCACATCGACAGCGCCTTGACCTCGTCGAGCGTCACGTCGGGGTGGTAGCGGATCCCACCCTTGGACGGCCCGCGCGCGATGTTGTGCGTCACCCGGTAGCCCTCGAAAGCCTGGACCGAGCCGTTGTCCATGACGACCGGGATCGAACAGACGACGGCCTTCTTGCACTGCCGCAGGACCTCGATCAGGTTCTGGTCGATCTGGAAAACGTCGGCGACCTTCCGCAGCTGATCCTGGGCCAGCTCGAACGGGTTCTCGTGGAGATGGGAGACGGGAGCCTCGACGATGGTCACTCTGTCACTCCTTGATTTCGCTGCAAAGGGGAGAAAACCGCTTGGCCGCGAGTATAAGCCGCGCCGTCGCGCCAGATGATTGATGCCACGATCTCGCGGCTCCGGATGCGCGATCTGGTCGTCTGGGCCGCTCCCGCGACGGCCCCCGGCCCGCAAGCGGGCCGCCGGCCGTCGTGTCCGCTTCACGCCGTCGAGTCGTCACCGATGCTGAGGGCATCGGCAACGCCTCGCCGCCGCGCCCCAGAGGGACCAGCTCACGCACCGAAGCCACGATCTCGTGGCATCACCCATCTAGCGAATGGCGAAGACGACCGAGGCTCTGCTCGGAGGCCCCTCGCCGGTGGGGTAGGCGGTCAGCTTCACGCGATAGCGGCCACGCTCGAGCGTCTCGCCCTTCGCATCGCGACCCGTGAGCCCGAACGCGTAGCGCCCCGGCAGGAGGTCGCGGAGCCGGGCCAGGATGCCGAGTCGCGCGCCGTGGGGGCCGCGGAGGTCGAGCTCGAGGAGAGCGACCGGCTCGAGCTGCCCGCCCTTCGCGATGCGGCCGGCCTGGAAGGAGAGCACCGCCGGCGCGTTGTCCGAAGGACGGAACGCCGCCGTGGAGAGCCGGACCGACCCCAGCAGCTCGTCGTCACTTGGCCGGAAGGTGACGAGCCACGGAATCCGGATCGACGCGCTCCCCTCGGGGCGCACGCTGAACATGCCCTCGACCGGAGGGCCGGCCGGGGTCAGCGAGCGAGCGGCGACGTACACTCGCGCGACCCCGCCCGGCGGGATGCGCAACCGTGCGGGAGCAAATGCGAAGACGAGGCCACGGCCGCCGCCCTTGTCGCGCTCGTCCGCGAAGACGCGGAGCCGGAGCCGCCGCGACGAGAGGTTGCGCAGGATCAGTTTCCGCGTGGCGTGCCAGCCGTCCCCTGTTGCGCGGCCGAAGCTCATCGTCGTGGGCAACGCGGCGACCTCGCCTGCTCGCGCCGCCCCGAGGTCGAGCAGTCCCGCGCCCTGGGCCGCGACCGATTGCCGGGCCAGCGGCCTAGCTGATCCCGCAAGCAGCCCCTTGAGAGCGGACGCGTCGAGCTCGGGCCTCGACTGGGCAAGCAGCGCCGCCGCGCCGGCGACGACGGCAGCCGCCGCGCTCGAGCCGCTCAAGCTGGAGTAGCGCGCAGTGCCGTCTTCCGCCGGGCCAGGGTCGGCTGTGAGCAGGCTGACTCCGGGGGCGACGATGTCGGGCTTGACGAAGCCGTCGAACGCGAGGCCCCGGGACGAGAAGGGCGCCACCCGCCCCACGGCGCTGCTGGCCTCGCCCCTGGCCATGCCGATCGAGACGAACGGCTGCCTGCCGGAGCGGACCGAATCGAGCGCGGCCTGACCGGCCCAGCCGGGAATGGTGACGACCGGAACCGTCACTCCCTCGTCGAGCCCGATGCCGCCGCCCGGCAGCTCGTCCCCGTAGACGACGGCGAGCGCCGCACCGGCCTTCACCGCCTGCTGCGCCGCATAACTGGGATCAGAGCCCGCCGGGACGAGGGCCGCGCGGCCCGCGACGTTGCTAAAGCCCCTCTCGTCGAAGAAGTCGCCGAGCCTCGGGGGGATGCCGTTCTCGATCGCGGAGCGCTCCAGCCGTGGCGCACCGAGGCGGAGAAAGAGATTCCCGCGCGGAGCGACTGCGCCCACGAGCGGCACGCGCCGGTCGAAGAAGACGCCGAGGCCCGATCGGATCACGACGTCGACGGACACGGACGAGGCTCGGGTGTCCGCGGCGCCCACCGTCAGCGCCGCCCGTGAGCCACCCGGCCCCGAGATGCTGCCGTAGCCCGGGCCCGCGACGCCGTCGTTGCCCGCCGGCGTGACGACGAGCGTGTCGAGCCGCAGCGCGCCGGCGACGGCCCTGGCAGAGGGGCTGTCCTCGAACGCAGCGAAAGGCTCCGCGACTCCGACGACTGCGACCCTCGCCGCATCGAGCGCGACGCCGTCATCGTTTGGATCGACCGCTCGTTCGAGCCCGGCGACGACCTGGTCGGTGCGGCCGAACACCGCCCACCGCCCGCTTGCTTCGCGCTGCCACCCCGCGACCCGGATCGGAAGGATGGTCGCCCCACTGGCGATCCCGTTCAGGCCGGCAGGACCTTCCGAGCCGACCATGAGCCCCGCCATCTGCGTCCCGTGCCGCTCGAGGCGAGTCGGGTCCTCGGGGCTCGCGGTCGCGCCGGGATCGCCGTCGGAGTCGACAACGTCGTACCCCGCGGCAACCTGGCCGAGCAGATAGGGGTGCCTCGCCTCGATCCCGGTGTCGAGGAGAGCGATCGTCACGCCGCTCCCGTCGAAGCCGGGGAGGAAGACGTTTGCCCGTGAGCCCGAGCCCGCGGCGAGCCTCCCTTGCTCGATCAGGGTCGAGGACATGGACGCCGGATACGCGATGCGGACGGGATAGACGCCGGCGACCTCAGGCGCGTGCTCGAGCAGCGTGACTGCTCGCGGGTCGAGGGGTGCCGAGAAGCCGGTCAGCACACGCGCGAAGCGGTGCTCGGGCCTGATCAGCACGCCCTCTTGCGCAAGGCGGGTGATGAGCAGGTTGTCCGCAGCCAGCCCGGCTGCCGTCCACTGCCGTTGTTGCGACTCGGTCGCCGTCCCGCCGGCGGCGGCGACCCGATCCGCGAGGGACGGGCTGTTCAGGACGACGATGGCACGCTGCCCGACCGCAACCTGCTGTCGAGGCGTACCGACGAGACCGCGCCAGGCCGCCGCCGTGGCGCCCGCTCTCGCGTGACTCGCACCGCCCGCGCCCGCAGCAACGGACAGCAGCGTGGCGGCCAGCGCAATCGCGCCGAGCACGCCGAGCTGCGGAGCCTCACGCCGCCGTAGACGCATACGCATCCAATGCAAGATAACGAGCGAAGGGGATCTCTTCGACGTAACGGGCGGCCGAGGCGATCATCGCGGCGTTGTCGGTGCAGAGGGCGAGCGGCGCAAGTGCGGCGTCCGGGAGCGACGCGCGGAGCTCCGAATTGGCGGCGACCCCGCCGACGACGGCGATCCGATCGGCGCCGATCTGGTCCGCCGCCGCAATCGCGCGCTCGACGAGCGCCCGGACGATTGCGCGCTGGTAGGACGCAGCGAGGTCGGCCCGGCGGAGCGCGAGCTCGTCGGCCGCGAGCTCACGCACCTTGTAGAGGAGAGCCGTCTTCAGCCCCGAGAAGGAGAAATCCAGGCCCGGCACCCGCGCAACCGGAAACGCGAAGGCCTCGGCATCGCCCTCGCGCGCGAGCCGGTCGATCGCGGCACCGCCCGGGTAGCCGAGGCCGAGCAGGCGTGCGCCCTTGTCGAAGGCTTCGCCGGCTGCATCGTCGAGCGTCGTGCCGACGACGCGGTAGCCGCCGTGGTCCTGGACGTCGAGCACGAGGGTGTGGCCCCCACTCGCGAGCAGACAGAGAAACGGCGGCTCGACAGGGTCGGGCTGGAGGAAGAGCGACGCGACATGGCCGTGTAGGTGGTCGACCGGCACGAGGGGAAGCCGCAGCGCCCAGGCGAGTGCCTTGGCCGCAGACAGGCCGACCAGGAGCGCACCAATCAGCCCCGGGCCGCGGGTGACGGCGATGCGCTCGATGTCGCCGAGACTCGTACCAGCCTCCTCGAGCGCCTCGCGGACGACCGGTGTCACGAGCTCGAGGTGCCGGCGCGACGCGACTTCCGGCACGACCCCACCGTATTTCGCGTGCAGGTCGGCCTGCGAGGACACGACGTTGGCGAGGATCTCCCCGTCCTCGGTCACGAGCGCCGCCGCAGTCTCATCGCATGAAGTCTCGATGCCGAGGATCACGCGCTCGCTTGCTCCCTAACGGGGTCCTTCCACATGATCAAGGCGTCCTCGCGGTTGTCCGTGTAGTAGCCCCGCCGAATCCCTCGCGCTTTGAATCCGAGCTGCTCGTAGAGGCGGATCGCGGCCTCGTTCGAGACCCGCACCTCCAGCGTGTACCCACGGCGGCTGTCGCGCGCGGTGTCCTCGAACAGGCGCTCGATCAAGCCTGTTGCGATGCCGCGGCGACGGTAGGGCTCGGCGACCGCGACGTTCATCACGTGCCAGGCGTCGACATAGCGAGAGATGATCAGGTAGCCGACGAGCTCGTTCCGATCGGTGTCGATCGCGCCGAGGCAGATGGACGACGGCTTGGCGAGCTCGCCCGCGAACATCGAGCGCGACCACGGAGTCGGGTACGAGGCGCGCTCGATCTCCTCGATCGAGTTCAGGTCGCGAAGCTTCAGCTTGCGGAACTCGATCACCGCTCGAGCGCCTTGTCCGCGTCGGGAGCACGGACGTAGATCGGCTCGACAAGCTCCGCGGGCCCGAAGTCGCGCGCGAGCCTCGCGTGGAGTGCCGCCCGCGGAACGTGCAGCTCGCTGTCGTCGGGCGGCACATCTGCCCCGGCCGCCTCCAGCACGTCGCGATACCGAACAGCCCCATCTCCCACACAGATTCGACCTTGCAACAGACTGTTGCTAAGTCGGTCAGGGCCGATTGCGACAGGCTCGCCGTCGATCAGGGTGAAGACCTCCTTGCGGCGCGCGTCGATTATTGGCAGGGCGCCCGGGGCTCCGGAGGCCAGAGCATCCAGCGTCGAGACGCCGGCCACGCTCAAGTCGAGGGCGAGTGCGAGCGCACGCGCCGCTGCGAGCCCCATGCGCAGGCTCGTGAAGCTCCCGGGCCCCGTGCCCGCGACGATGCGCTGCAGCTCGGTCGGCTGGACCCCAGCGCCGTTGAACAGCTCTTCGACGCCCTCCAGCAGCCGCCCAGGCAGGCCGACTCGCTCGCCGAGCGTCTCTCCGTCCTCGACGAGGGCGCTCGTCGCCACGCTCGTGGCCGTGTCAAACGCGAGCGTCAACACTCTCGATCTCGATCAGCCTGCGGTCTGCTCCCGCATGCCGCAAGACGACGCGGAAGCGCGGCGCGGGCAGCGCGTCGCCGGCCGCCTCGGGCCACTCCACGAAGCACACGGCGCCGTCGAAATAGGGCTCGAGGTCGCCCCACTCCGCCGGTGAGACGCTCTCGAACCGGTAGAGGTCGAGGTGGGACACGTCCACGTCTCCACGGTACCGATGGCCGATCGTGAAGGTCGGGCTCGTCACCGGGCCCTGGACGCCGAGCGCGCGGCAGGCCCCGCGCACGAAGGTCGTCTTGCCCGATCCGAGCTCCCCCGAGACGGTGACGACGTCGCCCAGGCGCAGCTCGGCGGCGAGCGTCCGGGCGATGCGTTCCGTCTCCTCCGGCGAGGACGACTCCTGCTCCATGGCGGTGAGCCTAAAAGAGGCCGAGCTGGACGGCGGGCTCGGCGACGCGCAGCGGCTCGGGCTCCGGGACCGGCTCGGCGTCACGGCCGAGCAGCGCCGGGATCTTGGCGAAATCCTCCTTGAGGACCTCCAGCATCGACGGCGTGTACAGCGCTGCGGCCGGGTGGTACAGCGGGTAGAGCAGAACGCTCCGCCCGCCGAGCGTGACCTGCTGCTCCTGGCCGTGCACCCGCGTGATCCCGAGCTGCTTGCCGGAGAGGAGCTTCGTGGAGAAGTTCCCCAGCGTCGCCACGACTTTCGGCTCGATCAGCTCGACCTGCCGGAAGAGATGGCTCTCGCAGGCCTCGATCTCGTCCGGCATCGGGTCGCGGTTTCCAGGTGGGCGGCATTTCAAAACATTCGCGACGTACACGTCGCCGCGGGTCAGGCCGATGCCTCCGAGCAGCTGATCGAGCAGCTTCCCCGCCTGGCCGACGAACGGGAACCCCTGCTTGTCCTCGTGGAAGCCCGGCGCCTCGCCGACGAACATCAAGTCCGCGTTCGGGTCGCCGTTGCCGAAGACGACCTGCGTCCGCCCCTCGGACAACCGGCACCGCGTGCACGTGGCGGTCTGCGCCGCGTAAACGTCTAGCTCAGTGCCCGCAGCCACAGCTCCCACCGCAACAGCCTCCGGACGGCATCGGCCCACCGTAGCTCGGCTGCTCGGCGGCGCCATGAGTCGCGAACACGGAGAACTGCTTGCGAACGTTCGAGGCCTCGCAGTCGGGGCAGCTGACTGCTTCCCCGTTCCGGACGAGCTCCTCGAAATGCGACTCGCACTCCATGCACACGTACTCGTAGATCGGCATCGCCGCGGCAGTCTAGGCAGGGACCCGGACGGGCCGCAAATGCGCGAAGCCGGCCCCCCGGAGAAGGAGGCCGGCTTCGGCGTGTTCGGGCCGGCGGAGGGCTTGGCGGAATGTTGCTCGTCGCCGGGGTGCGATGCTCGTTCCGAGGCAAGGACGCAGGGAGCACCCAGGCTAGTCAGCCTGGGTGCGACTGAGGACGCCGCCTCGGGGCGAGCAGCGCGGCCCGGCGGCTCAGCCATATTTCGCCAAACCCTCCTATGGCTCGAGGGTGATGTGCGCGGTCTCCGACTGGAGCTCCGCGAGCTGCATGGAGCCCTCGTGACGAACACAGCGGATCTTGACCCGCGTCCCGAGTGGAAACGCGTCGAGGTTCGTGCCGTCAGGCATGTGGCACGACACGATCGAATGATCCTCACGCTGGACGGCGATGCCATCGCCGTTCCTGTAGTAGACGGTTCCGTACGCCGTGAACGCGCCGGTGCCGTCCGCCTTCGCGAAGGCGTTCTCCGAGTAGAGCTCGACGAGCACGAAGCTCCCCGAGACGAGGTGGCACTCCATCTTCACCCGCTCGCCGAGCCTGAATCCCTGGAGATCCAGGCCGGCCGGGATGGCGCAGGCCTTCGAGATGCCATCGTCCCGGCGGACGACGAGCGAGGTGGAGCGCTCGGCGATGACGCCGTAGACGGTCAGCACACTGTCAGTCTCCGAACCGACGGAGACGGTCGCGCGCTCGTTCTGGAGCTTGAAGAGACGCCATTCGCCGTCGTTCAGCCGGCAACCCATGACCGCGTGCTCGCCCAGGACGAACGGGCTGAGAACGAGGTGCGCACGGTTCAAGCAACGGAACGAGCCGTCCTCAAGGCTCAGCGACGCCGCGTCCGCGGAGGCCTCCGTCAACGTTCCTTCGAACCGGGCCTCGCCCGTGCCGTCACCGATAACGGTCGCGTGATCCGATCCCAGCTTGATCATGGCGAGCTGTCCGTCGCGACGGGCGCAGTAGAGCTTGACCGTCTCGCCGACGCCGAAGACCGAGAGGTTGAGCCCGGCCGGCACCGAACAGCGCAGCACCTCGCCGTTCTCGCGCTTGACTCCAACGGAGAACGCAGACAGTTCGACGAGCGGCCCGAACGCGTACGCCTCGACCGCAGGCGGCTCGGTTTTGCGCTCGCCCTGGCCCTTGACGAAGGTGAACTTCCCGGCAGTGCTCACCGTGACGACGACGAGGATCTGGTCGCCGGCCCTGAAGTCGGGCAGCACCATTCCGGTCGGCACCAAGACGTGCACGAGCCCGCGATGCACGACCGCGAGGTCGAAGCCGCCGTCGTCCTTGGGGGACAGGTAGATCCCCTCCAGGACGAGCATCTCGACGTGCCCCGTTTCGTCGACGTCTTCGGTGCCGGCCTCGATCTGACCGCGCTTGACCTCGGCGTCGACATCGACCTTGTCGCCCGGCTCGAGCCCGCCCTCCTGCAGCGACAAGGTGGTGCCGTGGAGGCGGAGAGCGAAGACGCTACCGCCGGCGGTCACGATCAGGCGCGAAGCCTCGGCCTTGACGATGACGGCTCCGAAGCGCACGCGCTTCGCACGTCCGGCAGAACGGATGGTGCGAGCGAGATACGTGCCGTCGGAGCGCTTGGCCGCCGTGACGGCGACGCGTTGACCGACGTGAAAACCGGCGAAACGGCCCTGGATGCGAACCGTCCGGACGGCGCCTGGCGACGCGGTGACGAGCGCATGGCGCTTCGCGTCCTTCGAAACGACGACGCCCTTGAAACTCGCCGCGTTCGCCGTTCCCGTGAGCATCACGGCAACCGCAGTGAACGCGATTAACGCAAAGACATTCTTCATTGGGTCTTTCTCCCTTTTTTCGTTGCCCGGCTGGGCCGCAGTGCACGGACGTACTCCCCTTCCGCCGGGACTCGTATCGGCAGCGCGTCTCGGCGCCTATCTCCCCCGTTCACCGTCACTCGATCGAGGCAAGGAGGTAGCTAAACTGCGGGGTGCCCGGTATCCGCTACGGAACTGGAGCTTTTTGTTGCTGAAGAACATCCACATCGTCGGCTCCGGCCGAGTCGGCTCCGCGCTCGCGGGGCGGCTGCGGGAGCGCGGATTCGTGCTCCGGGACGACGAGGCCGAGCTCGTCCTGCTCTGCGTGCCGGATCGCGCGATCTCCGAGGTCGCCCGAACGATCGCGCCCGGCCCCTGGATCGCCCATGTGAGCGGCGCCACTCCGCTGGCGGCGCTCGATCCGCACGAGCGCCGCTTCGGCCTGCATCCGCTGCAGAGCTTCTCGCGCGCGCGAGGACCGGAGCAGCTCGACGGCGCCTACGCCGCCGTGACCGCGGAGACCGACGAAGCCCGCGAGCTCGGCTTCTGGCTCGCGCGCGAGCTGGGGCTCGATCCGTTCGAGCTCCTCGACGAGGAGCGCGCCCTCTATCACGCCGGGGCGGTCGTCGCGTCGAACTTCCTCGTCACGCTCCACCGTGCGGCCGCCGACCTGGTCGAGGCCGCCGGCGCTCCGCCCGAGGCGCTCGTCCCGCTGATGCGGCGCGTGATCGAGAACGACTTCGAGCTGACGGGCCCGATCGAGCGCGGCGACTGGGCGACGGTCGAGGCGCACCTGGCCGCGATCCGCGAGCGCCGGCCGCAGCTCGAGCCTCTCTACCGCGCCCTGGCCGACGCGACCGCGGCGCTGGCGGTTCGATGAAGATCGTCCGCACGGTCGCCGAGGTTCGCAAGGCGCTCGAGCCCTTCTCCGAGGTCGGCCTCGTCCCGACCATGGGCGCCTTCCACGAAGGGCATCTCTCCCTGTTCGCCGCGGCTCGTCAGGAATCGGACGCGGTCGTCGCGAGCCTGTTCGTCAACCCGGCGCAGTTCGGCGCGGGCGAGGATCTCGACCGCTACCCGCGCGACGAGGAGCACGACGTGACGCTCGCGGAGCAGGCCGGAGTCGACTTCCTGTTTGCCCCTGACGCCGACGAGATGTACCCGCCGCGCTATCAGACCTGGATCGACGTCGAGGAGCTCGGCCGGCGGCTCGAAGGGGAGTTCCGGCCCGGGCACTTCCGGGGGGTTGCGACGGTCTGTTGCAAGCTCTTCAACATCGTCCGGCCCGCTCGCGCGTACTTCGGGCAGAAGGACGCGCAGCAGGCTGCGGTCGTGAAGCGCGTCGTCGCCGACCTGAACCTCGACCTCGAGATCCGCGTCCTCCCCACCGTTCGCGACGACGACGGGCTCGCCCTCTCGACCCGGAACGCGTACCTCTCTCCCGAGGAGCTCTCGAGGGCACTCGCCCTGCCGCGTGCGCTCGCGACGAAGGACCCGGCGAAGGCCCGCGAGCTGCTGGCAAACCTGAAGGTGGACTACGTGGAAGTCGCAGAGCTCGACGGGCAGCGGGTGCTCGCGGCTGCCGTCCGCATCGGAAGCACCCGATTGATTGACAACATCGTTTTGGAAGGAGAAGCGAAATGAGCACACCGCCCAGAGGAAAGCTGGCCCTCCCCGAGCTCGCCGAGATGAAGCGACGCGGCCAGAAGATCGTGATGGTCACGGCCTACGACGCGCCCGGCGCGCGCTTCGCGGAGGACGCGGGCGTCGACGTGATCCTCGTCGGGGACACGGCCGCGATGGTCGTGCTCGGGCACGAAGGGACGACGGTGCCGGTGACGATGGACGAGATGCTGTTTCTCACGCGCACGGTCGCGCGTGCGGCCAGACATCCGATCGTGGTCGGCGACATGCCGTTCGGCTCGTTCCAGGTCTCGGATGAGAAGGCGGTCGAGAACGCGGTCCGCTTCGTCAAGGAAGCGCGCGCGGACGCCGTCAAGCTCGAGGGAGCCGGACCGTCTCTCTCGCGGGTGCGATCGATCGTCCAGGCCGGCATACCCGTCATGGGCCACGTCGGGCTGACCCCGCAGTCGGCGACGATGCTCGGCGGGTTCAAGACCCAGGGCAAGACGGCCGAGGCCGCGCGGATCCTCGTCGACGACGCGCTCGCACTCGAGGAGGCCGGCGCCTTCTCGGTCGTGCTCGAGGCCGTCCCCTCGCCGGTCGCCGCCGAGATCACCCGGCACCTGGCGGTGCCGACGATTGGGATCGGCGCCGGTCGCGAGACCGACGGGCAGGTGCTCGTCTACCACGACCTCCTCGGCCTGACCGAGGGCCATCTCCCCCGCTTCGTGAAGCGCTACGCGAACCTCTCGCGCGAGATCCGCGACGCGCTCGAGGCCTATGCGGAGGATGTTCGCGCCGGCACGTTCCCGGACGACGAGCACACCTACGAGATGTCCGACGAGGAGCTCGAGAGCTTCAGCGACGGCGGGGCCAAGACAACCCGCTGACCATCCCGGCGCCAACGACCACGAGCACGAGCGTCCAGGCGAACGCGACGACGACGAGGCTCTCGAAGATCTTGTCGCCGACGCCCGAGTCCGAGCCGCCGTTGCGGAAGAGGTCGCCTCCGTAGATCGCGAGCCGGACCGGCCAGACGAGCAGCAGCGAGAGTGCAAGCGGCGCGGCGGCGAAGCCAACGACGTGGCGCGCCTGGCGGTAGGAGCTCGACCCACCGAAACCGCTGATCAGGGCGTGAACCATCAGCCCGCCCAGCCAGTAGATGAGGGCCCCGTATACGGCGCCGCCGAGAAAACCCCAGGCCACGACGGCGAAGGCGGAGCCGCCGTAGTTGGGATCGTCGAGGAGGCGACCTGCGAGCGACGTCGACAGGACGCCTGCGCAGCCGGCCAGGAGGACGATCGCTAGAACAGGCTCCTGCCGCGCCTCCGCCGCCTCGTCGGAGTCGTCACGGAGGGCTCCGAACACCAGTGAAGGGCGCTGGAAGATCGCGAGTGCCCGCAGCCACCACTCGCGCTGAAGAGAGGCCTCCCGTTCGGCCGCCGCGTTCACCGCGTGAGCCTAGCCTGCGCCGCGTGCGGCCCACCGCAGGACCCGCGACGAGGTCAAGCGGCAGTTGACTTTTGGTGTCCCCCTTTCAGGGGACGGCGGGCACGAAAACGGCGCTCAAGGTGAGACAGGTTCGGGCCGATAGGCGCGACCGGGGGTTGAGAGACGCCCCCCACTGCGGCGACGACGATGAGAGGCGAGACAATTCAGACAACACCCCTTCCGGGCGGACGGCGGCGCGAACAGCCTCGCCGACGCTCGCGGACGCGCAAGCTCGTAGCCTCGGTCGCCCTGCTCGGCGCGGCGGCCAGCATCGCCGGGCTCGGCACATTCGCGACCTTCACGAGCACGACGTCCGCGAACCACACGGTGGCCTCCGGAACGGTCACGATCGCCCTGGGCGCAACCGGTGCCTCGACGAACCGTCTGACGGTCGGCGCAACCGCGCTCGCACCTGGTGACACGCTTCAGCGCAGCGTCGATCTGATCAACCAGGGCTCGCTCGACCTCGCCTCGATCACGCTCACGACGACCGCGTCGCCCACTTCGCTCCTGGACAGCGACGCGACGAACGGGCTCCAGATGGTGATCGACAAATGCTCGGTCGCCTGGACCGAGTCAGGGCCGCCCTACACGTACACGTGCAGCGGCTCGACCTCCTCCGTCCTCGCCTCGCGCGCGGTGATCGGCACCACGCTGGCGCTCTCGAACCTCGGCTCGCTGATCTCCGCCGCGACCGACCATCTCCGTGTGACGCTCACGTTCCCGAGCGGCGCCGGCAACACGTTTCAGAACCTCTCCTCGACGGTCACCTACGCGTTCACCGGCACACAGCGCGCCGGGACGAACAAGTAGCCGGGTGCCGGCATGACCCGCCTGAGACTCAGGCCCACGCTTCGCTCTGCTGCGGAGCTCGCCCTCTGGCTGCTCCTCGGAGCCGCGATGCTGCTCTTTCTCGCGGTCGGCGTCCTTCCGCGAACCGGCTGGTACCGGGTCGAGACCGTCCTTTCCGGCAGCATGCGCCCCGACTTTGCCCCCGGCGACCTGATCGTCGTCAGGCCGGAGCCGCTGCGCGACGTCCGGGTCGGACAGGTGATCAGCTACCACATTCCGATCGGGGATCAGCACGTCCAGACACACCGTGTCGTGAAGGTGGTGCGCGGCGGCGAGCACCCGGTCGTCGTGACCAAAGGCGACGCGAACGACTCGGTCGACCCGTGGCAGGCACGGCTCGACGGCACGACGGCCTGGCGAGTGCAAGCCGTTGCCCCGAACCTCGGCTGGCTGATCGTGTGGCTCCGCAGCCCGCTCATCCGGATCCTGACGGTGCTCGGCGCACCCCTCCTGCTCGCCCTGCTCGGCCTCTGGCGGATCTGGCGCGACCCCGAGGAAGAGATCCGAGATGTCGCGCCAGCCGCCTGACTCACTCGTCTCGCGGCGCGCGCTGCGCTGGGCCGTGATTGCCGGTGTTGCCGCGGCGTCCTTCACGACGGTCTCGCTCGCCTTCGCCGGCTTCAACTCGGCGGCGAGCGGCGGCCCTGGGACGTACGCCTCGAAGCGGATCTTCCCCGGCATCCGTACAAGCTCTGCGTGGACGTTGCGCGACGCCTCGGGCGGCGGCGCCGAGACGAACGCGGACGACACCCTCTCGTACACGGACGCCCTGCTCAAGACCACCGGGAACTGGGCGACCACTTTCTCGTCGACCCGATACGTCGAGTTCGACTTCAACAGTGCCCGCCCCGGCGGCGTCGCCGTCAGCTCTGCCACGTTCGCCTACCGCATGGCCGCAAACTCGGCCGGCGATACCGCCTGCTTCTACTTCGAGGTCTACCGCGCGTCGAGCTCGACGCTGATCGGCACCCACGGCAGTACGGGCGTCCCGGTCGCGTGCAACGCGACGACGACCCAGACGACCTACTCGACCACGCTCGCCGAGGTGACCGATACGACGATCCTCAACGACCTGCGCGTGCGCGTCTACGCCAAGGAGTCGGGCAGCAGGCCGATGAAGCAAGACCTGGCGTCCGTCACGGGATCGACGGCGTATGGCAGCTTCACCACGTACGAGAAGATCTATCGCGATCAGTCGACCGGTACTCCCGCGACGACGAACTGGAGCGTCGCGACCTCCGGCGACAGCACCGCCTACGTCAGCGCCGGCAACTGGGCAACGACGTTCGCCGCCGCGCGCTACATGAAGTTCACGTTCGATCCCCACGTGCCCAGCGGCTCGGTGATCACGAGCGCGAGCGTCGACTTCTACTACAAGAACAACACGGCCGGCGACACCGTTTGCTGGTACTTCGAGACCTACAACGGCGCCACGCTGCTGGGCACTCACGGCAGCTCGGGCTCGCCGGTCTCGTGCAACAGCACGGCCGGCTTCACGACGGACAACGTGACGCTGGCCGAGCTGACCAGCGTGACCGATGCGAACAACCTGACGATCAAGGTCTACATGAAGGACTCGACGGGGGCCAGGAAGTCGCAGACGGACCTCGTCCAGCTCAACATCAACCACTACCTCGATTGACATGAGACACCCCCTTTTTGGGGGAGGTCTCCGGTCTAGCCATCGACGACAACGAGAGCATGCGGCTCTCACTGCACAAGGTCGTCGTCTCGATCGCCATCCTCGGCGTAGCCGCCGCGATCGCCGGCCTCGGGACCTTCGCGACCTTCACGAGCACGACGAGCGCGACCCACACGATCGCGAGCGGCACGCTCACCTTGACGGCGCCCTTCAGCCGTCTCGGCACCGGCGCCAGTCCGATCGCAGCCGGCGACACGATGCAGCGCGCGATCGACCTCTCGTACTCTGGCTCGATCTCGTTCAGCGCGGTCACGCTGACGACGAGCGCCTCCCCGAGCTCACTCCTGGATACCGACACGACCGACGGGCTCCACATCGTGATCGACAAGTGCTCGGTCGCCTGGACGGAGTCCGGGCCTCCCTACACGTACACGTGTGGCGGATCGACGTCCTCGGTGCTCGCCTCGAGCGCCATCATCGGCAGCAACGTCGCCCTTTCAAACCTCACGCTGACCGCCGGGTCGCTGGACCACCTGCGCGCGACGATCACGTTCCCGAGCACTGCGGGCAACACCCTCCAGAACCAGTCTTCGACGCTCACGTACGCCTTCACAGGCACCCAGCGCGCCGGCCAGAGCCAGTAGCGCCGGTCTCGCCGGATGGCGGGCAAGCTCGTCAAGTCCGCCGTCGCCGTCGGCTGTGTCGCAAGCTTCGCCGTCCTCTTGGCGCCTGCCGATCTCGCGGACGCAAGCGCAGGGCGCATCCAGGCGGAGGGGCCAAAGCTCCTAGTCGATCCCCAGAATGTCCTGCGGGCCCGGGCAGTTGCGCCTGGCGACCGCATCGAGCGGACGATCGTCCTGCGCGTTCGCGGACGCGGTGAGCTGAGAGTCGTCGCGCTCGCGGTCGATGCGACGCAGGCCTCGCTCCTCACGGACCCCAGGCAGGGACTCCGGCTCTCGTTGGAGCGCTGCTCGAGGGTCTGGAGAAGCCCGACTCGGGCGCACTCGTACAGATGCCGGAGTACGCGGACGCGCCTCCTCGCCCGCGGGCCTGTGCTGGGCAGACGGAGGCTGAGCCTGCTGTTGCGCCCGGGTGAAAGGGCGTACCTGCGCCTGAAGCTGAGGTTGCCGGCCCGAGCAGGGAACGCACTCGAGCACCAGACATCGACACTCGTCTACCAGTTCACCGCCGCTACACCCAATGAGCGCTAGGCCGCAGCCTTGGCCGCTTTCCTCGGTGTAGCTACCTTCCGCACCGCCTTCTTCGGGAGCACCTCGCGCAGGTACTGGCCCGTCGCCGACTCCTCGACCCTTGCGACGTCCTCCGGCGTCCCGGTCGCGATCACCTCGCCCCCAGCCTCGCCGCCCTCGGGGCCGAGATCGATGATCCAGTCGGCCTGCTTGATCACGTCGAGGTTGTGCTCGATGACGAGCACCGTGTTGCCGGCGTCGACGAGCCGCTGGAGCACCTCGAGCAGCTTCTCGATGTCGGCGAAGTGCAATCCGGTCGTCGGCTCGTCGAGGATGTAAAGGGTCCGCCCGGTCGCGATCTTCGAGAGCTCCGAGGCGAGCTTCACCCGCTGCGCCTCGCCTCCGGAGAGCGTCGTCGCCGGCTGGCCGAGCTTGACGTAGTCGAGCCCGACGTCGTGCAACGTCTGGAGCCGGCGCCGCAGCTTCGGGATCTTCGCGAAGAACTTGAGCGCCTCCTCAACCGACATCTCGAGCACGTCCGCGATCGAGCGCCCCTTGAAGCGCACCTCGAGCGTCTCGCGGTTGTAGCGGCGGCCGTGGCAGGTCTCGCACGGCACGTACACGTCCGGCAGGAAGTGCATCTCGATCTTGATCGTCCCGTCGCCCTTGCAGGTCTCGCAGCGTCCGCCCCGGACATTGAACGAGAACCGGCCCGGCTTGTAGCCGCGCACCTTCGCCTCCGGCGTCAGCGAGTAGAGCTCGCGCATGTGGTCGAAGAGCTTCGTGTAGGTCGCGGGGTTCGACCTCGGCGTGCGCCCGATCGGCGACTGGTCGATCTCGATCACCTTGTCGAAGACCTCGATCCCCTCGACCGAATCGTGCTCGCCCGGCTTGACGCGCACCCGGTGGAGGCGATTGGCGAGAGCCTTGAACACGATCTCGTTTACGAGCGTCGACTTGCCGGACCCGGAGACACCCGTGACGGCGATGAACTTGCCGACGGGGAACTCGACGTCGATCCCCTTCAGGTTGTGCTGCGAGGCCCCGCGCACCGAGAAGGACCCCAGGTCCTCGGCGCGGCGCTCCGGAACCGCAATCTCCCGCTTCCCGGAGAGGAACTGCCCCGTCACGGACTTGGGATTTCGCTCGACGTCCGCGGCCGTTCCCTCGGCGACCACGGAGCCGCCGTGCTCGCCTGCGCCCGGGCCCATGTCGACGAGATGGTCGGCCGCGCGCATCATCTGCTCGTCGTGCTCGACGACGAGCACGGTGTTCCCGATGTCGCGCAGCCGCTCGAGCGTTCCGATCAGCTTCCCGTTGTCGCGCTGGTGGAGGCCGATCGAGGGCTCGTCGAGGATGTAGAGGACGCCGACGAGCTGGGAGCCGATCTGGGTCGCCAGCCTGAGGCGCTGGGCCTCGCCGCCGGAGAGCGTCCCCGCCGCGCGGTCGAGCTGGAGGTAGCCGACCCCGACGTTGTCGAGGAAGGTCAGCCGCTCGCGAATCTCCTTGATGATCCGCACGCCGATCAGCTGCTCGGTCTCGGTCAGCTCCAGCGAGTCGAGGAACTCGATCGCGCGCGTGACCGACACCTTCGAGAACTCATGGATGTTCCGCTCGCCGACGGTGACGGCGAGCACCTCGGGTTTCAGGCGCGCGCCCTCGCACTCCGGGCAGGGCCGAAGGCTCATGTACTCCTCGATCCGCTCGCGCTGCCGCGCCGAGTCCGTCTCGCGATACCGCCGCTCGAGGTTCTTGACGATCCCCTCGAACGCGAGCATGTACGAGCGCTTGCGGCCCATCCGGTTGCGATAGCGCACGTAGATCCGCTCGCCTCCAGTGCCGTACAGGAAGAGGTCTTGCTGCTCGGCGCTCAGGTCTTGCCACGGCTTGTCGAGATCCATCTCCCACTTGTCGGCGATGCCCTGGATGACCGCCTCGTAGAACGCCGAACCGCCCATCGACCAGGGGACGAGCGCGCCTTCGCCGATCGAGAGCGTCGGATCGGGGACGAGCAGGTCGGGATCGATCTCCTGCTGGGCGCCGAGGCCGTGGCAGCGCGGGCACGCGCCGTGCGGCGAGTTGAACGAGAAGATCCTCGGCTGGAGCTCCGGCAGCCCCACGCCGTGCTCCGGGCACGCGAAGCGCTCGCTGAACGTCAGCTCTTCGCCGTCGAGCACGTCGATCACGACGAGGCCGTCCGCAAGCGAGGTCGCGGTCTCGATCGACTGCCAGAGACGGGTGCGCAGGTCCGGCTTCATCACGAGCCGGTCGACGACGACCTCGATCGTGTGCTTGAACTTCTTGTCGAGGACGATCTCGTCCTCGAGCATCCGCACCTCACCGTCGACCTTCACGCGCGTGAACCCGTCGGCGCGCAGCTCCTCGAAGACGTCCTTGTACTCGCCCTTGCGGTCGCGCACGACCGGCGCGTTGACCGTGAACTTCGTCCCCTCCGGGAGTCGGAGCACCTGGTCGACGATCGCCTCAATCGACTGGCCGGCGATCGGCCGCCCGCAGACCGGGCAGTGCGGCCGGCCGATCCGCGCGTAGAGCAGCCGCAGGTAGTCGTAGATCTCGGTCACGGTGCCGACCGTCGAGCGCGGGTTGCGCGACGTCGTCTTCTGGTCGATCGAGATCGCCGGCGAGAGCCCTTCGATCGAGTCGACGTCCGGCTTCTCCATCATCTGGAGGAACTGGCGCGCGTACGCGGAGAGCGACTCGACGTAGCGGCGCTGCCCCTCTGCGTAGATCGTGTCGAAAGCGAGCGACGACTTCCCGGAGCCGGAGAGGCCGGTGATCGTGGTCAGCTTGTTCCGCGGCAGGCGGACGTCGATGTCCTTGAGGTTGTGCTCGCGGGCGCCGCGAATTACCAGTTCTTCAGAGGCCATAACCGACCAAGTTTAGCGATCGAGGTCGGACGAACAAGTGTTCGCTTTGGTTACGTCGCGAGCTCCTCGACTAGCTCGCAGACCTCCTTCGGCCCCGCGACATGCCCGACCGTCAGCGGCCCGATGACGACAGTCCCGTAGCCCATCAGCCGGCCGAGCAGCGATTGGTCGAGCTCGACGGCGTCGACTGCCCGCAGCTTCACGGCCTTCGTCCGGCGGCGCAGGGTCCCGTTGACGACGTACAGCTTCTCCGTCGTGACGACGATGCGCATTCGTTCCCACTGCCAGACGGCGCGGAGAGTGAACGCAGCGGCCACTGCGATCAGCGCGGCCCCTACGCCCGCCGCGGCTGCCCACGGAAGCATGAGGACAAAGATCCCGGCGATTGCGACGCCGCCCGAGCGCGCGAGCGGCCGCGCGAGGACGATGCCGTGACGGCGCATTTCGAGGCAGACGTGCTCGTCCCGGTCAGCGGGCATGTTTGCGGCTTCGGCAACCCAACAGGCTTTCCTGCCGTTTGCGCCGCAGAGGGATAGGGTCGCCGCGTGTCGCTGCTCCGCGGAGCGAATCTCGCGGTCCGATTCCTCGTAGCCGAACTGGGTGCATTGGTCGCGACGACCTACTGGGGCTACGAAACGGGCTCCGGGCTCACGCGGTTGCTGCTCGCGATTGCAGCACCGGCCCTCGTCGTTACCGCATGGGCACTCTTCGTCTCACCCAAGCGGAAGTACGACCTCGCTAAGCCTGCCAGGCTGGTGATCGAGCTCGTAGTGCTGGGTGGAGCATCAGTCGCCCTCTGGCAGGTAGGCCATCCCTGGCTCGGGCTGGCGTTCGCGGCAGTCGCCGCTGTCAGCGGAACCTTGAACTACATCTGGGAATAAGCGTTCAGGCCTTGCGCCAGCGGCCGAAGACTAGACCGCCGAGGGTGAAGCCCAAGCTGAAGGTTCCGACAGCGAAGGCACCGATCGTCGCCGCCTTGCGGGCGCCGGAGAGCGACTCCCAGCGGCCGAGCACCTCTTCCTCTTCCATCGTCAGCGGCTCGCCGCGCCGCTTCTTGCGCATCGCGCCGCCCGCTCGGAGACCGAGATAGAGGTCGTCGAAGATCTCGGTAGGCTCGTCCACCATCGTCATGATTGTACCCAGTGCTTCGGCTCTCCCAACCCGCCTCCTCCATATCTCGGACCTGCATGTCGGCACCCGTGAGGACCCTGAAGTCGAGCGCAGCCTGGCGGCGCTCCTCGAGCGCACGGCGCCCGAGATCGTCGTCGCCAGCGGCGATCTGACGCACCGGGGTCGCCCCGAGCAGCACGAAGCCGCCGCCGCCTTCCTGCGCTCTCTCGGCCCGCCGGTGGTCGCGATCCCCGGGAACCACGACATCCCGTACAGCTTCCCGGCGCGCTTCACGCGAACCTTCGCCGAGTTCGAGCGGCACTGGGAGACGACCGAGCCCGTCTTCCGCTCGCCGATGCTGCACGTGGTCGGTCTGAACTCCGTGCGCCCGTGGCGGCACCAGTCGGGCGGGATCCGGGAGGGCCAACTCGCGCGCGCGCGCGAGTTCCTCGCCGAAGCGCCGGAGGGCGCGCTGCGGGTCGTCACGCTGCACCATCATCTGATCGGAGCTCCGTGGCGCTCGCGCAAGAGGCCGGTCGCCCGCCGCTCGCACGTCCTCGCCTCGCTCGTCGACTCGGGCGCCGAGCTGATCCTCGCCGGGCACATCCACCAGGGCGCCGTCAGCGAGCGCCACGAGTTCGAGGTCATCACCGGCGACGCGCGAAGCGTGGTCGTGTCGATCGCGCCCGGCCTCGGCCAGCCGCGCCCACAACGACGCGGCGAGGCGCGTGGACTGCACGTCTACGAGTGCGACGAGACGTCGATCCTCGTCGAGACCTACGTCTGGCGCGAGGACGACTGGGGGCTGACGGCGGTGCGGCGTTTCGCCCGCGGCGCCAAGCCGCTCGGCGTCACCTAGATCCCGCTCCGGCTGTTGTAGCATCCGTCTCGAAGTGGGTCGCATCTCGGTTGCACTGCTCTGCCTGGTCGCGCTTCTTCCCGCGGCGACGGGCACCGCGGGTGCGGCTTTCGGCGGCAGCAACGGCAAGATCGTCTTCGAGAGCACTCGGGACGGCAACTACGAGCTGTACTTGATGAACGCCGACGGCAGCAGCCAGCGGCGACTGACGGTCAACCCGGAGTCAGACCTCCAGCCTGCTTTCTCCCCCGACGGTAAGCGCATCGCCTGGGTTCGCGCCGACGACATCTACACGATGCGGGTCGACGGCTCCGAAGTCCGGCAGCTCACGAGCGGCACGGCACGCGACTGGTTCCCCGCCTGGTCGCCCGACGGCTCACAGATCGTCTTCGAGAGCAATCGCGCCGGGCCGCAGTCGAACACCGAGATCTACAAGCTGAACGCGGACGGCTCGGGTCTCACGCGCCTGACGAATGACCCGGCCGTGGACGCCCAGCCGGCCTGGTCCGCTCGCGGGAGGATCGTCTTCACGAGCACTCGCGGCGATGGGACTCGGCGGCTCTGGCTGATGAGCCCGGACGGCTCGGGCCTGACCAACTTGTTCTACACGGGCGGTGCCGAAGCGCCCAACTGGTCGTGGGACGGCGAAGGGATCCTCTACCACCAGTCTGCAGTGATCATGCTCACCTCCCTCTTCAACGAGTTCGCCGTCGTCACCGCTGACGGATCGAACATGTTTCCCGCCTGGGCGCCTCAAGGCACAGGGCTCGTCTTCCAGCGAGCACTTCCCGGTGAAGCGCCGGATATCTGGTCGGCAGCCAACTGGGATGGGTCGGGCCAAGTCCGGCTGACGACCAACTCGGCGGCGGACGAAGACCCGGACTGGCAGCCAATCGGCCCCGCACCACCGCTTCCGCCACCGCGGCCGCCACCCCCACCGCCGGGCACACTTCCGCCTCCGCCTCCACCCAATCTGCCGCCTCCACCGCCACCACCGGCAAGGGCGAGGGGCTGCATCGTGCCGCGTGTGATCGGGCTGCGCTTGCCGGCCGCACGAACGCGCCTCACAAGAGGGCACTGCCGGCTCGGCCGAGTTCGCCGGGCTCGATCGCGCCGAATCGGACGCGTCATCGGCCAGAGCCCACGAGCAGGCTCGCGGCGACCTCGGGGGACCAGGGTCAACCTCAGAGTCGGCCGGCGCTAGCGGCGCAGGCCCCAGCCGCGCGTCGGCTGGGCTCTCGCCTCCGGCCCGGTGATCCCTCGCTTCTGCACGAAGCGGCGATAGAGGATCACGAGCAGCACCGCTCCGGCGTACCCGAACAGGAAGCCGCCGGGGCGCCCGAACAGGGCGTCGGCGACGAGCCCGCCGACGACCGATCCCGCGAGGCCGAAAGCGACCGTGAGCCAGAAGGGCATCGGGTCGGGCCCGGGCACCGCAAGCCGGGCGAGCCCGCCGATGATGAACCCGCCGGCGACGAGCAGCACGAGGTAGACGAACAGGTTCACGGGAAAAGCCTACGCGCCGCGCTCTCCGCCCGCGACAGGTCCCGAACTGCGACTTGCGGGACCCCGCGATCGACGCAACGATTGGGTGTCGTGGAGCCGCCGATCGACCACCCGATGTGACAACTATCATGGGCTTGCTCGGTGACATCCAGCTCGACGTCGCTTTGATCCGTCGCCTGCTGGAGGACGAAGATGGCCAAGAAGAGGAAGCTCCCGAAGATGACGCCTGAGGAGATCGCCCAGCGCGATCTCCATCAGCGGTGGGCCCGCGAGCGGATCGCCTACCACGAGGTCAAGGCGCGCGAGCAGGACGAGCTGCGCGCCGCCCGCAAGCAGGCCGGCTGAGGCTCAGGCAGCCGTCTCGGCCGCGGCCTGGAGCTCGCGCCGCAGGTCCTTGATCTCGTCCCGAAGCTTCGCCGCATACTCGAAGCGAAGCTCCGTGGCGGCGGCGAACATCTCTTCCTCGAGCGTCACGGCCAGGCGCTCGATCTCGGCCGGGCTCATGCCCTCGACCTCGCGCCCGCCCTTCCGCCGGCGGCGCGGGACGTTCGGCGCCTCCAGCGACAGGAACTCGGCGATATCCGAGACGCCCTTCTGGATCGACTCCGGCGTGATCCCGTGCTCCTCGTTGTAGGCGAGCTGCACGATGCGGCGGCGGTTCGTCTCGTCGAGCGCGCCCTTGATCGCCTCGGTCACCTTGTCCGCGTACATCAGCACCTTGCCGTTCGTGTTCCGGGCAGCGCGGCCGATCGTCTGGATCAACGCGGTCTTCCCCCGCAAGAACCCCTCCTTGTCCGCGTCGAGCACGGCGACGAGCGACACCTCCGGGAGGTCGAGCCCCTCGCGAAGCAGGTTCACGCCGACGAGCACGTCGTACTCGCCGAGTCGTAGCTCGCGGATGATCTGGATGCGGTCGAGCGTGTCCACCTCTGAGTGGAGGTAGCGCGCCTTGACGCCGGACTCGAGCAGGTAGTCGGTCAGGTCCTCGGACATCTTCTTCGTCAGGGTCGTGACGAGCGTGCGCTCCCCAAGCTCCTCGCGGCGGCGAATCTCGTTCAGCAGGTCGTCGATCTGGTTCTTCGTCGCCCGCAGCTCGACCTCGGGGTCGACGATTCCGGTCGGCCGCACGAGCTGTTCGGCGATGACCGTCGAGTGCCGGAGCTCGAACGCTCCCGGCGTCGCCGAGACGAAGACGATCTGCGGCACTTTGCCGAGAAACTCGTCGAAGCGCAGCGGCCGGTTGTCGAGCGCCGACGGAAGGCGAAAGCCGAAGTCGACCAGCGTCTGCTTGCGCGAGCGGTCGCCCTCGTACATGCCGCCGATCTGCGGCACGGACTGGTGCGACTCGTCCAGGAAGACGACGAAGTCGGACGGGAAGTAGTCGATCAGCGTGTAGGGCGCCGAGCCCGGCGGGCGGCCGTCGAGGATCCGCGAGTAGTTCTCGATCCCGTTGCAGAAGCCAAGCTCCTTCATCATCTCGACGTCGTACTCGGTCCGCTGCCGGATGCGGTGCGCCTCGAGCATCCGCCCCTCGGACTCGAATTTCTTGACCTGCTGCTCCATCTCGTCGTGGATCTCGTCGACGGCGCGCTCGATCGTCGGCTTCGAGGTCACGTACTGCGTCGCCGGAAAGACGTTCAGGTACTCGAGCTTCCCGTAGACCTCGCCGGTCATCGGGTCGAAGTGCGTGATCTGCTCGATCTCGTCGCCGAACATCGAGATCCGGTACGCCGACTCCTCGTGCGCGGGCTGAATCTCGATCACGTCGCCCTTGACGCGAAACTTGCCGCGCCCGAGCAGCGTGTCGTTGCGCGTGTAGTGGATGTCGACGAGCTTGCGCAGGATGAGGTCGCGGTCCTGCTCCTCGCCGACGTGCATCATGACGACCCGCTTCTCGTACTCCTCCGGCGAGCCGAGGCCGTAGATCGCCGAGACGGACGCGACGATGACGGCGTCGCTGCGGGAGAGGAGACTCGAGGTGGCGGAGTGGCGGAGCCGGTCGATGTCGTCGTTGCGGGACGAGTCCTTCTCGATGTAGAGGTCAGCCTGCGGCACATACGCCTCGGGCTGGTAGTAGTCGTAGTAGGAGACGAAGTACTCGACGGCGTTATCGGGGAAGAACTCGCGGAACTCGTTGCAGAGCTGCGCGGCCAGCGTCTTGTTGTGCGCGATCACGAGTGCCGGGCGCTGGAGCTCCTCGATGATCCAGGCCATCGTCGCCGTCTTGCCGGTGCCGGTGGCGCCGAGCAGCGACTGGTATTGAGCGCCGGCGCGCAGGCTCTCGGAGAGCCGGGCGATCGCCTGCGGCTGGTCGCCGGTCGGCTCGTACTCGACGGCTGTCTTGAACGGAGGCACTGCCGAAAGGCTAGCCGCGGCTCAATGGCAGGCGGAAGACCCCGCGTCCGTGAACGTGGAGCCAGGCACGCCGATGAACTGCCAGTCGTAACCCGAGGGGTAGAGCGTCAGCTTCAGGATCCCGAACGTCTTGTCGTCTCGGGCCTCACTGTTTGGCATCAGCGTGCCCCACGGGCCGAGGCTGCTCCCTCCGGTCCCGACGACGAATTCGCGTATCCCTCTGTGCGCATCGGCAACTCCTGAAGGCGTCTGCGGCGCGAAGCGCTCGTAGTCGTGCTCGTGGCCGTTCAGGATCACATCGGCGTGCGCGTCGTAGAGCGCGTCCCAGAACGGCCCCACCGGGTCGTAGCCCCCTCCCAAACCGGAAGAGAAGTACGGCTGATGCCACAGAGCCAGGACGCAGCGGTTGGGGTGCGCGGCGAGATCGGCCCGCAGCCAGCGCTCCTGCGGGGAGCCGGCGAAGCAGTGGACAAACTGGCAGTTCGCGTTCAGCGCAATGACGTGCCAGGCGCCGATGTCGTAGCTGTAGTAGCCCTTGCCCTCGACGCCGGCCGCCGGCCCGAAATACCGAAAGTACCCCCTGGCATGCCGCGTCAGGTACTCGTGGTTTCCGACCACGGGCCGCGTCAGCGCCTTGACCCGCCCCCAGCTTAGGTCGTACGAGAGGAGGAACTTGCCCGCTGCTCCATCGTTGTACTGCGTGTCGCCGAGCGGGAGGACGGCATCGAAGCTCTGGGCGAGCAGCAGGTCGGCGGTCGCCTGCATCCGGCACGCGCGCGGCGACCCCCGGCCTTCGTTGAACACCGGGTTGTCGGGGTCGCAGGCGATATCCCCCGCGGCCGCCACGACCATCGGGCGCTCGGGTAGTCGCTCGCAGTCCGAGCTTCGAAACCGAAGCGCGGGCTGAAGCTCCAATCCGTTCCGAGCGACCGCGGGACCGATTCGTGAGCCGAAGAAGCCGATCCCGTCGATCGTCGCGCTCCCGCGCAGCCGTGCGAAGTGGGTTGTCGATGGTTCTTCGCAGGCACTGACGAAGGACGCGCGGGCCGCCGCAACCGCATTCCTGGTGCGAGGCGAATGCGCGGCGGCGCAGCCTGGGTCGGGAAAGCCGACGACCAACGACTCGCCGCTGACCGGGTCCGCGACGAGGAGCTCGATGTCACCGACGCCCCTCGCCGTGTGCGCGAGCCGGGCCGCCTTCAGCCGGGCACGCACTAGATACACCCGGCGCTCGACACCCTCGAGCCGGCCCTTTCTCGGGCCGACGAGCGGCCTGCGCAGCCAGACGAGCCGGTGGATGCTGGCCGGCCGGGCCCTCAAGTCGACCTTCCCGGCCGCGCGGTCGTTGAGCGTTCTGACCCGCCAGCGATAGGACGATGCACACACGATCTTGCCGGCCGTCGGCTTCGACTCCACGGCGGGGGAGACGAAGCTCGGCACCACGAAGGCCGCCAGCGACAGGGTCAGAACGGCGCGCTTGAGCAAGCGAGGAAGGTTAGCCCCGTCCGACCGTGAGGTAATCGCCGACATAGCGCAGCTCGGACGCGACGTCGCCCCGGATTGCGAACAGACGGATGCGACTCGCATCCCCCGGCTTCGGCAGCAGCCGGCGCGGGATGACGAACTGGAATCCGGCCCGCTTCTTCCCGGGGCGCTTCGCGTTGTCCGCGGGCGAGACGTAAGCCGAGCGGCGATCGACGAAGACGACGATCGAGTCCGGCTCGACGCCGGCGCTGACATCGAATGCCGACCCGTTGAAGATAACGTCCTCGCCCGGCGTCTGCGCGCGAACCCGGCCGCGCAGAGCTCCGCGCACGACTCGCACTTCTTGCCCGTCCGACGACTCGATCACGTCGCCGCCACTCCGGGCGCGCAGGACGAACGTGGAATTCCCTCCGCTGAGCTCGGCGAGGACGACCGAACTGCCCTGCGGCCGCACGGCAAACATCCGGACGTCGTTCGCGCCCGCTCGGAACACGCGGTCGGGGACAATGGCGGCGAAGCGCGTCTCGCCGGAGTCCTCGTAGCTGCGAGTCGCGGCGGCGATGGTGCCGTTCACCGCAACCGCGAGCTCGGCGTTTGCGTCGAGGCCGCCTTCGATCCGTCCAGTGAGGTACGACGGCACGACCTCCGCCTTCGGATCCACCGAGCGCAGGAGCTCGCTCCCGTCCAGCTTGAAGCGCACGCCGCTCTGCTCTTCGACGGCAAGGTCGGCAGTGCGCCTGCCGACGAGCTCGCGGTGAGGCCCGAACCGGTAGACCTGGTCGATCGACCCGCTTCGAAAGGCGGCAACCTGGCGCTCGAGGACGTCCTTCCGCTCGGCGAGGAGCGTCGAGAGACTGGCGGATATGGGATTGCCGCTCTGATCCGGCAGGCTCACCGTTCCGTCGCGAGGGAGCCGCGCGCCCAGGAGCGAGCGCCCGTCGACAGGCCAGGGAATGCGCGCGTGCACGGCGTCCGCGATCGTCGGCAGGATGCTGATCGTCCGGGCGAGCCCGTCCTCGATTCGCGGCTTCCGCTGGCCGGGCAACTTGACGAACAGGGGGACGAACGCGATGTCCGGGAGGTTCGCCCGCGACAGGTTGCGCGCCGGCTCCCCCGGTCGGAAGCTGATTCCCTCGTCGGCCGTCACGACGACGAGCGCGCGGTCGTAGAGGCCGGTCGACCGAAGCCGCTTCAAGATGAAACCGAGACCGGCGTCCGTATCCCCGAGCTGAAGCATGTATCGCTGGTATGCCTGAAGCGTCAGCCAGTCGTCGTCTCGCCAGAGTCCGTTCTCGAGCCCTGGAGTGACGCGGACGTTTCCGCTGTACCGCCTGCCCGAGGGCAGGTACGCCCACGGCTCGTGCGGGAGAATCGAGTGCAGGAAGTAGAACGTCGGACGCGGGCTGGCCGAGATCATTCGCGTGAACCCGCAGATGTTCCTGCCGCAGGGACCCGCTTCATGGGGGACACCGGGCGCCTTCGTGGTCGTGTCGTGACCCCCGAAGTTCCCCCACCGGCCCTCGGTCGGGGGAACGTGCTTCGCGAGATCATCCGGCAGCAGGAGATGGAGGTAGACGGTGCCGACGTCGGAGACGAGGGCGTGCACGCTGCCGGACACGCTTTCTCCGGCGTCGTTCGTCGCGCCGGGAACGCGGGTCTTGCACACCGAACGCGGGCAGAGGCGCGTCAGCGACTCCATCACCCGCATGCGGTAGTGGCCGCCGAGCAGGGTGAAGACGTTGTGGGGGTAGTCGGCGAGGATCGGAAGAGGCGTACCCGACGGGAGGGTTCCGGCGAGGATCGACGGGACGGCGACCTCGGTGTGTCCATTCGCAGTCGTCGCGGATCGGAACCACGTTGAATCGCGCGCGAGCGAAGCGAAGTTCGGGAAGCGCGCGGCGTCGATCCGCTGGTTGCGGTCCATCAGCGACGTGGTGCTGAACTCGTCGAACATGATGAAGACGATCGGGGTTCGAGATTCGACCTTCTCGGTACGGACCGAGACGTCCTTCGGAAAGACAAGGTGTTTCACCTGCGAGTTTCCGAGAAAGAGCGCGAGGAAGAGGAGAGGCGCGGGAGCGAGCACGGTGAGGAAGGAGCGAACGAAGCGTGCCTTCCAGTAGAGGGCCGCGCCGATGCCCCCGATGAGGGCGGCGCCGAGCACGAGAGCGGTCGCCGGCGCGTCGATGTCCTTGATCGCCTCGAGTGCGACGATCGCTGCGAGAGCGGCGACGAAGAACAGGTGCAGCGCGTTTCCGAGAATGGGATCGATCGCGCCTGCCCCGAGCTCGGCAAGCAGCAGGACGGCCGGAGGCACGAGCGTCAACGTGAGCGCGAAGAGCACGATCTCGCGGCTGGACGACCCGCGGACCGTGAAGAACGTCGCGTTCCGTCCGAGGATGTCGAGCAAGGGCTGCGCGAGCGCAAAGGAGGAGAGGACGGCGAGGTGCACCGCCTTCTGCCTGATGCCGGGAAGCCTTACGGGGCGCATGGGCCGCGAATATTCGCCATTAGGAGCTCAGAAACCGCTGACGCTCCTCCGGCGTGAAGGTGCGACCGGTTTGCGCGAGCCGAGCGTTGGCGAGGCGAACCAGCTCGTCCAGCGTTCCGCAGAAGTCACAGAACCACTCGCGAACCTTGCCGTCGCGCGCGAGCGTCTCGATCCGCCTGTCGCCGTCAAATCTGGCCACTAGGGGGCGATCCGTGTTGCGCAAGTACGTGTGAATCGAGTCTGAGTCCGACCGCCAGAGACCGGCCGAGATCGGTCCCGCGGTCACGACCCAGCGGCCGTCCGGGCTGAACTCGGCGTCGTTGACGACGTTGAAATGGCCTCGAAGGACGTGCAGCTTGGCTCCAGTTCTGGCGTCCCAGATCCGGGCGTCGCGATCCTCGCTCGAGGTGACGAGACGCTCGCCGGAGCGGTCGAAGTGCACGGACGTTATTGGCTTCGAATGGCCCGCGAGCAGGGTCACCTTTCCGGTCCGCAGATCTCTGACGAGCACCGTCTTGCCGTCCACGGTCGCACGCTTGCCTCGTGCTTCGACTACTCGCGGCGGTCGTTCGAGCGGGGCGGCGCCGGGAACGACGCGCATCCAGGGCTCCGGCTCAGGATCCCAGATGCGTTGGGTTCCGTCCGTGCTGACCGTCACGAGGCGGCGCCCTTCGCGCGTGAACATGAGGCGGGTCACACCCTCCCGGTGGCCGCGGAGCACGAGAGGCAGGCGCGCGAGTCCCGTCTGCCAGACGCGGACGGTGCGGTCGAGGCTCCCCGTCGCCACGAGATCGCTGCGCGGATTGAACGCAACGGTCGTCAGGAGGCCGGTGTGCCCGAGCAGGGGGCCGATATACGAGCCGTCCTTGATACTCCACAGGCGCCCTGCGCCGTCAGAGCTCCCGGTCGCCAGGAGCTTGCCGTCAGGGCTGAACGCGACGGCGATGACCTGGCCGACGTGGCCTTCGAGCACCTTCAGCTGGCGCCCCGTTTGCGCCGACCACAGGCGAGCGGTGTGGTCACGGTGACCGGTCGCGACGAGCCTGCCGTCCGGGCTGACGGCGACCGCCGCGACTCCACTACGTGGGAGCTTGAGCTTCCGCACGACGGGCGCGAGCTCTCGGGGCACAGGCGGCGGCCGAGCGGTATCGGAGATCTTCTGTACGTCCCGCACACGTGAGGCCTCGATCGCTTGGCTGAGCACGTCCTGGGTCTGTGGCGTGCGCTCGATGCCGGCCGCTCTCAAGCTCAAGAGCAGGCTCAGCTCCGGATCGATATCGAGCTGATGCAGGGCCTCGGCCAAGAGCGCACGGGCCTGCGCGTGCCGGCCGGCCTGCCGGGCATCGGCACGCTGGCTGAAGGCGTAGATCGCAACCCCCGTCATCGCCGCCAGCGCCACGAGCGCGCCCCCGGCGAAGAGGGCGAGCCGCCGCTGGCGCCGGTCGGCGGTCCGCCGCTCTCGCTCCGACTCCCGCTCCCGGCGCCAGGCGAGAACAGCGTCCCCGAGGACGTCGTGGAAGATCTCGTAGCGCGCGCCGCCGCCGTCTGCTCCGTCGACCGGCCGCACGATCCGCTCCCGCCCGAGCGTCGCGAGCACGGGCAGCAGGCGCTGCTCGTCGACCGAGGCGTACTCGGCGAGATCCCCAACTCCGTGCGCGATCTTGGCGCCCGAAGGCGTCACGAGGTAGCGGAAGACATCCGCAGCCAGATCCTTCTCGTCGGCCGAGAGCTCTTCGACTGCGCGGTGTAAGTGTGTACGCACGATCGACTCTGCACCGCCGAGCTGAGTGAGCGTCGCCGCGCGCAGTTGGCTCGACCCGACTTCGTGCTCCTGTTCCCAGATCCGCTCGAGCACGAGCTGAAGGTAGGGCGCCTCGATGCGGCCCTGATCGGTGTCGCCGGCGGCAAGCCCGCGCCCCGCATCGCCGAGATCCACCTTTCCGGCAGCCGTCTGGTCGAGCACGGCCTCGATCAGCGCCGGCTCGACCTCGATCGACTCACCCGTGGCTTCGTTGTAGCGCTCTATTGGCTTCGTGATCGCATCGCGCGCCGAGCTCCTGTCGAGGTGATCGAGTCGCAGGTAATTCGCGAAGAGGTTCGGGATCCTCCCCTTGAACCGGTCGAGTTTCGCGAGGGCGTCGTCGCGGAGGGACAGCAGAACACGCACACGCAGACCGGGCCGCGTGACCAGCTCGGGCAGCTCGCGCGCAAAGCCGGTCTCCTCTGCGTGGTAGAGGAAGTACTCCTCCGCCTGGTCGAGCACGAGCAGGAGATCGCAGGCGAGTGCGTCGGTCCAGCGCCCGAGAGTGTCAGCTAGCGATTCCCCTTCGCGCTCGTCCAGGAGCGCCGAGCCGAACTGAGCAGCCAGCTCCTCGCGCACACCCGCTCGGAGGCCGCCCACCGGGTCTTCGCTCCAGGCGTCGAACACGACGACTGCAAACTCCGGGTGGCCGCCCTCGTCGACGTTCTCCCGCGCCTGCCGGCGCAGCCGGTGCGCCACTCCGGCGCGGAGCACCGAGCTCTTCCCCACCCCGCTCGGCCCGTAGAGGACGGTCAGCCGAGCCGCCAGGACGTTCGCCGCGATGATCTCGCTCTCGCGCCCGCGTCCGAAGAACAGGAGCGCGTCGAGCTCGCTGTCCTCGAACGGAACAAGGCCCTTGTACGGACTGTCGAGGGTCACGCCGGAGCGACCTCGGCGAGCCGCCGCTCGAGGTCGGCGACGAAGTCCTCGAGCGCGATGTCGAAGAGGTCGACGCCGCGTCGCCGCCAGAACTCATGCTGGATGGGCTGGGCGCCGGGGAGCACCGCCCACGAGCGGTAGCTGATCGGTTCATCCCCGAACACGCGGTGCAGGAAGACGCGCAGGCTCCACTCGACGACGGGGTAGGCGATGAAGAGGAAATGGCTGCGGCGGAGCTTCGCGGCGAGGGTGACGGGTAGGACGTTCGCCAGCTCGCTCTGTGCGAGGTAGCCGATGTAGTCGTCCTCGCTGACGACGAAGCTCTCGCGCCCGCGGTCGGGTCGCGGATCGACGCCTCCGTGGATCTTGAGGATCACCGAACGCTCGGCCAGCGAAAGCTCCGAGTAGGCGTTCGGGACGGCCACGACCGTCTCCGACCCGTCCGGCGACCGGTGTACGAACTTGCCGCGGTCCGGGCCCTGCGCCACAAAGGAGACGACGTCGGCATCCTCCCCGCGCTCCTCGAACGCTCGCTCGAGAGCGTGCCCGTAGCCGGTCGTGACGAGGAGCTGGTGCTCGGCGCCGCGGGAACGTGCGACCTCGGGGAGCGCGGCTAGAAACCGCTCGAGCGGCCCGGGTTCGGGGTCCTCGGCGAACAGATCGTGCAGCTGGTCGTACAGAGGGCCCACGCCCTGAGTCATGACCACGTACTGGGACACGCGCGTGAGATCACCGCGGTGCTCCTCGGGACAGTCGAACGCCTCGGCAAGGCGGCTCGCGAGATTCTCTCCGTTCTCGGACGACGGCCCGGGTCCCAGGACCGGCACGAGCCGTCCCGAGAGGAGTGCTCGAGCGACCTCACCGATCCGGTCTTCGCCCGCTTGGGCGACCGCCTGCGGTTGCAGCGCGGACTCCTGTCGCAGGATCGACGCGTGGAGTTGCTGAAGCGCGGGGCTCGGCTCGATTCCCAGCTCGTCGACGAGCGCACGACGCGCTTCCTGGTAGGCGCGAAGCGCCTCGGCCTGGCGCCCGGAGCGGTAGAGGGCGAGCATCAGCTGCCCTCGGGGCCGCTCGCGGAGAGGATTCTGCTTGATGAGCCCCTCGAGCTCGCCGACGAGCTCGGCTGCCGCGCCACCTTCGAGATCGGCTTCGATTCGATCCTCCAAGGCCGCTGACCGAAGCTCGTCGAGACGGGCGATTTCGGTCTCCGCAAATGGCTCGAACGCGAAATCGGCGAGCGGGGGGCCCCGCCACAGCTCGAATGCTTCCCGAAGCTTGTTGCCGCGAGCTTCGGGCTCGAGCGAGCGCGCCTGGCTGACGAGTCGCTCGAACTCGTTGAGGTCGACTTGCGCGGCGGCGACGTTGAGGAGGTAGCCGGGTGGCTTGGTGACGACCACGTCCGCCCCGACGGTCTTGCGCAGCTGTGAGATGAAGTTCTGCAACGAAGTGACCGCTGTCTTCGGGGGCTGCTCGCCCCAGAGAAGGTCGACGAGGCGATCCGTCGAGACCACTCGGCCGGCATCCAGGGCGAGGATGGCCAGGACTGCTCGTTGCTTCTGACCCCCGAGCTGGACCGGGCGGCCGCCCCGTGCGACCTCGAAGCTCCCAAGCAGCCGAAAGCTCAGATCGTCTGCCGGAGTTCGCGCCCGTTGCTCCTCCTTGACGCCGCGAAGCGGCGGGAATCGCTCGGTCAAGCCCGGAGCCACGATTTGGTAAAGGCGCACCGGGCGGTCGAAGTCCTTGATCAACTGGTCGCCGAGATCCAAATACGAGAGGTCGGGAACGAGGGCCTCGACGTCTTCAACCATCGTCTGGGTCGATTGCGAGAGCACGATCTGCCCACCGTGCGCCGCCGCCGAGATGCGGGCGGCCCGGTGCACCGCTACGCCGCGGTGGGTATCGGAGACGCTCACCTCGCCGGTGTGGATCCCCATTCGAACCTTGACTGCTACGCCCTCGGGCCACGACTCAGCGGCCAGGGCCCGCTGAGCCTCGACCGCGGCAGCGACGGCGTCACGCGCTCGCGTAAACACGAAGAAGAAGCCGTCGCCGGCTGAATCGACCTCGGTGCCGCCGTGGGCGGCGAACGAGTCGCGAAGAATCCGGTTGTGAGCTTCGAGAACGTCCCCGAAGCCATCGCCGAGCGTTCGCGCGAGTCGCGTCGATCCCTCGACGTCCGTGAACAGGAGCGTCAGGGCACCGCTAGAGACCGTTGCCATTGCAACGAATAGCGTGACACCGATCGCCGCGGAGCGCGAGTCCCTGAAACGGACGAGCGCCGCGGCGACAACCACGTGCAACGGCCGTTAGCCGGTCGTTAGGGGCCCGTGACAGAGCGATTGGGGCCTCGCCGGACGGTGGCGGCATGCACACCGTCAGAGCACACATCAGCAGGCGTTGCAGGCCGTTCGCAGCCTCCGCCGTCCTCGTCCCCGCCCTACTCCTCGCCCTCGCGGCCCACACTCCGGCCGCCTCGGGCGGTAAGGCCGCGGGCGCCGCGTTCACACAGCATCGCGTCGTCGCTCACCGTTCCGGGGTTCGCCCTGGGTACGGGTGGCCGGTCAAGCCCTTCAATCGCCAGCACCCGGTCCGTGGGTACCTGAACGACCCGCGGCCCGGCGACGATGGTGCGAAGGCCTTCCACTTCGGCATCGACATCTCGGCTCCTGACGGCACTGCGGTCTACGCCGTCGCAGCGGGAAAGGTCTTCAGCACGCGCCATAACGCAATTGCGGTCAAGGGAGCGACCCGGACATTCGGCTACTGGCACATCGTGCCGGTCGTCCGCAACCATCAGCAGGTTCACCTCCACGAACTGCTCGGACATGTGCTGCAAGGAGAACGCCACGTCCATTTCGCCGAGCGCCGCGGAGGCGAATACCTGAATCCCCTGCGTCCAGGTGGCCTCGGTCCGTACGCCGACCATTCACCCCCGACCGTCGCCTCCGTCGAGTTCCTTCGGGGCGGGCAAGAGCAGGACGCCACCAGCCTGACGGGCCGCGTCAACGTCGTTGTCGAGGCCTTCGACACCACCCCAATTCCCGTGCCGAGCCCCTGGTCGAACCTGCCCGTGACGCCGGCACGGATTCGGTGGAGCGTCGCTCACGGCTCTCGCGGCGTCGTTGCCCCACGTACCGCAGTCGATTTCAGCCGGACGATGCTGCCGGCAAGGCTCTACGACTCGGTCTACGCGCCGGGTACCCAAAAGAACAGCCCAGGTGCACCGGGCCATTACCGCTTCTACCTCGCACACGGATTCGACGCCTCGCATCTTCCGGCAGGGGTTTGTCACCTGCGGATCAAGGCCGTCGACACGCGCGGAAATCTCGTGGTCGCTGAGGTCGAGATCGCCAGGGCAGCGAACTGAACCAAGCCGGTCGACAGGGTTAGGACGAACCAGCTGGAAGAGCAGCAGAGCTAGCCGCACGCGGACGCACGCGAAGGCACGCGAGCGCGACGGCGGCCATCATCAGCGTCTGGATCGTCGCGAACGCGATCAGGACGGGCTTGGCGCCGAACGCGTCGAGGACGGGGCCCGCCGTGAAGAGGCCGAGCGGCTGCAGGATCGTCCACGTGAGCATCATCGCCGGCATCACGGTTGCCCGCAGCGCCGGCGGAATGCGCAGCGTCATCGTTGCGTGGATCGGCGGGTTGACGATTCCGTTCGCGATCCCCGAGAACGCGAGGGCAGCGCAGAGCGCGACCGCGGGCACCGGAAGCGTCAGCAACCAGAGCGGCAGCGCTTGCCCGATGATGAACGTCGCGATCAGCTTCATCGCCTCGACGCGGCGGGCGAACTTGAACGAAACCGCGTTGCCCACGAGCGCACCGACACCGAAGGAGGCGAGCAGAAAGCCTGCGATGCGCGCGTCCGCCCCGAAGCGGGCGACGACGAGCACCGGCACCGTGACGAAGAACGCGGTCCAGGCCATGTCGCCGATCGCAAGCGCCGGGTTCCAGATGCGGAGGAGCGGCTCGCGGAGAATGAAGCGGACGGCGGTGCCGATTCCCCGCGATTCCTCGGAAACCTCCAGCGGCGGCCTGCGGGGCACGAAGCCGGCGACGAGCAGAACGGCTACGACGTACGTCACTCCGTCGACGATGAGCACGCTCGGAGCGCCGATGACGGCGATGAGCACGCCCGCGAGCACGGGGCCAAGCAGCATCGTCACGCGCGTCGAGGCCTGAGTCAGCGCGCTGGCCTGGGTCAGCACCTCCTCGTCCTCGCCGATCAGCTCCGGCAGGATCACCTTCTGCGCCGCGAAGTACGGCGCCGTCATCGCGCCGACCGCAAGCGCGATCGCGATCAGGAGCGGGAACGACAGGGCTCCCACCCAGTACAGGCCCGGAATAAGAACGATCAGCGGCGCCCGGAAGCCGTCGCAGACGAGCATCGTCCGCCGCGCGCCGAAATGCGACAGGAGCCGAGAACCCGGCAGGGTCATCAGGCCCATGCCGATCACCTCGGCCGCGACGACGAAGCTCATGCGGGTGGCCGAGCCGGAGGTCGTGAGCACGAACCAGGGCAGCGCGAGCCACGTCATCTGCGAGCCGCTCGTCGAGATCACCTCCGCGGCCAGGAGAGCGCGCAGGGGGCCACTGCTGAGGAGACTCGGAAGCTTCACTACGCCCGCTTGACGGTGACGTCGCCGCTGAGAGCCGTTGCGCGGATCTCGACGAGGGGGCCGTTGCCGTCCGACGGGGTGTCGCTCACCTCGAGGTCGGAGCTCGTCTCACCGCTCATCGAGCGCGCGTCGATCCACACCTTCGAGCCCTTCTTGACGCCCACGGCGATATCTCCGGACGCGGACTGGAGCGTGACGTCGCCCTCGCGGACGCTCCCGATCTGCATGTCGCCGGAGGCCGTCTGGATCTTCAACGAGGCCGCAGCCTCGTCGATCGAGATGTCGCCCGAGGCGGCGCGAACCTTGCCGTCTGCGCCGAGGTAGCCGACATCGAGGTCGCCCGAGGCCGTGTTGACCGCGATCGCGCCCTCGACCCGCGCGAGCTTGATGTCGCCGCTGGCCGAGTTGACGTCCGCATCTTTGCCAACCTGGTCGAACCCGATGTCGCCCGACGCCGACTGGATCTCGAGTGCGCCGAACTGACCGCGGCCCTCGACGTCGGCGGACGCCGTCGAGATCTCGATGTCCGCCTCGAGCGGAAGCGTCACCCGCACCCGCACGTCGTTTTGGTTTCGCCGCAGGAACCCCGAGCGCTCTTCGACGACCACGACCACCTCGTGGCCCTCGCCGCGCGGCCGCAGCTCGATGCGAGCCTCCTGCTCGAGCTCGGGATTCGCTTCGAGCTCGACGACGGTCTCCGTGCCCTCGACCGCATCGAGGTCGATTCGTCCCGACGGGACGCGGACACTGAGCCGAAGCTTTCCAGGCGTCTCGAACGTCTCGCGCCTCATCGGCCTCTCCTCGGGCGCGGCGGCCGCGGCGGACGCCTGTCGACGCGGACCTCGATGTGGCCGAACGGGCTTGGATAGAACTTCGTCATCTTGCTCTCCCTCCTACTCATCAGCTCTGGGCAAAGCCCCGGAGCCGCTTGCCGGATCGCTGAGCAGGCCCGGTGACGCTCTTCGAGAGCGCTCGCACGAGCCAGCTGTTCACGGAGACACCCTCGCGGGCGGCGGCCGCCTCGACCGCGGCCTTGAGGGCCTCGGGCAGGCGGAGCGTGATGCGGGCGGTGAGCCCGTCGTCGGCCGTCGGCTCCGGTGGGGCTTCCTCCTCGCCGACATAGACGAACGCCGGATCCTGGCCCGCGAGCCGCACCTCGACATGCCCGGACGGCAGTTGAGCGCTGAGCTCCATTGCCGCCTCCCCGAGCGCATCGAGCAGCCGCAGCCCGACCGAGCCGCGAATCGCCTGCAGCACCCGCTCGGCTGCCGCAGCGGTCTGCTCGTCGCCGACCGCCGCGATCGCGGCCACATCGGACTCGAGCGTTTGGACGAACCGTGCCATCTCCATAGCGTCATTATGACATCACTTCGCTGTCTGTCAAGTGTCTTTGTGACATCTAGGACGCCGACTTAGACTCAGCGCATGCCGACCTGCCCGCAGTGCGGCCAGGAGAACCCCGAGGGATTCAAGTTCTGCGGGTCTTGCGGCGCGGCCTTGGCCGAGGCGCCGGCCCCCCGCGAAGTGCGCAAGACCGTGACCGTCGTCTTCTCGGACGTCACCGGCTCGACGGCGCTTGGCGAACGACTCGACCCGGAATCGCTGCGGCGGGTGATGAGCCGCTACTTCGACGAGATGCAGGCGGTCGTCGAGCGGCACGGCGGTACCGTCGAGAAGTTCATCGGCGACGCGGTGATGGCCGTCTTCGGCATCCCGGTCCTGCACGAGGACGACGCCGTCCGTGCGGTCCGAGCCGCGGCCGAGATGCGCGTGCGCCTGGCCGGCCTCAACGAGGAGCTCGAGCGCGACTTCGGAGTCACGATCGCGGTGCGGACGGGCGTGAACACTGGGGAGGTCGTGGCCGGAGACGCAAGCAGCGGCGGCCAGCGCTTCGCGACGGGCGACGCGGTCAACGTCGCCAAGCGCCTCGAGGAGGCCGCGCCTGCGAACGAGATCCTGCTCGGCGAGACGACGCACAGGCTCGTGCGCGACGCAGTGGAGGTCGCACCCGTCGAGCCGCTCGAGCTCAAGGGCAAGGGCGAGCCGGTCAGAGCACACCGGCTGCTCTCGATCGAACCGGGTGCAGAGGGTCGCGCACGCCGTCTCGACTCGCCGATGGTCGGGCGCGAGCGGGAGCAGGCGTTGCTGGAGCGGGCGTACGAGCGTGCGGCCGGCGAGCGCGGGTGCCACCTGTTCACCGTTCTCGGAGCGGCCGGCGTAGGCAAGTCGCGCCTCCTCGCAGAGTTCCTGAAAGGGGTCGGCGAGAGAGCAACGGTGGTGGGTGGACGCTGCCTGCCCTACGGCGAAGGAATCACGTTCTGGCCGCTGCTCGAGGTCCTGAGAAAGCTCTACGGCGAGGAGCTCGTTTCGGCGATCGAAACCCGCCTGGCCGGCGACCAAAACGCGGGGTTGATCGCAAGCCGCGTCGGAGCCGCCGTCGGCCTCGCCGAGAGTGCAGGCGCGACCGAGGAGACGTTCTGGGCCGTACGCAAGCTGCTCGAGGCGCAGGCACACGAGCAACCCCTCGTCCTTGTCTTCGACGACCTCCAGTGGGGCCAGCCGACCTTCCTCGATCTCGTCGAGCACGTCGCCGATTGGTCACGCGACGCACCCATCCTGCTCATCTGCCTCGCTCGTCCCGAGTTCCTCGACGACCGGCCCGGCTGGGGCGGCGGAAAGTTCAACGCGACCTCCGTCTTGCTGGAGCCATTGAGCGACGAGAATTCGGCTGAGCTCGTGCACAACCTCCTCGGCCGCGCCGGCCTCGCCGATGATGTTCGGGCCCGGATCACGGACGCTGCCGAGGGCAACCCGCTCTTCGTCGAGGAGATGCTCGCGATGCTCATCGACGACGGGCTCCTCGAGCGTTCGAACGGCGACTGGGTGCCCTCCGGCGACTTCGAGTCGGTCGCCGTTCCGCCGACGATTCAGGCGCTCCTGGCCGCACGACTCGAGCGTTTGGGTGCGAACGAGCGATCGGTCATCGAGCGGGCCTCGGTCGAGGGCAAGGTCTTCCACCGCGGCGGAGTCGTCGAGCTCTCGCCAACTGAGGCGCGCGGGGATGTCGGCGGTCATCTCCAGACCCTTGTTCGAAAGGAGCTTGTCCGTCCGGACACGGCCGAGCTCCCCGGGGAGGACGCGTTCAGATTCCGGCACCTGCTGATCCGCGACGCTGCTTACGACGGCATGCCGAAAGAGCTGCGCGCCGAGCTGCACGAGAGATTTGCGGCCTGGCTCGAGCGGGCCACAAAGAGCCGGCGCGTCGAATACCAGGAGATCCTCGGCTACCACCTCGAGCAGGCCTACGGCTACCGAGCTGAGCTGGCGCCCGTGGATGACGCAGTGCGTGAGCTCGGGAAACGCGCCGCAGGACATCTCGAATCAGCTGGGCGAAGGGCGCTCGTCCGTGGCGACGGCCCGGCGACGACGATCCTGCTCAGACGGGCGCAGGCCCTGCTGCCGCCGGGAGATCCTCGCCTGCCGGGACTGCTCGTCGACCTCGGAGCCGCTCTCATCGAGCAGGGAAAGCTCGACGATGCCGAACGACGCTTTGCAGAAGCCGCGGAAGCCGCGCAGGTACTGGGAAATCGCGGGCTCGAGCTACGCGCCAAGCTCGAGGGAGCGTCCGTGCGAATACTGGTCGACCCGAAGGCCATCGACGCGTTCCGGGAGCTCACGGAGACGACGATTCCCGAGCTGGAGAGCCTGGGAGACGAGCAAACCCTGGCAGTCGCCTGGCGCATGGTCGCGCACGGTTACCTTCTGGATCTGCGAGGCGCCGATATGGAGCAGGCGCTGAGACGATCGATCGAACACGCACGTCGCGCAGGCGACCGGAGAGGCGAGCTTGAAGGGCTCGTCTGGCTCCTCCGCCTGCACTGGTTCGGCCCGGCGCCCGTGAACGCCGGGATCAGGCTCTGCGAACAAACGCTTGCCGAGGCCGACGCGGAGCCCCGGGTCGCGTCGATTGCCACACAGGTGCTCGGCGTGCTGTACGGGCTGCGAGGGGACTTCGAGCACGGGCGGGAACTTCTCGCCCGTGCCGGAGCGATGCAAGACGAGCTCGGGATGGAGCTCGCGAAAGCCGCCGGGAACGCGATGATGAGCGCAGGGCTCGAGCAGCTAGCTCAGGACTATGACGCGGCGGAGGCCATGTTGCGACCGGCTATCGAGGTCCTTCGCAGTGCCGGTGAGAAGGGCTACTACTCCACGCTCCTTGGCTATCTGGCCCACGTCTCCTACGCTCAGGGCAAGTACGACGAGGCCGACGAGCTTGCGCGCGAGGCCGACGAGGCAGGCGGAGCGGACGACATCGAGACGCAGCGTTTGTCGCTCACCGCTCGGGGCAAGGTTCTCGCCCGGAGAGGCGAGAGGGCCGAGGCGGAAAGGCTCGTGCGAGCCGCCGCCGAGCTCCTTGCGCCGACCGATGGGCTCGTTGGCCAGGCGGAGGTGATGCTCGACCTGGCCGAGGTGCTGGCTCTGGCCGGCCGTCGCGCCGAGGCTAGTGCCGCCGCCCGGGAAGCGGCCCGACTCTACGCTGCAAAGGGCGCCGATGGAGGCGTGCGACTCGCGGAGGCGCGGGTCGCTGAACTCGAGGCCTAGAGCCCGTAGGCGTGGCGGTACACGTCCTTGAGGTGCTCGACGCGGTCGACGTATGCCCGCGTCTCCGAGAACTGGATCCCCTTCCCCTCGGACCGCCACGTGTCGACGTTCCTCTGTCCGGCGTTGTAGGCGGCGAGCGCGGTCTCCTCGTCGCCGTACTTGTCGAGCAGGTGCCGGAGGTACCACGAGCCGTAGCGGACGTTGATCTCAGGGTTGTAGAGGTCCGAGATCTGAAAGCGGCTGCCGCCGGTGCGGATCGCGATGCCCTCCGCGGTGTCGGGTCGGAGCTGCATGAGGCCGATCGCGCCCGAGCTCGATTTCGCGTCGGCCCGGAACTTGCTCTCCTGGTAGATGACCGCGGCGAGGAGGGCGGGGTCGAGCCGGTAGTTGCGGGCATGGCCACGCACGATCTGCTCGTAACGCAGCGGATAGCGAATCCGCTGGAACCAGGCCGGCTCGGCCGAGCGCAGGTACAGGAAGCTCCCCGCGAGCGCGGCGATCACGAGCGTGCCGGCAGCCAGTCGCTTCATGGCTCCGTCAGCGCGCGCACGACGCCGGCGACGAAGTCATCGAGCTCCTCGATCGAACCGTCGTTGACGTAGGCGAAGTCGGCCCGCTCGATCTTGGCCTCGTCGGGAAGCAGGCGCTTTTCACGCTCGTCGACGCGCTCGCCGGCGCGCAGCACGCGAAGCTCCCGGGGCGCGGCGATCACCACGACCGCGTCGAAACGGCTCTCTGCGCCGGCCTCGTAGAGGAGCGGCACCTCGTTGACGGCAAGTGCCGGCGGATTCGGCGAGCGAGTGAGCTCCTCGCGCCAGGCCTCGGTGCGCGCCAGGACGCGCGGATGCAGAAGCGCCTCGAGCCAGAGCAGCGCCTCTCGATCGGCGACGACCTGCCTGCTGACTGCTTCCCTGTCGGTCGTCCCGAAGCGATCCAGGAGCGCAGCTTTGACCTCATCGTCGCCGTAGAGGTCGTGCACGACCTCGTCGCTCGAGATCGTTGCAGCACCATGCCGGGCGAATGCGGCCAGCGCCTCGCTCTTTCCCGCCCCGACGCCGCCGGTGACGGCGATCGCGAGCGGCTTAGCTCTCTTGTTGTTCAGCCTCGTCGGGAGCGGCCGGGGGCTCGCCCTCGGAATCGCCGGGGCCCTGCTCCTCCGGCGCAACCGCGTCCGCCTCGATGCTGGCGTCGGTCACCTCGGGCGGCACGTCGGGCTCGGCCACAGGCAAGTCGGGCTCAGGCTCTGCGACGAGTGCCTCGGGCTCCGACTCAGCGACCGGCGCCTCGGGCTCAGGCTCCTCGGCCGGAGCCTCCGGCTCCGATTCGGCCACCGGGGACTCGGCGAGTGCCTCGTCAGTCGCCTCGTCACCGGTTCTCTCCTCCACGCCCTCCCCACCCTCCGGGAAGACGTCCTCCGAGAGATCGAGGCGAGGCGGCTGGGGAGTCTCGAGCGGCTCACCGTCGGCCCGCGGTTGCACCTCGTCGGTCTCCTCCACGCGCTTGAGCGAGAGCGAGAGCCGGCGGCGGTCGGCGTCCACCTCGATGATCTTCACGTTGACGACGTCGCCCTGCGAGACGATCTCGCGGGGATTCTCGACGTGGTGCTGCGCGAGCTCGGAGATGTGCACGAGGCCCTCGACGCCGGGCATGATCTCGACGAAGGCGCCGAACGTGACGACCTTCGTCACCTTGCCCTGGACGACGTCCTCTTCCTTGTAGGCCTCGACCACCTGCTGCCACGGATCGGACTGGGTCTGCTTGAGCCCGAGCGAGATCCGCTGGCGCTCGCGGTCGATGTCGAGCACCTTCACCTTCACGTTCTGGCCGATCTCGAGCACCTCGGACGGATGGTTGACGTGACTCCACGACAGCTCGGAGATATGAATCAGGCCATCCATCCCGTCGAGGTCGACGAACGCGCCGAAGTCGACGATGTTCGAGATCTGGCCCTCGACGACGTCGCCGGGCGAGAGGCGGTCGAGGATCGCCGTGCGCATCTCCTTGCGCTCGTCCTCGAGCACCGCGCGCCGCGAGAGGACGACGTTGTTGCGCGAGCGGTTGAGCTCGATCACCTTGCAGCGAAGCTCCTGGCCCAGAAACTCGTCGAGGTCCTGGACGCGGCGGATGTCGACGAGCGAGGCCGGCAGGAAGCCGCGGACGCCGAGGTCGAGGATGAGACCGCCCTTGACGACCTCGATCACCTTCCCGATCACCGGCTCGCCGCTCTCGGCCGCGGCCTCGATCGACTTCCACGCGATCTCGAATCGGGCGCGCTTCTTCGAGAGGATCAAACGGCCGTCCGCATCCTCCTTCGTGAGCACGAGCGCGTCGATCTCGTCACCGAGCTTGACCTCGTCCTCGGGGTTGACGGACCGGCGGATCGAGAGCTCGGCGACCGGGATGACTCCTTCGGACTTGTAACCGATGTCGACGAGCACCTCGTCCTTGTCCACGCGGACGACCTCGCCGTGGACGACCTCGCCCTCGTTGATCGTCGGGAACGTCGCCTCGTAGTTCGGGATCTGCTCCCCGTCCGGCCCGGTCGTCCAGACGTTTTCCTCGGTCAGCGTCGAGGTCGAGCTCGTGTTCGTATCAACTGTTTCGTTGGTCATATAGGCGCGCGGAGTATATCCGCGGCTCGCAGACTAGCTTTCGGGGCGAAAAACCGCTGTCAGGGGCACTTGGTGGTCGTCGGTGGAGCGGCCGAGACCGTCGTGTCGTTTCCCGGTGGATCGCCGTCCAGCGAGAGCACCTTCGCGGACCAGACCTTGTAGCCGCCGCCGAGCTTCACCGGCCCCACGTCGAGGCTCATGCCGGAGGCCTTGAACGTCTTCTTGTACGTCCCCGCGATTCCAGTCCCGGAGACCAGGATCAATGCTGGCGCGCCGATGTACTGAACGGCGTGGTAGTTCGGCTTCCACGCGAAGTGGATGTACATCCCGCACCTCTGGACCCGAGTCCTGGACGCGAGCGCCTGGAGGTAGAAGAGGTTCGTGTTCAGCGCCGGGGTCTGGGCCGTCGTCGTAGCCGCCTTCCTGCCCCCGCCGTGCACGACCGCGAAGACGGCTCCGGCAGCGACGAGCGCGGCAACCACGGCCACGGCAGCGAGGACACGCTTGCGGCCGAGCCTCTGGCTCGAGCGGAGCTTCTCGAGGAACAGCCTCAGACGCCAGATCACGCGACCGCCTCGCGCAGGAACGTCCGAACCGCTCCGAGATAGATCTCCGGCGACTCGACGAAGCTCATGTGCCCTACGCTCGGCACGATCTCGAGCTCGCTGCCCGCAATGCCTTCGTGCAGGACGCGCGCGGCCCGCGGCGTCGCTGTCCGATCGTGCTCGCCGACGATGACGAGCGTGGGCGCCGACACGCGGCCGAGATCCGACGTGTAGTCGAAGTCGCCGTAGCCGACCTTCGCGAAATGACGAAGCACCTCTGCCGAGAAGACGGTGTCGTCGCCGTAGCCGGGCGGCGGCTCGCCGGCGAAGTGGAACGGCAGCTGAACGCGAAGGAGCTCACGCAGCTCGTCGTCGGTCTCGACGCTCTTCTCCTGCTCCCAGGACTCTGCAATCGGCCCAGCGGCATCGCCCATCTCCGCGAAGGATGCCTCGAGGTCGGCCATCATGGCGTCGCTGGAGTCAGCCCCACCCGAGATGACGTAGGCAGCGGCTGTGCCGAGCTCGATTGCATGCTTCGTCGCGATGATCGCCCCGAAGGAGTGGCCGAGCAGGGCGAACCGCTCGAGCTCGAGCGCCTCGGCGAGGAGATCGACGTCACGGGCGAAGACGTCCAGCGAGAGCGTGGCCGGATCGACCCGCTCGCTCCGGCCCTGCCCCCGCTCGTCGACATAGAGCAAGCGAAACTCATCGGCTAGCGGATCGAGGTACGGCCTGAACATCGAGTGATCGAGGCCCGGCCCCCCGTGCAGCACGATCAGGGGGAGACCGTGTGGTGCGCGCAGGCTCGGGCCCAGTTCGACCACGTGCAGCCCCACGCGATCTGCAAGAGGAACCGTGAGCTCGTTCATCTCGAAGCCAGGAGCATCCAGTTCGGCGGGCTGAGGTGGCTCGAACAGGTCGACCGATGGAAACTCGCTCGGAACCGTGTCGTAGTACGTAACTTCCAGCATTGAGAGAAGCCCGTCATCGACGAAAAGCAAGAGTTCGAAGGCATTCTCGAAGCTCTCCCGCACACGCGTGCTCGCGTGAACGGGCTGGCGGTCCCGAACCTCCGCCCGCGGGGCTTCAGTGGGGTCGTCAACTGCAAGGTCGATCGTCGGGCATCCGCATGTGCACCCGCCCGTGACGACTGCCATCGAGGCCTGCTCGCACAAGGCCTGGCGACCTGGAAAATCACGCGAGAGCAGGAAGTCGAGGGTCTCACGCTCCCGGCTCGTGAGCGGGCGAGGAAACACGGTGGTCCCATCGCTCAACTCTTCGCCTCGTGCCAGTCGTCGCCCGTGCCGACGTCGACCGCGAGTGGCGGGTCGAGCTCGAACGCGCCGACCATCTCCTCGCGCACGAGGTCCTTGATCGCCGAGACCTCTGCGTCGGGCACCTCCAGCAGCAGCTCGTCGTGTACCTGGAGGACGAGGCGGGCGCCTCTCCCCTCCTCGCGCAGCCGGTCGTGGATCCGCACCATCGCCACCTTGATGATGTCCGCGTTCGAGCCCTGCATGACGAAGTTGACGGCCAGGCGCTCGCCGAGCAAGCGGGTCTGCCGGTTCGAGGCCTTCAGCTCCGGCACCGGGCGCCGCCGCCCGAGCAGGCTCGTCGCGTAACCGTCGCGCGCGGACTCCTCGATCGTCCGGGCGATGAAGTCCTGGACGTGCGGGAAACGCGCGAGATAGGCGTCGATGTACGCCTGGGCCTCCTCGCGCGGGATCTCGAGGTTCTCGGAGAGCCCGAACGCCGAGATCCCGTAGACGATCCCGAAGTTGATCATCTTCGCGATCGAGCGCTGGCCCGTTGTCAGCTCGGCCGGATCGACGCCCAGCACCTCGGCCGCGGTCGCAGTGTGGATGTCCTCGCCGCGGGCGAAGGCTTCGCGCAGCTTCGGCTCGCCGGAGACGTGCGCCAGGATCCGCAGCTCGATCTGCGAGTAGTCGGCCGAGAGCAGCTTGTGCCCCGGCTCGGCGACGAAGGCCGAGCGGATCTCGCGGCCGAGCTCGGTGCGGATCGGGATCGCCTGCAGGTTCGGGTTCGACGTCGAAAGCCGGCCAGTCGCGGCGACCGCCTGGTTGATCGTCGTGTGCAGGCGGCCGTCCTCGCCCAGCATGCTCGGCAGCGGCCCCAGATACGTGTTAAGCAGCTTCGAGTACTCGCGCCACTCCTCGATCAGGGCGACGATCTCGTGCTCGCCCCGGATCGACCGCAGGACGCGGGTGTCGGTCGAGAAGCCGGTCTTCCCCTTGCGTCCGGGCGTCAGCTCGAGCTTCTCGAACAGGATCCGGCCGACCTGCTGGGTCGAGCCGAGCATGAACTCCTCGCCTGCGAGCTCATAGGCCCGGGCCTCCAGCTCCTCGACGCGCTCGCGCAGGCGCGCGGTGATCTCGCCCATCCGGTACTCGTCGATCTTGACTCCCGCCAGCTCCATCGCGGCGAGCACCGGGGAGAGCGGAAGCTCGATCTCGCGGTAGAGCGGCTCCATCCCGCGCTCCCGCACGCGCGCGAGCAGCGGCCCGGCGAGCCGGGCGGTGGCGGCGGCCCGGCGCACGAGCGCCTCGGTCTCCTCCTCGGCGGCCGGCTCCGGCCTGAGCTCGAGGCCGTATTCGGCCGCCAGCTCGTCGACCGGGTACGCCGGGCGCGACGGCTCGATCAGGTACGCGAGCAGCAGCGTGTCCTCCTCCGCCGCAACCCGCTGCGCCTTCGCGTCGTGGACGACGAAGGCGCGGTCAGTCCGGTCGAAAGGCGGGGACACGACGACGAGGTCCTCGCTAGCCACCGCCACGCGCTCTCCGTCGCTCGCATAGGCCAACGAGCCAGAACTTTGCAACAGACTGTTGCTAAGTTCCTCGCGCCAGGGAACCAGTGTCTGCTCGAGCTCCGTGGGCGCCGCGGGGACGGCGACGTCGAGCTCGTCGACGCGGCCCAGCAGGTTCCGGAACTCGAAGCGCCTGAACATCTCCTTCAGCTGCGAGCGGTCGGGCGGGGCGAGCACGAGCTGCGTCACGTCGCAGTCGAGCTCGAGGTCGCGCCGCATCGTCGCCAGGTCCTTCGACTGCCGCGCCTGGTCGGCGTGCTCGGTGATGTTCTTGCGCCGCGCCGGCGAGAGCTCGTCCACATGGGCGATCACGTCCTCCAGCGAGCCGTACTGCCCGATCAGCTGCCCGGCGGTCTTGTCGCCGATGCCGGGAACGCCCGGGATGTTGTCGGAGGTGTCGCCCTTGAGCCCGATGAAGTCCGGCACCTGCTCGGGCGCGATCCCGTAGCGCGCCTCGACCCGCTCCGGCGTGTAGACGTGCACGTCCGAGACCCCGCGGGGAGTCATCATCAAGGTCACGTTGTCCGAGACGAGCTGAAAAGCGTCGCGGTCCGTCGAGACAACGGTCGTCTTGATCCCGGCCTCGTCGGCCTGCGTCGCGAGCGTGGCGATGACGTCGTCCGCCTCCCAGCCCTCGAACTCGAGGTTGCGATAGCCGAACGCCTCGACGATCGGCCGGAAGTACGGGAACTGCTCGCGCAGGAGATCGGGCATCGGCCTCCGCTCGGACTTGTAGTCCTCCGAAACGGCAGCCCTGTGTACGGGCCGGGTGTCCCAGGCGACGGCGACGCCCTTCGGCTTGTAGTCGGCGAGGAGCTTGAAGAGCATGTTCGTGAAGCCGAGGAGCGCGTTCGTCGAGAAGCCCTCGCTCGTCGCGAGCTCCTCCGGCAGTGCGAAGAAGGCGCGGTACGCGAGGTTGTTCCCGTCGACGAGGAAGAGCTCGCTGTCGCGCGCGGGCGCGTCGTCGACCTGGAGCTCGTCGCCGGTCAGAGTCTTGGGCATTGGGGCAACGGTATCGTCCGAGCGCCATGCGCGGAGTCGAAATTCAGCCCTTTTCCGAAGACCACCTACAGGATGCCGCCAGGCTTCTCGAGGAGCGCCACGGGCGTCACCGCGCGGTGGAGCCGCTGCTGCGCGAACAGTCCGACTTTCGCGGCGAGGTCGAGACGCTCTGGGCCCCCGATGAGGCCTCCGGAGCTGTCGCGCTCCGGGACGGCCGCGTCGTCGGGTACTTGCTGGGCGCGCCGCGCGACGAGGCCTGGGGAGCGAACATCTGGGTCGAGGCCGCAGGGCATGCGGTCGAGGAGACCGAGCATGCGCGCGACCTGTACGCAGCAGCAGCCGAGCACTGGGTCGAGCAGGGACGGACGCGGCACTACGTCCTCGTCCCGGCGGACGAGACGCTCGTCGATGCGTGGTTCCGCGTCGGCTTCGGCGGCCAGCACGCGCACGGCATTCGCGAAGTGCCCGCCCAGACGGAGGTCGATGTGCCAGACGGATTCGAGATCCGCCGGCCCAAGGAGAGCGAAATCGATGAGCTCATCGACGTCGGTCTGGCCCTACCCAGGCACCAGCAACGCTCGCCGGTCTTCTCCGAGCGAGCGGTTCCGACGGACGAGGAGGAACGGCAGGAGTGGCTTGACACCTTTGCGACCAACGAGGAAGAAGTGCTGATCGGCTATCTCGGCGCTAAGCCGGTCGCCTGCTGGTCGGTGACGTCGATCGAGCGCTCGGGGGCGCATACGGGCCTGGCCCGGCCGGACCGCGCCGCCTTCCTGGGCTTTGCCGCCACGCTGCCCGAGGCACGAGGGTCGGGGATCGGCGTTGCGCTCACCGACGCCTGCTTCGCGTGGGCGGCCGAGAACGACTATCCGACGATGGTCACGGACTGGCGCGAGACGAATCTGCTCGCCTCGCGCTTCTGGCCCAAGCGTGGCTTCCGCCGCACCTTCCTCCGGCTCTACCGCTCGATCCCGTGATGGTCCGCCGGGCGCAGGCAAGCGACGCGGAGGCGGTCCTGGCGTTGATGGCGGGTCTCGGTCGGCCGGCGGTGGCAAGCGACCCGCGCGAGCAGGTCGACGTGTTCCTCGCTCACCTCGAGCGCCCCGACGCCGAGGTCTTCGTCGCCGAACTGGACGGGACGATCGCCGGCGCGGTCAGCCTCTGGTTTCGCCCTCGCCTGAACTGGACGACACCCGAGGCGTGGTTGCCCGATCTCTACGTCGATCCGGCCTTCCGCAGGCGGGGTGCGGCCCGAGAGCTGCTCGACGCGTGCGTCCAGGCGGCACGCGAGCGGGGCTGCCACGGCCTCGTCCTCGCGTCGGGCCATCAACGGGCCGAGGCGCATCAGCTCTATGAGAGCTACGGGTTCAAACACACCGGCCGCGTCTATGGCCTCATGCTCACTTGACCCGCCTGCCCCTGCCGTACGGGTCGCGGCTGGCCGTGGTCGAGGCAGGCGAGGACGCCGTTGTGCTCGCGCCGCCGCCGCCGGTCGAGCCGATCGCCGACGTCGCGGCTGCCGTTCGCGACGCCCTGCGCTTCCCGCTCACCGAGCAGCCGCTCGAGGCGCTCGTGCCCCGCGGCGGCCGCGCGACCGTGGTCGTCGAGCCGCCGGCGCTTCCGATCCCGGGATCGCCCAACGACCCCCGCCGCACCGCGATCGCCGCGACGATGCTCGAGCTCGACCGGGCCGGTGCCCCGCTCGCCAAGCAGACGCTGCTCGTCGCCGCAGGGCTTGCCCGGCGACCCGGCCACCACGAGCTGGAGCTCCTCGTCCACCCCGATTTCGCTCGACGCTTCCACGGCCGGGTCGAGGTGCACGACGCCGAGAGCCCGGACCTCGTGGAGGTCGGCGAGGCCGGCCCTCGCATTCATAGAGCACTCGCCGAGGCCGACATCGTCGTCGCCGTCAGCGCCGCGGAGACCGTCCTGAACGGCGGGCCGGCGACGCTCCTCGCCGCGAGCAGCCCGGAGGCCATGCGCGCGGCCGGCGCGTCCTCCCTGCTCGAAACGTCGTCGTCCGAGGGCTGGAAGCTCGCGGTCGAGCTCGAGCGCACCCTGGCGAGACGGGTGCCGCTGGTCGGCGTCTCCCTGACTCTGAACACGCCCACGTTTGGCGGCGTCCTGCACGGCTATCCCCACGACCGAGAGGCGGTCGACCGGATCGCGAACTTCCCACTGCGCGGCCTGTTCGGCGTGCTCCCGGGCGCAGTCCGGCGAGGCGTCTTCAGGCGCCTGCCGAGCGAGCTCTCGGCGCTCGCGGTCTTCGCCGGACCGCCGTCGGTCGCCCACGCGGAAGCTCTGCTGCGAGGTGTCGACTCGAAGTCCACGGTCCTCGACGAGCCCCTCGACGCGATCTGCATCGGGATCCCGCACGTGACTCCGCACCTCCCGAGAGAGGCGCCGAACCCGGCCCTCGTCGCGTATCTGGGCCTGGGGCTCGCGCTTCGGCTCTGGCGTGACGCCTTCCCGCTCGTCGAAGGCGGGACGGCGATTCTCCTCAGCCGCTTCCGGCGCCGCTTTCCGCACCCGACCCAGCAGCCCTATCGAGCCCTCTTCCAGGCGGTCCGGTCGAGGGCCGCCCGGGAGCCCGACGAGCTTGCGCAGGCCGAGCGGGAGGCCGCCACCGACTCCCGGGCGCTGGACGCCTATCGCGCGGGCCGCGCGTGCCATCCGCTCCTACCGTTCCTGGAGTGGTCGGCGTGTCAGCCCGCCGTCGAGCGCCTGGGCGCCGTGCTCGTCGCCGGCTGCCGGGACTCCGCAGCGGCGCGGCAACTCGGCTTCATCCCGACGCACGGGATCGGGGCCGCGCTCGCGATGGCGCACGGCCGCGCCGACCGACCCCCACGGATCGGCTACCTGCTCTCTCCTCCGTACTTCCCGCTCCGGGTCGGACCAGGCTAGGAGGCTAGTCGACGCCCAGGTACGTCTTCTTGACCTGCTCGTTCTCGCTCAGGGCCTTCGCATCGTCGGCCAGGACGATGTTCCCGGTTTCCATCACGTAGCCGCGATTCGCCGTGTGGAGCGCCATCAGCGCGTTCTGCTCGACGAGCAGGATCGGCGTCCCTTGAGCGTTGATCTCGCGGACGATCTCGAAGATCTTCTCGACGAAGATCGGCGCCAGCCCCATCGACGGCTCGTCGAGCATGAGCAGCTTCGGCTCGGCCATCAGGGCCCGCCCGATTGCGCACATCTGCTGCTCCCCGCCCGAGAGGGTGCCTGCCTTCTGGTTCTTGCGCTCGGCGAGCCGTGGGAAGAGCGAGAACACGCGGTCCATCCCCTCCTTGACGCCGGAGCGATCGGCCCGCTGGAACGCGCCCATCTGGAGGTTCTCGATCACGCTCATCCGCGGGAACAGCCGGCGGCCCTCGGGCGACTGGCTGATGCCCATCTTGACGACGCTGTGCGGAGCCTCGTCGGTGATGTCCTTGCCCTCGAAGTGGATCGTGCCCTGGCGCGGATGGTTGAGGCCGTTGATCGAGCGCAGCGTCGTCGACTTCCCCGCGCCGTTCGCCCCGATCAGGGTCACGATCTCGCCCTCGTGGACTTCGATCGAGATTCCCTTCAGCGCCTCGATCGAGCCGTAGAACGTGTGCACGTCCTTGAGCTCAAGGATCAGCTTGCCAGGAGTGCTCATTCGGCCGCCACCGCTCCCGAGCCGAGATACGCCTCGATCACGCGCTCGTCCTTCTGCACTTCCTGCGGCGTGCCCTGGGCGATCTTCTCGCCGTAGTCCAGCACCGTCACGCGGTCCGAGATTCCCATCACTACGCGCATGTCGTGTTCGATCAACAGGATCGTCAGCTTCTCCTCGTCCCGCAGCTTAGACACGAAGCTCGTGAAGTCCGCCGTCTCCTGCGGGTTCATGCCCGCGGTCGGCTCGTCCAGGAGGACGAGCTTCGGCTCCGTGGCGAGGGCACGCGCAACCTCGAGCCGCCGCTGGTCTCCATACGAGAGGTTGCGGGCGAACTCGTCATCGTGACCGCGGAGACCTGAGAACTCGAGCAGCTCCAGCGCTCGCTTGTGTGCGTCACGCTCCTCGCGCTTCAGCCCGGGGGTTCGCAGGACGCTGCGCACGATTCCTCCCGATAGCCGGCAATGCATGCCGACGAGCGTGTTCTCGAGCGCCGTCATGTTCTGGAAGAGCCGGATGTTCTGGAACGTTCGGCCGATGCCGCGCCGCGTGATCACGTGCGGCGGCTTCGCAGTGACGTCGTGGCCGTCGAAGACGATCCGCCCGGCCGTCGGCTTGTAGACCCCGGTCAGCATGTTGAAGAAGGTCGTCTTCCCTGCCCCATTGGGGCCGATCAGGCTGACGATCGACTGCTCCGGGATCGTGAAGTCGACGTTGTTGACGGCGACGAGCCCGCCGAACCGCTTCTCCACACCCTCCGCAACTAAGAGGTCACTCATTGCTGCACGTCATACAGGGGCTCGTCGGCGACCCCTTCGCGGAACTCGGCCTTCCGCCGAGAGCTCGGGATCAGACCCTCAGGCCTGAACAGCATGACGAGGACGAGGATGACCCCGAAGATGCCGTACTGGTAGAGCGGCACGTCGATGTCCGAGTGCCAGAGCGTGATCCACGTGTCCGCCGACTTGCTCTGCGCGCTGAAGTGCTGGTTGAGCCAGCCCCCGATGTTTCCGAGGCCCTCCTGGTTCAGGTAGGCGAGGAAGCCCCCGCCGAGGATCACGCCCCAGATGTTCCCCATCCCGCCCAGGATGACCATGCAGAGGATGAAGATCGAGATGTTGAAGAAGAAGTCGTCGGGGAAGGTGCCGCTCTTGAAGCTCGCGTAGTACGCGCCCGCGATGCCGCCGAAGAAGGCGCCCGCCGCATAGGCCCACGTCTTCGTCCGCATGAGCGGCACGCCCATCGCTGCGGCGGCGGTCTCGTCCTCGCGGATCGCGATCCACGCGCGGCCGAGCCGCGAGTCACGCAGCCTGACGCTGCAGAAGACCGTGAACAGCACGAGCAGGAGCGCGGTCCAGAAGAACAGCTGGACGCTGGAGATCGACGTGCCGAGGATCGTCTTGTTGAACGTGAGGTAATCCGAGGGTAAGCCGACAGCGCTGTGCAGGTTGTCCCCGAACCCCGGCGGGTCGATCGGATTGATGCCCTGCGGGCCGTTCGTGAGGTTCTTGCCGAAGAGGTGATCGCCGTTCCGCGCGATCTGGGGCATGATCTCGCCGAAGCCGAGCGTGACGATCGCGAGGTAGTCACCGCGCAGCCTCAGGGTCGGAAAGCCGATGATGATGCCGACCATCGAGGTGAAGACCGCCGCGATGAACAGGACGATCCAGATCGAGATGTGGATGCCCGGCGTATTGGGGTTGATGCCCACGGAGCCGAGGTGGAGATTGGCGCTGCTGAAGTGCTGCGAGGCGAACCACGCGGCCGTGTAGGCGCCCATCGCGTAGAACGCGACGTAGCCGAGGTCGAGCAGGCCGGCGTAACCGACCACGATGTTCAGCCCGAGGGCCATCATGATGAAGATCAGCATCGTCACGCCCGTGTCCACGCTGGGGAACTCGCCGAAGATGGGCATCTGGAACAGGTTCGCCTGGTAGAAGGGGTACATGGCGACGAGCGCGAGGACGCCCAGGACGACGACCCAGCTTCCATGCTTGAGCGTGCCCCAGGCCGGGACGTAGAGCGCCAGGGCGACCGCCGTCAGCCAGATGAGCGCGAAGGAGGCAGCGCCCGTGACGGCGAGGATCAGAAAGGCGATTCCGCCGACGATCAGTGCGCGCTTTGCCCGCCGCCGCGCCTCCCGCTCGAACTCAGGGTGAGCCTTGAGCCACTTCCGGAAGCGATCACGCATCGCGCTACGCGCCTTCCGGAGTCCGCTCGCCGAGGAGACCCTCGGGGCGGAAGACGAGGATGAGGATGAGGATGCTGAAGATGATCGACGTCGACCAGTCGCTTCCCGGCGTCGCCCAGCTGAGGCCGTTGTTGAACGACTCGATCATCGCGATCAGCAGTGCGCCGAGCACAGCTCCCGGCAGGTTGCCGATCCCTCCCAGGACCGCAGCTGTGAACGCGATCAGACCAACTCGGAAGCCCTCGTCGTAGCGCACGTTCGTGAAGTAGAGGGCATAGAGCAGGCCCGCAGCGCCCGCCAGGCTGCCGGCGATCAGGAAGGTGAACGAGATCGTCCGGTTGACGTTGATGCCCATCATCGCGGCGGCCTCGCGGTCCTGGGCGGTCGCGCGCATGGCCTTTCCCTGCTTCGTCTGCTGGACGAGCCAGACGAGGAGTATGAGAACGGGGATCGTGAAGAGCAAGACGATGAACTTGTTCCACGTGTAGGCGATCCCACCGACGCTGAACACCTCGCCCCTCGGGAGGATGTCGGGCACCGACGTCGGGCGGGCGCCCTTCCAGACGAGCCCGACGTTCTGGAGGATGAAGGACATGCCGATCGCCGTGATCAACGGCGCCAGGCGTGGAGCGTTCCGAAGCCGGCGATAGGCGACAAGCTCGATCGTCGTGTTGATCGACGCGCAGAACGCCATGACGATCACGAGCATGCCGAAGATGCCCACCCAGAGCCCGAGCCCCGACGCGGTCGCGAGCCAGGCCGTGGTCATGGTCGCGACCAGCATCCCGCCGAGCATGAAGACGTCGCCGTGCGCGAAGTTGATGAGCTCGAGGATCCCGTAGACGAGCGAGTAGCCGAGCGCGACCAGCCCGTAGACGGCTCCGTTCGTGAGCCCGATCAGGAAGAGGCCGTACCACTCGGATGGGCTCTTGACGAAGTTGACAGCCAGCCAGAGGACGACCAGCGCGACGAAGAACGCCCCGAGCGCCGTGAGCGGGCTCACCCGGAAGGCGGGTATTGATCGGATCCTCGCCTGGTCGGTCGACACGTCAGCCTCCTAGACACGCTGGGGGAGGACGATGTCCTCCCCCAGCCTTGTGGTCGTCTCTGCTCTTCTTGACTAGCCCTTTACGAAGCTCAGCTCCGGGGTGATCAGCTTCACGAACACCGGCTTCTGGCCCTTGATCTGCCAGACGCTGACCGTGCCGAGCGTGGTGTCTCCGTTCTCGTCGATCTTGAAGTTGCCGAGGATGCCGTTCTTCACGTCACGGTTGAACAGCTTCGAGGCGACCTTGCTCCGGTCGCCGTTCGCATCCCCGATCGCTCCGAGGACCACTTCCGCGGCCTGAGCGGCGTAGTTCGTGTACGGATCGGGAGCGTGGCCGATCTGCGCGGTGAAGTCGGTAACGAACTTCTGGCCCGCGCCCTTGAGCTGATCCGCGGGGATGCCAGGCTGCGTGATGTACATGCCCTCGGAAGATTGACCGGCGCCGTCGATCGTGGCCGAGATCGGCGTCCAGCCGTCGGGGCCGAAGATCGTCACGCCCGTGCCCAGTGCCGTTCGGAGGTCCTTCACGAGCTTGCCCCCGTTGTTGCAGACGATCCCGCCGAGGAAGACCGAATCGGCTCCTGAGGCCTTGATCTTCGACGCAACGGCGTCGTAGCTCGACGCCTTCTTGTCCCAGGCCTCAGGGCGGCCCGGCAGCGTCGCGATCCCGAGCTTCTTGGCATAGGTCACGAAGAGGGTCGCGATGCCGTTGCCGTACGTCTCCTTGTCAGTGAGGACGTACACCTTCTTCAGGCCGATGCTCTTGGCGAACTCCGCGTCCGCGGCGCCCTGGAACTGGTCGTTCCACACGACGCGCGCGTAGTTGCGCACGCCTGTCGGGTAGTAGTTGTCAGGCTCGCCGGACTCGGTGCCCGGCCCGCTGATCGTCAGCCCGGGATACGTGTTCGCCGGGCTCACGTAGGCGAGCGGCCCGTCCGGGGCTCGGTTCGCGACGGGAATCTCGAGCTTGGCACAGCCCGAGTTGAACGTGCCGACGATGCCGAGCACGGACTTGTCGTTTGCGTACGAGCGCGCGTTCGCCGAGCACTTGGCCGAATCCCAGCTGCCTGCCTGCGCAGTCGAGTCGTCACAGGACTGGTAGCCGATGTTCTTACCGCCGGCTTTCCAGTTGTGCTGCTTGAGGATGAACTCGACGGCATCGGCCATCTCCGTCGTCAGTGAGCGGTTCGAGCCCTGGAGCGGAAGGTCCGACGCGATCAGCGCGTCAGGCTTGCCTGGGCCCTCATACCTGATCGCCCCGCACGACGCGGCCGAAAGCGCGGTCACTCCGCCGCCGCCTCCTCCGCCGCCGCCCCCTCCGCAGCCTGCGGCTGCGAACGCGAGGACACCCGCGCCCGTCGCCACCAATAGAAGAAATCCAAATCTGTTCACCTGCGCCTCCTCCTCCGTCACCCGGTTGCACGTACGGCGGAGCGACGGCCACAACGAGGCGTCGGCCCGCAACGGCGCAAGTATCGAGAGATTTGCCCGCGCTTTCAACTCGGAACCCTTGGGGCGTCAGTGCCGAAGGTGGGAATCGAACCCACACGGGGCGCAAGCCCCACTGGATTTTGAGTCCAGCGCGTCTGCCAATTCCGCCACTTCGGCGCGCGTTTTCATGATAACCCTGCCGACCTGAGAGACTTTTCGCCGTGAGCAAGCGAGTTGCAGTGTTGACGGGCGGCGGCGACTGCCCGGGTCTGAACGCGGTCATCCGCGCAGTCACGCGCCGCAGCCACGAGCACGGCTACGAGGTCGTCGGCGTGCGAGCCGGCTGGCGCGGACTGGTCGACGGGCTGTTCATGCCGCTGGGCGCCCGCGAGATCTCCGGCCTCCTGCCCCGGGGCGGCACGATCCTCGGTACGTCGCGCACGAATCCGTACAAGCTGGACGGGGGCGTCGAACGGGTGCTCTCGAACTTCGAGAGCGAGGGCCTGACCGCGCTTGTCGCGATCGGCGGGGAAGACACACTGGGCGTCGCCGCGAGGCTCCACGGCGAGCAGCGGTTCCCCGTCATCGGCGTGCCGAAGACGATCGACAACGATCTCGGGGCGACCGACTACACCTTCGGCTTCGACACCGCCGTCTCGATCTGTACCGAAGCGATCGACAGGCTGCACACGACCGCGGAGTCGCACAACCGCGTCATGGTCGTCGAGGTCATGGGCAGGCACACCGGCTGGATCGCGGTCATGAGCGGGATCGCCGGCGGCGCGGACGTCATCCTCATCCCCGAGCAGCCGATCACGGTCGAGCAGGCCTGCACCGAGATCCAGCACCGCCACGAGCAGCGAGGCAAGACCTTCTCGATCGTCGTCGTCAGCGAGGGCTACGAGCTGACCTACGAGTCCGGCGAACGGCGACAGGTCGCGCAGGAGACGGCAGCCGACGAGTTCGGACACGTCCGCCTCGGTGGGGTCGGCCACGAGCTCGCCCGCGAGATCGAGGAGCGGACGCGGTTCGAGACGCGGGTGACGGTGCTCGGCCACGTCCAGCGAGGCGGGACCCCGACGGCGCGGGACCGTATCCTGGCAACGCGCTACGGCCTGAAGGCCGCAGACCTCGTCCACGAGGACCGGTTCGGCCTGATGACCGCGCTGCAGGGCGACAACATCGTCGAGGTGTCGCTCGCCGAGGCGACGGCCGAGCTGAAGACGGTCCCCGAGGACTGGTACGCCGTGGCGAAGGCCTTCTTCGGGTAGGAGTTATTAGGAGGCTTTGGCGAAATATGGCTGAGCCGCCGGGCCGCGCTGCTCGCCCCGAGGCCGGGTCCTCAGTCGCCCCGATAGTTACCCACTATCGGGGCTCCCTGCGTCCGCGGCCTCGGAACGAGCATCGCACCCCGGCGACGAGCAACATTCCACCAAAGCCTCCTAGGTCAACAGCTCGACGAGCGGAAACGAGCGCCGCCGGCGAGGGGGCACGAGGAAGTTCTGGCGATGGGTCGCGCGGAGCACCGAGTTCAGGCCCTGGCCACGCGCCTGAGGCTCGAGCGGAAGCCGGGTCCCGTCCGGAAGGACACCGTCCATCGCGAGCCGGTTGCGGTGGAAGTCGTCGCTCGTCGGATTGAAGACGACGAAGTGCACTCCTGCAGCCGGCCCCTGCTGCTGCCCGTCGCGATCCGGGCTCACGCTCCAGAAGAACGGGTTGTCGAGCGTGTTGAAGTCCGCGCGCTGCGGGATCGCGGTTCCCTGCCGGTAGACGGTGCCGTCCGCGGCGACGACGTCGCGCTGCAGCCGTGAGGTCGTCTGGATCGCAGCGCTGTGCCCGATCGCGCCGAAGCGATGAAAGTCGCGGACGACCCGGCGGGAGTCGGCGATGTCTTCGGGGTCCTGCGCGACCGTCTGCGTCCCTGGGCGAGCCTTGCGCTCGGGGCTGAACGTCGTCGTCACGCGCTCGCCGAAGTCGAAGTTGAGATACCAGGCCTCGAGGTTCTCGTAGATGTGCGAGACGTGCATGCTCGTGCCGGCTCGGAAGTAGCCGCTCGGCCCGAGGTCGACGAGCCCGAGCGTCTCGTAGTTGACGATGCCGGGCGGCCCGAGCCCCGCCTTCTGGGTGGACGTGAACCCGAGAAACAGCTCGGACGTGTCGGGGATGAGATCGGCTCCTGGCACACCTGCGGCGACCGCCATCCGCTTGGGCAGGCTCTGGCCGCCGTCGAAGCCGCCGCCGGCGAACCCCTTCCGGATGCTCGTCATCTCGAGGAGCCCGTCCAGCTCGCCGAAGATCGCCCGGGCGCCCTGGGTTACGTGGTCCAGCTCGTCGCTACGGAAGAGGACCGCGACGTCGTTCTCCTCCAGCAGCAGATCGTGCGGATCGCTCGGAAAGCGGATTGCATCGATCACCGAGCGCACCGGTCGCTTCGGGGAGGTCGTGGCGCGGCGGTCGACGGGCAGGTGCTGCTCCGCGCGCTCGGGAAGGTAGCGGCGGAAGTAGGGCAGCCCCCAGGCGACGGTGACCCCAAGGCCTCGTGCGCTCGACTCGAACGTTCGGTCGAGCCCGAGTAGGGCGTTCTCGAGCTCGGCCTGGGCCTGCCGAAGGTCCGCGCGGCGCGGCTCGACCTTCAGCCGCGCGGTGACGAGCTGGTGATGAAGCGGCGGAACGACGACTTCGACTCCCTCATCCTCGATCACGCGCAGTCCGTGCAGGAGGTGCTGCTCGGGAGCGCGGTCGGCGGTCGGCAGGCGCCGCGTCGGTGTTTTCCCGAGCTGCTCGACGAGCTCGTAGATCCCGGCTGCGCCCAGAGCGGCCGTGGCCGCGCCCCCGGCCAGGAGCTCGCGCCTCGTCAGGCGCATGTCAGGCCCGCGGAGCGATCAGGACGAGCCCCGCAACCTCCCGGTCGAGGTTCCGCACGACCTGACGGTAGGTGAGGGGCTTGATGACGTGCTCGCTGATCGTGTACAGCGTGCCTCGCCGTCGCCACGCGTAGAGGACGTGCCACTGGTCGACGCCCTGGTTGACCGTGTAGGGAGTGACGGCGAGTCCGGCGATCCGGCGCACGGGATGGGGATCGCTGAAGCAGGGCACCGTGCGCTTGAGCACTCGCCCGGCGACCGCGGTATCCGCGTTGCAGCGCGGGATGCGGGTGCGGCCCGGGTAGCCGCGCAGATTGACGTGGACGTCCTGGCTCGGCGGCTCATGCCAGAGGAAGCTGACCAGGTAGCTGCGGTCGGGGTCGACCGAGACGCCGTTGTCCCAGGCGCCGCCGATCTTCCCGTCCAGCGGGCTCGGCATCCACGAAGGACAGTAGACGGGCACTTTGAGTCGGTTGGCCAGGTGCTGCCAGCCCGCTTTCCAGCCCGCAGGGCACGTTGGGCGCTGGGGAGGTGCGGCCGCCGACGGAGCCGAGCTGTCCTGGGAGCAGCCGGCAGCGAGGAACGCGGGCAGGAACAGCATGAGAATCACCTTCCGCATTACAACCAAGATTACAGCCGGTAGATCTCGACCCAGGGGCCCACCAGCTCGCCTCCGGGGCGCACGGCGTAGACACGCGCTTCTCTCCGCAGGTCGCGCAGGAAACGCGTCTCGCGCGGGTAGTCGCCGGCCGCGGCGAGCACCCGGTCCTCGACGGCGCCCGTGACGACGACGTAGCTGACGCCGAGCTCGCGCAACCGGCCGAGGTCCCGCTTGGAGTCGGTCGGCTCGCCCGGCCTCGGCAGCTCGAGCGGGACGACTCGGAAGCCCGTGAAGTCCGGCGTCGAGGGGTCCGCCGCGAGCGTCGCTCCGCGGGGGAGGTTCCGCTCCACCCAGGCATGAGCGCGAACCCGGGCATCCGTGTGCGTCAGATCGCGTGCATCCCGGACCGACCACGTCAACGGGACGACGAGCATGAGGATCGTCACCGGCGCGAGCGCGCGGAGCCGGCCTGCAAGCGCGCCGAGCGCGGGCACGAGCGGGAGCACGTAGCGGTCGAAGTGCGCATGGAGGGTCAGCAGGTCCGCGAAGTAGACGAGGACGAAGACTGCGAGGACGAGGTCGGTCCGCCGGCGGTAGACGAGCGCGACCACGAGCCCGGCGACGGCGATCAGAAGCGCCGGGCCGAGCCCGTCCCAGAGCCGCACCGCGAAGGCAACCGGCGCCGCATGGTCGTGCTCGAACCCGAGCCAGCCGGCGCGTGCCGCCTGCTGGACACGCCACGCGTCGCCGGCGGCCTGGCCGAGGTGGAGGACGACGTAGGGGCTCGTGGCCGCAAACGCGACCAGGGCGAGACCGACCGAGACCGCCAGACGGCGCCACACCCCCCACGCGGCGACGACCAGGGGTGCGAACAGCAGGATGCCCGGGTACTTGGCGCTCGCCGCGAGGCCGACGATGAGGCCGGCGAGCTCGATCCGGCCCGAGATCATGAGCGCGAGCGCAACGGTGACTCCGAGTGTCAGCGGCACGTCTGTGACCGCCATCCGCGAGTAGGCGACGTGCGTCGTCTCCACGGCCGTCGCCGCGGCGGCGACGAAGCCGGCCATCGGCCCGTAGGCGCGCTGCCCCAGCCACCACGCGGCCGCGATCCCACCGAGCGCGAGCACGACCATCGTCAGGCGCGCGGCGAGGTAGGAGGGCTCGGACTGCCACGCCTGAAACGGCGCCAGCAGGTACATGACGAGGCTCGGGTAGTCGAACCAGTGCGGGTCGAGGCCGCCGCCGTGAACCACCGACCAGGCTCGCGGGACGATGTTGCGCTCGTCGGGGTTCAGGAGCGGAAACGGCAACGCGTACTGGATCCCGGTCAGGCGAAGCGCACCGGCGAGCGCCAGGACCGCGGCGAACGCAACCGGCGGGCCGCCCCACCGGCTCTCGGGTCGCTCAGACCTCTGGCGGCGCGGCACGAACCAGGCCGGCGATGCTCCGGACGCCGACGATCACGGCGTCCACACCAGCGCGCTCGAGCTCCTCGACCTCTTCCGGGCTCGTCACCTCCAGGTCGGCGATCGCGAGCTTCCCGGCCGGAAGGTCCGGGAGCAGGTCGAGCACGTGCTCGAGCGCCTCTTCGCCGCCGCCCCCCGCTTTCTGGGGCGAGAGCAGGAAGATCTCCGGATCGAGTCGCTCGAGCGCCTGCTCGAGCTCGTCGGAGTCGCGCACTTCGACGACGCAGTCGAGCCCGAGGTCGAGTGCCTCGGCGTAGCGGCGCTCGACTCGCTCGCCGTCATCGTCGATCTCCTCCGCTGCGACCAGGCAGGCGTCGGCACCGAGGAAGAGCGCCTCGGCGGGCGAGCCCTCAGCGCGCCACAGGATCGGCAGGCTGGTCGCCTCGCGCAGGCCGACGAGCTCCCGGTCGACGATCACGCCCTCAGCGCCCTGGGCCTCGGCCGTTCGCGCAGCCTCCGCATCGGCGGCGGGCACGATCAGCGAGATCCCGTCCCCCTCGGAGATCGCCTGGCTCAAGCGGCGCTGGCCGGTCATCGACCGCCCATGCTAACGAGGAGGGTTCCTGCGTTGCCAGGAGGGTTTGGCGAAATATGGCTGAGCCGCCGGGCCGCGCTGCTCGCCCCGAGGCCGGGTCCTCAGTCGCACCCAGGCGACTAGCCTGGATGCTCCCTGCGTCCGCGGCCTCGGAACGATCATCGCACCCCGGCGACGAGCAACATTCCGCCAAACCCTCCTAGACGCCGATCGGATGCCAGACCGTCTTCAGGTCGAGGAAGGAGGCGATCTCCCACGGGCTCTGCGCATCCGCGGACCCGTGCACGACCCGCTTGACGTTGTCCGCGGCCAGGCGCTCGAGCTCCTCGGCCTGCCCGTCGGCGCCGGCTAGGTCGATCGCGTTCACGTCCATGTGCCCCGCGAGGATGGGAGCGAGCTCGTCCCGATGCCCGGTCAGGAGGTTCACGACGCCGCCCGGGACATCCGAGGTGGCGAACACCTCGGCGAGCTCGACCGCGGCGAGCGGGGAGCTCTCGGAGACCAGGACGACGACGGCGTTCCCACCGACGATCGCGGGCGCGAGCCGCGAGACGAGCCCGGCGAGCGGCGGCGCGTCCGGCGCGACAATGCCGACGACCCCGGTCGGCTCCGGCACGGTGAAGTTGAAGTACGGGCCTGCGACCGGGTTCGAGGAGCCGAGCACCTGAGCGAGCTTGTCGGCCCAGCCGGCGTACCAGACGAGGCGGTCGATCGAGCGCTCCACCTCCCCAGGCCCCGTGCAGAGCTCCGCAAACTCCGCTCGGCGCGCCTCGAGCATCTCGGCGATCCGGTAGACGACCTGACCGCGGTTGTAGGCGGTCAGCCCAGCCCATTTCGGGAAGGCAGCACGGGCGACCCGGACCGCGTCGCGTACGTCCTTTCGCGACCCGCGCGCGACGTTCGCGCCCTGCGCCTCGTAGGTGCGACCCGACTCGGAGCGCGGAAACTCGCCGCCGATGTAGAGCTTGTACGTCTTGCGCACGGGCAGCCGGCTCATTCGAACTCCAGGTACGGCTCGAGCCCGTGCCGCCCGCCCTCGCGGCCGAAGCCCGACTCCTTGTAGCCGCCGAACGGCGAGGCGGGGTCGAAGCGGTTGAACGTGTTCGCCCAGATCACGCCGGCCCGCAGCTGCTGCGCCATCGCGAGGATCCGGGAGCCCTTCTCGGTCCAAACGCCGGCGGAGAGCCCGTAGGGCGTGTTGTTCGCCTTCTCGACCGCCTCGTCGGGGGTGCGGAAGGTCAGCACCGAGAGCACGGGGCCGAAGATCTCCTCCTGGGCGATCCGGTAGCTCTGGGCGACGTTCGTGAAGACCGTCGGCACGAACCAGTAGCCCTTCTCGGGCAGGCGGCAGGGCGGCTGGTAGATCTCCGCGCCCTCCTCCTCGCCCGACGCCACGAGTTCCTTGATCTTGTCGAGTTGCTGGCGCGAGTTGATCGCACCGACGTCGGTGTTCTTGTCGAGCGGGTCGCCGACACGCAGGGTCGTCAGCCGGCGCTTCAGCTTTTCGATCAGCGGCTCGTAGATCGACTCCTGGACGAGCAGCCGCGAGCCCGCGCAGCAGACGTGCCCCTGGTTGAAGTAGATCCCGTTGACGATCCCCTCGACCGCCTGGTCGAGCGCGGCGTCGTCGAAGATGATGTTCGCCGCCTTGCCGCCCAACTCGAGCGTCAGCCGCTTGCCGGTTCCTGCGAGCTCGCGCTGAATCGACTTGCCGACCTCCGTCGAGCCGGTGAAGGCGATCTTGTCGACGCCGGGGTGCTTGACGAGCGCTGCGCCAGTGCGCCCGTCGCCGGTGACGATGTTGACGACGCCGGGCGGAAGCTCGGCCTGACGGAGCACGTCGGCGAAGAGCAGCGCCGAGAGCGGCGTCGTCTCGGCCGGCTTGAGGACGACGGTATTGCCGGTCGCGAGCGCCGGCGCGATCTTCCACGAGAGCATGAGCAGCGGGAAGTTCCACGGGACGATCTGGCCGGCGACTCCGACCGGGCGAGGCTTCCGATTCGGGAACGCGTACTCGAGCTTGTCGGCCCAGCCCGCGTAGTAGAAGAAGTGCGCGGCCGAGAGCGGCAGGTCGACGTCGCGCGACTCGCGGATCGGCTTGCCGCCGTTCAGCGACTCGAGGACGGCGAACTCCCGGGAACGCTCCTGGAGGATGCGCGCGATGCGGAAGAGGTACTTCGCGCGCTCCGCGGGCGAGATCCCAGCCCAGCCGTTCTCGAATGCGTCGCGCGCCGCGCCGACCGCCAGGTCGACCTCCTCCGAGCTCGCCTGCCCGACCTCGGCGAGCGCCTCCTCGCTCGAGGGGTCGATCGTCGTGTAGGTCTCGCTCGGCTCGAGCCATTCGCCGCCGACGAAGTGGCCGTACCGGTCGCGAAGCTGAACGAGGTCGCGCGCCTCCGGCGCGGGCGCGTAGTCCCAGGCGGACGGGACGGGCGCGCGATCCTGTTTGCGCTCGAGCTCGGTCATGACGGCCCCTCGCGGCGGGCCCCACCACCCACCCCCCACCCATTGAGGGTGGGGTTGGATGTTGGCTCATCGAGGCGAGCCGCTGTGTGCCGGTTGTGTGAAAGATCAGTCAACGGTGAAATAGTCGGGGCTCTGGTAGCGGCCCGTTCTCTCCTTCCGGATCTGCATCAGCACGTCGTTCAGGAGCGTCGAGGCGCCCAGCCGGTAGAGATCCGGCGTCAGCCACTCGGCGCCGAGCGTCTCGTGCAGCTGGACGAGGTACTGGACGGCCTGCTTGGCCTGCCTGATGCCGCCGGCCGGCTTCATGCCCACGCGCCGGCCCGTCTCCTCGTAGACGTCGCGGATCGCCTCGAGCATGACCAGCGTGACCGGCAGGGTCGCCGCCGACGGAAGCTTGCCCGTCGACGTCTTGATGAAGTCCGCGCCGGCGGCCATCGCCAGCAGGCTTGCCCGGCGGACGTTGTCGTAAGTGCCCAGCTCGCCGGTCTCCAGGATCACCTTCAGGTGCGCCGAACCCGCCGCCTCCTTCACCTGGACGATCTCGTCGTAGACCTTCGCGTAGCGGCCCGAAAGGAAGGCGCCGCGATCGATCACCATGTCGACCTCGTCCGCACCCATCTCGACCACCTCGCGGACCTCCGCGACCTTGACGTACGTGGGCGTCTGACCGGACGGAAACCCGGTCGCCACGGACGCGACCTTGACGCTCGTGCCACGCGTCCGCTCGACGGCGGTCGGGACGAGATTGGGATAGACGCAGATCGCCGCGACGGAGGGGACGGTCAGATCGGCCGGGTCGGGGCGAATGCCCTTCGAGGAAAGGGCCGCCACCTTGCCCGGCGTGTCGGCGCCTTCGAGCGTCGTCAGGTCGATCATCCGGACCGCGAGGTCGAGCGCAAAGAGCTTCGCCTCGCGCTTGATCGAGCGCTTGGCGAGCGTGGCGGCACGCTCCTCGACCGCCACCGCGTCGACCGATCCGATCCGCGGCAGGCGAGGCTCGAGCGGAAGCTCGAAACCGGTAGGTAGCGCAGGCGCCTTGGCCATCTGGAAGGAGTCTAGCCCTGCCGCAATTCCTCGCCGTCGAGCCGGTACTCCCATCCTTCCTGCCACGCGAACGGGGCCGAGACGAGCTCCTCGAGCGGCGTTCCGAGCAGCAGGTGTTGCAGCGCCCAGCGGTTCGCCGAATGGGCGATCAGCAGCACCCGAGCGTCGTCGAACTCCGAAGCGAGGTCGTCGAGATAGTCCTTCGTGCGATCGACCACGTCGCGATAGCTCTCGCCGCCGGGAAAGGCCTCGTCGATCCGGCGCAGCTTCTCGGCGTCGACCTCGGCGACGGGCCGCCCGTTCAGCTCGCCGTAGTTGCACTCGCGCAGACGCCGGTCCTGGCGCACTGGAAGTCCTGAGCCTGCGAAGGCGATCTCGGCAGTCTCGACGGCACGCGCCAGGTCGGAGCTGAAGACGGCTGCCAGGCCGTCGTCGCGGCGCCGCTCACCGAGGGCGCGGGCCAGTTCCCGACCCCGCTCAGAGAGACGGCCGGGCAGCCACCCGGTGGCAACCCCGGTCTCGTTGTCGATCGTCGTCGAGTGCGTCTCGTAGACGAGCTCGATCATCGTTGTCAGCGACGTGATACACGATGGCCGTGCAGAAAGAAAGCTACGTCGTCTTCCCGCGAATCGGAACCTGGGTCGCCTTGGTGTTGGCGCTGGCCTTCCTTCTCGGGGATGTCGCGATCCTGTCGATTGACGTCTCGGCCGGTCTTTCGTTCGATGATGCCTGGCTCGCCATCGGACTGGTGTTCTTCGGTTGGCTCTTTCTTGCATGCCTACGACAGATCCGTTCTCCGCAGCCGGTCATCGGGCTCGACCGCGAGGCCATCGAAGGCTCGTTCGGACGGATGCCCTGGATCGACGTGGAGCGCATCTCCTTTCGCTGGAAATGGATGGGATCCGCGGGCATCACGCGCCGAGTCGTCTTGCACCGACAAGACGGAGCGCCGGAACCCGGTCGTGCGTCCCGGGAATATGCGTCGGGATTCCTCTTCGGCAGCCCGCGCGTCGACAGTAGAAGGGTCGAGCTTCAGGCCTGGGCCTACAAACGGCGAATGGTGTCGAACCTGCGCCGCTTCTATTCGGGACCGATCGAGGCCTGACCGGCGCTAGATGCCGAGGCGCTCGAGCAGGCGGTCGTCACGTCGCCATTTCGGCTTCACCTTCACCTGCAGCTCGAGGAAAATCGGGTGCCCGAGCAGCTGCTCGATCTCCGGACGTGCCCGTGTCCCGATCTCCTTGACGATCGAGCCGCCCTTGCCGACGACGATCTGCTTCTGCGACTCGGTCTCGACGTAGACGAGCGCCCGCACGACCTTCTCCCCGAGCTCCTCGACCTCGACCGAGACGGCGTGCGGCAGCTCCTCACGGGTCAACTGGAGCGCCTTCTCGCGCACGAGCTCCGCGACCTGCGCCTCGACCGAGAGGTCGCTGCGCTGGTCGAGCGGAAAGTACGCGGAGCCTTCGGGGAGCAATCCGACGAGCTCCTCGCGCAGGGCGTCGATCCCGTCGCCGGTTTTCGCGCTCACCGGATGGAGGGCGTGGAAGTCACCGAGCTTGGAGCCGGTTTCCATCTGCGTTGCGATGTGGCCGCCCTTGAGGTTGTCCACCTTGTTCAGCGCGATCACGACGGGCACGCCGAGCGAGAAGACCCGGTGGGCGATGAAGCGATCTCCGGCACCGATACGCTCGCGCGCCGAGAGGACGAAGAGCACCGCGTCCACGTCCTCGAAGGCGTGGTCGACGGTGCGCTGCATGCGCTCGGTCATCGGGTCGAGCGGCCGCTGGAAACCGGGCAGGTCGACGAGCACGAGCTGGTGGTCGTCTCCGTTGACGACACCCGAGATCCTGCGCCTGGTCGTCTGCGGCTTGTCGGAGATGATCGCGACCTTCCCGCCTGCGAGCGCGTTCACGAGGCTCGACTTGCCTACGTTCGGGCGGCCCGCGACGGCGACGAAGCCGGACTTCACAGGTCGAAGCTCTCCGGCAGGAGCTCCGCGGGGGTGCGCGAGACGACCTCGCCGTCGGCGTTCTTGAAGGTCACGCGGTCGAGCTGGAACTCGTGGAGCCACTGTCGACAGCCGCCGCAGGGCGACGCCGTGATCGCGATCTCCTCGAGGTCTCCCGGCCGGCAGCCTTCGCCGACCGCACGGGCGATGGCAGAGCGCTCGGCGCAGATGCCCAGCGGGTACGACGCGTTCTCGACGTTCACGCCCTCGAAGATCCGGCCGTCGCGGGCGCGCACCGCCGCGCCGACGTGGAAGCTCGAATACGGGGCATACGCCCGCTTCGCGATTGCGACCGCCCGCTCGTAGAGCTCGTCGCTCATGCGAACACCTGGAACATGACGAGCACGGCGAGCGCCCCAAGCAGTGCCCCATAGCTGACCTCGAGGAAGGAATGCACGCCCGACTCGACGCGCGTCTGCGCGACGAGCACCGCCATCAAGAACGTCAGCGAAGAGATCAGGAACCAATGGCGCGAGTCGCCGACGACGTTCGTGATCGCCATCCAGCCTCCGAACGCGACGGCGGCATGCCCCGAGGGCAACCCGCCGCGGAGCGGTGTCCCGCGGCCCGTGTAGGCCTTCGTGCCGAGGACGAGGATGATCGTCAAGACGAGCGCGATCAACGTCAACTCCGAAGGCGCGTCGCGAAGTCGCACGATCAGCCGCGAGCTGTGGGTGACGATCTTGTCCGAGAAGACGAGATAGCCGACAGCGACGGCGTTCACGGTCGCGATCAGAACCGCGCCCGCGGCGATGTCCTTCGCGAGCTTGGCCAGCGGGTCGAACGAGGTCGTGGCGACGTCGATGCCCGCCTCCAGCGCCGAGTTCAGCATCTCGGCGATCAACACGAAGGAGATCGCGATCAGGAGGGCGATCAGCTCGATCCGGCCCACCCCGACCGCGACCGCCGCGATCAGCACGACGGCGGCGATCACGAAGTGGATACGCAGGTTGCGCTGCGTGCGCAGCACGTGGATCACGCCCTCGAACGCGTAGTTGAAGCTCTCGAGCAGCGAGGGTGCACGCCGGCGGGACGCGTTCACGAGACGAGCTCCGCTTCGCGGTCTTCCATCTCGGCGCCGTGCTCGTAGCCGAGCAGGTGCAGGAGCGCGTGCACGAGCGGCGGGCGCCACGCCTCGCCCACGACCTGCGGGCAGAGAACCGCGTCGCCGAGCTGGCGCGGAACGCCGGCAGGCAGCTCCTCGCGCCCGTCGATCGGGAACGCGAGCACGTCGGTCGCCTCGTCCTGCCCCAGATGGTCGCGCTTCAGGCCCCGCATCTCGTCTGGCGCGACGAAGGCGAGGCCGAGATCGCCGTCCTCGATTCCATCCGCCGCGAGCACCAGGCGGGCAAGGTCGGCCGCGGCCTCCTCGTCGACCTCGGTCCCGCTGCGGTTCGCAATCTCGACGGTCACCACGCTACGCGTCACTTCCGACGCTGCGTGCCGGTCTCCTCCGCATGCCTGCGGTAGGCCTCGACGATCCGTTGTACGAGCTTGTGCCGGACAACGTCCTCGTGGCCGAATCGGATGAAGGCGACGCCGTCGAGCGGGCCGAGGATGTCCTGCACCTGGATCAGGCCGGACGCCTGCTCCCGCGGGAGGTCGACCTGCGTGATGTCGCCGGTGACGACGACCTTCGACCCGAAGCCGAGGCGGGTGAGGAACATCTGCATCTGCTCGGGGCTCGTGTTCTGCGCTTCGTCGAGAATGACGAACGAGTCGTTCAGCGTCCGCCCGCGCATGAAGGCGAGCGGCGCAACTTCGACGATGCCCTTCTCCATGTACGAGGCGAGCCGGTCGGCGTCGAGCATGTCGTAGAGCGCGTCGAAGAGGGGCCGCAGGTAGGGGTCGACCTTCTCGAGCATCGTCCCCGGGAGGTAGCCGAGCCGCTCGCCGGCCTCGACGGCCGGCCGGGTGAGGATGATCCGGCCGACCTGACGGTCGGCGAGCGCCGCGACCGCGAGGGCCATCGCTAGGTAGGTCTTGCCGGTGCCGGCGGGGCCGATGCCGAACGTGACGGTGCAGTCGCGGATTGCGTCCACGTAATGCTTCTGGTTGACCGTCTTCGGCGCGATCTTCTTCCCGCGGTGGCGCCAGACGACGTCCTCGAACACCTCCCGCACGTCCTCGACCTGATCGAGCGCGCCCAGCACGGCGTCCACGGTCGAGGGGCCGATCTCGTGCCCGCCCTCCACGAGCTCGACGAGCTCGTCGACCACGGCGCGCGCCTCGGTCACGCGTTCGTCGTCACCTTCAATCGTCAGCCGGTTACCACGCAGCCGAATCGTGCACGTGAGCCGCTCGCGGAGCGTGTCGAGCACGCCGTCGCCGATCGAAGCGAGCTCGGCGGCGACGTCGTTCGAGACAGAAAGCACCTGCTGCATGGTCCTCAGTGTAGGCGCGGCAGCCGACCCACCCGCCGTCGCGCTTCAGGCACGAAGCCGACACCCACACGTGCGCTTTTCCTCGTTACGATCGCATCGGGGAGGAGGCCATGGGTACCGGCCCGAGGGAATGGGCCGGGCGAGTGCTACGCGAGCTTCTCGCGCACGAGCTGGCTCACCGCCGACCCGTCGGCACGCCCGGCGACCTGGGGCATCACGTCGGCCATCACCCGGCCGAGGTCGCGCATGCTCGTTGCGCCGCACTCCGCGATCGCGTCGTCGATGATCGACTCCAGGTCCTCCTCCGAGAGCGGCTCGGGCATGAACTCCTGGAGCACGTCCAGCTCGCGCTCCTCGCTCTCGGCCTGCTCCTCCCGCCCGCCGGCGCGGAAGGCCTCCGCGGCCTCCACGCGCCGCTTCCGCTCGCGCTGCAGGACCTGCAGCTCCTCTTCGTCGTGGAGCGGACGCTGAAGCTCTTTCTCCGCCGACTGCAGGCTCGAGAGGATCAGCCTCAAGGCGTCGCGCCGCTCCGCGTCGCGCTCGCGGACCGCGTTGTCGATCTCTTCCTTGATGCGCGCGATGAGACTCATCCGGGCAAGCCTTTCAGCTTGCCGCCGAGGACGTGCCAGTGAAGGTGGAAGATCGTCTGCCCACCCCCGGGCCCGACGTTGACGACGACGCGGTAATCCTCGAGCCCGACCGCCTCTGCAGTGTCGGCGACGAACTCGAGCATTTCCTGCGCCTCCTCTGCGGGGAACTCGCGGATGTCGCGGAACGTCTCGACGTGCCGCTCCGGGATGATCAGCAGGTGGGTCTCCGCGCGAGGGTTGATGTCCTCGATCGCGACGAAGCCGCCAGCGCTGCGGACGTGGTCACCTTCCCGGAAGAGCCGGCAGAAGAGACAGTCAGAGGGCACCGACGATCCCCTCCTCATGGACAGCGGTAGCGCGGGCGCGCACGAGCTCGCCAACAGGTGCATCGCCGGCCAGGAGCCAGGGGGAGTAGTCGTCCCCGTAGCCACGACCCGGACGGTCGACCAGGACGTCGTCCTGCGCTCCGAGCTTCGTGCGCCACCGGCTCAGACACGCCTCGTGCGAATCGGCGCGGAGCCTCGCGCTGCGGCGCTTCTTCACGGCAGGCTCGACCGTATCGGCCGCTGCCGTCGCCGTCCCCGGGCGCGGCGAGTACGGAAAGACGTGCACCTTCGTGATTCCGGCCTCGCGCACGACCTGCCGCGTGCGCTCGAAGGCCCGGTCGTCCTCCGCCGGGAAGCCGACGATGACGTCGGTCGTCAGGTTGAAGTCGGTGAGCGGACCCAGCCGGCGGAGGAACGTCTCGGCCGTGTAGCGCCGGCCCATCTCGCCCAGCACGCGGTCGTCGCCCGACTGGAGGGGCACGTGCAGATGCCGGGAGACGGTCGGCGTCTCGCGCAACGCCCGCACGAGCTCGGCGCCGACGTGGTTGACCTCGATCGACGAGAGTCGCAGGCGGCTGAGGCCCGGCGTCGCTCCGGCTTCCCGCACGAGCCGGGCGAGCGTGTAGCCACGCTCACGGTCGCGAAAACAACCGAGGTTGATCCCGGTCAGCACGACCTCGCGGTGGCCCTGGCCGACGCGGCGGCGCACCTCGCTCAGCACGGCCTCCGCGCTGCGGCTGCGGGAGCGCCCACGCACGAGCGGGATGACGCAGAAGTTGCACGAGAAGCTGCAGCCGTCCTGCACGCGGACGAAGGCCCGTACCCGATCGAGGCGCGCGTCCGCCTGCACGCAGCCGATCGCGCCGACGTCGCCGGCGACGAACGCGGGAGTCTCCTCGCTCCGGCGCGAGACGACGGTGACGTTCGCAGGCAGCCCGGCAAACCCATCGTCGGCGAGATTGGCGCCGCACCCCGTCACGTACACGCGACTGTGCGTGCGCGCGGCGCGAGCCGCAGCGTGACGCGACTTGCGCACCGCCTCGTGCGTGACGCAGCAGGTGTTGACGACGGCGATGTCCGCCTCGCTCCGCTCGACGTGACCGTCGCGAAGCAGAGCCTCGCGGATCGCGTGCGCGTCCGCGTGCGACACCTTGCAGCCGAGGAAGCGAACCGAGAACGTGGCCACGGCAGCGGGATGCTACTGCCGCGCATGGAGATCAGCGGCCCAATTCTCTCGCGTGCGACGCGCGATGGGCCTGAAACCCGGGAGGGCCGGGCGGTGTGTCTCGTCGTAGCCGGAGGTGACCGCGACCCTGCAGTCGAGCTCCCGTGTCAGCGAGCCGAGGGTCGGCAGGTCGAGATTCGCGAGCACGATGTCGACGGCGCGCAACCGATCGGAGCGCGCGTCGGCCAGCCTGACCTCCAGCTCGACGCCGTTCGCAGCCGCGTTTCGCTCCGTTGCCTCGATCGCCGCCGAATCCGTGTCGACTGCGAAGACGGGATCGAACCCGAGCTTGGCCGCCGCGATTGCGAGGACGCCGGAGCCACAGCCCACGTCGAGCACGCTTCCCCGCTCGAGCCCCATGAGCAGCTCGAGGCAGAGCCGGGTCGTCGGATGAGCACCGGTTCCGAACGCCTGTCCCGGGTCGATGACGACGGCGGTCAGCTCCGCACGCGGCTGCTCCCAGGGCGGGCCGATCCAGAGCGACCCGACGATGGCCGGGACATGAAACCGCTTCCACTCGTCCTCCCAGCCGGAAGCGACGGGGCTGCTCGCGACCGTGCCGAAGCTTTCCCCCATCCGGACGGCCCCCGCCTCGTCCGTGAACGCGACGAGCTCCACCGCCTCGCCGACGGGCTGCTCGGCAAAGCCCTCGGGGAACAGCTCGAGCATGCGCGCGGTCGCCTCTTCGACCCGGTCGCGGGGCACGACGACCGAAGCGCGGACGAGGCTCAGCGGAAGGCGCTCTTCAGCTTCTCGAAGAAGCCCTCGTCGGAGCGGTAGGTCTTCTCGGTCGCGAGGCGCTCGAATTCGCCGAGCAGGTTGCGCTGCTCGTCGGTCAGCTGGTGGGGCACGGCCACGTTCACGAGCACACGCTGGTCGCCGCGGCCGAAGCCCTGGAGCACCGGCATCCCCCGCCCGCGCAGAACGCGGAGCTCTCCCGGCTGCGTGCCCGGCTCGAACTCGAGCTCGACCTCGCCGTCGAGCGTCGCCACCTGGACCTTCGCGCCGAGGGCGGCCTGGGTCATCGTCAGGTCGACGGTCGAAAAGAGGTCGTCGCCCTCGCGAACGAGCCGTTCGTGAGGTCGGATGCGCACGAGCACGTAGAGGTCTCCGGACTGTCCGCCGACCGGCCCCGCGTGGCCCTCGCCGGAGAGGCGGATGCGCTGGCCGTCGTGGATCCCGGCCGGGATCTCGACCTCGAGGGCCCGTTCGTCGAGCACGCGGCCGGCGCCTTCGCAGCGGGCGCACGGGTGCTCGACGATGCGACCTGCGCCGCCGCAGCGCGGGCATGACTGGCTGCTGACGAAGTCGCCGAGACTCGTCCGCGAGACGCGCTCGATGCGTCCGGAGCCGCGACAGTCGGGGCACGTCACCGCGGTCGTGCCGGGCTCGGCGCCGCTGCCCCCGCACTCCTCGCAGGCTCGCGCGACCTGGACGGGAAGCTCACGCTTGATCCCGGTTGCCGCTTCCTCGAGCTCGATCTCGACCTCGGCCGCGATGTCGGACCCGCGACCGCGGCGAGGGCCCCCGGCGACCCCGAAGGCATCCTCGCCGAAGAAAGCCGAGAAGATGTCGGCGAGGCTGCCGAAGTCGAACGCGGTCGGGCGGAAGCCCCCGCTCTGCAAGCCGGCATGCCCGAAGCGGTCGTAGAGGCCGCGCGTCTCGCTCTTCGAGAGAACCTCGTACGCAGCGACCGCCTCGCGGAAGCGCTCCTCCGCGTCGGGCTCCGCCGAGACGTCCGGGTGCAGCTCGCGCGCCAGCCGGCGGAAGGCCCGCTTGATGTCGGCTTCGGTCGCAGAGCGGCTGACGCCGAGGATCTCATAGTAGTCACGCCCGGTCGTCGCCATCGTCCAAGGGTAGCTTTGAGGCTAGTCGTCTTCGTAGACGGACTCGACGAAGCGCGAGAGCTCGTGGGCGGCGGCCCGGACGGAGCGGATCGCCTTCTCATAGTCCATCCGCAGCGGTCCGAGCAGGCTCACGGCACCGAGCGTGCGGTTTGCGAGCCCGTACGAGGCGCCGACGAGGGAGACCTCGCGCAGCGCGGGGTTGTCGAGCTCACCGCCGACCCGGACGTAGGGGCGGCGGGTACCGAGGGTCTCGCCGAGCAGCTCGAGGATCGCCGCCCGTTTCTCCAGCGTTTCGAGGAGCCGCTGGCACGCTTCGAGCTCATCCGACCGGACCTCGCTGAGCAGGCTCGCCGCGCCGCCGACGAAGAGCTGCTGCTCCAGGCCGCCGGCCAGCTCCGTGAACGCGGGCCGCAGGAGCTCCAGGACCTCGAGCTCCGAGCGCGCGAGGCTCGGGTCCTCGAACCGTCTGCGCAGGGTCGCGCTGCCGAGCTCGAGCCCGGTCAGCCGCTCGTTCAGGTACTCCCCCGCCCAGAGGGCGAGGCCCGTGTCCACGGGCTCGGCCAGTGCGAAGACGCGCTTCGAGACGCCGCCGGTCGACGTGATGACGACGACCATCAGAACCTGCGGCTGGAGTACGAGCACCTCGACGTGCCGGACGGTTGCCGTCTCCAGCGCCGGCGCCGAGACGAGGGCGAGCAACCGCGTCGCCTGCGAGAGCGTCTCGGTCGTCTCCTGGAGCGCCGCCTCGAGCTCGCTCCGGGCAGCCGCGAGGTCGAGCGGAAACGGGCTCGGACGGGGTTCGAGACGCGCGAGCAGCGATTCGGCGTACAGCCGGTAGCCGGTTTCCGTCGGGACGCGCCCCGCAGAGGTGTGCGGATGCGTGAGCAGCCCGCGCCGCTCGAGCTCGGCGAGGTCGCCGCGGACCGTCGAGGGCGACACGGTCATGCCCGCTCGTGCGACGAGATTCTTCGAGCCCACGGGCTGCCCCTGCTCGACGTACTCCTCGACGACGCGCCGCAGGATCTCGCGCTGCCGTTCCGTCAGCTCGATGTTCGATGCCTCGGTCATTCCCTGTGCAGGGATTTTACGGAAGAGCCCTCGGCCTCACGCGAGCAGCTCGGCGGTGACCGCACCGCCGAGACGCCGCCCGCGCGGCGTCAGGACCAGGGTCTCCGGACCGTCTGCGCCGACACGGCGAGTCGCCAGGCCCAGCCGCTCGAGGCGCCCGAGCGCTGCCCGGTCGAGCGACGCCCCTGCGTCCGCGAATGGAAGGCCCGTGTCCAGGCGCAGGCCGAGCATCACCCGCTCGTCGGCCCGGATGCGTGCATCGAGCTGCTCGACCTCTCTCGTCGGCGCCTCGCCCCGGCCGAGGGCGGCGAGGTAGGCGTTGAGGCGCGGCGTCGTTCGCAGCCGCTCCATGCCGAGCGTCGAGACGGCGCCGATCCCCAACCCGAGGTAGTCCCGGCCAAGCCAGTAGGCGAGGTTGTGCCTCGAGCGCAGGTCTCGTCCTTGCGCGTGCTCGGGCAGGCGACAGAAGTTGGCGGTCTCGTACCAGCGGAAGCCGGCGGCGGTCAGCCGCTCGATGACGAGCTCGAAGTAGCCCTCCATCGCTTCTGCCTGGCGCGCGAGCTCCGCTCCATGCGCGTGGGTGAACCGCGTGCCCGGCTTCGCCTCCAGCTCGTAGTACGAAACGTGCTCCGGCGCGAGTGCGAGCGCTTCTTCGATGTCGAGCTCGAGGTCGGAGGTGCTCTGGCCGGGGATCCCGTGCAGGAGGTCGAGAGAGATGTTGTCAAAACTGGCATCACGCAAATGGTAGAAGGCGCGCCGGACGTCGTCGGGGCCGGCCTGGCGCTCGAGCACGCGCAGGAGATCCGGCCGGAAGGTCTGCGCTCCGAGGGAGACACGGGTCACCCCGGCCTCGCGCAGCAGCCGGGCGAGCTCGGGCGTCACCGTCTCGGGATTGGCCTCGACAGTCAGCTCTCCGGCGGGCGGTAGAGCCTCCAGCAGTCGGCGCAGCTCGCCGGCCTCGGTGAAGGTCGGCGTGCCGCCGCCGAGGAAGACCGTCTCCAGGGGCTCGGCGAGGACCATGCGCTCGAGCTCGAGCTCCGCGAGCAGCCCGTCGACGTAACGTCCATGCAACCCTTCGCGGCCGACGACGGTCACGAAGTCGCAGTAGCCACAGCGGTGGGCACAGAACGGCACATGCACGTACAGGTGGCGGACGGAGCCGGTCATTTCTTGCTGCCCTCGTCGAGATTGAGCACGGCGAGGAAAGCCTCCTGCGGCACCTCGACGGCACCGACCTGCTTCATCCTCTTCTTGCCCGCCTTCTGCTTCTCGAGGAGCTTCCGCTTGCGCGAGATGTCGCCGCCGTAGCACTTCGCGATCACGTCCTTGCGCTTGGCCTTGATGGTCTCGCGGGCGATGATCCGGGAGCCGATCGCCGCCTGCACGGGGACGTCGAACATCTGGCGCGGGATCTCCTCCCGCAGCCGGTCGACGAGCGCACGGCCTCGTGCGTAGGCCTCGTCGCGGTGGAGCACGAGCGAGAGCGCGTCGACGGGCTCGCCGCCGACGAGGACGTCCAGCCGGACGAGCTGGCCCTCGCGGAAGCCGGCGAGGTCGTAGTCGAAGCTCGCGTAGCCCTTCGTGCGTGACTTCAGCTGGTCGTAGAAATCAAAGACGATCTCTGCGAGCGGTAGCTCGTAGATGAGAAGCACGCGCTCCGTCGAGGGGTATTCCATGTGGTCGAAGCGACCGCGGCGGTCGTTGCAGAGCTCCATGACCTGGCCGACGCCGTCCTTGGGGACGACGATCGACGCACGCACGTACGGCTCCTCGACCCGTTCGCGATCCTCCGGCATGTCGGCGGGGTTGTGTACCTCGAGCCGCTCGCCGGTCGGCGTCTCGACCAGGTACGCGACGGTCGGGGCCGTCACGAGCAGGTCGAGGTCGAACTCCCGCTCGAGCCGCTCGCGCACGATCTCCATGTGCAGCAGGCCGAGGAAGCCGCAGCGGAAACCGAAGCCAAGCGCCTGTGACGTCTCGGGCTCGTACGAGAGCGACCCGTCGTTGAGCTTGAGCCGCTCGAGCGCGTCGCGAAGCTGCGGGTACTCGTCCGAATCGGTCGGGAAGAGCGCCGCGAAGACCATCGGCTTCACGTCCTTGTAGCCCGGCAGCGGCTCCTCGGCGGGGCGCGCCTGGGACGTGAGCGTGTCGCCGACGCGAAGCTTCGCCACGTCCTTGAGCCCCGTGACGATGTAGCCGACCTCGCCGACTCCGAGCGACTCGGCAGCCTTCATGGTCGGCGAGAAGAAGCCGACCTCTTCGGTTTCGAAGCGCGTGCCCTGAGCCATCGCGCGCACCTCTTCGCGCGCGTGAAAGTCGCCGTCGATGACACGGACGAACGCGACGACACCCCGGTACTGGTCGTACGAGGAGTCGAAGACGAGCGCGCGCGACGGCGCGTCCGGGTCGCCGGCGGGCGCTGGGATGCGCTCGATGATCGCGTCGAGCACGGCCTCGACGCCCTGGCCGGTCTTCGCAGAGACGCGCAGCGCCCGCTCCGGGTCGTCGCCGACCAGCTCGGCGAGCTCGCGGCCGGCGCCCTCTGGATCTGCCTGCGGCAGGTCGATCTTGTTGACGACGGGGAGTAATTCGAGGTTGTTCTCGATCGCGAGGTACGCGTTCGCGACCGTCTGGGCCTCGACCCCCTGGGCCGCGTCGACCACCAGCACGGCGCCCTCACACGCCTGAAGCGAGCGGGAGACCTCGTACGTGAAGTCCACGTGCCCGGGCGTGTCGATCAGGTTGAGGACGTGCCCCTTCCATTCCACGCGCACGGCCTGGGCCTTGATCGTGATCCCGCGCTCGCGCTCGAGCTCCATCGAGTCGAGCACCTGCGCCCGCATGTCACGGCCTGTGACGGTGTTGGTCACCTCGAGGATGCGGTCGGCAAGCGTCGACTTGCCATGGTCGATGTGGGCGATGATCGAGAAGTTCCGGATTCGGTTTTGGTCCATAGGCTTTTAGCCGCGACGGAAGCGGCCCAGCAACGATAGCAACGCCTCGAGCTCACGAACTCCCAGCAAACGGCAGGAAATGAGGTAGGCGGCGAACCCCAGGACGAGGGCGGTGCCAAGCGACGCGAGCTGCCCGCCGAGCGACCGGCCGAGTGTCTGGTCGAGGACGTGCCAGACCGGGAAGGCGACCGCGGCCAACACGGCCGACGAGATCGTGACCCGCAGGACGGCACGCGCCGTCTCGCCGAACTCGATTCGCTCCAGACGCCGGCGGAACACGACGAGGAGAGCCGCCGTCCCGGCCAGGTTCGCGAGCGAGGTCGCGAGCGGTATCCCCCACACCCCGAACCGGTAGAGCGCGGCGGCGAGCAGGGAGTTGACGGCGAGGTTGCCGAGCGCGATCGCTGTCGGCGTCCAGGGCGTCTGCAGGCTGAAGAAGGAGCGATTCAGCATCAGCATCGCGCCGTTGAAGGTGAGCCCAAGCGAGAAGGCGGCGAGAGCGCCGGCCGTGACCGCGGTCTCGTGCGGGCCCCAGGCCCCGCGCTCGTAGACGATGCGTGTGATCGGCGTCGCGAGCACGGCGGTGAAGACGCTCGCCGGAATGAGCGTGAAGGCGATCTGGCGCAGGCCGAGCGCGACCGTGTGCCGGAAGCCGTCCATGTCCTCGCGCGTCGCGAGGCGGGACAGACGCGGAAAGAGCACGGTTGCGACCGCGACCGAGAACATCCCCTGCGGGAGCATGTAGATGCGGAAGGCGGCGTCGATCGCGCGGGGCGCGAGCTGGGGATCGATGAAGCGCGAGGCGAAGAGCGTGTTGACGACGAGGTTGAAATTGATCAGGCCGAGGCCGATCGTCACCGGGAGCATCAGCACGAACACGCGGGCGACCGCCGGATCGCGCCAGTCGATCACGACCTGAAGCCGGCCGTCGAGCCCCCGCAGCCACGGCAGTGGAAGGAGAACCTGGATCACTGTCCCGATGACGATCGAGACCGCATAGATGTAGAGCTTTCCGTCGATCGAGTGGGCGTGCGGGACGCCCAGGACGAGCCCGATGATGATCGCGAGGTTCCAGAAGACGGGCGTCAGCGCCGGCACCGCGAAGTGCTCGTAGCTGTTGAGGATCCCGACGATGATTCCCGAGACGCCAAGCAGGACGACGATCGGGAAGAGGACGCGGGAGAGCCCGATCGCGAGCGCGCGGTCGCCTCCGGGGTCGCCGAAAGGCGCGATCACGAGCGGGGCCAGCACGATGAAGAGCGCCGTCAGCGCGCCGAGCCCGAGCAGCATCAACCAGAAGAGGCTCGATGCCACGCGCCAGGCGCGCTTGCGGTCGCCCTTCTCGAGCAGCTCGCTGAAGACCGGGACGAAGGCCGAAGAGAGCGCGGCGTCCGCGACGAGCGAGCGGATGAGGTTCGGCACCTGGAAGGCGACCGTGAAGGCGTTGATCTTCCCCGCCGCACCGAAGTAGTAGGCGGCGACGATCTCGCGGACGAGGCCGAGGACGCGCGAGATCCCGGTTGCGAGCGAGAAGATCGCCGCCGACCAGGCGAGTCGACGGCCCGGACCTCGCTTCTCCACGTCGGCGAGTATAGGAACGCTGTCCGTCGAGACCGAGCCTCGCCCGCTCGAATCGCGCCTTAATTTAAGGTACAGGGCCACCTCCTCCCCGGTTCGAGCGTATTCGGGAAACTCGCACGCGTGTGTGCCTGGACCGTGACGATTGTGTGCCGGCGGGCTCTGGTACCATCGCCGCGCCCGCTGCGAGCGGGCGTTTCCTTCGATGCCGAACATCAAGCAACAGAAAAAGCGCGTCCGGACGTCCGAGGTCGACCGGGTCGAGAACCTGCGCTTCCGCTCGACGGTGAAGACGATGACCCGGCGGCTCGAGGCTGCGGTCGCAGCCGGCGATTCGAAGCAGATCGCCGACGAGCACACCGCGCTCCAGCGCTGGATCGACCGGGCGGCGGCGAACGGCGCGCTGCACAAGAACACGGCCGGGCGAAAAAAGGCGCAGGCCGCGCGGCTCGTCGCAGGACGCTCCTAGAAGCGCGATGTGAAACTCGGCTGAGACCGCGTGCGCGCTCGGTCAAGCGCGTCCATACCGGCTGGCGCCCAGCCATACACTTCCGCCATCGAGTTCGCGCGAGAAGCGGTCTACCACCTGCTCGTTGCGGCGCCCGTCCCCGTCGTCCTCGTGGTTCTCGCCCGCGCGAAGGCGCGAGGTTTGATGACCGTCGCTCTCTTGACTAGCAGCCTCGTGCTGTTCGTGCTGACCTACATCGTCTCGTACATGTTCTTCTGCATCGGCTGCACCTAACCGAAGTCCCTTTCAAAACTCGGCTAGGCCGCAGGCGTGGGAACGGCCTGCTCGGCGGGTCGCGTCACGTCGATCAGGGCGCGCAGCAGTTCGAGCTCTGCGGAGAGCCGAGAGCCGCCCTTGATCGCCGCGTCGAGCTCCGCGAGCCTGACGAGTGCGGAGTCGAGCTCGGACCGCGAGTAGCGCTCCGCGTGCTGCAGCGCTTTCCGCGCGGGGAAGTCCTTCATCTTCAGACGGCTCGCCACCTCGCGAGCGCCAAGCCCTTCCTCGGCGAGCGCCTGAGCGGCGCGGACGCGCCCGACATGTGAGGCGAGCCCGACTGCGAGGAGGAAGGCCTCCTTCTTTTCCAGTGCAAGCTCGTACGCCTCGAGCAGCGTGGGCAGGTCGCGGGCGCCCCAGGCATCGGTCAGTGCCCAGGCAGCCGCCTCGCGTCCCGGCGTGGCGAGCTGCTCAACCTCCCGTCGGCCGACCGGCTCCCCGTCGGCCCACGCGGCGAGCTTCTCGAGCTCACTCGAGAGCGCGATCGTGTCGTCGCCCACGAGCTCGACGAGCGCCCGCGCGGCATCGGCGTCGGCGGAGACGCCGAGGCGCTTGAACTCGGCGCGAGCCCAGTTGTGCAGACTGCTCGCCTTCGGCACGTCGTAGCGAAGGACCTGACCCTTCTTCTCGCAGAGGCTGACCAGTGTCGTGCCGCGAAGGGCCTCTTCCGCGACCAGGGCCAGCACGGCGCCTTCGACCGGGTCGCCCAGGTAGGCGGAGACAGCCTCGACGTCCTCCTTCCGCCAGGCCTCGATTCCGTGCACGACCACGAGCCTGCCGCCGCCGACTCCACCGAAGAGGCCGAGCGCGTTGCAGGCCGCGACCGCGTCGGCTCCGTTTGCCGACTGCGCCGAGAGCTGCTCGACTGCCTCGGGATCGAAGCGCGACCGCAGCCGGCGAAGCGCGCGCAGGTGCTTCGGCCGGTCGCTGCCCATGAGGAGATAGACGGGCAGCAACGGCTCGGACGACATCGCGGCCAAGCATAGTCAGCGCTCCGTGCGCACCGTCATCGCTTTACCGTCCGACTCGACGACGACGCGGCCGTCCCGATCGGTGCGATACACCGCGAGCCCCGGCACTCCGGCGAGCGTCGCGATCGTCGACGGCGCCGGATGCCCGTAGTCGTTGTGCGCCCCGACCGAGATCACGGCTACGCGGGGCTGGACCTGCGCGAGCAGCCGAGCGAGTCCCGGATCGTCCGAGCCGTGATGTGCGACCTTCAGGATCTCGACGGGAGGGACGTGCAGGTGGCCCGTGACGTCGGATTCCGCGTCGGCGGTGAGGAGGGCGTCGACCTGTCCGTAGGACGCGAGCACCACGATTGCATGGTTGTTCGGGTCGTCTCCGGGCGGGCCGGGTCCGTCCGGCCAGAGGACGCGGAGCCGAAGCGCGCCGATGCGGAACGCCTCGCCCATCCGGGCGACGATCACGCGCACGCGATGGCGCCGCGCAGCCGCGAGCGCCGCCCGCTCGTCGGTGCTCTCGCTGGGGATGGCCGGGTCGAGGACGGCGCCCACGTGGACGCGATCGAGAACCTTCGCCGCTCCGCCGACGTGGTCGCGCTGCGGATGGGTGAGGACAAGCATGGACAGGCTCCGCAGGCCGAGGCCGCGAAGCTGCCCCGCCACGTCTGCTTCGGGCGCCCCCTCGTCGACGAGCACCGCGCCGTTGGGCACCTGGAGCAGCGCGCCGTCTCCCTGGCCCACATCGAGGAACGTGATCCGCAGACCCTGAGGAGGAGGAGGTCCTGACGAGCCGCCGCGCAGCTGCCAGCCGCCCGCGACGAGCACCGCAAGCACGATCACGACGGCGAGCCGCGGCGCCCGCGGCGGCCGCAGCCGGAAAGCGAGCAGCCCGGCGAGGAGCCCGGTCCCGATCACCACAAGCGCGGTCCGAGGGGGTGCCGCGGCGTACGGCAACCCGCCAACGAGTCGCGCGCAGCCGGCCAGGTACGCGGCCAGCCACCCGTTGATCCAGGCGAGCGCGGCGGCGACCGAGGGCAAGACCGGAGCGATCAGCGCAGTCACGAGAGCCAGGCCGAGGAGCGGCGCGACCACGGGTGCGGCGAGCGCATTTGCGGGAATCGAATAGATCGGGACCACACCGAACTGGCTGAGCAGAATCGGCGCGGTCGCGAGGCCGCACGCACCAGAGACGGCGACGACCTCGGCCAGCGAGCGAGGGACCGGATATCCAGCGAGAGTCCGCTGGAGGCGAGGGACGACGACGAAGATCGCGGCCACGGCAGCAAACGAGAGCTGGAACCCGGCATCGAGCAAGGAGTACGGGTTCCAGGCGAGCAGGACCGCCGCCCCGACGAGGAGGAAGTACCAGCGGTCCTTGGGCCTCGCCGCCAGCCACGCCAGCGAGACGAGCGAGCCCGCGACCCCCGCGCGAACGACGGACGGCTGCCAGCCAACCGCGAGCACATAACCGCCGATCGCGGCCAGCGCCCCGATCTCGGCGACCAGTCGGGACAGGCCGATGAGCCATGCAAGCGCGAGCGCGCCACCTGCGATGAGCGCGACGTTCTGGCCCGACACGGCCAGCAGGTGGTAGAGGCCCGACGACCGAAACCGGGTCCGCAGATTGTCCGAAAGGCCCTCGTCCTCGCCGAGCACGATCCCGGCGATCACCGCCCGGCGCTCGCCGTGGACCCCGGGCGCCATCGAGCGCGCGAGGTAGGCACGAAGCCGATCTGCAATCCCCGCCACGCCGCCCCGGTGACCGACGATGTGCCAGCGAGATGCGGTCACGACGACGTGCACTCCGTGGCGGCGGAGATACGTGCGCTCGTCGAAGCCGTTCTCAGGCCCACGCGGAGCCCGGATCTCGCCGATCAGCTCGAGCAGTGCGCCCTGCGGCGGCGAGCGACCCGGAGGAAGCTTGAGGAGCACGGGCTCGCGGAGCTCAACATCGCGCAAACGGCGAGCCTGTGCGGGCACGCGCAGATCGAACCGAGACCGCCGCGCCGGCCCTGTCACGGCGACCAGCATCGGCCCCGCGGTCCCAACCCGAGGGAGCAGGACGCTCTGGTCGAGAGCGTCGAGCCGCGCGCTGCCCCACCACCATCCGACGAGCACGAGGGCGATCGCGAGCACCGGAACACGCGCACTGGGAGCGGAGAGCGCTGCCGCGAGCGCTAAGGCAACCCCGGCGCAGGCGACGATCAAGGAGGCTTCGCGCACACCGTTGGCCGCGGCCAGCCCGAAGCAGAGGCAGCCTGCGAGCAGGTGCGGTCTCGCGCGAAGAAGGATCACGGTGCCGCGACGTCGCGGAGCTGCTCGATTCGCGCCGGTCCGATGCCCGGAATCGCATCGAGCTCGTCCAGTGAGCTGAACGCGCCGTTCTTCTGCCGGTAGTCGAGGATCTTCTGGGCGGTGACCGGGCCCACGCCGGGCAGCGCGTCGAGCTGCTCGAGCGTTGCGATGTTCAGATGGACGGGCCCCTGGGAAGTCGTCGTGCCGGCACTTGGCTGCCCGGGCACCGCCTTCATGGGAACGACGACCTGGATCCCGTCCGCAAGCGGGGCGGCGAGATTCACGAGCGAGACATCGGCATGCCGCGTCGGCCCGCCCGCGCGCGTGACCGCGTCGTTCACCCTCGAGCCGTGCGGAAGCCGGTACAGGCCCGGCCGGTGGACGGCCCCCACCACATGGACGACGAGCTCAGGCCCTTGGTCTGCCCCGATCGGAACCGCGGCCGCCGCCGGAGCCGCCTGCGCAGACGCCCCTGCGTGGAGCAGGTGTCGCCCGCCGAGCAGGAGCACGAGCCCGAGAAGCAGCGCGCCGGCGAGAAGCCGCCGGCGCGCAGGGGGGAGAGAGTCCAGCACGTCGTCTACTCTGACAACAAAACTGTGACCCGTGTGTGCCGGGAGGGTGCCGAAACTGCTACGCAGAAAGATGTGACGCTGTAGAGCCCGGCGGCGTATAGGAGGTACGTGAGCGCGGTGCCAACCTCATGGCCAATCAGACCAGGCCTCCGCGAGGAGCGGGGCTTCGCCAGCGCGGCCGAGGAGCACCTCGACGACGTCTACCGCTATCTGCTCTACATGACCGGAAACCCACACCTCGCAGAAGATCTCGCCGCCGAGACGTTCGAGCGGGCGCTTCGCCGCTGGCGGCGCTTCGATCCACGCCGCGGATCCGCCCGCACCTGGCTCTGCCAGCTCGCCCGCAGCACCGCGCTCGACCACTTCCGGGCGGAGCAGCGGCGCCGCCGGCGTGAGGACACGTATGCGCACGACGTTCCCGAGACCGATGAGCCGGTCTTCGGCGAAGGCCTCTCCCCCGCGCTCGACGCCGCGGTGCGAAGCCTCTCCGCGGGCGAGCGCGAGGTCGTCGTCCTGCGCGTCGTGCTGGAGTTGGACGGAGAGACGGCAGCCCGCGTGCTCGGGATCAGGCCGACGGCGGTCTCCACGCGATTGAACAGAGCCTTGCAGAAGCTCGAGGAGAGGATGGTCACCGATGTCTGAGCCCAGGTACGAGAGCATCGTGCGCGAGCTGCGCGCCGCATCCCCGCCGGCGCCGGAGGAGCTCCGGGAGCGTGTACGCGCCCTGCGAGAGCCGCAGACGAAGCGGGTCTGGAGGCTCCGCCCTGCGCTCGTCGCAGCCGCGGCGATTGCGGTCACGGTCGCAGTGGGCGCCGCAGCGATCGGCGGGCTGACCCGCTCGACGAGTGCCAAACACGGCGCCTCGAACGGGGAAGCCTCCCGCGCGCTTGCGGCGGGGCCTGCCGCCGGAACAGTGAGTGGATCTGGACATCAAGGCTCTCTAGGTCAGGCCTCGTCGCCGAAGGTGGTGACGAAAGCGCCCGAGTACAAGGCCGATTTCAACGACCAGCTTCTGCTTGCCCCCGATCTCACGCCAGGTTCGCGGCTCAAGCAGTACGGTGTCTCGATGAGCCTGCGCGTCCGCGACCTCTCTCGCTCGACCCAGACCGCGGTTCGCCAGACTCGCAGGCTCGGCGGCTACGTCGCGGCGGCCAACTTCGCGACCGGCAGCAACACCGGCGACTCGAGCCTCGATCTGCGCGTCCCGGTCCAGCACGTGCAGCAGGCGATCGCGCGCTTCAACGATCTCGGGACGATCCTCTCGCAGCGGATCTCGGTCCTCGACCTGCAGGCTCCGCTCGACCGGACCGAAGCGCGAATCGCCGCGCAGCGGAAGCTGATTGCCCAACTGGAAGGGCTCAGCACGCTCACGCCGGAACAGCAGCTCCAGCTCCAGGACGCGAAGCGCGCCGTCCGGCGCCTCTCGCAGAGCCGGACCAGCCTCGTCCGCGAGGGCGCCTACGCGAAGATCTCGCTCCAGCTGACGACGAGGAAGGCCGCCGCGAAGAACGTCGCACCGGGCCGTTTCGACCGCTTCTGGGGTGATGCCGGCGACATTTTGGGTAAAGAAGCAATTGCAGTGCTCTACGCTCTCGTCGTGGCCGGCCCATTCGCCATCCTCGCGGCGCTCGCCCTGGTGGCAGAGCGCTCACGGCGTCGCCGTGCCGATCACCGGCTGCTCGAGGAGACCGGATGAAAAGGGCGCTCGGCCTCGCCGTCCTAGCCACGCTCGCACTTGGTTGCGGCTCGGCCGGCGGCGGCACGGCAACCGGTGGGCTGAAGGGCCGCGTCATGCGCGGCCCGACGACACCCGTCTGCCGCGTCGGCGTTCCCTGCGAGGAGCCCGCGCGAGGCGTGAAGCTCATCTTCTTCCGCTCCGGCAAGGTCCTCGGCCGCGCGACGACGAACCAGAAGGGCTACTACCGCGTCGCCCTCAAGTCCGGCCCGTACTCGGTCCGCACGAGCCGCCCCGGCTCCGAGCGGGTGCCGGCGCCCTCACGCGTCACCGTGCCGAGCGACCGCTACAAGCGCGTGATCTTCCACATCGATACCGGTATCCGCTAGCTGACGACGAGATTCACGAGCTTCCCCGGGACGACGATCTCCTTCCGGATCTCCTTGCCGTCCAGGAACTCCTGAACCCGCGCCGAGGCCTTCGCCTGCGCGAGCAGCTCCTCCTCCGAGGCATCGGCCGAGACCTCGACGCGGTCACGGACACGCCCGTTGACCTGGATCACGAGCTCGAACGTCTCGCGCTCGAGCAGCGCCGGATCCGCCTCCGGCCATGCCGCCGCCCAGAGCCGCTCGTGCCCCAGCCGTGACCAGAGCTCCTCGGCGATGTGCGGTGCGTAGGGCTGGACCAGCGTCACAGCCGTCTCGGCGGCGAAGCGGGCCGCCGGATCCTCCGGCGCGCGCCCCAGCTCGTTGACGAGCTCCATCACGGCCGCGATCGGCGTGTTGAACTGGAAGCGCCGGTCGATGTCGTCGGTCACGCGCGCGATCGTCCGGTGCGCAAAGCGCGCGAGGTCGGTCGGCCCGGGCTCGCCCTCGGACGGGCGCTCGGCGACCTCGTTCACGACGCGCCAGAGCCGGCGCAGGAAGCGCCAGCTGCCCTCGACGCCCTCCTCGGTCCACTCCATCGCCTGGTCGGCCGGGCCCATGAAGAGGATGGCCAGGCGCACCGCGTCCGCGCCGTACAGGTCCACGAGCTCGCCGGGCCCGGTCACGTTCCCCTTCGACTTCGACATCTTCGTGCCGCCCTGGCGCACCCAGCCCTGGTGGAAGAGCCGCTGGAACGGCTCCCGCACCCCGACCAGCCCCCACTCGTTCAGCGCCTTGACGAAGAAGCGCGCGTACAGCAGGTGGCCGGTCGCGTGGTCGATGCCGCCGATGTACTGGTCGACCGGCATCCAGCAGTCGACGATCCGTCGGTCGAACGGCGCCTGGTCGTTGTGCGGATCGCAGTAACGCAGGAAGTACCAGGACGAGTCGACGAAGGTGTCCATCGTGTCCGCCTCGCGGCGCGCCAGCTTGCCGCAGCGAGGACACGGCACGTTCATCCACTCCTCGTTCGAAGCGAGCGGCGGCTTGCCCTTGGGCCGGTAGTCCTCGATCTCGGGCAGCAGCACGGGCAGCTCCTCCTCCGGAACCGGGACGATCCCGTCGTCCTCGCAGTAGACGACCGGGATCGGGCAGCCCCAGTAGCGCTGGCGGGACATCGACCAGTCGCGCAGGCGGTAGCTGACCGCCGGTGCGCCACGCCCCTGCTCGCGCAGCCGGGCGACGATCTTCGTCTTGCCGTCGTCGGCGGTCAGGCCGGTGAAGTCACCCGAGTCGACCAGGACGCTCGTCTCCTCATCGATCACGGGCCGGACGGGCAGGTCGTACAACCGAGCGAACTCGAGGTCGCGCTCGTCGTGCGCGGGGACGGCCATGATCGCGCCCGTCCCGTAGTCCATCAGGACGTAGTCGGCGACCCACACCGGAATGCGCTCGTCGTTGACCGGGTTGGTCGCGTAGTGGCCGGTGAAGACGCCGTCCTTCTCCTTCGTCTGCCGCTCGGCAATCGGCCTCAGCGCGGCCGTCCGGACGTACTCGCGCACCTCGTCGTTCCCGAGCTGCTCGACGAGGGGGTGCTCTGGCGCGAGGACGAAGAAGGTCGCGCCGAACAGGGTGTCGGGCCGTGTCGTGAAGACCGGGATGTCGATGTCCAGGTCCTCGACCCGGAAGAGCACCTCCGCGCCCTCCGAGCGCCCGATCCAGTTCCGCTGGATCGTCTTCGTGCGCTCGGGCCAGTCCAGGAGCTCCAGGTCTTCCAGCAGCGCGTCCGCGTAGGCTGTGATCCGGAAGAACCACTGCTCCATGTTTCTGACGACGACCTCGGCGCCACAGCGCTCGCAGCGGCCGTCGATCACGTACTCGTTCGCGACGACGGTCTGGTCGTTCGGGCACCAGTTGACGGGGGCCTCTTTCCGGTACGCAAGGCCGGCCTCGAAGAACTTGAGGAACAACCACTGGGTCCAGCGGTAGTACTCCGGCTCGTGGGCCGAGGCCTCACGGTCCCAGTCGATCGCCCAGCCGAGCCGGCGCATCTGGGTGCGGATGCCGTCGATGTTGCGCTCGATGATCTCCCGCGGATGCCCGCCCTCCCGGATCGCCGCGTTCTCGGCGGGCAGGCCGAACGAGTCGAAGCCCATCGGACGCAGGACGGTGAAACCGTTGCGCCGGCGAAAGTGCGTGAGGACGTCCCCGAGCGTGTAGTTGAGGACGTGTCCCATGTGCAGCGTCCCGGAGGGGTACGGCAGCATCTCGAGCATGTAGAACTTCCGCTCCGGCTCGGCGCCGGGCTCGGGATTCAGGACGTAGAAGGCGCGCTCGGCCTCCCAGACCTCCTGCCACTTCGCTTCGATTGTCTGCGGGTCGTACTTGTCCATTCCGCCTCCGGGTACAAAAAAGCCTCTCGTCGAGAGAGGCCATGGGGAAGCTCGCGCGGCGGGGCCGCGTTGGCTTCCTGCGCTACAGAAGGAGCTCCTGCATTGCTCACAGATCGTACCAAGCTGGAAGAATCCGCGCCATGAGCGACTACAAGATCGTCAACTTGAAAGAGGTCGAGGATCAGGCCCCGAACTTCGGGCTCTCACCCGACCTCGAGGCGCGGTTTGCCCGCGTCGCACTCGAGGCCGAGCTCGTCGGCCTGACCTACCAGCGGCTCGCGCCCAACTTCCAGGTCCCGTGGGGGCACACGCACAAGACGCAGGAAGAGGTGTTCGTCGTCATCAGCGGCAGCATGCGGGCGAAGGTGGGAGACGAGATCAAGGAACTCGGGCCGTGGGATGCGATTCGCGTCTCGAAGGAGACTCCACGCGGGTTCGAGGCAGGTCCCGAAGGGGTCGAGTTCATTGCGATCGGCGCGCCGGGCGGTCCCGGCGACGCCGAGAATATCGAGGGCTTCTGGGAGCAGTAGGCAGCCACCTGGCCACTCGCGCGCAGTAGTCCTCGTACTCCGCGCCGAACCGGCGCCGCAGGCCGGGCTCCTCTTCGTAGACGACGAAGGCGTGGAAGAGGAGCCACGCGAGTGCGGCCCAGGCGAAGAGGATCTCCCGGCCGAGGAGCAGCCCCTGCCCGGCGATCAGGGCAAGCACGCCCACGTACATCGGGTTCCGCATGAAGCGGTACGAGCCGCGCGCGACGAAGCGTTCGGGCGGCGCCCAGGGCGCAGGAGTGCCGCGGCCCTGGAGCGCGAAGCGAGCAGTCGTCTCCAGGATAAGGGCCGCGCCGAGCACCAGCAGGACGCCGCCCAGAATCCGTAGCGCCGGAGGCTGCTCGTCCGCGTGCCATCGGGTGACCAGCCAGGGCACGAGGCCCGCGACGAGCGTCGGTCCGCCGAGGAAGACGAAGCCGACGGCGCCGGTCGACGCCCGTAGCCTCGATCTGCCCATCGGGCTACGCGCGGCCCTGGATCAGGTCGAGCAGCCGGCCGAGGACGCGGTCTCCCTCCTGGCGCAGCCCGTCGTGCTCGAACTCGTTCGTCAGCCACGGGCGCAGGCCGCGGATGGATGCGGCGGTCTCCTCGGAGAATGCCCGCTCGACGTACATGTCCTCTGCATAGATGGCTGCCGCCGCCGGCACCTCGTTCTTCCCCAGGCGCTCGACGTCGTAGAGCTCAGGCCACTCGTGCTCGGCGAGGATCTCGGCCGCACCTGCCAGGGGACGAAGCTCCCCGTACTCCTCGAACATCCAGGGATAGACGTGCTCCCCGGTGAACAGCGTCGGATCGTCGCGGAACTCGTCGGGGAACAGGCGCTCGGCCGACCAGCGCGTCGCCGCGCCCGTCGCGTAGCACGCCTCGTGGATGACGGCGTAGAGCGGGTTCCGGGAGAACGGAAAGCCCGCCTCAACGTCGTGCAGAAACGCGCGCGAGCCGAACGGCAGCTCGATCACGTAGTGCAGCCGCTCGAAGCCGTCGCCCATTCCGAGCAGGTGGCCGAGCTGGCGGAAGCGCCTCTGCGTGAGACGATCCCCGCCCGGGAGGCGGACCTCCTCCGCCTCGAGCCGCTCGAGGATGGCAACCACCAGCTCTCGGTCCTCTGGATAGCGCTCGTAGTAGGCGCGGTTCTTGGCGGCGGTGCGCTTGTAGGTCGCCCGGTAGACGTCGTCCGGGTGCCGCTCGAGCGGCGGGAGCCCGCCCGTCAGCAGCGCGGCCGCGAGACCTTCCGGAGCCTGCGAGAGGTAGTGGACGACGCAGAAGCCGCCGAAGCTCTGCCCGAGCACGGTCCAGGGCGCGGCGCCGAGCTGGTGTCGGATCACCTCCGCGTCGCGGACGATCGAGTCGGCGCGGAAGTGCGTCAGGTACTCGGCCTGCTCCTCCGCGCTCATCCCGTCGAGGTCGCCGACCGGTGTCGAGCGGCCGGTTCCCCGCTGGTCGAGGAACAGCACTCGGTAGTCGCGGAGCGCGCGGTCGAGCCAGGTCTTGTCCACGAGAGCGAGCGGGCGAGGCGACTCGTGCCCCGGCCCGCCCTGGAGGTAGACGAGCCAGGGCAGCTCGTCGCCTTCCCGGTCGGGCGCGACGACCTCGCGCGCGAAGACGGTCAGCTTGCCGCGTTCAGGGCTCGCGTGGTCGAGCGGGACGTCGAACTCGTGCTCGGAGAAGACGAGGTAGGGCGCCCGGTGGGTGGCGACGCGCACCGCGCGATTATGTCCGGAGTCGGCCGGTTAGGACGAGCAGCCGGCGATGTGTCGCTGCACCGTCTGGCGCCGCGAGTCGGTCAGCGTCACGAGCGCTTCGAGCAGTGAGCCCTCCGGGCGGACGAGCCGCTTCGGGACGACGGCGGTGAAGGGGGCGCGCCGGTCGCGCCTGAGCAGATGCCCGTCGAGGAAGAAGCCGGTGTGCGAGATGCGCCGGGCGGATGGGCCGCCGACGGTGACGAGGACTCGCGAGCGCCGGCAGCTCCTGCCGCGCTGGAACCGCGCGCGAAGCGCGAGCTGCGGCCTCTGCCGGCAAGCCGGGCCGGTGCAGCCGCGCAGCCTGGTGAGACGACGCGCGAGGTCGGCCTCGATCCGGGCAAAACCGAGGTTTGCATGCAGGTTCGTGAGCTCGTCGGGATCGTGGCCGAGGTTGTACAGCTCCCGGTCGCCGTTCACGTATTCCGCGTAAAGCCAGTTCGGCGAACGGATCGCTGCGTAGTTCGGAGTCTCGAGCAGCAGGTCGCGCCCCGAGTGGAAGAGCCGATCGCGCGCGAACGGAAGCAGCGAGCGGCCGTCCATGACGCGGCCGGGCTGCGCGCCGGTCGCAGCGACGATCGTCGGCGCGAGGTCGATGTTGGCGACGAACTGGCTCCGATGCTGCCCGGCCGGGATGTTCGGGCCACGCACGATCAGAGGGACGCGGATCGACGGCTCGTAGAGGAGCACCTTCCCCGACGGGACGCGATGCTCGCCGTGGAAGAACCCGTTGTCCGAGGTGAAGATGATGTACGTCTTGTCGAGCTCGCCGATCGCGGACAGCTTGGCGACGATCTGGCCGACGGCCTCGTCGACGGCCAGCAGCGACTCGAGCCGCTGCTGGTAGTTCTCGCGAACGGCGTTGATCTTCGCGGGCGTCATCGGCGGCCGGTTGCGAATCCCGGCCGGCTTGTCGGAGACGTCTGCCTCGTTGAACGACGGCGGAATCGGCAGCGCCTGCGCCGCGAAGGCGTTGCGGTGGCGCGGCGCCGGCGACGGTGTCCCAAGCCCCGTCGGGTCGTCCGGGTCGCGCGGGCCACCGGCGTGCGGCGCGAGGAAGGCGACCCAGAGGAAGAACGGCCGCGGGTCGAGCGCCTGGCGGCCGATGATGTCGACGGCCTTCCGAGCCTCGACGTCGGTCTTGTAGTCGGCCGCGGCGTTGCCGTAGGAGACGAGCTTTCCGTTCTCGTTGATCTGGTAGCCGAGATAACGGTAGGTCGATGGGTCGGGAGTGCCGTACCACTCGCCCCAGCCGGGCGGGATCTCGGTCTTGCTCCGAGTGCCGTAGCCGTTCAGGTACTTGCCGAGGTGGATCGTCTGGTAGCCGCCGCGCTGGAGCCAGACCGGGAGCGTGTTCGTGCTGTCGAGCTTGTAGTAGCCGCCGTTCGGCGGCGCGTTGCTCCAGACGCCGTGGTTGTGCGCGTACTGGCCGGTCAGGAACGTCGCGCGCGACGGGCAGCAGAGCGAGTAGGAGACGAAGCTCGAGTCGAAGGTGACGCCCTGGTCGGCGAGCAGCGTGCGGACGTTCGGCATCACGCGCAGCGACTCAACGGTCTGGTCGTCGGTCATCAGCACGACGACGTTCGGGCGGAGGGCGGGCGAGGCACTCTGGGCATCGCCCGCCAGCCCGGCGACGGCGGCTATCCCTGCGGCCAGGGCCGCCATCACGATCGACCGAGTCGAGACTGCCATCGCAAGGGAGTCTTCCCCGGCCCCGTGAGGTCTTTGTAAAGGCTTCGTCAAATCTTCGTGCGGATCGGCAAGATGCTCTTCATGCGCGCCCTCCCACGCGATCCCATCACCGCCGCCCGCGGAGCCCTGAGAGGGAAAGTTGACCCCTCGTCAACGCTGCGTGCGAAGGCGAGAAAAGACGAAGTCGCCGCTGAGCGTCGTCGGCACGCAACCTGGAGCCGGCGCTCTAATTGACGGACGCAAGCTGCTTCGGGTCCGTGACTGGTGCCTGGCAGGCGAAGCGCTCGCAGACATAGATCGCCGGGTTGCCGTCGACTAGGCCCTTGCCGGCGAGGAGCGGGATCTCGTCCGACGGGCCGACGGCGACGACCGTGGTGGGCTCGAAGGGCTCGAGCGCGGCGCGCGCGACCGGGGAGTCGACCGGGCCGACGATCGCGAGCTCCCGCGGCGGCGAGAAGTGGAGGTCGAGCGCCGTCAGAGCGTGGCCGAAGGCGGCCGGTACCCGCGAGATCGCCTGATGCACGAGCCGGAAGACGCCGACGGCCAGGCGCTCGAGCTCGTCGTCGCCGTAGATCCGCGCCAGCTTCAGCAGCACGAAGGCCAGCATCGCGTTCCCCGAGGGGGTCGGCTGGTCCTCGAGGTCCTTCTTGCGGGCCACGAGCTCCTCGCCGTCGGCGGGCGAGAGGTAGAAGCCGCCGCGCTCCTCGTCGGCGAAGAGCTCGACCGCGAGGCGCGCCAGGCGGTTCGCCTCCTCGAGCCAGCGCAGCTCGCCGGTGGCGATGTGCAGCTCGAGGAGGCCGTTGGCCACGTCCGCATAGTCCTCGAGGTAGCCGGTGCCCTTCGCCCGGCCCGCGCGGAAGGTCCGGTGCAGCCGGCCCTCGCCGGTCGAGAGCGGGCCGAGCAGGAACTCGCCGAGCTCGCGGGCCGCGTCGAGATAGTCGTTGCGCTGAAGCCGCCGGCCCGCCTCGGCCAGGGCCGCGAGCGCGAGCCCGTTCCAGGCCGCGATCGCCTTGTCGTCCGGCGCGGGCTTCGGCCGCTGCTCGCGCAGCTCGAAGAGCCGGCCGCGTTCCTCGTCGGTCAGTGCGCCGCGGATGATGAAGCGCCCGTCCTCGAACGGGTGCAGGACCTCCTCGGGCACGCCTTCCTCGGGCGTCCACGTGAAGGTGAGCCCCTCGACGCCGTCGGTGTCGGCGTCCTGTGCCGAGGCGAAGCCGCCCTCCGGAAGGCGGAGCTCGCGGAGCAGGTAGTCGAGGGTCTCCTCGACGACGCGGCGGTAGCCCTCTTCGCCGGTCACGACCCAGGCGTGGAGGTAGGTCGCGGCCAGCAGCGCGTTGTCGTAGAGCATCTTCTCGAAGTGGGGAACGAGCCAGGCCTGGTCGACCGAGTAGCGGTGGAAGCCGCCGCCGAGGAGGTCGTACATGCCGCCCACGGCCATTGCGTCGAGCGTCGAGCGCACCATCGGAAGCGCGTCCTCGTCGCCGCGGAGATGCATGCGCAGCAGGAACTCGAGCGTCGAGGCCTGCGGGAACTTCGGCGCCTGCCCCCACCCTCCCCACTCCAGGTCGAACTGGGCCCTCAGGGCTCGAGCCGCCTCGCCGAGCAGGCTCTCGGTGAGCGGGTCGGCGGACGGAGCGAGCTCGCTCGAGCGGCGGATCGACTCCACGATCGCCGAGGCCTGGGTCGCAACGTCCCCGCGCTGCCCGCGGTAGGCGTCCGACACCGCCGAGAGCACTTGCCGGAAGCTCGGAAGGCCGTGCCGCGGCTCCGGCGGGTAGTACGTGCCGCCGAGGAACGGCTCGCCCTCGGGCGTGAGGAAAACGGTCATCGGCCAGCCGCCGTGACCCGTGAGCGCGACGACCGCGTCCATGTAGAGCGAGTCGACGTCGGGCCGCTCCTCGCGGTCGACCTTGATGCTGACGAAGCGTTCGTTCATGAGCGCCGCGGTCTCGTCGTCCTCGAAGGACTCGTGCGCCATGACGTGGCACCAGTGGCAGGCGGCGTACCCGATGGAAAGCAGAACGGGCTTGTCCTCGTCACGCGCCTTCGCGAAGGCGTCCTCGCCCCAGGGGTACCAGTTCACCGGGTTATCGGCGTGCTGGAGGAGGTACGGCGATGTTTCGTGCTCGAGACGGTTCACGCTCATACTCTGCCCTGTGCGGATCCGCCTCGTCGTTGCCGGGACTGGGCTCGTCCTGTCGCTCGTCGTCACGGGGTGCTTCGGACGCGGGAGCAGCGATCAAACTATTCCGTGGAGGCCGACTCGCCCGCCCATTCCCCGGGTGCGCGAGATCGCTCGGCCGTGTCGACCCGCCGACCTTAGACCCAGCATGTTTCTCTCGCCGCAGGGATCAGGCGCCGGTGGAAGCCTCGCCGGCGGCGTGATCCTGAAGAAGGTTCGCGGCACGCCGTGCTCGCTCCGCGGGAGACCGTCGCTCAGCTATGCCGGAAGGGCGGTTACACAGGCGGAGTGGCGGTACGGCGCACGGACGTTGGGGCACGAGGGGCCAACTCACGTGCGCCCAGACCTTCTTCGAAGTCTCCGGCGCGGTGAGGCCGGTTGGATCAGCTTCTACTGGAGCAATTGGTGTCCGAGGAGCGTCTCTGCAGTGCGACCGGTCACGATCGTGCTTCGCTTTCCAAGACACCTGGGTGCACTTCGGGTCAGGCCTGATGAAGAGTCGCGCATCCCCGAGTGCAACTCCCCCCGCAAGCCGAACGTGCTCACGTGGACGAGCTTCTTGCCTCGCGAGCTAGAGCCGCCTCTTTCGTCGCAGCTCCCTCTGTCGGCTGCGATCCTCGTGCACGGCCGGCCGGCCGCAGAGCTACTCAAGCCCTTTCCGCATGTCAGGGCTGGGCACGACCTTCACTACACGGTTTCGCTTAGGAACTTTTCCAGGCGGGCATTCAGATTCGGCCGCTGCCCTTCCTACGAGCAATCGGCCGACTTCGCGGACGACCCCACAAACTCGGTAAAGAACGTCTTCATCCTGAACTGCGGCGCAGTGAAGTCGCTCGTGCCTCGGGAGCGTGTTCTCTTCGAGATGGTTCTGCGCGTCCCGCCAAACGCCAAGCCGGGAGTCCATTCCGTGAGTTGGATGCTTGCGCCGCAGACATATCTGCCGCCCTGGGACGCCGCACTGTTCGTCGTTTCCGGCTAGGGCCGACCCTCCCAGGTCCAGAGCTCGACGACGTTGCCGTCCGGATCCGTGACGTACGCGGCTTTGCCGTTCTCGCCGAAGTTCTCCTCGTGCGGATCGTGGCCCTGCTCGCGTAGGCGCTCGACCGCTGCGGCATAGTCGTCCTGCGCGATGTGCATCGCATAGTGGACATGCGCGCCGCCCTGGCCGCCCGCGATTCCGATTTGCGGCGTCCAGAGGCCGATACGTGTCCGGTCGCCCACGCTGAACCAGACCCGCTCGTCCGAGCCGGACATGATCCGCAGGCCGAGGACGTCCGCGTAGAAGCTCCTTGCCCGATCGAGGTCGGCAACCTCGAGCACGAGCTCGTTGATCCCGGTGACGGGGATGCCGGTCAGCTTGCGTGGGCCGACAGCTCGACCGCTCCGGGCACTTCTACATCCTTTTCGCGAATCAGGAGAATCGCCGAGACAAGCGCCGCCGCCCAGATCCCGACTCCGACCCAGAAGCCCCAGGAGAAACCACTGGTCTGGGCCTCCCTCCCCCGCGGATCGAGTCCTTGCGCGGCGAGCGTCTTTACGTGGGTAAACGCGACCGTGGAGAGAACCGCGACCCCGATTGCCCCGCCGACCTGCTGCGAGGTGGTCAGAAGCCCGGAGGCAAGCCCCGCGTCGTCGTCCTTGACGCCTGCCAGGGCGGCGATCGTGAGCGGGATGAACGAGAACGGAAGCCCGATGCCGACCGCGAAGAAGCCGGGCATGAGATCCACGAAGTACGAGCCGTGCGGGCTGATCTGCGTGTACCAGAGCATGCCCGCGACCAGCAGGCTGAGGCCGATCAGCAAGACCGGCTTCACGCCGATCCTGGTCGAGAGAATCTGCGCGGGAGCCGCGGCCGCGACCGCCGTGCCCGCCGTCGCAAGGAAGGCGACTCCGGTCTGGAGCACGGAAAGGTGCAGCACGTCCTGCATGTAGAGCGTCAGGAGCAGGAACGACCCGTAGACCCCACCGGATTGGAGCAACGAGACGAAGTTCGCGGCCGAAAGCAGCCGGATCCGAAAGATGCTGAGCGGCATCAGCGGCGCGCGCTCGCGCGACTCCCAGATCACGAACGCGACGATCAGCGCCGCCGAGACAACGAGCACGCCGATCGTGCGGAACGTTGCCCAGCCCACGTCAGGCGCCTGCGAGATCGCGTAGACGAGACCGACGAGCCCGGCCGTGACGAGAATCGCTCCGAGCGGGTCGTAGTCGTGGACGGCGTCTTCGCGGCGGCTCTCGCGGACGTAGAACGGCGTGAGCGCGAGCACGCCCACGCCGACGGGGACGTTGACCCAGAAGATCCACTCCCAGCCGAGGTACTTCGTGAGGACGCCACCGAAGAGCACGCCCGCAGCCGCGCCGCTCCCACCGACCGCGCCCCAGGCGCCGAGCGCCTTGTTGCGTTCCTGGCCCTCGGTGAACGTCGTCGAGATGATCGAGAGCGCGGCCGGAGTGACGACCGCCGCGCCGAGCCCCTGCACCCCGCGGGCGACGATCAGCATCGCCGACGAGGTCGAGAGGCCACAGACGAGCGAGGCCACGGTGAAGAGCGTGAGGCCGCCCATGAACACGATCCGCCGCCCGAGCAGGTCCGCAGCGCGGCCGCCGAGCAGCAGGAGGCCCCCGTACGTAAGCGTGTAGGCGGTGATCACCCACTGGAGGTTCTTGGGGGCGAAGTCCAGCTTGTTGCCGATCGTCGGCAGCGCGACGTTGACGATCGCGATGTCGAGCACCACGACGAAGATCGCGGCACAGACGAGGATGAGCGCCTTCCAGCGGCGGGGATCGGGTGCGACGGCGTTCACTCGGACTCGCGACCCTAACGGTTCGTAGACTCAGCCGTCATGGCCTGGCTTCCGGGCGGGACTAGGTCGTGAGGCTCGAGACGGAGCGGCTCGTCCTGCGCCCGCTCACGCTCGGCGACCTCGTTGGGCTGACCTCGTTCTACGGCGATCCCGAGGTGATGCGCTTCATGGGCGGCGGCGGCCCCGTCGACGCTTTGCAGACCCGCGCCAGCCTGGAGCGAATGATCGCGACCTTCGAGGCCGAAGGCTTCGGCCAGCTTGCGGTCGAGCGGAAGGAGGACGGGTCGTTCATGGGCCGCTGCGGGCTGTTCGTCTGGGACACTGCGTCCTGGACGCCGACGCGCGTGCTCGACTCGAAGGGCCCCGTGGAGGTCGAGGTCGGCTGGCTCCTCGGGCACGGCTACTGGGGCCACGGCTACGCGACCGAGGCCGCCGTCGCGGTTCGCGACTGGGCCCTAGGGGACTTGGGCCGCGAGCGCCTGATCTCCCTCATCTATGCAGAGAACGCGAGGTCGATTGCAGTTGCCCGCAAGCTGGGCATGGAGCTCGAGGGCGAAGTGGAGCTCTTCGGGAACCCCGTGACCGTCTACGCGCTCGGGAAACGGCCCGCCCGGTAGAGCTGCCCCTCGAGCTGGCGGCCGAGAAGGCTCTCGAGCCACTCCGAGATCGAGATCAGCGCGTCCAGGTCGACCCCGGTCTCGACGCCGTCGCCCTCGAGCATGTAGACGAGGTCCTCGGTCGCGACGTTGCCGGTCGCGCGCGGGGCGAAGGGGCAGCCGCCGAGGCCGCCGATCGAGGAGTCGAGCGTCGTCGCCCCGCCTTCGAGCGCTGCGTACGCGTTCGCGAAGCCGGTGTTGCGCGTGTTGTGGAGATGGGCCCCGACCGGCTTTCCGACCCGCTCGACGAGCGTGCGCACCTGGGTGGGCGTTGCAACGCCGATCGTGTCCGCGAGGACGACCTCGTCCGCCCCGCGCAGCCGTTCGGCGAGGGCGACCACCGTCGCGGGATCGACTCGCCCCTCGAAGGGGCAGCCGAAAGCGACGCTGATCGTCGCCGTCGAGCGCAGGCCGTCTTCGCGCGCCTGCGCGAGGACCTTCTCCGCGGCCGCGACGGCCTCGTCGACGGAGGCGTTCGCGTTCCGCTTGCTGAAACTCTCGGTTGCGGCGACCGCGAAGCGCACCTCGTCGAGACCGGCAGCGCGCAAGCGGTCGTAGCCTCGCTCGTTGAGCGCGAGACCCGCGTAGATCGTGCCCTCGCGCCGCTCGATCCCCTCGACGACCTCTTCGGCTCCCGCCATCTGCGGCAGGCGCTCGGAACTGACGAAGCTGGCTGCCTCGACGACCGGAAGGCCGGCCGCGGCGAGCTGGTTCACGAGCTCCGCGCGAGTCTTGGGCGCCAGGACGTCCTGCTCGTTTTGAAGCCCGTCGCGGGGCCCGACCTCACAGATCGAGATCAATAGATGCGTTCGGGCGTGATCCGCACGATCACGCGCCGCTCGTTCGGCTTGTGACTCTGGAACTTCCGGTTGCCGGTGTACTTCTCCGACAGCTTGTCGATGTGGCGGTTGGCCTCTTCGCTCTCCTCCAGCTCCGCCGTCCCGATCACCGTCACGTACTCGTACGGATTCTCCATCGACGTCACCTCGATCGTGACGCGCGGATCTCGCCGCATGTGCCTCCACTTCGCGCGCCCGGTCGCTGTGTTGAAGACGACGTGCTCACCGTCGTAGTCGACCCAGACGGGAGTCACGTGCGGCGTGCCGTCCTCGCGGATCGTCGCCAGCGCGCCGAAGTTCTTGTCGAGGAAGAGCTGCGCCTGCTGCTCGTTGAGCCTGGCCATCTGACGATAGGCTAGCCACGATGAGCCTCGCCGTTCTCGTCGGAACTCGTAAGGGCCTGTTCGTCCTCCGTGGCGACGAAGACCGTCGGCAGTGGACCGTCGAGGAGCCGCTTCTTACCGGCTGGGACGTCTTCCACGCGATTACGCACGACGGGGCGGTGTATGCGGCCGCGAACAACTTCGTCTACGGCGCGACGGTCCAGCGCTCGACGGACTTCGGCAAGACGTGGGAGCGGAGCGAAGGCCTCGGGCTTCCCGAGGAGAGCGGCCTCACGCTCGAGAAGACGTGGCACGTGGAGCCCGGCGCCGACGGAACGCTCTGGCTCGGCGCAGCGCCCGGTGTCCTGTTCCGCTCCGAGGACAAGGGCACGAGCTGGCAACCCGTCGAGAGCCTCAACGCGCACCCGACCCGGGAGCGCTGGAACCCCGGTGCGGGCGGAATGTGCACGCACTCGATCCAGATCGATTCGAAGAACGACCAGACGATCTACATCGCGATCTCGGCTGCGGGCGTCTTCCGCAGCGACGACGGCGGCGAGACGTGGGTGCCGAAGAACAAGGGCACGGCCGCGGATTTCATTCCCGACGACCCGTTCCCCGAAGTCGGCCAATGCGTGCACAAGCTGCTCGTCCATCCCGCGCAGCCGGAGCGCCTCTGGCAGCAGAACCACTGCGGCGTCTATCGCTCCGACGACCGGGGCGAGAACTGGGAGCGGCTCGAGGGGAACGGCCTGCCGAGCGGGTTCGGCTTCCCGCTCGCGCTCGATCCCCGCGATCCGGAGGTCGCATTGGTCATTCCCGAGGTCGGCGCCGAGAACCGCGTCACTCCTGACGGGCGGCTCGGTGTCTACAAGACGACAGACGGCGGCAAGAGCTGGGAGCTGAGCTCGAACGGGCTGCCCGAGCCCGCCTGGGGCGCGGTCATGCGTGAGGGGATGTCCTTTGATCGCCTCGACCCGTCCGGCGTCTATTTCGGGACGCAGAGCGGCTCGGTCTTCGTCTCTCCGGACGGAGGCGGCGAGTGGATCGAGGCCGCCTCGCAGCTGCCGACGATCCTGTCAGTCGAAGTCGCGGAGTGGCAGTAACGGTTCTCTTGCCCGGGCTGCTCGCCGACCAGGCCGGTGGGCAGAAGGAGTTCGAGCTCGACGCGCCGACGGTCGGGGCTGCTTTGCGGGCCCTTCCTGTGCGGGACCTCCTCTTCGACGAGCACGACGAGCTACGCTCGCTGGTCAACGTCTACGTGGACGGGGCGGCCACGCGCGAGCGCGGCGGCCTCGAGACCGAGCTCGAAGGCGGCGAGACGATCAGGGTCGTCGCCGCAATCGCCGGCGGCTGATTGGCGTGCTTCGTGTGGGCTTCCTCGTTATGGGGCCTCGTGCTCATCGGAAGCGCGTGCTACCGCGCACCAAGACATGTCCCGGGACCTGGTCCCGAGACGTGGCGCGTTGGGGCCTGTCCCGGGACCTGGTCCCGAGACGTGGCGCGTTGGGGCCTGTCCCGGGACCTGGTCCCGGGACGTGGCTCTTTTTGGCTAGGTAATCGCGACCATTCGCTCGATCGCGCCGCGGGCGCGCTCGGCGATCTCGGGCTCGACGGTGACGACATGCTTCCAATCGCGGAGCGAGTCGCGCAGCTTCTCGAGCGTGATCATCTTCATGTACTTGCAGATCGCCTTCTCCGAGACGGCCTCGAATCGCTTGCCCGGCGCTTCCTTGTTCAGGCGGTGCAGAATCCCGGTCTCGGTGGCGACGAGGAACCGCTTCTTCGGCGACGCCTTGGCGAAGTTGATCATCCCCTCGGTCGAGAGGATGTGCGTGGTGTCGTTTCCGAAGGCCATACACTGGCTGGCGCATCCGCACTCGGGGTGCACCATGAGCTCGGCGTCAGGCGCCTCGGCCTGCCAGCGCTCGATGTCGGCGGGGCGGATGCCGGCGTGGACGTGGCACTCGCCCAGCCAGATCTGCAGCTTGCGCCCTGTGACCCGCTCGAGCCAGACGCCGAGGAACATGTCCGGCAGGAAGAGGATCTCGCGCTCCTCGGGGATCGCCTCGATCACCGCCTTCGCGTTCCCGGACGTGCAGCAGTAGTCACTCTCGGCCTTCACCTCGGCCGTCGTGTTCACGTACGAGACGACGACGGCGCCGGGATGCTCGGCCTTCCACTCGCGCAGCTGCTCGGCCGTGATCGAGGACGCCAACGAACAGCCGGCGTCGAGGTCGGGGATGAGAACGGTCTTTTCAGGAGCGAGAATCGATGCCGTCTCGGCCATGAAGTGGACGCCGCAGAAGACGATCGCCTCCGCGTCGGTGGCGGCCGCCTCGCGCGAGAGCCCGAGCGAGTCGCCCACGAAGTCGGCGACGTCCTGCACCTCGGGCACCTGGTAGTTGTGGGCGAGGATGACCGCTTCGCGCTCGGCGGCCAGCGCGCGCACCTCCTCCTGGAGCGTCGTGACTTCAGTCGTGCTCACAACGCCTCCAGCGAGACGTCGAGCGAGCGCGCAGCATGAGTCAGAGCCCCGACGGAGATGAAGTCGACGCCGGTCGCTGCGATCTCGCGCACGGTTTCCAGCGACACCCCGCCCGAGGCCTCCAGCGTCGCGCGCCCGGCCACGAGCGCCACGGCTTCCCTCATCGTGGCGGGCTCCATGTTGTCGAGCAGGATCGACTCGACGCCCATCGTGACTGCCTCACGCACGTCGTCGAGCGTTTCGGCTTCGACCTCGATCGGCAGGGTCGTCCCGGTGGCGCGCAGCCTCTCGACCGCCCGCTGGATTCCACCGGCCGCGCTCAGATGGTTGTCCTTGACCAGGATCCCGTCGTGCAGACCGAAGCGGTGATTTCGCGCGCCGCCGCAGCGAACCGCGTACTTCTCGAGCGCGCGCAGGCCGGGTGTCGTCTTCCGGGTGTCGAGGATGACGCAGCCGGTGCCTTCGATCGCGTCGACGAAGCGGCGGGTCAGCGTGGCGACACCGGACAGGCGGCCGAGCAGGTTGAGTGCGGTGCGTTCGCCGGTGAGGACTGCACGCGAGGAGCCTGTCACCCGCCCGACCACGGCTGGGGCCTCCGAGACTCGTTCTCCCTCGGCTGCGAGCGGCTCGAAAGAGATCTCGGAATCGAGCGTCCGGAAGACCGCCGCTGCGGCGAGGAGCCCGCAGACGACGCCCGGCTGCTTGAGGAGGATCTGCGCCTCGCAAGTCGCGAAGGAATCGACGGTCGCCTCGGTCGTCAGGTCCCCCGCGCCGACGTCCTCGGCGAGCGCCTCCCGTACGACGCGCTCGAGGTCGCGCACGGGAAGCTCGAGGGGCAGAGCCTCTAGGACCATTGCTCCAGCTCCGGCGGCTGCCCTGGTCGGAGCACGACATGGCCGGCGAGCGCAGGATCCTCGTGCGGATAGTCGGCACGGAAATGCGCTCCACGGCTCTCGGTGCGCGCGAGCGCGCTCTCGGCGATCAGCGTGGTCAGTAGATGGCGCTTGCTTCGCAGGCGCTCGAGCCCGGCGGCGTCGCGGACGAGGCCCGCATCCTGCCAGAGCGCCCGGCGGAGCGCAGGGGTGACCGACTCGGCCTGCTCCGGCTTGGGAGGCCGGCCCAGCCGGGCGGGAAGATCGGGCTCGCCCAGAGCGGCGAGCGCGGCCCGCCGCCCGAAAACAAGGCACTCGAGCAAGGAGTTGGACGCCAGCCGGTTCGCGCCATGCACGCCCGTACAGGCGCACTCACCGGCTGCGTACAGGCCCGGCAGTTCCGTCCGGCCCTCGAGGTCGGTGACGATGCCTCCCATCGTGTAGTGCGCAGCGGGCGCGACCGGAATCAGCTCGGCCGCGGGGTCGTAACCGACCTTCTCGAGACTGCCCATCAAGCTGGGGAAGCGGCCACGGTCGATCGCGCGCAGATCGAGGAGAGCGGTCCCGCGCGCTCCGATCTCCCGCGCGACGACGTCGCGCGGTGCGAGCTCGTCCGTGAAGCGGTGCCCCTCACCGTCGACGAGCAGCGCACCGGCTCCGCGCAGCGCCTCGCTGAGGAGAAAGCCGGAGCCGAGGAGCGCGGTGGGGTGAAACTGCACGAACTCGAGGTCGGCGACTGCGGCGCCCGCGCGATACGCCAGCGCGATGCCGTCGCCGACCGCGCCGCGGGGATTCGTCGTTCGCTCCCAGAGCGCCGCTGCGCCGCCCGTGGCGAGCACTGTCGCGCGCGCCGCAACGAGTCGATTCTCAGTGCGAACGCCGACGCAGCGACCATCCACCGTCCAGAGATCGACGACCCGCTCGCCCTGGACGACGGAGATCCGGGGATGGCTGAGAACGCGTTCCGACAAGACACGCGCGATGCGCCGCCCGGTCTCGGCACCACCGACGTGGACGACGCGAGGATGCGAGTGGCCACCCTCGAGGCCGAGCTCGACATCGAACTCGACGCCCAGGTCGACGAGATCGGCGACCCTCGCCGGCGCCTCGGCGGTGAGCACGGAGACCGCGCTCCCCCGGCTGAGGCCCCGCCCCGCTTTCAGCGTGTCGTCGGCGTGTTCGGCAGGATCGTCGTCCTCGCCGAGCGCGGCGGCCACGCCGCCCTGAGCCCGGTAGCTGGCCGACGAGCGCAGCGGCCCTTTCGCGAGCACTGTCACCCGCGCCTCGCGGGCGACACAGAGGGCCGCGTACAGACCTGCGACACCGCCCCCCACCATCACTAGATCGGAGCGGTGCACTTCAGGCTGGGGTCGCCGATTCACGTCTCAGGTCGCTTCTCTGCTAGTTTTCGCCTCTCAGGCGATAACTATGAACGAGTTTAGCAGAGTTTCCGCTTCCCGATCGAAAACACCCGCCCAGGTGACGCTTGCGGTGGTCTTTCAGGTGCGTGCGGGGCTCCTTCAGGTGCTCCTCTGGCAACGCGCGAAGGAGCCGTTCGCCGGCGACTGGTCGCTCCCGGGCGGCTATCTCGAGCCGGGCGAGACGCTCGAGGACTCGATCCGCAAGCATCTCGCGGACAAGGTCGACGTCCAGGGTCTCTCCCACCTCGAGCAGCTCGAGACCCTCAGCGACCCCGACCGTCACCCAGGGGAGTGGCAGCTCGCCACCGCCTACCTCGGCATCGTCCCGCTCGGCATCGACCCGGAATTGCCGGAGGACACGAGCTGGCATGCCGTCGACGAGCTGCCGAAGCTCGCCTTCGACCACCGGGCGATCACCCTCGCCGGCCGCGAGCGGCTGCGCGCGAAGCTCTCGTACACGAACATCGGCTTCGCGCTCGCGCCGGACGCCTTCACGCTCAGCGAGCTCCGGGACATCTACGCGGCCGCGCTCGGCCACGAGGTGTCGGCGACGAACCTCCAACGCGTGCTCGTACGACGAGGTGTCCTCGAGCCCACCGGCAAGCGCCGGGAGCCGGGCCGATCGGGGGGCCGCCCCGCGGAGCTGTTCCGGTTCAGCACGCCGCGGCTCGAAGTGACCGATCAGTTCGCGGTGCTGCGCCCGCCTGGCTAGCGCCGACCCACGACGAGCCTGACCGGATAGCCGCGGCGCTTGAAGACGCTTGGCCTCGGGCTCTGGCGGATCACTCGGCCGACGCGCCTCGAGTGAGCGCGGCGGATCCGGCCGACGGAGCAGCGCCTCGCCCGGATGCGGGTTCGCGCTCGGCGCAGCGTCAGCCCGATGACCCTCGGGACGTGGCAGCGCGTTGGAGGTGGAGGTGGAGGTGGAGGTGGAGGTGGAGGTGGAGGTGGAGGTGGAGGTG
>Ga0193695_1000009_pt1 | contig 117938 bp, 113 predicted proteins | sample L3s2metaG_FD_160568 | JGI IMG/M metagenome (GOLD analysis project Ga0193695, IMG submission 160568) | Soil microbial communities from a riparian zone of the East river system, Colorado, United States - L3s2 | ecosystem: Environmental > Terrestrial > Soil > Riparian zone | place: USA: East... | reverse complement strand
TCGGCGATCGTGGCGTTGACCGCGTTCGAGAGGTTGACGAAGTAGGTCTCGTTCGTCTCGTCGAGCGTGTCGCCGTTGACCGTGACGCTCACCGACTGCGTCGTCTGCCCGGGGTCGAAGACGAGCGTGTCGGCGGCCGAGAGGTAGTCGCCGGGCGCTATCGCCGTTCCGTCGGCGGTCGCATAGTCGACCGACACCGCTTGCCCGCTCGCCGCGCTCAACGAGGCGGTGAAGGTCGCGGTGGTCGTGCCGGAGTTGCCTTCGCTGACCGTGACGTTGTCGATCGAGATCGACGGGCCGTCGTCGTCGGTGATCGTGCCCAGCCCCTGGCTGTCGGCGATCGTGGCGTTGACCGCGTTCGAGAGGTTGACGAAGTAGGTCTCGTTCGTCTCGTCGAGCGTGTCGCCGTTGACCGTGACGCTCACCGACTGCGTCGTCTGCCCGGGGTCGAAGACGAGCGGGCCAACTGCCGGCAGATAATCGTCGGGCGCCGACGCCGTGTCGTCCGCGGTCGCAAACGCGACCTCAACTATCTGGTCGCTTGCCGCGGAGAGCGTGACCGTAAAGGTGGCGGTAACAGTGCCAGAGTCGCCCTCGGCCACTGTCACGTCGTCGATCGAGAGCTCCGGCAGTGGGTCGTCGGCATGACTGATTGCTCCATGCTGGCTCTCGCCGAGCGCGACGACATCGGGGGCGGCCGACGCGAGGGGTGCAGCAAGGACGAAGGCCAGGACGAGAAGGAGGAGGCGATTGAGCATCCGTTACCCGGCCAAGAAGAGGACGGCCATCACGAGGAGAGCCACGATGCCCAGGAAGGCGAGGTCCGCTCGCCTGTGGTCGAGCCTACGCATGACCCAGGGCCAGGGCACGACCCAGGCGGGAATCGCGGCCAGGCTGAAGAGCAGAAGCGCCGCGCATGCGAGCGCGAGCGCGAGCGGCATGATTGCCGCCGTTCTCGATTGTGGCTCGACGAGGGTCTGCGCCGCCAATGCAACGGCCGCGGGCTCGGCTTCACGCGCGGCACGGGCTTTCTGAGCGCGCCGACGAGCGGCGCGAGCACGGGCCGTTGCCCGGGCCTGTGCGGCCTTGGTGCGCTGGACGCCCAGTCGCGCACGTTTCCGCGCTGCTGCTGCCCTGCGCGCGGCCGCACTCGCATCCACGCTCGTTCCTTGGCGCACGGGCGGCGGCGGCAGCAGCATAGGACGAGGCGGCGCCGGTTGCTGCAACGGCGGTGGCGGCGGTGGCGGCGGTTTCGGTGGCGGATCAGGTCGCAGGCCCGCAACAGCCGAGCCAGCCGCGAGGCCGAAAACGACCGGGACCACGCAAAGAAGGACCTTGCGAAAAGGTCTTACCGGCCGCAGCAAGTCTCAAACCCCACAGACCCTGCATGATTACACTGAAACGCGGTTTTCTACAAGCTCACGCAGGGAGAGACACACCTCAGTCACCGGCATTCCGTCCGTCCGCTACGCGGGATCGCTTGCGAGCGGGACCTCGAGGTCAGGCGGTAACGCGATGCGACGTGTGGCCGTGCGGGCCGGTGACCCACAGGTTGTCGCCGTGCTGAATTCGTCCTGACACGATCTCAACCCAGCCGGCGCGACCGATCCGCGCCCGGCCTACTACGTTGCCGTCAGCGAACAGCTGGACGGCCTCGCCCGCACGTCCCCAGACGCGAACGACGATCTTGCCCCTCGTAACGTGGCTCTCGAGCCAGAGCGGGTGGATGAAGCGCAGTGTGCCGGGCTTGTCCGCTCGCGCGGTCCGACGTTTCGCCGTCACGCGCCCACGCACCTTGCAGGTCAGGACGCGCAGCATGTTCGGCATCGTCGCGCGGAAGGAGAGCGCGACCCGCCCGTCGTGCCCGGTTGTCAGCAGCGCAGTGGATCGGCGGCCCCGGCAGGTGATGACGAGCTCGACGTGCGCACCCGCGAGCCGCTTGCCGCGCCACGTCGCGCGCGCTCGGATCCTCGCTTGCTCGTGGGGCCAGTGGTAGACGAGCCAGTTCGGAATCTGCAGCCGAAGCGCGAGCGCGCGCGCGAAGCGGGCGTGCACGAGGCGCGCCCGGCTCATGGTCACCGTGCACTTGACCTTCCTGCCGCTGCAGGCTCCCGACCAGCCCAGGAACCAGCGGCCATGCTTCGCCTTCGCCTTCAGGGTGACGTGGGTGCCGGACTCGTACTCGCTCGTACAGGAGTGGCCGCAACGGATTCCCCTGGGCTCGGAGCGGACGGCGCCCCGCCCACTCACGGTCACCCTGAGCGAGACCAAGCTGACAAACGTGGCCGTGACCGCGCGGGATTGGCTCATCGTCAGCGTGCAGGCACCGGTGCCGTTGCAGCCCTCGCCCGACCACCCGACGAACTGCGAGCCTGCGGCCGGCAACGCTGTCAGCGTGACGGTCGTGCCCTCGTCGTAGTCGGCCGAGCAGTCGGCACCGCAGTGGATCCCTGCCGGCCGCGAACTGACCGAGCCCTTGCGGGAACCGGCCCTCGAGACAAGCAACGTGTGGCGGACGACGAATGTGGCGTTGGCATTGCGAGCCTCGCTCATCGTGACGGTGCACGTGTTCGCCGTGCCCGAGCAGGCGCCGGACCAGCCGGCGAAGCGGGAGCCCGGCGGAGCGGACGCCGTGAGCGTGACGCGGGTGCCCTCGTCGTAGTCGTCCGTGCAGGTGGCTCCGCAACTGATCGCACCGACGTCGGAGCTCACCAAGCCCGAGCCCGTCTTCGTCACAGTAAGCGTGTGGCGCGCAACGAAGCTGGCGCCGATGTTGCGCGCCTGGCTCATGGTCACGGTGCAGGTGCCGGTTCCGGAGCAGCCCGCGCCTGACCAGCCGGCGAAGCGCGAGCCGGCTGCCGCCGGGGCACTGAGCGTGACCGAGGTGCCGTTGTCGTAGTCGTCCGTGCAGGTGGCCCCGCAGCTGATCCCGGCGCCGGTCACGGTCCCGCTGCCGGAGCCGGTCTTCGTGACCGTCAGCGTGTAACGGGCGACGAACGTGGCAGCGACATTGCGGGCCTGGCTCATGGTCACCGTGCAGGTGCCCGTGCCGGAACAGCCTTCGCCCGACCAGCCGGCAAAGCGGGAGCCGGCCGAGGCCGAGGCGCTGAGCGTGACCGAGGTGCCGGTGTCGTAGTCGTCCGCGCAGATGGAGCCGCAGTCGATCGCTCCGACATCGGAGCTGACGGTGCCCGCACCGGAGCCGGTCTTGCTCACGGTCAGCGCGTAGACGGCGACGAACGTGGCGGTGACGTTGCGGGCCTGGCTCATGGTCACCGTGCAGGTGTCGGTGCCCGAGCAGCCTGCGCCCGACCAGCCGGCAAAGCGCGAGCCGGCGGCAGCCGAGGCGCTCAGCGTGACCGAGGTTCCCGTGTCGTAATCGTCTGTGCAGGTGGAGCCGCAGTCGATCGCTCCGACGTCGGAGCTGACGGTGCCCGAGCCGGAGCCGGTCTTCGTGACCGTGAGCGTGTAGACCTCGACGAAGCTTGCGCCGACCTCACTCGCCTGGCTCACCGTCACCGTGCAGGTGTCCGTGCCAGAACAGCCTTCGCCCGACCAACCGGCGAAGCGGGAACCGGCCGAGGCCGAGGCGCTGAGCGTGACCGAGGTGCCCTCGTCGTAGACAGCGCTGCAGGTGGAGCCACAGTCGATCCCTCCGACGTCGGAGGTGACGGTCCCGCTCCCGGAGCCCGTCTTCGTGACGGTCAGCGTGTGGAGCGCGACAAAGGTTGCGGTGACGTTGCGGGCCTGGCTCATGGTCACTGTGCAGGTGTCCGTGCCCGAGCAGCCCGCGCCTGACCAGCCGGCAAAGCGGGATCCGGCTGCGGGCGTGGCGCTGAGCGTGACCGAGGTGCCGGCGTCGTAGATCGCGCTGCAGGTGACGCCGCAGTCGATTCCCCCCACGTCGGAGCTCACCGTACCCGCGCCGGAACCCGTCTTGATGACCGTGAGCGTCAGGCCGATCACGAAGCTGGCGGTGACGTCGCGCGCTTGGCTCATCGTCACTGTGCACGTGCCGGTGCCGGCGCAGCCCTCGCCCGACCAGCCGGCGAAGGCGGAAGCAGCTGCGGGCGCTGCGCTGAGCGTGACGGAGGTGTCCTCGTCGTAATCGTCGCTGCAGGTCGCGCCGCAGTCGATCGCTCCCACGTCGGAGCTCACGATCCCGCTCCCGGAGCCGATCTTCGTGACCGTCAGCGTGTGCAGGGCGACAAAGGTGGCGGTTATGTCACGCGCCTGGCTCATGGTCACCGTGCAGGTGTCCGTGCCGGAGCAGCCCTCGCCCGACCAGCCGGCGAACCGCGAGCCCGAGGAGGCGGCCGCACTGAGCGTGACCGAGGTGCCCTCGTCGTAGACGTCGCTGCAGGTAGCGCCGCAGTCGATCGCTCCGACGTCCGAGCTCACGGTCCCGCTCCCGGAGCCGCTTTTGCTCACCGTCAGCGTGTGGAAGGCGACAAAGGCGGCGCTGACATCGCGCGCCTGGCTCATCGTCACGGTGCAGGTGTCTGTGCCGGAGCAGCCCTCACCCGACCAGCCGTCGAAGCGGGACCCCGGCGAAGCCGAGGCGCTCAGCGTGACCGAGGTGCCCTGGTCGTAATCGTCCGTGCAGGTGGCGCCGCAGTCGATCGCTCCGACGTCGGAGCTGACGGTGCCTGCGCCGGAGCCGGTCTTGTTCACGGTCAGCGCGTAGACGGTGACGAAGCTGGCCGTGACGTTGCGGGCCTGGCTCATGGTCACGGTGCAGGTGTCCGTGCCGGAACAGCCTGCGCCCGACCAGCCGGCGAAGCGGGAGCCCGAGAAGGCGGCCGCTGTGAGGATGACCGAGGTGCCCTCGTCGTAGTCGTCGCTGCAGGTGGCGCCGCAGTCGATTGCACCCACGTCGGAGCTCACGGTCCCCGCGCCCGAGCCGGCCTTGCTCACGGTCAGCGTGTGGAGCGCGACAAAGTTTGCGGTGACGACGCGGGCCTGGGTCATCGTGACGCTGCAGGTGTCAGTGCCGGAGCAGCCCGCGCCCGACCAGCCGGCGAACCTGGATCCGGCTGAGGCCGTGGCCGTCAACACGACGGACGTGCCCTCGTCGTAGTCGTCCGCACAGGTGGCGCCGCAGTCGATCGCTCCGACGTCAGAGCTGACCGTGCCGCCTCCGGAGCCGGTCTTCGTGACCGTCAGCGTGTGGAGGGCGACAAACGTTGCAGTGACGGTGCGAGCCTGGGTCATGGCGACCGTGCAGGTGCTGGTGCCGGAGCAGCCTTCGCCCGACCAACCGCCGAAGCGGGCGCCGGCTGCCGGCGCGGCGCTGAGCGTGACCGAGGTCCCGGTGTCGTAGTCGGCGCTACAGGTGACGCCACAACTGATCGCTCCCACGTCGGAGCTGACGGTGCCTGCGCCGGAGCCGGTCTTCGTGACTGTCAGCGTGTAGACGGCGACGAAATTGGCCGTAACGTTGCGGGCCTGGCTCATGGTGACCGTGCAGGTGCTGCCGGTGCCCGAGCAGCCCGCACCCGACCAGCCGGCGAAACGGGAGCCGGCCGAAGCCGAGGCGCTGAGCGTGACCGACGTCCCCGTGTCGTAGTCGGCGCTACAGGTGACGCCACAACTGATCGCTCCCACGTCGGAGCTGACGGTGCCTGCGCCGGAGCCGGTCTTGGTCACGGTCAACGTGTAGACGGCGACGAAACTGGCGCTGACGTTGCGAGCCTGGATCATGGCCACCGTGCAGGTGCCTGTCCCCGAGCAGCCCGCGCCCGACCAGCCGGCGAAACGGGAACCGGCCGAAGCCGAGGCGCTGAGCGTGACCGAGGTGCCCGTGTCGTAGTCGGCGCTGCAGGTGACACCGCAACTGATGGCTCCCACGTCGGAGGTTACGGTCCCTGCGCCGGAGCCGGTCTTGCTCACGGTCAGCGTGTAGACGGCGACGAAATTGGCCGTAACGTTGCGCGCCTGGCTCATGACCACTGTGCAGGTGCTGGTGCCCGAGCAGCCCGCACCCGACCAGCCGCCGAAGCGGGAGCCGGCCGAAGCCGAGGCGCTGAGCGTGACCGAGGTGCCCGTGTCGTAGTCGGCGCTGCAGGTGGCACCACAGCTGATCCCTCCAACGTCGGAGCTGACGGTGCCTGCGCCGGAGCCGGTCTTGCTCACGGTCAGCGTCCAGACGGCGACGAAATCGGCCGTGACATTGCGCGCCTGGCTCATGACCACAGTGCAGGTGCCTGTCCCCGAGCAGCCCTCGCCCGACCAGCCGCCGAAGCGCGAGCCGGCAGAAGCGGCGGCGGTGAGCACCACCGTCCCGCTCGTGTAGTCCGCGCTACAGGTGGCGCCGCAGTTGATGCCGCCGACGTCGGAGGTGACGGTTCCCGCGCCCGATCCGGTCTTCGTCACCGTGAGCGTGTTCAGGAGGACGAAGGTCGCCGTCACGTTCCGCGCGGCGCTCATCGTCACGATGCACGTGCCGGTCCCGGAGCAATCGCCGGACCAGCCGGTGAAGGAGGAGCCCGCGGAGGCGGCCGCGGTCAACGTGACGACGGTGCCGTCCGCGAAGCTCCCGCTACAGGTGGCGCCACAGTTGATTCCGGCGACGTCGGAGGTGACCGTTCCCGCGCCGGATCCCGCTTTCGTGACCGTGAGCACGCGCATGAGCGGACCGAAATCCGCTGTCACGCCGCGAGCCTGGCTCATCGTGACTATGCACGTGGTGCTCGCTCCGGAGCAGTCGCCGGCCCAGCCGTTGAAGAAGGAGCCGCCGGTGGCGGCGGCGGTCAGGGTGACGAGCGTGCCGGCGGTGTACGTCGCGCTGCAGGTGGCGCCGCAGTTGATGCCGCCGACATTCGAGGTGATGGTGCCGGTGCCGGTCCCGGTCGGTCCGACGTCGAGGGTGTACGACGCCGTGCCGCTGAACGTGGCGATCACGGAACGCGCCTGATCCATGGTCACGATGCAGGTGGCCGCGTTACCCGTGCAGGCCCCCGCCCAGCTCAGCAGCGTCTGCCCTGACGCAGGAGTCGCGGTGAGCGTGACGAGGGTGCCCGAGCCGTAGATGTCGCTACAGAAGGTTTCGCCGTTGCCGCAGCTGATCGTTCCGACGTTCGCGGTCACCACGCCGTTGCCCAAACCAGTGACGCTGAGCTGGAAGGTCTGCTCGATGAAGGTCGCGGTCACCGAGCGCGCCTGGCTCATCGTGACGGCGCACGTGCCGGTGCCCGAGCAGCCTTCGCCGGACCAGCCGCCGAAGGTCCAGCCCGTGCTCGCTGTCGCCGTCAGGGTGACCAGAGTGCCGCTTGCGTAGTTCCCGACGCAGGTCGCCCCACAGCTGACCGCGCCGACGTCGGCGTTGACCGTGCCCGATCCGACCTTGGAGACGTCGAGTGGGTACGAGGTCACGCCCGTGAACGCGGCGGTCACCGAGCGGGACTGATTCATCGTCACCACGCAGGTGGAGGCGGCTCCGCTGCACCCGCCGCCCGACCAGCCCGTGAACGTGTCGGCGCCGAGCGCCAGTTCGGTCAGCGTGACGACCGTGCCGCTGCCGTAGCCGACGGAGCAGGTCGTGCCCGCGCCGCCGCAATCGATCCCGCTGGAGGTCCCGCCCGTGAGCGTGCCCGCCGGGGACGAGGTGACCTTTCCGTGGCCCGTGGTCGCGCTCGCCAGCTCGTAGCGGACGGTGAGCGGCGTGGTCGTGAGCGTGACGGTGTCGAAGTCGGAGTTGTAGTGGTAGCTGGCGCCGGAGAAGTCGTAGATCGTCGCTCGCAGCGTCCCCGAGCCGGGTGCGATCGCCTTGACGAGGTACGTTACGACGACCCGGCCGCCGGCCTTTCCGCCGACGATGTTCTCAGGCCCCACGCAGGCTCGCGTTGCCGCGTTCCAGCCGCAGGCGTCGGCGTACATCGAGCTCGAGCTGGCGCCGATCGGATTGCTGTAGGTGGAGCTCGTCTGAAGGACCGGCACGACCGCCGACGGGAAGTTCGCGAACGTCTCGAGCTGCTTGTACGCCGTCGAGGTCTCCGCGTAGAGCTTGTAGGAGTAGGTCCGCCCGACGAGGATGTTCGCCGGAGCGGGGTCGCAGATGGTGTACGCGAGGTTGCAGCCGTTCGGCCCGGACAGCTTCTCCGTGTGGTTCCGGTTCTGCGATACCAGCGGCTGGATGTAGAGCGTCCGCTGGGCCCCCGCCGTGCTGAGGCCGCCGTCTGCCGTCAACGTGATCTGGTAGTCCCGGGCCTTCTTGCGCGAGGCCGGCGACCGGTTGATCGTCACCTCGAAGTACGAGTCGAGGCAGGAGCCTGCCGTCAGCGTCCCCACGCTCACCGTCGCGCCGTCCGCGGGACCGGTGAACGAGTTCTGCGACGTCTTCCACGCCCAGGTCGCGACGACGTTCGTCGCCGGGTCGGAGCCCGTGTTGCACACGCGCACGCCGACAGGGAAGACGTTCGGGCCCGCGTTCACGTTGTTCGAGTCGAGGCCGAGCACGTCCCAGGTGACCGGGGTGACCGTGAGCGGGCCGGGGGCCGCGTTCGGAGACGAGGCGTAGACGCCGAATCCAAGCGCGGCGATCGCCGCAACGAGGGCAGCAGCCCGTGCCTGTCGGGATATCCCGCGAAGAGGAGTAGTCAAGAGTTGGATCGCCGCGAAGCAGAGCGAGGAAAGTCCTGGTTTCTCCAGGGGTATCGCTACAAAAGGGGGAGATCAACACCCCCCGGAAGGGGTAGGGCCGCGATCGCGCCGACGCTCGACGCTGGCGACGTGGTCTTCCGCTAGCCGGCGAGACTTCGGCTAGACGGCGATCCGCTGTTCCCAGCGCGCGCGGGCCTTGGCCGCCTCGACCTCGCGGTCTTTCGGCAGCGCGGAGGTCACGAGCTCGCCGAGGAGCTGCGCCGTAGCGGTTGAGACCGCGTCGACGGCGCGCCCAAACGCAACCTCGTTCGCCTGTGACGGCTTCGTGAAGCCGCTGATCTTGCGGACGTACTGGAGCGCCGCGTCACGCACTTCGTCCTCGGTCGCGGGCGGCTCGAAGTTGTAGAGCGTGTGAATGTTTCGGCACATGGCGAAGAGCTTAGCTCTCGCCACGCTTGGGCTGGTTACGCTCACGGGGTGAGCAACCGGGAACTCGAGCAGAAAGCCGAGCTCGCGGAGCTTCTCCTCCACGCGGCGCGGCAGCTCGGCGAGAGCCTCGAGCCGGAGCGTGTCTACGAGCGCTTCCACGAGCTCCTCACCGACGTCGTTCAGCACGACGGCCTGGTCGTCTCGTCCTACGACGACCGAGACGACCTCATCCGCGCGGAATACGTCTGGACGGAGGGTGAGATCCTCGATCCCTCGACGCTGCCGCCGGTTCCCCTGAACCGCTCGGGCGGCGGCATGCAGAGCCGCGTGATCGTCAGCGGCGAACCGCTCGTCTTCAACGACGTCGCCGAGCGCGTCACCAAGCCGGACGGCGTCTACTACAACGTCGATCGGGAAGGAACGATCCAGAAGCTGCCTGAGTCCGGTCCGTCGGGGACGGCCGCCGCGATGATGGTGCCGGTCAAGGACGAGGGCCGCGTCGTCGGCGTCGTCCAGCTGATGAGCGACCTCGGCCGGTACTCGAGCAAGCAGCTCGAGGTCTTCGACGGGCTCGTCACGCAGATGGCGGCTGCGGTGCGAAACGCGCGCCTGCAGCAAGAGCGCCGGCGCCTGGAGGCGGCCGAGGCGGCGGCCCGCGCAGTGGCGGCGGAGCGCGAGCAGGCCGCCCGCGTGCTCGATGCTGTCGGCGACGTGATCTTCCTCGTCGACCGGGAGGGGGTCGTTCGCCTCTGGAACAAGGCAGCCGAGCTCCTCAGCTGCTTGCCCGCGGAGCGCGTCCTGGGACAGTCACTCGATGCCCTGATCCCCGAGTGGGAGGCGCTCGCCGCTCGCATCTCGATCGCCGAGGACGGCACGCTGGCACCGTCGGCGACCCTTCCTCTGCAGATCGGCGAGAAGGATCTCTGGCTCTCATTCGCGGCTGTCCGTACAGCGGACGGCGTGATCTACGCCTGCCACGACGTCACGAGCGAGCGACGGCTGGAGGAGGAGAAGACCGATCTCGTCGCCACGATCTCGCACGAGCTGCGCACGCCGATGTCGGCCGTCTACGGCGCGGCCAAGACGCTGCTCCGCACGGATGTCGAGTTTCCCCCGGAGCGACGACAGCAGCTCCTGGAGATGATCGCCACGCAGGCCACCCGGCTGAGCCAGATCACGGAGGAACTGCTGTTGACGAGCCGGTTGGACCGCGGCGACCTGCCGGTCGAGGCAGAGCCGGTCGACATCGCCGAGATCGTGGGCGAGACGGTCGAGGCGATGGGGTCTCAGCTTCCCGAAGCACCCGAGATCGAGATCGAGATCCCTGCAGACGTCGGCGCTGTCTCCGGCGACCGCGACCGGATTCAACAGGTGCTCGTCAACCTGCTCGACAACGCCGTCAAGTACGGCGCCGGCCCGGTCAAGGTCCAGGCCTACCGCACGGACGGTGTGATCCGGATCTGCGTCGTCGACGCGGGGCCGGGGATCGCCCTCGCCGACCAGCCGAAGATCTTCGAGAAGTTCTATCGCGCCGATCCGCAGCTCGCACGCTCGCCGGGCGGCACGGGCCTCGGGCTCTACATCTCTCGCGAGCTCGCCCAGCGCATGGGAGGCCGCCTGGAGCTCAACTCCGAGCTCGGCGCCGGTGCGACGTTCATCGTCGAGCTTCCGCAAGCCTGACCGAGGATCCCGCGACGAACGTGAAGGCAGCGCTTCCTCTCTCCAACCAGAGCCTGGCGCGCCACGCGGTAGCTGTGGCGACGAGCATCGCCGCCGTGGCCGTTGTCACCGGTGCAATCTTCGCGCTCGAGCCGGTCGCCCCCGTCCTCAGCCTCGGCGTCCTCTATGTCTTCGCCGTCCTTCCGGTCGCCGTGCTCTTCGGGCTCGCCTACGCATTGCCCGTCTCGGTTGCGAGCATGCTCGCGTTCAACTGGTTCTTCCTTCCGCCGCGGCACACGTTTCGGCTCACGAACTCGGAGAACTGGGTCGCGCTCGCGGTCTACTTCGTCACGGCAGTGGTCGTCAGCGGCCTCGCGGCCCGGTCGCGCCGCCGCGAGGCAGAGGCCGACCGGAAAGCCCGCGAGGCAGCCCTGCTCGCCGAGGTCGCGGGCTCGCTGCTGGAGACCGACCACGTCCAGGACGAGCTACGGGGTATCGCGGGTCGAGTCGCCCACGCACTCGGTGCACGTCGAGGGCGGATCGAGCTCGACTCGGTGCGCCGCCCGGAAGGACACGAGTCGGCGCATGAGCTCCGCGCCCGGGAGCGCAGCGTGGGCCGAGTCTTCCTCGAGGAGGAGCCCGACGCCGAGATCGCCGCGAGCCTGCTGCCCGGGCTCGCGTCGCTGCTCGCCGTCGCGATCGACCGCGAACGGCTCGGCCGGCGGGCGGTCGAGGCGGAAACCCTGCGCCGAAGCGATGCAATCAAGACGGCGATCCTCCGCTCGGTCAGTCACGACCTGCGCTCGCCGCTGACCGCCATCCGCGCCGCGACGGAAGGGCTCGCGAACGCCGACCTGGACTTGACCGAAGCCGATCGCGCGGCCCTGCTCGCGACGATCGAGGCGGAAGCGAAGCGGCTCGACCGGCTCGTCGCCAACCTGCTCGACCTGTCGAGGCTCGAGCTCGGCGCTGCGGAGCCCAAGCCCGAGCTCTGGACGGTCGAAAGCCTGGTCGGCCAGGCTCTGTCCGAGCTCGGCGCCGGCGCGGAGCGTGTGACAGTCTCCCTCGCGGCCGATCTGCCGCCGGTGGAGGTCGACGGCGCCCAGATCGGGCTCGTCCTCGTCAACCTGATCGACAATGCCCTGAAGTTCTCGACCGAGCAGGTGGAGCTCAGTGGCGAGCGGCTGAACGGCGACGTCGTGGTGCGCATCGAGGATCGCGGCCCGGGCCTGAGCGAGGCAGAGCTCAAGCGGATCTTCGAGCCCTTCGAGCAAGGACGGACGGCAAGCAGGGGCACCGGGCTCGGTCTGGCGATCGCCAGAGGCTTCGCTCAGGCCAACGGAGCGACGCTGGAGGCCGAACCGAGGCGGGACGGTGGCTCCTCGTTCATCCTCTCGGTCCCTTCGCCGTGAGCGGTGCGCGGATCCTCGTCGTCGACGACGAGCCGCAGATCCTGAGCGCGCTCGAGACCACGCTCCACGCCGCCGGTTACGACGTCGAGACGGCGGCCACCGGAGAGGACGCGCTCACCCAGGCGTCGGTTCGCCCCCCGGACGGCGTCATCCTCGACCTCGTTCTCCCCGGCAAAAGCGGCGTCGAGGTCTGCCGTGAGCTGCGTGAGTGGAGCGACGCCCCGGTGCTCGTCCTCTCCGTGATCGGCGAGGAGCAGGAGAAGGTCGCGGCGCTCGACGCGGGCGCCGACGACTACGTGACGAAGCCCTTCGGGGTCGACGAGCTGCTCGCCCGGCTCCGCGCAGTCCTCCGACGCGCCGCCCCCGCCGAGTCGCTCGTCGAGGTCGGCGACCTCGAAATCGATCTCGAGAAGCGCTCCCTTCGCATGAACGGCGAGCTCGTTCAGCTCACGCCACACGAGTTCGGGCTGCTCCGGCTCTTCGCAACGAACGAAGGCAAGCTGCTGACACACCGCACGATCCTCAGAGAGGTCTGGGGTGCGGCCTACCAGTCCGAGTCCCACTACCTGCACGTCTACGTCTCGCAGCTGCGCCGCAAGATCGAGGTCGACCCGACTCGGCCGCGCTACCTGCTGACGGAGACAGGCGCGGGCTACCGGTTCGTCGACCCGAAATCTTGAGTCCGCCCTGAGGCGGCCCGCCCTAGCTTGAGTGGGTGGCCCAGCGGCAACACGCCTTCAAGCGGACCCTGATCGGTCGCCCGCGCGCGACGGGGGAGATGGAGGACACGCTCCTCTCCAAGACGCTCGCGCTCCCGATCTTCGCGTCCGACCCGCTGTCCTCGGTGGCCTATGCGACCGAGGCTGCGCTCGTCGTCCTGATCGCGGCTTCGGCGACTGCAGGCCATCTCGTGCTACCGATCTCGATCGCGATCGCGTCTGTCATGGCGATCGTCGTCCTCTCGTACGTCCAGACGGTCAGGGCGTACGAGACGAGCGGCGGGGCCTACGTCGTCGCCAGGGAGAACCTCGGCAAGATGCCAAGCCTCGTCGCCGCGTCGGCGCTCCTCGTCGACTACATCCTGACCGTCGCAGTGTCGGTCGCAGCCGGCGTCCTCGCGCTCACGTCGGCGGCGCCGTCCCTTCGGGGCCACGAGGTGACGCTCTCGATCGCCTTCATCGCCATCCTCACGGTCGCCAACCTGCGGGGAGTCCGCGAATCGGGCATCCTCTTCGCGATCCCGACGTACGCCTTCGTCGCCGTCATGTACGCGATGGTCGCGACGGGGGTCGGCAAGTGCGCTACCGGCGGCTGCCCTCAAGCGGTCGCGCCGCACCCTGTCGCCGCAGGCGTCGGCGTCGTGGGCGTGTTCGTCCTCCTCCAGGCCTTCGCCTCCGGCGCAGCCGCGCTCACCGGAGTCGAGGCGATCTCGAACGGCGTCAGCGCCTTCCGCACGCCGAGCGGGAAGAACGCAGCGAAGACGCTGGTCGCGATGGGCGTGATCGCGATCAGCCTCTTCATCGGCGTCTCCTACCTCGCGGTGCACATGCACGCCCGCCCGAGCGCGAACGTCTCGCTCATCTCCGAGATCGCCCGTGCGACGTTCCCCTCGTCCTCCATCAGCGCGCCGATGTACTTCGCCGTCCAGGCACTGACCTTCGGCATCCTCGTCCTGGCCGCGAACACCTCGTATCAGGGCTTCCCGCGCCTGGCCGCTGTGCTGGCGCGCGACCGCTTCTTCCCTCGCCAGTTCGTCAACCTCGGCGACCGCCTCGTCTACTCGAACGGGATTCTCGTCCTGGCCGGGATCGCCTCACTCCTGATCTGGGTCTTCCACGCAAACGTGATCTCGCTCATTCACCTCTACGTGATCGGCGTCTTCACCGCCTTCACGATCTCCCAGGCCGGGATGGTGCGCTACTGGTTCCGGCGCAAGGAGCGCGGCTGGCGCAGGAGTGCGTTCATCAACGGGTTCGGCGCGGTTGCGACCGGCGTCGTGACGGTGCTCGTGATCCAGGCGAAGTTCACCGCAGGCGCCTGGACGGTCGTCGTCGCGATTCCGACCTTGATCGCCTTCTTTCTCGTCGTCAACCGCCACTACCGCATCGTCAGCCGGCGCCTGCGAGCGGGCACGGCGGCCGTCAAGGCATCGTCAGGCGCGAAGAACAGGGTCGTTCTGTACGTCGACGATCTCGACCCCGCGACGAAGCTCGCGGCCTGGTACGCGGAGCAGATCGCCGGGCACGACTACCACCCGGTCTGGGTCGAGGACGGCCGCCGGAGGCCGGATCCGCGGGGCCGCTGGTGGGACTTCAGCGGCGGCGGCACCCGCATCGAGCCGTTGCAAGGGATCGCACGGCCCGCCGACGCCGTCCTCGACTATGTCTGGGCACTACCGCGCGGAGAGTCGAACTTCCTCACCGTCGTCATCCCCGAGAGCTTCGAGCGGCCCTCTCTGTTCTCTGCGGTCGTCCGCCGGCGAACGACGTTCTCGCTGAAGGTGCGACTCCTCTCCGAGCCGGGGATCGTGATCACGAACGTGACCGTCGTTTCCGAAGGGGATCGTCCGTCGCCGGAGCCAAAGCGAGCTGTTGCCCGCGTGCTCGTCTCGGAAGTCCACGCCTCGTCGGTGCGCGCGGTGAACTACGCGCGGACGCTGCGCCTGCCAGACACGAAGGCAGTGTTCTTCGCCTTCGACTCGGACGAGGCGAAGAGGATCGGACGTGACTGGGAGCGCCAGAGCCTCGGAGTGCCGCTCGAGATCATTGAAGCGCCGTTCCGAGACATCGGCGACCCCCTCCTCCACTACCTGCGAGAGCTGACTGCCGATCCGGAGGTCGCGGTCTCCTTGCTCATGCCTGAGCTCGTCTTCAGCGGGTCTCGCAAGCTCCTGCACAACCAGCGAGCGCTCTACATCAAGCGGCTCCTGCTCTTCGAGCCGCGCGTCCTGCTCTCGAGCGTCCCCTATCACCTGCCATGAAGCTCCTGGTCGGATACGACGGCTCCGAGACCGCGCGGCGCGCGCTCGTTCACGCCGCGGAGCTCGTCGGGCGCGGCGGGACCGTCGACGTCATCAACGTCATCACCGTCCAGCCGGTCAGCGCCCGCATCGAGAACCTGAGCGACCGCGAGCGCCGCCGCCAGAAGAAGCTGCTGCAGGAGGCCAACATGGTCCTCGGCGAGTGGGACGTGGGAATGACTGCTGTGAAGGCCGTCGGCGACCCTGCCACTGAGATCCGGACCGCCGCCGAGGAGCGTGGTACCGGAATCGTCGTCGTCGGCCGGGGCAGCGGGCTTCGGCGCTTGATCCACGGCTCGGTCAGCACCAGGCTCGTCCGGCAGGCACCGTGCGACGTGCTCGTCGTGCACTGAATCGACCGCGCCGTAGGCGAACAGCCGTCTCCGTCGAATCTGAGGGCATGGTCGACTGCGCGTACTACTCGGGCGGTGCCCGGCAGCCTGGGGATGCACAGTCCCTGGAGGAGGCGGCAGCGCACAAGCGCCGCGGGAACAACTTCGTCTGGATCGAGCTCTACGAGCCGAGCCGAGAGCTGATGGCCGAGGTGAGCAGTCACTTCGGCCTCCACGAGCTCGCCGTCGAGGACGCAGCCCACGCGCACCAGCGGCCGAAGGTCGAGCCCTACGACGACTTCTACTTCATCGTCTACCGCGCCGCCCGCTACGACAAGCCGACCAACCGAGTCGTCTTCACCGAGCTCGACCTCTTCCTCGGTGCCGGGTTCGTGATCGCCGTGCGGCACGGCGAGCCGGCCGACCCCGAGCGGGCACGACGGCACCTCGAGCAGACCCCGCACCTGCTCAAGAGCGGGCCGACCGCTGCCGTCTGGGCAATTCTCGACACGATCGTCGACGACTACGCGCCGGTCCTCGACGGTCTCGAGGAGGACATCGAAGACGTGGAGCGGGCGATCTTCGGCGGCGGGGAGAACCTGACCGAGCAGATCTACCTCCTCAAGCAGGAGATCAACGAGGTCTACCGCGCCGTGCACCCCTTGCTCGCGCCCCTCGACGTGCTGGAGCGCGGCGGCTTCGAGCCGGTCGACCCCGGGCTCCTGCGCTACTTCCGCGACATCGCGGACCACGTCCGCCGGATCCAGGAGGAGATCTTCGCCCAGCGGGACCAGCTGATCAGCGTGCTCGAGGCGCATCTCTCGCTGATCAACATCCGCCAGAGCGAGATCGCGGCCGAGCAGAACGTCGTCGTACGGCGGCTGACCCTCGTCTCCACGGTCTTCCTGCCGCTGACCTTCATCACCGGCTTCTACGGGCAGAACTTCGGCTGGCTGGTGCGGCACGTGGACTCGTTCGAGGCGTTCGCCGTCTTCGGCCTCGCCGGCCTCCTGATCCCGTTCTTCGGCATCTTCGCGTGGTTCAAGCGCGGCGGCTACCTCTGAGTTAGCTTTTCCGCCGGCAGTGGAAGACCACCACGTCGAGCGCGCGGAGCGGGTGACCCCGCTCGAGCTGTTCTTCGACCTCGTCTTCGTCTTCGCGATCACGCAGGTGACGAGCATGCTCTCGGCCGACCCGACCTGGGGCGGTCTCGGGCGCGCGCTGCTCGTCCTCGGCGCCCTCTGGTGGGCCTGGACCGGCTACGCGTGGCTGACGAACACCGTCAATCTCGACGAGGAGGCGGTGCGGCTCTCCATCCTCGGCGCAATGGGCGCGCTCCTCCTCGTCGCGCTCGCGGTGCCGAACGCCTTCGGCGACGACGCCGTCCTCTTCGGCGTTGCGTATCTCTCGGTCCGCCTCCTCCACATCGTCTTGTTCGTCCTCGCCGCGCGAGGCGACCGCGACATGCTCGGCAGCGTGATGCGACTCGCGATCGGGTCGACGATCGGCCCGGGGCTCATCATCGTCGCCGGCTTCACCGACGGCGGGGCTCAGGCTGCGCTCTGGACGATCGCGCTGACGATCGACTACCTGGGCGGAGCGTTCTCGAGCGGCGGCTGGCGCGTCTCGCCGGGACATTTCGCCGAGCGCCACGGCCTGATCATCATCATCGCCCTCGGCGAGTCGATCGTCGCCATCGGCGTCGGAGCACGCGGCGAGGCGCTCGACGCGGGAGTGATCGGCGCGGCCCTGCTGGGCATCGCGGTCGTGACGGCCCTGTGGTGGTCGTACTTCGACGTCGTCGCGATCGTCGCCGAGCGAAAGCTGACCGAGTTGAGGGGCGTCGCGCAGGCCTCCCTGGCGCGCGACACGTACAGCTACCTCCATCTGCCAATGGTCGCCGGCATCGTCCTCTTCGCCCTGGCGCTCAAGCAGACACTCGCCCACATCGGCGACGAGCTCGAGACCGTTCCCGCCGTCGCCCTGTGCATCGGGCCCGCGATGTACCTCGTGGCCCACGATGCGATGCGCTTCCGCACCTCGAGGACGTACAACTGGCGGCGCTCTCTGACCGTTCTCGCCCTCGTCGCCCTGATCCCGGCAGCGCTCTCGCTCGGCGCCCTCGAGGCGCTGGCGGCGGTCACGGTCGTCTGCTGGGCGCTCGTCGCGTGGGAGGCATTGCGCTACTCGGAGAGGCGCGCCCGCATCCGGCACGCCTGAGGCCTCCGCGCCCTCCCCGAAACCGACACGAGCCTCTCGCGGTATTAGAGGCGAGAGGCGGGCGTGGAGCGAATTGACTCACCTGCCTGAATCGAGGGGAAGGAGCAAGGGATGAGGAAATGGATGGTCGCGAGCGTCTTCGTGCTCGCACTAGCGATCGTCACCACGTCGTGGGCAACCGGGCATCAGGGCGCGAAGGTGCTCGACTTCAAGACCATGGTCGGGGTGGTCCCGCCCTACGTCGGCTCCCCGACGAACGCCGCCCTCACTCGGGGTATCCAAGGGGCCGGCGCGGCCTGGCAGATCGACCGGGCTAAGGGCAAGCTGCGCAGCAACGGCGACCTCGAGGTCGAGGTCAAGGGACTCGTCCTCGTGAGCACTGGACAGAATCCGCTGGCCACGTTCAAGGCGATCGTCAGCTGCCTGTCGATCGACGGCAACGGACAGGCGGTGACGGTGAACCAGTTGACGGACGCCTTTCCGGCGACCATGCCCGGAGGAGACGCGGAGTTCGACGGAAGCGTGAGCCTGCCGAGCCCGTGCATCGCGCCGCTCGTGTTCGTGACGACCGCGGGCACGACGCCTCGCTGGATCGCGCTGACAGGGACCTAGAGAGAGTCGATGATCGGATAGGCGCTGCGCTCGCCGAGGCAGTCGGCTGCGTACAGAGCGACGCCGACGTCGCCCGTCCAGAGCGAGTAGCGCCCGCGGCCGCGATGGGCGACCTGCTCGAGCGCGTGAACGGCGAAGTGCCGCGCGCGCTCGAGCCAGCGCTCGTCGCCGGTGCGCTCGAAAGCCTTGAGGAACGCGTAGCCGTTGCCGGCCGTTCCGTGGCAGAGGCTCGAGCCCTTGTCCATCCCCGGCGAGCCGGCCTGCCAGGTGAGCTCGGCGCCGGCGAGGAGCAGCTCCTCGTCCAGGTAGTCCGCAGTAGCCGCGACGATCCCGGGCGCGCCGTTGCACCACTGGAGGCGCAGGGCTTCGTCGTTCGTGTCTTCCCGTCTCGGCCAGTTGGCGAGCCCGTCTTCGGTCAGCGCTAGACGTTCCAGTATCGCCGCCGTCTCCTGCTCGAGCCTCTCGACCCGCTCCGGGGCCAGGAGCCCGCCGGCTCGCAGCGCGAGGACGTTGCCCACCAGGCCGTGCGGCGGTCCGAGGCTGCGGAACGTCTCGCCGTAGAGCCGGTTCGTCCAGAGGCCGTCGGGATCGCGGGCCTTCCAGAGCGCCTCGGCGCTGTCCCGCCACGCGTCGGCCCAGCGCTCCTCGCCCGTCCAGTCCAGCATCGCCCGCGCGGCGAGCATCGTTCCCGGCGCGCCCCACATGATCTCGACCGCCTCGTTGTCGACGTTCTCGCGCACGCGCGCGAACAGGCGATCGGCCAGGTCTGCGCTCGACTCGACCCGCCACGCGGCGAGGAGCGGCCCACTCTCGCCCATGAGGAGCGCCGCCGGCGCCTGTGAGGGGACGTCGTCCCACTGCGCATAGTCGGGCGTCTGGTGCCAGGCTTCGAGCACACGCCGCGCAGCCGAGGTGAGATCAAGCGTCGTCTCCGCGTGGCCGCGCCTGCGCAACGCGTCGAGTGCCCAGACGACCCCGGACGCCCCGACGTAAAGGTCCTTCATCGGCGGCGTCGCCTCCCAGACGTCCCACTCGTCGGCCGGCCAGAGCGCATCCGGGTCGAACGCCGCGTCGGCGTCGGCGACGATCGCGCGGATCCCGCCGGCGACTCGGCCCGGGTCCCAGGTCTCGTCGGTCAGCGGCTCGTGTGCCTCCGGCTCGTACAACACCCGATTACCCTGACGAACCGGCGCGGGCAACATGCGCGCGAGTGACCTCGGCTGGCGACCTGCAGCCGCAGAGCGCAAGCGCGAGCTCGGTCTCCTCGCGCAGCAGACCGAGGACCCGCTCGACCCCCTCGGCGCCCCCGACAGCGAGCCCGTAGAGCGGCGCACGGCCCACGAGCACGGCGCGCGCTCCGAGCGCGAGCGCCTTGACGACGTCGGCCCCTCGGCGGATGCCGCTGTCGAGCAGCACCTCCACCCGGTCGCCGGCCGCCTCGACCACCTCCGGCAGCGCATCGAGCGTGGCGGCGGCGCCGTCGAGCTGGCGGCCCCCGTGGTTCGAGACGACGATGCCCTCCACTCCCGCCTCGACCGCGAGCGCCGCGTCCTCGGTGGTGAGGATGCCCTTCAGGAGGAGCGGCAGGGACGTGACCGAACGCAGCCATTCCAGATCGCGCCAGGTCAGCGAGTTGTCGACCAGGAAGTTGAGCTGGTCCGGCGTCACGGCTGCGCTCCCCGCCAGGGCGAGAAAGGCAGGGACGGGCACGTCCTCCGGAATCTCGAACCCGGTCCGCAGATCGCGCTCGCGGCGGCCGAGCTCCGGGAGGTCGACGGTGACCATGATTGCTCCGTAGCCCACTCCGGCCGCGCGATCGACGATGTCCCGCACGACGCCGCGGTCCCGCGACCAGTAGAGCTGGAACCAGCGCGCCGCATCCGGCGCTGAAGCCGCGACCTCTTCGATCGTGGCCGTCGCGGCCGTCGACAGGCACATGACCGCGCCCGCCGCGGCAGCCCCGCGCGCCATCGCGAGCTCGCCGTCCGGGTGCACAATCCGCTGGAACGCCGTCGGAGCAACGAGTACGGGAAGAGCGCTCTTCGTACCGAGGACGGTTGTCGCCGCCGTCACCTCCGAGACGTCGACGAGCATGCGCGGCCTCAGCACGAAGCGCTCGAACGCCGCGAGGTTCTCGCGCATCGTCCACTCGTCGCCTGCCCCGCCGGCGATGTAGTCGAAGGTGGCGGGGTCGAGTCGCTCCTCGGCCGCGCGCTCGTAGTCCCGGACGTTGAGGAGCTGGTCGGCCGCGGTCACGGCGCGAGCTTGACGGAACCGTCCTCCTCGATCGTCCAGTGCGGGTTGTGGGCTACCTCCCACGGGTACCCGTCGGGGTCGAGGAAGACCCCGGAGTAGCCGCCCCAGAACGTCTCGCCCGCCCTGCGCGTGATCGTCGCGCCGACGGCCGCGGCCTCCGACATCGCGCTGTCCACCTCCGACTGCGACCGCACGTTGTGCGCGAGCGTGATGCCGCCCCAGCCCTGGCCTTCGGCGACGCCGCTGTCCTCGGCGAGCTGCGACCGGCTCCAGAGCGCGAAGACCATCCCGCCGGACTGGAAGAAGACGACGTCGTCGTCGGGCGCGGCACCCGTGGTCCAGCCGAGCGCCTCGTAGAACGCGCGCGAACGCGCGAGGTCGGAGACGCCGAGGGTGACGACGCTGAGCCGCTGCTCCATCAGCCGGACTTGAAGCGGGCGGCCTCGTCCGAGCCGCCGGTCGCGTCACCCTCGCTGTACGAGTGCGCGCCCGCGCCGGCGAGCCGGCCGCCGTCCACGATCAGGTACTCCTCGCGGATCGGCTTCTCGTCGAACCAGCATTCGAGAATCTCACGTGTCCCGGCCGCGTAGCGCGCCTGCGCCGAGAGGCTCGTCCCCGAGGTGTGCGGCGTCATCCCGTGGTGCGGCATCGACCGCCACGGGTGATCCTGGGGTGCCGGTTGCGGGAACCAGACGTCGCCCGCGTAGCCCGCCAGCTGCCCGCTCTCGCACGCGCGCGCGACTGCATCCCGGTCGCAGATCTTCCCGCGCGCCGTGTTCACGAGGTAGGCGCCGCGCTTCATCTTCCCGATCAGCTCATCGTCGAACAGGTGCTCGGTCTCGGGATGGAGCGGCGCGTTGATCGTGACCACGTCGCAGACGGCGACGAGCTCCTCCGGGCTGTCGTGGCGCGTGACGCCGAGCTCTTCCTCTACCTCGGCCGGCAACGGGTGCTTGTCGAAGTAGTGCAGCCCGACCTCGAACGGCTTCAGACGGCGCAGTACCGCCGAGCCGATGCGGCCGGCGCCGACGGTGCCGACCTGCATCCCCTCGAGGTCGTACGAACGGGACACGGCGTCGGCGATGTTCCAGCCTCCGTCGAGCACGATCTGGTGCGCGGGCAGGTAGTTGCGAACGAGCGCGAGGATCATCATCACGACATGCTCGGAGACGCTGATCGAGTTCGAGTAGGTGACCTCGGCAACGGTGATTCCGCGGTCGATCGCGGCTTGCAGATCGACGTGGTCCGAGCCGATCCCGGCCGTGATCGCCAGCTTCAGGTTCGGCGCCTTGGCGATCCGCTCCGCGGTCAGGTACGCGGGCCAGAACGGTTGTGAGATGACGACTTCCGCCTCGGGAAGCCCCTGCTCGAAGGCCGAGTCGGGCCCGTCCTTGTCGGACGTGACCGTCAGCTGATGGCCGCGCTCCTCGAGGAAGCTCCGCAGCCCGAGCTCGCCGGACACACACCCGAGCAGCTCTCCGGGCGTGAAGTCGATCGCCTCGGGCGTCGGCGTCGTCGCGCCGCCGTAGTAGCTCTCGATGTGCGGTACGTCGTCACGTGCGTAGGCGGGCGGATAGCCGTCGACCGGATCGTCGTAGAGGACGCAGAGGACGTTCGCCACGTGCCTATCTTCTCTGAAGCTCGGCGTGGATGCGACCCTTAGCGTCCTTCAGCGGGCCGCCCGAGCGCCCCGCCCGGCGAGCGAGGATCTCCGCGAGGATCGAGAGGGCGACCTCGGCCGTCGTGTCGGCCCCGATGTCGAGCCCGGCCGGGCCCGCGATGCGGTCGATCGCCTCCGCCTCCACCCCCGCTTCGAGCAGCCGCTCGCGCCGTCGCTCCTGGTTCCGGCGCGCGCCGAGGGCACCGACGTAGAACGCATCCGTCTCGAGCGCGCCCCTGAGCGCCGGGATGTCGAAGCGGTCCTCGTGTGTGAGCACGACGACCGCTGTGTGCTCGTCCGGCTGAACGCGCGCGAGGGCCTCGTCGGGCCATTCGACCAGGAGCTCGTCGGCGCTCGGGATGCGCTCGGCGGTCGCGAACTTGCCGCGCGCATCGGCGACGATCGTCTCCCAGCCGAGCTGTTTCGCGGCGGCGCTCAGCGCTTCGGCGGTGTCGACCGCGCCGAAGATGAGCAGCCGCGGCGGCGGGCCATAGTCCTCGACGAACATCCCGCCGGCGTCGTCGATGGCCGTCGTGCGGGTAAAGCGCTCGCCGCGCTCGATGCGCTCGGCGATCTCCAGGAGCTCGACCAGCTCGACCTGTTCGACGAACACGTCGATCTCCCCGCCGCACGGGAGCCCGACCGACCAGGCCTGCTCGTCGGAGATCCCGTAGGAGAGGAGCCGTGACGCCCCGCCCGCGAGGACCGCCCGCGCCTCTTCGAAGACCTCACTCTCGACGCAACCTCCGGAGACCGAGCCTGCGAGCTCACCCTGCTCGGAGACCGCGAGCTTCGACCCGACCGGCCTCGGGGCAGAATTCCGCGTCGCGACGACCGTGGCCAGCGCGACGCTCTCGTCTCCGCGCTCGCGCCACCGTCTGAGGTCCGGCGAGAGCTCCTTCATCGATCCGAGCCTACCGTTGCTCGTTTCTCGTAGGAGGGTTTGGCGAAATACCTCGCGCGCGTGCGCGTCGGTACTCAGCAGCGCACCTCGATCGCGGCATAGGCGGGCCGGTCGAGCGGTCGTTCCTCGGCTCCCGAGCTTTTGGTCGCATAAAGTGCGGAGCACTTTTTGCGAGTCCCGGGCCCGTGGCCCGGGACCTACGTGCGCTCAAAGACAAGCTCGAGCCCGTCCTCCTCGTCCATCGCCTCGCCTGTCTGGCTGAACCCGAGACCGCGGATGATCGCGAGCGACGGTTCGTTCCCGGGCGAGCTGCAGGCGATGACATGTTGGATTCCCCGCTCCTCCGCCCGGCGGATGAGCTCGCTCGCCGCGGCCGTCGCGAAGCCCCGGCGCCGGTATTCGGGCTCGATCGTGTACCCGATCTCGACGGCGTCCGGGGTCTTCTTCGTGTTCACGCCCGGTGGGCCGTGATACCCGGCGTGCCCGATCATGCGGCCGTCGAGAACGACTGCGAACGGGCTCCAGTCCTCGAACCGCGCGTCCTCGCGCATCTGCCGGAGCCGCAGGGTGAGGAAGCGGCGCTCCCCGTCGCGCGGGAACTCGTCGGGCAGCTCGGCCCCGAGCAGCGTCGCAGCCTCCTCGCGGCGTCCGTCCAGGAGCGCCTCCAGGAACGCCGGCGTCAGCGGGTAGAGCTCGATCACCGGCCGGACGCTACTCGTCGCAGGGAACGTCGCGCATCGGCAGGCGCTCGAGCAGCTCGGCGAGCGAGCGAAGCTCGTCCTTCTCGAACCGCTCCGAGAAGAGCTCGCGCACGCTTGCGCGATGGGTCTGGCCGGCCTGGCGCAGCTTCTCGTGCCCCTTGTCGGTCAGCACGGCGTAGGTCACCCGCGCATCGGAATCGCAGGACCGGTTGCACACGTACCCCGCTCGCTCGAGACCCTTGAGCAGTCGCGTGATGCCCGAGGGCGTGAGCAGGACCCGCTCGGAGAGCTCGACTCGCTTCAGCGCGCGCTCTGGCGCACGGGCGAGCTGGGCGAGCACGTCGAAGTCGTTGATCGTCAGGCCGTGGGTCGTCTGGAGGTCGGAGTTGAACTGCCGCGTGACGGCAGCGTGGGCGCGGAGGAAGTTGCTCCATGCCTCCAGTTCTACGCCTCGCAACTCTGATACTTGACTACTCAAGCTTCCTCCGCTATATTGTTGATCGCTCAATCATTGAGCACTCAAATACTAGCACTAGACCTGGAAGGAGTCCAGATGTCCGCAGTAGAGACTGAAACCACCACTCTCGTCCCAACCGGGACCTGGACGGTCGATCCTGTCCACTCGAGCATCCGTTTCGACGTCGTTGACACAGAGACGATGTTCAAGTCGATCAGCGGCCGATTCACCGACTTCGAGGGTACCGTCGAGCCCGGCGAGACCAAGGGGATCGTCCGCACCGCGAGCGTCCTCTCCGACAATCAGCAGCGCGACGATCATCTCCGCTCGCCCGATTTTCTCGAGGTCGAGCGCTTTCCCGAGATCCGCTTCGAGTCGAACCGCATCGAGCACGTCGAGGGCGACCGCCACAAGATCTTCGGCGAGCTGACTATCAAGGACGTCCCTGTCCCGGTCGAGCTCGACGCGAAGTTCCAGGGCACCGGAACCAACCCCCAGGGCGTCGAGAGCACCCTGCTTCGCATCACGGGCGGGATCGAGTGGGGCCCGACGCGAGTCGAGATCACGGCAGACATCACGGCCACCCGCTAATGACTCGAATCCTCGCCATCTCCGGCAGCCTCAGGGAGCGCTCGTACAACCGGGCGCTCCTCCGGGCTGCCCGGGAGTTGGCGCCCGAGGGCGTCGAGATCGAGGAGTTCGACATCTCCCACCTCCCCTTCTACGACGGCGACGTCGAGGCAGCCGGCGATCCCGGGCCGGTTGCCGACTTGAGAGCCGCGGTCGCCGAGGCGGACGGGCTCCTGTTCGCGACGCCCGAGTACAACCGCGGAACGTCCGGCGTCCTCAAGAACGCGATCGACTGGCTCTCGCGCCCGGCGCTCGCGTCGGTCCTGCGCTGGAAGCCCGTCGCGATCATGGGCGCCTCGACCGGCCGCGGCGGCACTCGCCGCGCGCAGCAACAGGTGCGAGACGCGCTGCTCTTTCCGGGCGCGATCGTGCTCGAGGAGCCGGAAGTCGCCCTCCCGGTCGCCTGGGAGCACTTCGACGAGGACGGCCGGCTGACGGACGAGAGGACGCGAGAGTCGATCCGCGAGCTCCTCGAGGGCCTGGTAGCCGCCCCGCGAACACAGCAGCGCGTCGAAGCGGCATAGTGGAGGCGTGAGAGCGCAGCACGGCATCGAGGCCGAGGGCCTCGTTCGCACATTCAAGGGCGACATTCGCGCGGTCGACGGGATCGACCTCGCCGTGCAGCCCGGTGAGATCTACGGCTTCCTCGGGCCCAACGGCGCGGGCAAGTCGACGACGGTCCACATCCTGACGACGCTTCTTCCGCCCTCGGCGGGACACGCACGCGTGGCCGGCTTCGACGTCGAGAACGAGGGGCCGGCCGTGCGCCGTTCGATCGGCGCCGCGCTCCAGGAGGCCGCCCTCGACCCGATCCTCACCGGTCGGGAGCACCTCCGTCTCCAGTGCGCGTTGCACGGGATCTCCCGCCGCGAGCGAAAGGTCCGGGCGGCCGAGCTCCTCGAGCGCGTCGGCCTGACGCTCGCCGCCGACCGCAAGGTCAAGGGCTATTCCGGCGGGATGAAGCGGCGCCTCGACCTGGCGCTGGCCCTCGCCCACCGGCCGACGATCCTTTTCCTCGACGAGCCGACCACGGGGCTCGACCCGCAGAGCCGAAGCGCGCTCTGGCTGGAGGTCGCGCGGCTCGCACGCGAGGAGGGCGTGACCGTCTTCCTGACGACGCAGTACCTCGAGGAGGCGGACGCGCTCGCAGACCGGATCGGGATCATCGACCACGGCCGGATCGTCGCCGAGGGGACGACCGAGGACCTGAAGGCGGAGATCGACCTGCCGACGGTGGAGGCGATCCCCGCAGACGGCACCGACTCGGCGGCGGTCGCGCGGATCCTCGAGCGCTTCGGCGAGCGGACGGACGGCTCGCCGAAGGGCGTGTCCGTGCGGCTCGCGCACGGCATCGACGACCTCGCTGAGATCGTGCGCGCCCTCGACGCCGAGGGAGCGCGCGTCGCCGACCTGCACCTGCACGCGCCGAGCCTCGACGACGTCTTCCTGGCCAAGACGGGCAGGTCGCTGGAGGGCGCGCAGGAAGAGGCCGACGCGGAGGCTCCCGAAGAATGAATGCGCTTGCCATCCAGGTCGGGCAGATCGCGCAGCGCTCCGTCGTGCGCACCCTGCGCCAGCCCGCGAGCGCGATTCCGCCGTTCATCTTCCCGACCGCGCTGCTTGCCGTCACCTCGGCCGGCCTCACCTCGGCGACGCGCCTGCGCGGCTTTCCGTCCGACTCGTTCCTCGCGTTCTTCCTCGCCTTCCCGTTCATCCAGGGCGCGCTCTTCGCGACGATGAATGCGGGCACCGACCTCGCCCGCGACATCCAGACGGGCTTCCTGAACCGGCTCTCGCTGACCCCGATGCGCGGGTCGGCCCTCATCATCGGCCACCTGGCGGGCGTTGTGACGATGGGCTTCCTCCAAGCCTGCTTCTATCTCACGGTCGGGCTGGTCGCCGGCGTCTCGATCGCCTCAGGAGCGCTCGGCGTGCTCGTGATCCTCGGCCTGGCGACCCTGATCGCGTTCGCCTTTGGGGCCCTGGGCGCGTTCTTCGCTTTGCGCACCGGCTCGGGCGAGGCGGTGCAGGGGCTCTTTCCACTGCTCTTCGTCGGGCTCTTCCTGTCGTCGATGAACCTGCCGCGGAACCTGATCCAGACGGACTGGTTCCGGATTGTGGCGACGTTCAACCCGGTCTCGTACCTGATCGAGGGCGTGCGGAGCTTGATCATCGTGGGCTGGGACCCCGAGGCGCTCGCACTCGGCTTCGGCTTCGCGTTGCTGATCGCCGCGCTCTCGATCTCCGCCTCGGTCTGGGCCCTCCAGAGAAGGCTGACGAGAACATGACCAGGAGCTTCTGGTCGGTGGCCCTCGCGGTCGCGTGGAGGGTCCTGCACAACGTGTACACGACGCCGGCGCTGCTCATACCGGGGATCCTCTTCCCGCTCTTCTTCTTCACGGCCTTCGCGGGCGGCCTCTCGCGGGTCAGCAACATCCCGGGCTTCGACTTCCCGCCCGGATACACCGCGTTCCAGTTCGTCTTCGTGCTGCTCCAGTCCGCGGCGTTCAACGGCGTGTTCACCGGGTTCGGGGTCGCGCGTGACTTCGAATACGGCTTTGCCCGACGCCTGATGCTGGCGGCGCCCAACCGAACGGGCCTGCTGGCCGGGTATGCGATCGCAGCGGTCGGCCGCTGGGCGATCACGGCGACGATTCTCACGCTGGTCGCCGTTACCGCCGGCATGAACGTCGGCGGTAACGGAGTCGACCTCTTCGGTCTCTACGCGCTCGCCGTGATCGTCAACCTGGCCGGGACGCTCTGGGCGACCGGAGTCGCCCTCCGGATCCGAACGATGCAGGCCGGCCCGGTGATGCAGATGCCGGTCTTCCTGACACTCTTCTTCGCGCCCGTCTACGTGCCGCTCGGCCTGCTCAAGGGCTGGCTGCACGCCGTCGCGAGTGTCAACCCGGCGACCGCGCTCCTCGAGGCGGGGCGCAGCCTGATCGCGGGCGACCCCGCGCACGTCACGCTCGCCTTCGGCGCCGCGCTAGGGCTCGGCGCGGCCTTTCTGCTCTGGGCCTTCCGCGGGCTGAAGAGCGCCGAGCGCTCGCTCTAGCGCCTACTTCATCGCCGCGACGAGGAGGAAGAAGGCGAGCGTCGCGACGAGCCCCATTGCGCGCGCCCAGGAGGCCGAGCTCGTCGCGGCGAGCCTCGAGCGCGCGCGAGGCTCGGCTCCAGGGAACCGCTCGGGCGGGCACCAACCCGTCGATGCCGGTTGGGGAAACGCCCGAGCTATCGTGGCTGCGTGATCGTCGAGGCTCTGACCGCAGCGCTCATCTGTCTCGATCCCGGGCACGGCACCCCGCCTGCGATCGGCCGGCAGACGGAGCCGCTCGGGCCCGGCTCGAGCATCCGCAAGATCAAGGACGGCGGCGGCGCAAACGGCGAGGCCGTGGTCGCGCTCGCGATCGCGAAGAAGACGCGCACGCTCCTCCTGCGGCGAGGCTACCGCGTCGCGATGACCCGGACAGGCCCCGTCTTCAGATACGGGAACGGCGGCAACATCGCCCGGGCGCAGTTCTGCAACCGCCGGCACGCCGCGCTCATGCTTCGCATCCACGCGGACGGCTCCACTGACACCTCTCAACACGGCGTTTCGACCCTGTATCCGGCCTTCCATCGCGGCTGGACGGACGACATCTACCGCTCGAGCCTGCGCGCCGCGAAGGTGATCCAGAAGGCAACCGTGGTCGCGACCGGGGCCCGAGATCTCGGCCTTTCGCGGCGGAGCGACCTGACCGGATTCAACTGGGCGAACGTCCCCGCCGTCCTCGTCGAGACCGGCTTCATGACGAACCCGGCCGAGCGCCGGCTCCTGCAGTCGAGCCCGTACCAGTGGAAGGTGGCGCGCGGCTTCAGCGCCGGCGTCGCGGTTTTACTTACGAAACCCTGAACGTTTCTTCATGGAGCAGCAGTACGGTCGGCGGGACGTGGGTAGTCGCGTGGCTGTGATCTCGCTCGTCTGTGCCGCCCTCTGCGACGTAGCCCTCGTCGCCGAGGCGCCTTCGCGTGACCGCGGGTATGGGAACAGCAACATCTTCGTGGTCAACGTCGATGGCACCGGGCTCCGCAACCTCACTGCCAGGTCGAAGCCGGCCCCACGCGTCGCTCGAGCGCTCTCCCCCGCCGGAGGCACTCTCGCGTTCGACCGGCTCCGGTCCGAACGCGGCTATGGCTGGTGGAGCGTCAACCTCATGCCCGCGCGTGGCGGCCCGGTGCGCAGGCTGGTTCGTCTTCCCAACTCGAGCGCACGCGACCCCGATTGGTCCCGGGACGGGAAGTTGCTTGCGTTCGAGACGTGCTGCCCAGAACGCCCCCCGTTCGAGCGCGCGGTCGGGGTCGTGAGACGTGACGGAGGCGATCTCACCTGGATCTCGGACGCCTCCCAGCCGACGTGGCTCACCAGCACGCGGCTCGCGTTCTTGTCGGACGTCGGAGACTCTGCATACGAGATCGCCGTGGCCAACTCGGACGGCAGCGGCCGGCGGGTCATCGCCAGCGCGGCGGACGTCGGCCTGTTCGATGTGCTCGGCGTGTCAGCCTCGCCGACGGGGCGGCAGGTCGTTTTCACCGCGGAAGATCGAGACTCAACTCGGCTCTACACGGTGGACGTCTCCCCCGGGCGGCACTATGCGCTGATCTCGGATGACGGGCAGGATCCGTCGTGGTCGCCCACGGGCCGCCGGCTCGTCCTCGTGACGTCCGAAGGCCCGTCCGCAACCGTCGACACAGTCAACCCGGACGGGTCGGGACTACGGCGGTTCCCCACCACGCGCGGCCTCGCTCCGGAGCTTCCGTCCTGGTCACCCGACGGGAAGCGAATCGCGTTTATCGGATATCGCTCCGGCAGCAACTTGATGGTGATGAACGTCCGGCGTGGATCCGTGCGGGTCGTCGCGCACGGAGTCGGACGCCACAACACGCCGCTCTGGTCTCCGAACGGGCGGCGGCTGTACTACACGTCTGACCCGTACGCCTAAAACAGCTGGCCGGGAGAGCTGCCGCTAGCCGGGAGAGCTGCCGCGCCGCATCTGCTCGGCGGCGGCACGGCCGCGCTCGTGGACGGAGGCGCGGCGGTCCCCGACCTCGCTCGGGAGCGGCTCGGCCCGGTCGACGGGTGTCTCGCCGGACTCGAACTCCTCGCGCTCCGCGACGACGGCTTTCGACTCGGCGAGCCTCGCCTTCAAGGCCTCGACGTGCGGCTCCGGGACGACCGGCGCGGGCGGGCGGCGGGTCAGAGCGCGGTACGCGGCTGCGCCCGCGATCACGGCGCCGCCGAGCAAAAGGGCCAGCCGGCCTTGCACGAGGCCGATGCTACAGTGTCCCCCGGCACCTGCCTCGCCCACCGCCGCCTCGTTCCCGAGCGGCCTTCGAAAGAAGCGGCGAGGCCGACTCAGACCGAAGGAGGCCAAGGGAACGTGATCGACTACGAAGTCCTGCTGCTGCTCGACGCGGAGTTGCCCGACGAGCGGCAGAACGAGATCGTCACGCGCACGCGGGAGCTCGTCGAGCGTGACGGCGGCACCTTCGAGAGCCAGGATGCCTGGGGTCGGCGCAGGCTCGCCTACGAGATCGACCACAAGCCTGAGGGTGCCTACTACCTCCTGACCTTCTCGGCCGAGCCGGGAACGCTGGACGAGATCTCGCGCGTCCTCAAGATCACCGACGGCGTCATACGGCACCTCGCCGTCAGGCGGCCGAAGCCGGGCGCTCGGCCCACCGGGCCACCGCCGAGCGCCGACCGCGAGCCCGAGTACCCTGAGCCCGATTTCGAGCAGGCCGGAGCCACGGTGAGCTCTCCCGATACCAGCCTCGAGCCCGGTATCGGGGAGCAAGCCCCCGACTCCGGCGAACCTGAACGGAGGGATGAGTAAATGGCCAACATCAATCGCGTCGTCCTCGTCGGCAACCTGACCAAGGATCCGGAGCTCCGGCACACGCCGAGCGGCACTGCGGTCTGCAGCCTGCGACTGGCGGTCAACTCGCGCCAGAAGGACTCGTCGACCGGCGAGTGGGTCGAGAAGCCCAACTACTTCGACGTCACCGTCTGGGACAAGCAGGGTGAGAATTGCGCCCAGTACCTGTCCAAAGGACGTCCCGTGGCAGTCGACGGGCGCCTGGACTGGCGAGAGTGGGACGCACAGGACGGCACCAAGCGCCAGGCGGTTCAGATCATCGCGAACACGGTCCAGTTCCTCGGCAGCCGCAGCGACGCGGAAGGCGGCGGCGAGCGGCAGTTCGTTCCCGCGGGCGCAACCGCCGATGCCGACATGGGGTCGAGCGGCGGCGCCACCGACGACGACATCCCCTTCTAGATGGCCCGCGACCGCGAACCGAAGGAGCGCCAGGGAGGCCGCAGGCGCGCGCCGATGGCGGCGCCGGGCCGGCGGCGGCCCTGCTACTTCTGCAAGGAGAAGGTCGAGGAAGTGGACTGGAAGAACTTCAACCAGCTCCGCCGCCACGTCTCGGAGAAGGGCAAGATCCGCTCCCGCCGGATCACCGGCACGTGCCGCCGCCACCAGCGACAGGTGGCGGTCGCGGTCAAGCGTGCCCGTGAGATGGCGCTCCTGCCGTACGTGACCAACTGAGCGATGAAGGTCGTCCTCCGAGAAGACGTCGAGAAGCTCGGCCTGCGCGGCGAGGTCGTCGAGGTCGCGCGCGGGTACGCCCGTAACTTCCTCCTGCCGCGCAAGCTGGCCGAGCACGCGACTCCGTCCCGCGTCGCGGAGCTCGCAAAGGTCAACGCGCGCCGTGCCCTCAGCGAGGCCCAGAGCTTCGAGCAGGCGCAGGAGATCGCGCAGCGCCTCGGCCAGGCGGAGATCCGCTTCGACGTCAAGGCCGGCGAGACCGGCGTGCTCTTCGGCTCGGTGACGCAGACCAATCTCGCCGATGCGATCTGGGAGAAGCTCAAGGTGCGCGTCGACCGGCGCAAGATCGAGCTCGCCGACCCCCTCAAGCGGATCGGGCGCTACCAGGTACCGATCGAGCTCTTCGCCGACGTGACGGTGGAGACCCGGGTCCTCGTCGTCCCCGAGGGCGGGGAGCTGCCGCCCGAGGAGGAGCTCCAAGCGATGGAGGACGCGGCCGCCGCCGAAGCCGCGGCCGCGGAGGCCGCAATCGAGGAGGAGCGCGCCGCCGCCAGGGCCGCAATCGAGGAGCAGCTCGAGCCGGAACCGGATGAAGAGCAGCCGGAATCCGAAGAGGCGTCGCCACCCGAGGCAACCGAGGAGCCCGAGGCGTCGTCACCGGAGGCAACCGAGGAGGAGCCCCGGAAGCCGCAGGAGTCACAAGAGCAGGCCTGATTTTCCACAGGCCCTTTTCGGGCTGTGGACAAATTCACGAAGAAACCGCTCACAGCGCGAAATTCGACGGCTCTTGCTGTTCGGTGAGCTGGGGATGATGTCCGACAGGCTGGGGAGAATCGACCGAACGTGCGTTCCCTCACCCTGCAAGCGGCACACTTTCTCCTCGCGGGCATCCGATCCGGGCGGGGGTTGTCCACCCGTTGAAATTGTCGCTTCCAGGCACCACTAATGCCGACGTGGCCGTTATCGCCCAGTCCACGCAGACCGCCCCAGTTCCACCGCAGAATCTCGACGCGGAGGAGTCCGTCCTCGGTGCGATGATGCTCTCCCCCGGTGCGATCGGGGCGGTCAGCGAGGTCCTGGACGCGAGCGACTTCTACCGCGAGAGCCACGCGAAGGTCTACCGCTGCGCGCTCTCCCTGTACGCGCGCGGTGAACCTGTGGACGCGATCACGCTCGTCGACGAGCTCGAGGAGCGGAGCGAGCTCGAGGGCGCCGGCGGGCGGGCGCGAATCCACGAGCTCGCGGCGCTCGTCCCCGCGACCTCGAACGCCGCGCACTACGCGAAGATCGTTCGCGAGATGGCGACGCTGCGCGGCCTCATCCGCGCGGGCGGCGAGGTCGCGCGGCTCGGCTGGGACCGGCCGGGCGACGCGCGGGATCTCGTCGATCAGGCCGAGCAGATCGTCTTCCAGCTCTCCCAGAGCCGCATCTCGACCGAGTTCAGCCACATCGAGGCCCTCCTCAAGGAGAGCTTCGAGCGGATCACGCAGCTCTACGAGGCGGGCGAGGAGAGCACTGGTGTGCCGTCCGGGTTCCGCGACATCGACCGGCTGACCGGCGGCTTCCAGCCCGGCAACCTGATCATCGTCGCCGCCCGCCCGAGCATGGGGAAGTCGGCGCTCGGCCTCGGCATCGCCGCCAACCTCGGCGTGCGCCACCAGGTGCCGGTAGCGCTGTTCACGCTCGAGATGTCGAAGTCGGAGGTCACGCAGCGGCTCATGTGCAGCGAGGCGAAGGTCGAGTCGAACCGCCTGCGCACGGGCAAGCTCGCCGTCGACGACTGGCCCCGCCTGACCGCCGCCTGCGACAAGCTCGCGAAGGCGCCGATCTACATCGACGACATGGGCTCGATCACGATGATGGAGATCCGCGCGAAGGCGCGGCGGCTGAAGACCCAGGAGCCGACCCTCGGCCTGATCATCGTCGACTACCTACAGCTGATGACCTCGGGGGCGTCGGTCGAGAACCGCGTCCAGGAGGTCTCGCAGATCTCGCGTCAGCTGAAGGTGCTCGCGCGCGACCTCGACACTCCGGTGCTGGCGATGTCGCAGCTTTCCCGCGCGGTCGAGCAGCGGCACGACAAGCGTCCGATCCTCTCCGACCTTCGCGAGTCGGGTGCTATCGAGCAGGACGCGGACCTCGTCTTCTTCATCTACCGCGACGAGTACTACAACGAGGAGTCGGAGCACCAGGGCCTCGCGGAGGTCATCTGCGCGAAGCACCGCAACGGGCCGACCGGCGCCGAGAAGCTCTCGTTCATGAAGCGCTACGCGAAGTTCGCCGACCTCGCGGCCTGACCGCAGGCTCTACCCGATCAGCGTGGCCCACCAGACGATGAACGCCAAGACGGCCGCGATGAGAACACCCATCACGAGAATCACCAGGAAGGGCCACCGGCGCGTATTGAGGCTCGGGCGTGGGTCCATGGCGATTACGGCTGGACGGCGCCGCGGTGATCGACGACGAGCTCGTAGGTCTTGCGCCGTGTTCCGTTGAAGTTGCTGAAGTTCAGCGACACGCCCGCCTCGCCCCTCGTGAAGAAGACGAGCAGGACGCTGGGACAAGGCTTCGCAGGCTTGTCGATCCGCGCGCACGGAACAACTTCCTCGCGTCGTTTCCAACCGGCCAGCTGGCGCCCGTGGAAGTCGGCCACCTCTCGCGCCGCGACCGCGCGCCGAAGCTCGTAATCGAGATTCGTCGTGTACCCGATGATCGGGGAACTGTCGTTGTCCGGCTCGTAATAGGGAGCGGAGCTCTTGTGGACGAGCATTGCGCCTGGATAGGGCTTCAGTCGTTCGAGCATCCGTTCGTTCTTCGCGACGTACGAGCTCCGATCTACGTCTCGGGTGCAAGCCGACACGACAGAGACCAGAGACAAGGCAAGCACGATCGAGAACCAGATCAGGATTCGTTGGCAAACGGCCGTCGGCGAAGACTCAACCTCCCGGAACTCGGTCATCGTTGCGCCGCTTCTCTTACGTGGTTGTATCGCATACTTGCTATTCATAGCAGATATGCTATGCAACGTCAAACCGCGTCGGCAGCACCTTCTGGCAGACTGATCCCTCGTGCCCGCCACAGTCATCGTTGGCGCGCAGTGGGGGGACGAGGGCAAGGGCAAGATCGTCGATCTGCTCGCCCAGCATTCCGACCTCGTCTGCCGCTACCAGGGCGGCCCCAACGCCGGCCACACGATCATCGCCGAGGGCGAGACGTACAAGTTCAAGCACATGCCCTCGGGGATCCTCTGGGGCAAGGAGTGCGTGCTCGGGGCGGGCTGCGTCATCGACCCGGGCGTGTTCATCGAAGAGCTCGACGAGCTGGAGGCGCGCGGGATCTCGACCGCGACCGTCCGCGTCTCGGGCAACGCGCATCTCGTCATGCCGTGGCACATCGCGCTCGACCAGGCGAGCGAGCGCCGGCTCGGCGAGCTCCAGATCGGGACGACCAGGCGCGGGATCGGCCCGGCCTACGCGGACAAGTCCGCGCGGCTCGGGATCCGCATCCAGGACCTGTTCGACCCGAAGATCCTCCGCCAGAAGATCGAGGTTGCGCTCGCCGAGAAGAACGTCTGGCTCGAGCGCGTCTACGGTGCGGCGCCGCTGGAGCTCGAGGAGGTCGCCGAGCAATCCGAGGGTTACGCCCAGCGGCTGCGCCCGTACATCGCGGACACGTCACTGCTCGTCGACCGGGCCCTGCGCGATGGCAAGGCCGTGCTCTGCGAGGGCGCCCAGGCGACGCTGCTCGACCTCGACCACGGCACGTATCCTTTCGTCACCTCGTCGAACCCGATCGCGGGGGCGGCCGCCACGGGCATCGGCATCGGCCCGACCCGAATCGACCGGGTGATCGGAGTCGCGAAGGCCTACGTCACCCGCGTCGGCGAGGGGCCGTTCCCGACCGAGATCGTCGGGCCCGACCAGGAGCGCCTCCGTGAGCTCGGCGGCGAGTACGGGACGGTGACGGGCCGGCAGCGGCGGTGCGGCTGGCTCGACGTCGTCGGGCTGCGCTATGCCGTGCGCCTGAATGGGATGACGTCGCTTGCGCTGACGAAGCTCGACGTCCTGTCGACCTTCGCCGAGCTCCCGGTCTGCGTGCGCTACCGCCTGCGGGACGGGAGCGAGACGGACGAGTTCCCGGCCCACCAGAGCGACTTCCACCACTGCGAGCCGGTCTACGAGACGCTGCCGGGTTGGCAGCAGACGCTCGACGGAATCGAAGACGTCGCCGAGCTGCCCGAGGCCGCGCGGCGCTACGTCGAGTACGTCGAGCAGGCGATCGGCGTCGAGGTGTGCCTGATCGGCACCGGCGCCGACCGGGAGCACGTTCTCTCGCGCCGCGGCGTCGAGACCGTGCTCTCCCCTTAGGCCCGTCCGACCGCGTACCAGGCTCGCGCGCGGAGCTCGAACGGGCCGCTTGGATCGCCGAGCCGCCGCGCGAAAGCTGTGCGGAGAGCGTCCTGGCGTTCCGGCTCGAGTCCAGCACAGAAGGCGCCGGCGGGGCCGATCCCGCTCGGGAACGGCGCCCACAGGTCGTCGAAATCCTCGTAGCCGGCACTCGCCCAGAGCTCGCCGCCCTCGACGTCGTCCAGGCCGACCTTGCGCCAGAGGTCGGTTAGCTCAGCAACGTTGGCATAGCGCATGGTGGCCTCGTCGGCCTGCGCCGCCTCGTCTGGGGCAACCTCGCGAGCGGCGTCCCAGTAGGCGCGCAGCATCGTCATCTCGCCGGCGTAGTCCCACGTGCAGGCGGCGACCGTCCCGCCCGGCTTGACGACGCGCTTCATCTCCCCCACGCCGCGTTCCGCGTCGCTCATGAAGTTGACGACGAGCTGCGAGAGCGCGCCGTCGAACGAATCGTCCGGGAACGGGAGCTTCTCCGCGGACGCCACTCGAACATCGGCATTCGGCAGCTGTTCGCGGCACAGCTCGGCGAAGGGCTTGGACGGATCGACGGCAGACACGTTTTCGGCGCCGACGACGTCGGCCAGCGCCTTCGCAAGGCCGCCCGGCCCGCAGCCCACATCCAGCAGCCAGCTGCCGGGCTCGATGCCGGCAACCTGGATCAGCGCCGGCGAGAGGGAGGGTGCATAGCGCCCGACGAAGCGCCCATACATATCCGTGGAGGTGCGAAAGGTCGCGGTGTAGTCCGCTTCGCTCATCGGCCGACCGTACTAGAACGGGCTCGGCCGTTCGAGCTCAGCGACGAGGCGAATCGATTACTTTGGGCTCGGCTCGACGTCTACACGAAATGACACGCACCGAAAGTCGACCCTGACCACCAACGAGACCCCCGCTAACCAGCTCTCGAAGAAGGGCCTCGCCCGCCTGCACGAGTCGATGGCGGCACATGTCGCAGCCGGTGACCTGCCGGGGCTCGTGACCCTCGTGGCCGGCGGCGGCGACGTGCACGTCGACACCATCGGCGCGCCGTCCTTCGACGACGACGCCCCGCTGGCGCGCGACGCCATCTTCCGGATCGCCTCGCTCACCAAGCCCATCACCGCGGTGGCCACGATGTCGCTGGTCGAGGAAGGCCTCCTTCGCCTCGAGGACCCGATCGACGAGCTCGTGCCGGAGCTGGCCGACCGCCGCATCCTGCGGGCAATCGACGCCGAGCTCGACGACACGGTTCCCGCCAACCGGCCGATCACCGTCGAGGACCTCCTCAGCTATCGGTTCGGCTTCGGCACCGTGATGGCGCCACCCGGCAGCTACCCGATCCAGCGGGCCGAGGACGAGTTGGAGCTCCGGAGCATCAGCGGTCCGCCGTGGCCCCCAGTGGCCCACGACGTGGACGGATGGATCGGCGCTCTCGGGTCGCTGCCGCTCATGTCCCAGCCCGGTGAGCAATGGCTCTACAACTCGTCGGCCCAGGTGCTCGGGGTCCTCCTGGCGCGGGCCTGCGACCAGGATGTGGAGTCGGTGCTGCGTGAGCGCATCTTCGAGCCACTCGGGATGGTCGACACCGGGTTCACCGTCTCCACCGAGCAGCTGAGCAGGCTCACCACCGCGTACCAGCCCGATCGTGAGACCGGTGAGCTTTCAGTCCTCGACGACGTCGCCGACAGCTGGTGGAGCACACCGCCCTCGTTCCCGGATGCGAGCGGGATGCTTCTCTCCACGATCGACGACTACTGGTCGTTCGTCTCGATGCTGTTGGCAGGAGGCACGGGGCACGGCGAGCGCATCCTCTCGCCGGCGACGCTCGCCCTCATGACAGCGGACCGGCTCACCCCGTCACAACGGGACGCTTCTGCGCTGTTCCTCGGCGACCACGGGGGCTGGGGCCTCGGCCTGGTGGTGCCCGCCGCCGGCTCGTCGGACCAACCGCTCCCGTACGGCATCGGCTGGGACGGCGGCACCGGCACCACGTGGCGCTCCAACCCTCGCAGCGGCGTCACCGGGATCCTGTTCACGCAGCGCGCGTCCACGTCGCCGACGCCCAGCCAGCTGGTCGAGGACTTCTGGGCCGGCGTCAACGCAGCCACGACGACCGACTGACCCCAGGCGGGCTGGGACACGCAGCCAGCGGGCCGGAACCGTCGACCGTGGCTTGGGCGGGCCGGTCGAGCCGTCATTCCTCGGCACCCGTGCTTTTGGTCGCGGAAAGTGCGAAGCACTTTGCGCGAGTCCCGGGCCCGCGGCCCGGGACCACCCCGGGCCCGTGGCCCGGGACCACACGTACTAGGCTTCGCCGGGTGAGAGTCCTCGTCGTCGGCTCCGGCGGGAGGGAGCATGCGCTGGCCTGGAAGCTGGCGCAAAGCCCGGCCGTCGAGGAGCTCCACGCGGCACCCGGAAACCCGGGCATCGCCAGGCTCGGCCAGTGCCACCCGATCCGCGCCGAGGACGGCGAGAGCCTGCTGGCTCTTGCCCGGACGCTGAGCGCGGGCCTGGTCGTGATCGGGCCAGAGACGCCGCTCGTAACAGGCGTCGCCGACGAGCTGCGCCGTGGTGGTGTCGCGGTCTTCGGGCCGAGCGCCGCGGCTGCGCAGATCGAGGGCTCGAAGAGCTTCGCGAAGGACGTCATGCGCGCGGCAGGTGTTCCGATCGCGGAGACCATGTCGGTCGCCCGCGTGCCTTGTGTGGTCAAGGCGGACGGGCCCGCAGCCGGCAAGGGGGTCTTCATGTGCCACACCCAGGAGGAGCTGGCCGACGCACTGCTCGCGGTCAAGTCTTTCGGCGACCAGTGGGTGATCGAGGAGCTGCTGGAAGGCGAGGAGCTTTCGCTCTTTGCGCTCGTGGACGGCAGCAACATCGTGGCGCTGCCGGAATCGCGCGACTACAGCCGGGTCGGCGACGGCGACACCGGCCCCAACACGGGAGGCATGGGCTCCTACTCACCAGTTCCGGAGCTCGACAAAGGCCAGGTTGCAGAGCTCGTCGACACGATTCACCGGCCGGTCGTCGAGGAGCTCGTCTCGAGAGGCTCGCCATTCATCGGCTGCTTGTACGCCGGTCTGATGCTGACCAGCGAGGGGCCGCGCGTGCTCGAATTCAACTGCCGCTTCGGCGACCCCGAGACTCAGACGATCATGCCTCGGATCGAAGGCGATCTCGCCGAGGCGCTCGCGGCCGCGGCCACCGGCGATCTGGGGGAGGTTGCGCTCGGAGTCGCCGATACCGCCGCCGTCACCGTCGTCCTCGCCGCCGCGGGGTATCCGGAGAGCCGGGACGCCGGCTCGCCGATCGAGGGCGTCGAGGCCGCGGAGGCAGAGGGCGCGCTCGTGTTTCATGCGGGAACCGCGGTCCGGGACGGGCAGCTCGCGACGAGTGGTGGCAGGATCCTGAACGTGACCGGAGTCGGAGACACCCTCGAGGAGGCGCGGACGCGTGCATACGAGGCGTGCGAGCGGATCTCGTTTCCCGGCGCGCGCTTCCGGCGGGACATCGCGGCGAAGGCGGTGAACGTCGCCGGGTGAGTGAGCCAGAGACACAGACGGGGCCGATCGGGCTCCTGGACGAGCTCGACGAGCGCGGCCCACTCGTCGGCATCCTCGTCGGCTCCGAGTCGGACCTCGAGGCGATGGACCCGGCGCTCGCCGAGCTGAACGAGCGCGGGATCTCGCACGAGCTGAAGGTTCTCTCTGCCCACCGTGACCCGCGCGGGGTCGCGGAATACGCCTCGACCGCCCAGCTCCGGGGAGTGCGCGTGATCATCGCCGGAGCCGGAATGGCCGCAGCGCTGCCGGGTGTCGTGGCCGCCTACAGCGACCTGCCCGTGATCGGCGTTCCGCTGCGCTCGTCGAAGAGCGTTGGCGGCGGGCTCGACGCGCTGCTTGCGATCGCCCAGATGCCGCCGGGCGTGCCGGTGGCGTGCGTCTCGGTCGACGGATCGCGGAATGCGGCCATCCTCGCGGCGCGGATCCTCGCCCAGGGCGGCGGGTACCCGCAGCACCCGTCACTAGAATCGAAATAGTGATTTCTCGCTACTCCCGCCCGGCCATGACCAGGATCTGGTCGGACGAGGGCAGGCTCGAGCGCTGGCTCGAGGTCGAGCTCGCCGCGGTCGACGGCTGGGCCGAGCTCGGCGTCGTACCGGCGGAGGCTGCGGAGGCGATCCGTGCCGAGGCTGAAGTGCCCTCCCCCGCCCGCGTCGCGGAGATCGAGGAGAAGACGCACCACGATCTCGCGGCCTTCGTCGACGCTGTCGCGGGCGAGCTTGGCGAGGAAGGGCGCTGGTTCCACTACGGCCTGACCTCCTCGGACGTCGTCGATACGGCGCTCGCGCTCCAGCTCAGGGCCGCAGGCGAGTTGATCCTCGAAGGCATCGGTCGCGCGTTCGACGCCGTGGCCGCGCGGGCGGAGGAGCACCGGCTGACGCTGACGATCGGCCGCACGCACGGCGTCCACGCCGAGCCGACGACGTTCGGCCTTAAGCTCGCGGTCTGGGCGTTCGAGCTCGACCGGGCGCGGGCTCGAGTCGCGCAGGCGCTCGAAGGCGTTCGCGTCGGCAAGCTGTCGGGCGCCGTCGGGAACTATGCCGCGATCGACCCCGAGGTCGAGCGCATTGCCTGCGAGCGGCTCGGGCTCGAGCCCGAGCCGGCGGCGACCCAGGTCGTCCAGCGCGACCGCCACGCGGGGCTACTCGCGGCGCTCGCGGTCGGCGCGGCCTCGTTGGAGCGCTTCGCCGTCGAGATCCGCCACCTCGCGAGAACCGAGGTCGCCGAGGTGCAGGAGCCGTTCGGCAAAGGCCAGAAGGGATCGTCGGCGATGCCGCACAAGCGGAACCCGATCGTCGCCGAGCGGATCTGCGGGCTCGCGCGGGTCGTGCGCGCGGCCGCGCTCGTCGGGCTCGAGAACGTCGCTCTCTGGCACGAGCGCGACATCTCTCATTCCTCGGCCGAGCGGATTGCGATCCCCGACGCCTTCCTCGCGCTCGACTACATGCTCGACCGTTTCGCGTGGCTCGTCGAGGGCCTCGTCGTCCGCCCCGACCAGATGCGCAAGAACCTCGACAGCAGCCGCGGCCTCTACTTCAGCCAACGGCTCTTGCTCGCGCTCGTCGACTCGGGTCTCTCGCGCGACGACGCCTACCGGGTCGTGCAGGGGCACGCGATGCGCGCGTGGGAGGAGGAGCTGGACTTCCCCGAGCTCGTGCGGGCCGACCCGGAGATCACGCAGCGCCTCGACGCAGCTAGGCTCGACTCGATCTTCGACCTCGACCAGTACGTCCGCCACGTCGACACCGTTTTCGACCGGCTGCACGCACTGAGCCAGAAGGAGGAGCCCGTTCATGCCTGAGGCCGTCCATGTCGGGAGCGGGAAGGTGCGCGAGCTCTACGCGCTCGACGACGAGCGGCTGCTGCTCGTCGCCAGCGACCGCATCTCCGTCTTCGACGTCGTCCTGCCAACCGAGATCCCCGACAAGGGCCGTGTTCTCACAGGCCTCTCGGGGTTCTGGTTCGCCCGAACGCGGGAGACGTGTCCCAACCACCTGCTCGGCATCCGCGAGGACGGGCGCTCGACGGAGTGCCGGCGGCTGACGATGCTGCCGATCGAGTGCGTCGTGCGCGGCTACCTGTCCGGCTCCGGCTGGAAGGACTACCGCGAGACGGGCGAGGTGTGCGGCCACCGCCTGTCGAAGGGGCTTCGCGAGTCGGACAAGCTGGCCGAGCCGATCTTCACTCCGGCGACGAAGGCCGAGACCGGCCACGACGAGAACATCACGCGCGAGCAGGCGGCCGGGCTCGTCGGCGCCGACCGCTTCGATGCGGTCGAGCGCATCTCGCTCGAGCTCTATCGAACCGCGGCGGACTACGCCGCCGCGCGCGGGATTATCATCGCCGACACGAAGTTCGAGCTCGGGCTCGACGAGGAGGGCCGGCTCGTTCTCGGCGACGAGGCGTTCACCCCGGACTCGTCGCGCTTCTGGCCGGCCGCCGAGTACGAGCCCGGCGGGCCCCAGCCGTCGTTCGACAAGCAGTTCGTCCGCGACTACGCGGAGTCGCTGGACTGGGACAAGACCCCGCCCGGGCCCGAGCTGCCGAACGAGGTCGTCGCGGGCACCCGGGCGCGCTACCTCGAGGTTTTCCAGCAGATCACCGGGATCCCATTCGACGAGTACGCGGCCGACCCCGGGACGGTGCTCCGATAAAGGCGACCGTCCTCGTCAGGCCCAAGCCCGGGATCCTCGATCCGGAGGGCAAGGCGGTCGAGACCTCCCTGCGGCACCTCGGCTTCACGGTCGAGGGCACGAGGGTCGGGCGGCTCGTCGACTTGGAGGTCGCGGCCTCGGACCCCGAGGAGGCACGCGCCGAGGTCGAGCGCATGTGCGCGGAGCTCCTCGCCAACCCCTTGATCGAGAGCTACGAGATCGAGCTCTCGGAGGGCCCGTGAGCGAGCCGCGCCCGCGCGTCGCGGTCCTCGTCTTCCCCGGGTCGAACGACGACCGGGACGCCGCACTCGCACTCAAGGGCCTCGGTGCCGAGCCCGTGCTCGTCTGGCACGCGGACCGGGAGCTGCCGCCAGTCGGCGCTGTCGTCCTCCCCGGCGGGTTCTCCTACGGCGACTACCTCCGGGCCGGCGCGATCGCCCGCTTCTCGCCGGCGATGCAGGCGGTCGCCGACTTCGCCGCCGACGGCGGGTTCGTGCTCGGCATTTGCAACGGCTTCCAGGTCCTCTGCGAGGCCGGCCTCCTGCCCGGCGCATTGCGCCCGAACGAGTCGCTCTCCTTCGTCTGCCGGGACGTGCGGCTCCGGGTCGAGCGCTCGGACACGCCGTTCCTCACGCACTGCGAGGTCGGGCAGCGACTGACGATCCCGGTCAAGCACGGGGAAGGATGCTTCTTCGCCGATCCGGCGCTCCTGTCCGAACTCGAGGAGGCGCGCCAGATCGTGCTCCGCTACGACGCGGACAACCCGAACGGGTCGATCGACGACATCGCCGGCGTCGTCAACGCAGACGGCAACGTGCTGGGGCTCATGCCCCACCCGGAGCATGCGGTCGACCCTCTGCTCGGCTCGGCCGACGGGGCGCTGATCCTGCGAGCGCTCGTCGAGCGCGCGCGGGAACGCCTGCTCGCCCCGGCCTAGCCCGTCGTGAAGCGGCCGCGCGACGAAGAGCGAAAAGTGTGGGCTAGCCGTTCTCCTTGGCTCCCTCCTTCCCGCCGAACCCGAGCATCTCGGCCAGTTGAGGGCAGCCCGCCAGTGAGCTGACCAGCCTCTCGACATCTCGCGCGCGAAGCGTGACGGGGCCGCGCCGTGCCGTTCCGCCGGTCGAGTAGGCGAAGCGGACGAAGCGCTCGCCCTTGACCCCTTCGAGCAACTGGACGACCGACGCAAACCGCTTGTCCCCCGCCCGCTGCGGAACGGTCAGCTCTTCGACCGGGGACGCCGGCCCCCACGGTGTTGCCGTCTTCGTTGCCATAGAAGGCAACATAGCGGAAAGGATGCGACCCGTCCGTCACGACTTCGTGACAGATCACGAGCTCTGCCAGCGCACCTCCGTGGACAGCAGCCCGAGAAACGTTTCGGGCTCCTCGACTGCCAGCTCCGGCGGCTTGACGCCCGGTGCCGAGAGCCTGCCCGCGGCGATCTCGAGCGCAGCTCGCGCCGCCGGCTCGGAGGTCGACCTCGCGCTACCACCCCGCGTGACGGTCGTCCCGACGACTCGGGACCCGTTCGCGGCCAACTCGACCTCGTGAACAGCGACTGACTCCGCCGATTGAACATAGGGCTCGGGCAGCTCGTCGCCCTCGAGCGCGAGCAGCTTCTCGAGCAGCCCAGGACTGAGGCAGAGCCGGAAGCTCGCCTCTCGCAGGCTGGGGTAGCTCGCCGGAAGGGTCGCGAGCTCGGAGTGGAGCGTGTAGATCCCGGTCGCGCGCCCGACGGGCTCCGGAAACTCGCGCTCCGCCTCGCCCGAGAGCGGCTCGACCTCGGTCAGCTCGCCGTCGGCGACGACGACCGGGCGCAGCTGGAGCTCGTCCCGCAGCGTCTGCACCGAGTAGGGCGCGGGGAACGGGTGGCCGGCGGCAGCCGGGTCGCGCGTGGCCGCCCAGATCTCCATCGAGACCGGCTCGGCGCCGAGCCGCCGCCCCGCGGCACTCGCCAGCAGGTTCGTCTTGCCCGGAGCCGAGCCGAGGCCGAGGATCGCGGTCAGCCCTGCGGCGCGGAACGCACCGTCGAGCTCGAGCTGGCGCTTCGTCATATGGAAGAGCCGGCCGAGGTCGACGTAGTGGCTGCGCGCGGCAAGAGCACCGCCCATGACATCGAGGTTGAGCCGGTAGTCGGCGCAATTGACGACAACGGCCGCGCCTTCGAGCGCGCGCGCAAGCGACTCCCGGTCGCGCGCATCGACGTGCTCCCGGCCTGCGAGCCGAAAGTCCCGCCGGGCGACCTCGGCCCCCCACTCTTCGAGGAAACCGGCCACGTTGCGCCCGATCGTTCCGGCTGCACCGATGACAGCGATCACGCACCGATTGAAGCACGTGCGAGAATCCGCCTCGATGGCCGTCGAGCAAGGCACCTCCTCCGAACGGGTGCTGGCGGCCCGCGAGCGCTACGTCGCGCGCGGGATCGCCACTCCGCCGATCGTCGTCGCCCGCGCCGAGGGAGCGCGCGTCGAGGACGTCGACGGCCGCAGCTACATCGACTTCGCCGGCGGGCTCGGCTGCCAGAACACGGGCCACGGCTTCCCGCCGGCCGTCGCCGCGATGCACGAGCAGATCGACACCTATCTCCACCAGTGCGTCATGGTCGGCGTCTACGAGCCGTATGTCGAGGTCTGCCGCCGGCTCGCCGAGCTGTCTGCCTGCGCTGGGCCGGTCCAGAAGAGCGTCCTCCTGAACACGGGCGCGGAGGCGGTCGAGAACGCCGTCAAGATCGCGCGGGCCGCGACGGGACGACCGGCCGTCGTCGTCTTCGACCGCGCGTTCCACGGACGGACGCTGCTCGCGATGACGATGACCAGCAAGGTCGTGCCGTACAAGCGGGGCTTCGGCCCGTTCGCGCCCGAGGTCTACCGCGCTCCCGCTCCGTACCCCTACCGCGGCGTCACGACCGACGACTCGATCGACGCGCTGCACGAGCTCTTCAAGGGCGACGTCGACCCGCAGTCCGTCGCCTGCGTCGTCCTCGAGCCCGTCCAGGGCGAGGGCGGCTTCGTCGTCATGCCGCCCGACTTCCCCGCGCGCTTGCAGGAGCTCTGCGCCGAGCACGGCATCCTCTACGTCGACGACGAGGTGCAGTCCGGAGTCGGCCGCACCGGGCCGGTCTGGGCGATCGAGCACTACGGCGTGCAGCCGGATCTGCTCGTCTCGGGCAAGTCGCTCGGCGGGGGCCTGCCGCTCGCCGCCGTCACCGGACGGGCCGAGGTGATGGACGCGCCAGAGGCCGGCGGGCTCGGCGGAACCTTCGGCGGGAATCCCGTCGCCTGCGCGGCCGGGCTCGCAGTCCTCGACGAGGTCGCGAGTGACGAGTTCCGTGCGCACTCCGAGGAGCTCGGACGGCGGCTGCGCGCGCGCCTGGACGAGATCGCGATGCGGATCGATCACGTCGGCGAGGTGCGCGGCCTCGGGCCGATGCTCGCCCTCGAGCTCGTCACCGACCGCGAGACGAAGGAGCCGGCCGCCGAGCTCACGAAGCGAACGACAGCGGCGGCGAGGGAGCGTGGCCTGATCCTCCTCTCGTGCGGGCTCTACGGGAATGTCGCCCGCATCCTCGTTCCGCTCGTCATCTCCGACGACGACCTCGACCGGGGCCTCGAGATCCTGGAGGAGTCGCTTGTCGCAGCCTCAGGCTGACGTTCAGCTCGAATCGGTCACGAAGGCGTACGGCCACGTCGTCGCGGTCGACGACCTCGCGCTCGAAGTCGCGCCCGGCGAGTTCTTCACGATGCTCGGCCCCTCGGGCTCCGGGAAGACGACGACGCTGCGGCTGATCGCGGGCTTCGAGCTCCCCGACGAGGGCCGTGTGCTGCTGAACGGCGTCGACGTCACACGTCAGCCGCCCTTTGCGCGCGACGTCAACACCGTCTTCCAGGATTACGCGCTCTTCCCGCACCTGACAGTCGGCGAGAACGTCGCCTACGGGCTGAAGGTGAAGCGCGTCAAGCGGGCCGAACGCAATCGCAGGGCGACGGAAGCGCTCGAGCTCGTCCGGCTGGGCGGGCTCGAAGGCCGCAAGCCGTCCCAGCTCTCGGGCGGGCAGCGCCAGCGTGTCGCCCTGGCCCGCGCGATCGTCAATCGCCCGCAAGTGCTCCTGCTCGACGAGCCGCTGGGCGCGCTCGACCTGAAGCTCCGCCAGGAGATGCAGATCGAGCTGAAGCGGATCCAGCAGGAGGTCGGGATCACGTTCGTCTACGTGACGCACGACCAGGAGGAGGCCCTGACGATGAGCGACCGGCTCGCCGTCTTCAACAACGGGCGCATCGAGCAGGTCGGCGCGCCGGCAGACGTCTACGAGCACCCCGAGACCGAGTTCGTGGCCGGCTTCGTCGGCGTCTCGAACATGCTCGAGCGCCCCCTCAACGGTCAACCGAGCCGCTTCACGGTCCGTCCTGAGAAGATCCGCATCCTCGACGAGAGCGATACGGCCGAAGCCGGAGCGCACTCGGAGACCGGCAGGATCCGCGACGTGGTCTACGCCGGGATGGTCACCAGGTACGCGGTCGAGCTCGACGAGGGCGGAGTGTTGATGGTCATTCGCCAGAACCTCGAAACCACGTCCAGCGAGGCACTCGAGGCCCGTGGCCGGCGGGTCCGCCTCGCCTGGCTTCCGGAACACACGTACGCAATCGAGACGGGGGAAGAGGAGGAGCAGCATGGGTAGATGGAAGCGGCGAGTGGGCCGTGCCGGACTGGCACTGACCGTGGTCGTTCTCGCTTTCGCGGCCGCGGGTTGCGGCAGCAGCAAGAAGAGCGGATCCGCGATGCAGAAGAGCATCGGAGCCGGCGAGGGGAAGCTCAGCCTGATCGCCTGGGCCGGCTACGTCGAGGACGGCTCGACGGACCCGAAGGTCGACTGGGTGACGCCGTTCGAGCAGCAGACAGGCTGCCAGACGAGCGTGAAGGTGGCCGGCTCCTCCGACGAGATGGTGACGCTGATGCGAACCGGTGGCTACGACGGCGTCTCCGCTTCAGGGGATGCATCCCTGAGGCTCGTCGGCGGCAAGGACGTCGCCCCCGTCAACGTCGATCTGGTCCCGAACTACAAGGACGTCGTGCCGGCGCTCAAAGACCAGCCGTACAACACAGTCGACGGCGTCCACTACGGCATCCCGCACGGGCGCGGCGCGAACCTGCTCATGTGGCGGACGGACAAGGTGAAGCCCGCCCCGGACAGCTGGAGCGTCGTCTTCGACCCGAGCTCGCCGTACAAGGGCCACATCACCGCCTACGACAGGCCGATCTACATCGCCGATGCAGCCGTCTATCTGAAGGCGACGCAGCCCGACCTGAAGATCACGAACCCATACGAGCTGGACGACAACCAGTTCAACGCGGCCGTCGACCTGCTCAAGAAGCAGCGGAGCGTCGCCGGCGAGTACTGGACCGACGCGGCGAAGGAGATCCAATCGTTCACGAGCGGCAGCACGCTGGTCGGGACGACGTGGCAGTACCAGGCGAACACGCTCGAGGCGGGGACGCCGCCCGTCGCGGTGAAGGCGATCCTCCCGAAGGAGGGCTCGACCGGCTGGTCGGACACGTGGATGATCTCGTCCAAGGCGAAGCATCCGAACTGCATGTACAAGTGGTTCGACTACGTGATCTCGCCGAAGGTGCAGGCACAGATCGCCGAGTGGTTCGGCGAGGCGCCGGCGAACGCGAAGGCGTGCGCGCTGACCACGGTGAAGAACCACTGCGCGATCTTCCATGCGACCGACGAGGCGTACTTCGACAGGGTCGCGGAGTGGGAGACGCCGATCGCCGATTGCGGAGACGACCGCGGGAGCAAGTGCAAGGACTACTCCCAGTGGACGCAGGCCTGGACCGAGATCAAGGGGTAGCCGGCGGCCACTAACGATTCACTGGCGGCGCCGCCCCGGCCCTCGCTGGGGCGGCGACTCGCCACCTTCCTCTACCGCCGGCCGAGGCTTCAGGTCAGCCTGCTCCTCGCCGGGCCGATGGGGTGGCTCGTCCTCGCCTACCTCGGGTCGCTGGCGGTGCTGTTCGTCGCGGCGTTCTGGCGACTCGACCCGTTCACCGCGCAGGTCGTGCACCAGCTCGGGTTCGGCAACTTCCGGACGCTCTGGGAAACCGATGTCTACCGCACGATCGCGACGCGCACGGTCGGGATCGCGGCTGCGGTCACGATCACGGACGCGGTCCTCGCGTTCCCGATCGCCTACTACATGGCGCGGATCGCCACGCCGCGGGTGCGCGGCCTGCTGCTCGTCGCGATCCTGATGCCGCTCTGGTCGAGCTACCTCGTCAAGGTCTACGCCTGGCGGACGATGCTCCAGGAGGGCGGGCTCGTGAACTGGGCTCTGAGCCCGCTGGGGCTGAAGGGGCCGGGCTTCGGAGTCCTCGCGACGTGGCTCGTCTTCAGCTACCTCTGGCTGCCGTTCATGATCCTGCCGGTCTACGCGGGGCTCGAGCGGATCCCGTCGTCGCTGATCGAGGCCTCGAGCGACCTCGGCGCGAGGGCTGGGCGCACGTTCCGCAACGTCATCCTCCCGCTCTCCTTCCCCGCGGTCGTGGCCGGCTCGATCTTCACGTTCTCGCTCACCCTCGGGGACTACATCACCCCGCAGCTCGTCTCGAACACGCAGTTCATCGGAAACGTCGTCTACGACAACGTCGGCGTCGCGAACAACCTCCCCTTCGCGGCGGCGTTCGCGCTCGTACCGGTGGTCGTCATGATCGGCTACCTGCTCGTCGCCCGGCGGCTGGGTGCCTTCGAATCGTTGTAAGTGCCCCGCCCAGCAACACATACCGGCTTCTGGCCCGCGATCACGCGGCGCCAGAGCCCGCCCTCGCCCTTGTCAAGGCTACTAGCCTTGACCGCGGACGAGTGCGGCCTCTGGCTTGGTGCTCGCGACCCAGAAGCTCGGCAGCGTCACTGGGCGGGGCACTGATGGTCGAGTCGCCCCTCACCCGGTTCGCGTTGCGCGCAGCGACGCTGCTGACGCTCGCCTTCATCTACCTGCCCCTGCTCGTGATTGCGCTCTATGCGTTCAACGACCGGACGACCCAGGCGTGGCCGATCCAGGGCCTGACGCTCAAGTGGTTCGGCAAGGCGCTCGAAAACCCGGGCGCCCGCGATGCGCTCCTGACGTCGCTCAAGGCGGGCCTCGGCGCGACCGCCCTCGCGCTCGTCCTCGGCTCGCTGGCGGCGTTCGCTGTGCAGCGGTACCGCTTCTTCGGGCGCGAGACGGTCTCGTTCCTCGTCATCCTGCCGATCGCGCTGCCGGGGATCGTGACGGGAATGGCGCTGAACGCGACATTCCGCTCGGTCTTCGAGCCGTTCGGCGTCGGCCTCGGCCTGTTCACGGTCATCGTCGGCCACGCAACGTTCTGCATCGTCGTCGTCTACAACAATGTTGTCGCGCGCCTCCGCCGGCTGTCGCCCTCGATCGAGGAGGCGTCGATGGATCTAGGCGCCGACACGTGGCAGACGTTCCGGTACGTGACGCTGCCGGCGATCCGAACCGCCCTTCTGGCGGGAGCGCTCCTGGCGTTCGCGCTCTCCTTCGACGAGATCATCGTCACAACCTTCACCGCGGGCGCGGAGCAGACGCTTCCGATCTGGATCTTCACGAACCTGTCGCGGCCGAACCAGCTGCCGATCGTGAACGTCGTCGCCGTCCTCGTCGTCTTGCTCTCGGCGATTCCGGTCTATGTTGCGCAGCGCCTCACGACCGAGGCGGCCGTCGCTGCACCGGGCGCGGCTGCCGCGGGCGCGCGTCAGTGAATGAATGAATGAGATAGTTTCAGCCAGAGATCAGGAGGTCCAGATGAGCGTGACGGTCGCGCAGTACCAGAATTACGTCGGCGGCAAGTGGGTCGACGCGGCCGAGGGCGGGACGGCCGAGATCCTGAACCCGTCGACAGCAGAGACCATCGCCGAGGTGCCTCAGGGCACCCAGGCGGACGTCGACCGTGCGGTCGAGGCGGCGAAGTCCGCCCTGCCCGAGTGGCTCGAGACGACTCCGGGCGAACGGGCGGAGATGCTGCTGAAGCTCGCCGACGCCCTCGACGCGAACACGGAGGAGCTGGCCCAGCTCGAGTCGCAGAATGTGGGCAAGCCGCTCCCGGCCGCCAGGGACGAGCTCCCCGTCGCTTCGGACAACGTCCGCTTCTTCGCGGGCGCCGCGCGCACGATGGAGGGCCGCGCGGCCGGCGAGTACATGCGCGGCTACACGTCGATGATCCGCCGCGAGCCCGTCGGGATCGTCGGCCAGATCGCGCCCTGGAACTACCCGCTGATGATGGCGGTCTGGAAGATCGCCCCCGCCCTCGCGGCCGGGAACGTCATCGTCCTCAAGCCGTCGGAGCAAACGCCGCTGACGACGCTGCGGATGGCGCAGCTCGCCGCCGACATCTTCCCGGCGGGCGTCCTGAACGTGATCACCGGTGACGGCGAGCCCGTCGGGGCAGGCATCGTGCGTCACCCCGACGTGCGGATGGTCTCGCTCACCGGCGACGTCGCAACGGGCAGAGAGGTCGCGCGCGCCGCGACCGACAACCTCAAGCGCGTTCATCTCGAGCTCGGCGGCAAGGCCCCGGTCGTCGTCTTCGACGACGCCGACCCGGCCGCGGTCGCCGAAGGGATCAAGATCGCCGGCTACTGGAACTCGGGTCAGGACTGCACCGCCGCCTCACGCGTCATGGCCGGGCCCAAGGTCTACGACCAGCTCCTCGAGGAGCTCGTGCCGGCCGTCGAGTCGCTTCAGGTTGGCGATCCCGCGACGAGCGAGGACCTCGACATGGGCCCGGTGATCTCGAAGGCCCAGCAGGAGCGCGTGTTCGGCTTCCTCGAACGGGCATCCACGGCGAAGGTGTTGACCGGAGGCGGTTCGAACGGTGAGCGCGGGTTCTTCGTCCAGCCGACGGTGGTCGTCGACGTCGGCCAGAAGGACGAGATCGTCCAGAAGGAGGTCTTCGGCCCCGTCGTCACCGTGCAGCGCTTCGCGGACGACAACGAGGCGCTCGCCTGGGCCAACGATGTCGACTACGGGCTCTCGGCCTCGGTCTGGACGCGTGACGTCGGCCGCGCCCTGAACGCCGCCCGCAAGCTTCAGTTCGGGACGGTCTGGATCAACGACCACATCCCGCTCGTCTCCGAGATGCCGCACGGCGGCTACAAACAGTCCGGGTACGGCAAGGACCTCTCGGTCTACTCGCTCGAGGACTACACGCAGATCAAGCACGTAATGGCGAAGATCGACTAGATGGTCGCGGTCGAGCCGCTGGACGCCGAGCGGAGCCCTGGACAGCAGGCGTCCGACGTTCGCCTCGAGGGCATCACGAAGCGCTTCGACGACGTCGCCGCCGTCGACGACATCTCGCTCGCGGTCGAGCCCGGCCAGTTCTTCGCGCTGCTCGGGCCGTCCGGCTGCGGGAAGACGACGACGCTGCGCATGATCGGAGGCTTCGAGGAGCCGACGGCGGGCTCGATCTACCTCGACGACCGAGACGTGGTGGGACTGCCTCCATACAAGCGCGACGTCAACACCGTCTTCCAGTCCTACGCCCTCTTTCCGCACCTCTCGATCTTCGAGAACGTCGCGTTCGGGATGCGCCGCCAGAGAGTTCGTGGGAAACAGCTCGCCGGCCGCGTGCAGGCGATTCTCGAGCTCGTCGACCTGCACGGCCTCGAGGCCCGGAAGCCCCGGCAGCTCTCCGGCGGCCAGCAACAGCGTGTCGCCCTCGCGCGCGCGCTCGTCAACAAGCCTCGCGTCCTCCTCCTCGACGAGCCGCTCGGGGCGCTCGACCTGAAGCTCCGCCGGCAGATGCAGCTGGAGCTGAAGCTGATCCAGAGCGAGCTCGGCGTCACGTTCATCCACGTCACGCACGACCAGGAGGAGGCGATGACGATGGCCGACACCATCGCCGTCATGAACGGCGGGCAAGTCGAGCAGCTCGGGCCGCCGCACGAGCTCTACGAACGGCCCCAGACCGCCTTCGTCGCCGGCTTCCTCGGCGTTTCGAACCTGCTGCCGGGCAAGCAGACCGGGCCCGGCGCGATCCAGCTCGACGGCGGCGCGAACGTCCACGTCCTCCCGGATTCGCTGCACGGCCGCACCGGACGGGTCGCGGTCGGCATCCGGCCCGAGAAGATCCGCATCGGAGCCGGCTCCGGCAACACGCTGACCGGAACCGTGTTCGAGCGCGCGTACGTCGGCGTCTCGACGCAGTACGTCGTCGACACTCCGGCGGGGCGCTTGACCGTCTATGTCCAGAACATCGAGCCCGGCGCGCAGATGGCTGCGCCCGGAGACCCCATCACCGTCAGCTTCGATCCCGAAGCGACGTTCGTCGTCGACCTGCCAGAGGAGGAGAAGTGACCGATCTGCTGACCCGAGAAGAGCTGTTCCGCCGCGCCGCCTTCGCCGCGGCACTGGTCTCCGTTCCCGGCTTCGCCGCTGCGTGCGGCGGAGGCAAGAGCAGTAGCGGCGGCAAGAACGAGCTCGCCAAGACCATGAACTTCTCCAACTGGACGTACTACATGGACAAGGACGCGAAGACCGGGAAGTGGCTGACGCTCGAGGCGTTCAAGAAGCGCTACGGGACCACGGTCGCGTACACGGAGGACGTCAACTCGAACTCTCAGTTCTTCGGGAAGGTCCAGGGACAGCTGTCGCGGGGGCAGTCGATCAACCGCGACCTGATCGTGTCCACCGACAACGAGCGATTCCTTGCCACGTATATCGACAAGGGCTGGGTCGAGAAGCTCGACAAGGACGCGCTTCCGAACATCAAGAATCTCGTCGACATCCAACGCCATCCCGGCTTCGACCCGAACCGCGAGTTCAGCCTCCCCTGGGCCTCGGGAATGACCGGGATCGCGTACAACAAGAGCCTGACGAAGCCCATCACCTCGGTGGAGCAGCTCCTGGAGGACAAGAGCCTAAAGGGCCGCGTGGGCGTGCTCGACGGCTTCGGCGACACACTCGGGCTGGTCATTCTCGCGAACGGAGACGACCCGGGCAAGATCACCGACGCTTCCTTCAAGGCCGCGATCGACCGCGTCAAGGCCGCGAACGACTCGGGACAGATCCGGTCGATCTACGGCAACGACTACTCAGGTCCACTGGCCAAGGGCGACCTCAAGGCCTGCCTCGCGTGGGGGGGTGACATCCCCCAGCTCCTCCCGGACAACCCCAATCTGAAGTGGGTGATTCCCGACGACGGCGGGATCATCTGGACGGACAACGCTCTGATCCCGAAGGGCGGCGACATCTTCACCGCGTCGACGTTCCTGAACTTCGTCTACGAGCCGGAGGTAGCCGCCAAGCTCTACGGCGCCATCCACTACATCAGCCCGGTGAAGGGATCACGCGAGGTACTCGCGAAGACGGACCCGAAGACGGCCGCGGACGAGCTGGTCTTTCCCTCGGAAGAGACGCTCGCCAAGCTGCACCTGATCGATCCGGACGCGCTCAAGAACCAGAGCTACGCCGAGCAGTGGCAGGCCGTGGTCGGCGCCTGAGAAGGACTGAGCACTGGGTTTCTTTCACCGTCACCGCGGGCTGACGCCGTACCTCCTGCTCGCTCCGGGCATCGCCTGGCTGGCCGTGTTCTTCCTCGTCCCGCTCGGGTTCCTCGCCTTCCAGTCGCTCCAATCCGGGACGTTCGACATCGGCTACGCCTTCGATTGGGCCTGGGGCAACTACTGGGACGCACTCCACCGCTACCACGCATGGCTCTTCCGGTCGCTTCTGTACGCGGGCCTCTCGACCGTGCTCGCGCTCGTGATCAGCTACCCGCTCGCGTACTGGATCGCGTTTCGCGGCGGACGCTGGAAGAACCTCCTGCTCGTGATGCTCATCGCCCCATTCTTCGTCACGTACCTGATCCGAACGCTCGCGTGGGAGACGATCCTCGCCGACCAAGGCCCGGTCGTCAGGATCCTCCGTGACGTCGGCATTCTCGGCGCGAACGGGAGGCTGCTCGCAACCTCCACGGCCGTCGTCGCCGGGATCACCTACAACTTCCTGCCCTTCATGGCCCTGCCGCTCTACGTATCGCTGGAGGGAATCGACGAGCGCCTGATCGAGGCCGCCGAGGACCTGTACGCGAGCAAGGTGCAGGCTTTCCTCCGCGTGACGCTTCCGCTCTCGCTGCCGGGCGTGGTCGCCGGCACGCTCCTGACGTTCATCCCCGCCACCGGGGACTTCATCAACGCGCGGCTCCTCGGCACGCCGAACCAGTACATGATCGGAAACGTCATCGAGTCGAAGTTCTTCAACCTGCTCGACTACCCGGAGGCGGCGGCGCTGTCGTTCACCCTGATGGCCGTGGTGCTGATCGTGATCGCGATCTACGCGCGCGCGATCGGGACGGAGAAGCTGACCGGATGAAGTTCGTCCGCCGCCACCTCCTGACGGGCTACGCGATCGCAGCGTTCGCCTACCTGCTCGTACCGATCGGGATCGTGATCGCCTTCTCCTTCAACGATCCAGCCGGCCACTTCAACTACACGTGGCAGGGGTTCACCTTCGACCAGTGGCGGAACTGGGACGGCGTCCCCGGGCTACGGGACGCGATGGTGCTGTCGCTCGAAATCGCTCTGCTCGCGAGCGTCGTCGCCACGGCGCTCGGGACGCTGATCGCGCTCGCGCTCGTCCGCTACGGTTTCCGCGGCCGCGGCGGGACGAACCTGCTCATCTTCGTGCCGATGGCGACCCCGGAGGTCGTGCTCGGCGCCGCGCTGCTCGCCCTGTTCCTCAACCTGAGCTTCGTCACCCTTGGGTACTGGACGATCCTGATCGCCCACATCATGTTCTGCATCAGCTACGTCGTCGTGACGGTGAAAGCACGGCTGATCGGCTTCGACCGGAGCCTCGAGGAAGCCGCGATGGATCTGGGTGCAAACGAGCTCACCACGTTCCGCAAGGTGACACTCCCGCTGATCGCGCCGGCGATCCTGGCCGGCGGACTGCTCTCCTTCGCGCTCTCGATCGACGACTTCGTCATCACGTACTTCAACGCCGGCTCTGACATCACGTTTCCGCTCTTCGTATGGGGCGCTGCGCAGCGAGGGGTGCCGCCGCAGGTTAACGTGATGGGCACCGTGATCTTCGCGTTCACAATCGCCGTGATGCTGATCAATGTGGTTGTGCAACGTCGTAAAGAAGGGCAGACCGCATGAGCACCAAAGTTGCCGCGACCCAGATCGATCGCGGGCGCGTTCAGGAACTGACCGAGCGCGAGAGCAAGCGGCTGGACGAGCAGACCCAGGGCTCCAAGAGGATGTACGAGCGGGCACGAAAGGTGCTCCCGGGCGGCGTCCCGTCCTCGTACCACAGTCGTGAGCCGTGGCCGCTCTACCTCGAGCGCGGCGAGGGCGCGGTCGTCTGGGACGTCGACGGCCGCCGGCTCTGGGACTTCCACAACGGTTTCGGATCGATGCCGCAGGGCCATGCGCATCCGGCGATCGTCAGGGCGATCGAGGAGCGCGCGCGGTTGGGGACGCACTTCGCCGCCCCGACCGAGGACGGGATCGAGGTCGCCGAGGAGCTGGCGCGACGCTTCGGGCTGCCGAAATGGCGCTTCAACAACTCCGGATCCGAGGCGACGATGGACGCGATCAGGATCGCCCGCGGGGTGACCGGGCGCGACACGATCCTCAAGATCTTCGGCTCCTACCACGGCCACCACGACGCGGTCATGGTCGCCGCCGGGGACGTCGACACCGAGGTCGATCCCGACGACATTCCTTCCACCCGGTACGGCGGCGGCATACCGCAGGCGGTCGCCGATCTGACGATCGCGGTTCCGTTCAACGACGCCGGCGCCCTGGCGAGACGCATCGAACGCCTCGAGGCAGAGGGACGAAAGCCTGCATGCCTGATCATGGAGGCGGCGATGATGAACATCGGCGTCGTCATGCCCGAGGACGGCTACCTCGAGGCCGTACGGGACATCACGACGCGGCACGATGTCGTGCTCATCTTCGACGAGGTCAAGACAGGCCTGGCGATCGCCGCCGGTGGCGCGACCGAGCGCTTTGGCGTGCAGCCGGACATGGTCACGCTGGCGAAGACGCTCGGCGGCGGACTGCCCTCCGGGGCGATCGGCGGCACGGACGAGGTGATGGCCGTCGTCGAGGCCGGGACGGTCCACCAGGTGGGCACGTTCAACGGGAACCCGCTGACGATGGCCGCAGCGAAAGCCAGCCTGCTCGAGGTGCTGACACCCGAGGCCTATGAGCACCTCGACCGGATCAACGAGCGGCTCTTGCGCGGCTGCCAAGACGTGATCGACCGCCACGACCTCCCGGGCTACAGCGTCGGAGTCGGCAGCAAGGGCTGCGTCACGTTCGCGAACGAGAAGGTGACCGACTTCGCGACGTTCAAGAAGCACCAGGACGTCGACCTGGCGGAGCTCGCCTGGCTCTACAACCTGAACCGGGGGGTCTTCATGACACCGGGTCGCGAGGAGGAGTGGACGCTCTCGGTCGCGCACACCGACGAGGCGGCCGACGCGTACGTCGGGGTCTTCGAGGAGCTCGCGCAGGACCTGACCGCGTAGTGCCCCTGCCGGTGATGCCGGCGAGCTTCTGGGTCGCGAGCACCAAGCCAGAGGCCGCACTCGTCCGCGGCCCAGGCTTGCAGCCTGGGCAAGGGCGAGGGTGGGCTCTGGCGCCGCGTGATCGCGGGCCAGAAGCCGGCATGTATCGCCGGCAGGGGCACTGAGTGGCGCGGATCAGCGTCACGGTGTCGCCCGGCGCGAGTCGGAGCGAGCTCGTGGGACGCCATGGAGACGGCTGGCGTGTGCGGGTCGCAGCTGCGCCCGAGCGGGGCCGCGCGAACGACGCGCTGTGCTCGCTGCTCGCTGCGGTGCTCAACGTGCCAGTGGCCTCGGTACGGGTCGCTGGTGGACACCGCGGCCGGTCAAAGGTGGTTGAGATCGATGACCTCAACCTGGGAGAGATCGAATGCCGACTGACGCGAGTAAGCTCGAGAGCGTGACGCGACTCGCGATAGCAGTCTTTCTCGCCCTCATCGTGGCAGGGTGCGGCAGTGTCTCGAGGAGCGGCGAACCGGCCTCGACCTCGCCGTCCTCTCCACCTCCGATGGCCACGACATCGGACTGCGAGCCGCTCCCGCACACCGCTCTCACGTCGCGCACGAGCCCGGCGATCGAGAACCGGGCAACGATGTACCTCACGGGCGTATCCGAGGACACCGAGTACAACGGGTGCTCCGCAATCGTCATGTTCGATTTCGAGAAGCAAGCACCAGGGCCTGGATTCGAGGTCTCGTACCAGCCCGCGAGCACGGCCAAGTTCGAGGACGGCTCCGGCAATCCCGTCGACATCGACGGAACCGCGTTCCTCGTGGTCAAGCTGACCCCGGCGATGACGGCCAAGATCGACGGCGACCACGTGACGAAGACCTACACAGGCCCCAACCGGGTCCAATCGGATGTCCCATCATTCATCAAGGAGATCGTGAAGACCGGCGATTTCGAGAACACCGTGACCTGGGTGATCGGGCTCGACGAGAAGCGGCCGTTCAAGACGAACGCGTCCGGATCGCAGCTCGAGGTCGACATCGGCTGATTCTTAGGAGTTTCGTGCGGAGACCCGCGCTGCGAGGCGAGTGTCGACCTCGCCGTCGGCGGTCTCGCTGTGGGCGATTGAGGCGGAAATTCCCGCAGCCCGCGGCTCGTTCTCGATTGCGGTTAGATGGTCACATGCCCAGCGGGTTGCGATCTGAGCGAAGGCGCGTTAGGTTTCTGGCCGTGCTGAGGCGCTTTGTCCTCGCTCTTACGGTGTTGGCCCTCGCCGGATCGGCGGCGTCGCTCGCATCTGGGGCCGCCAAGCCCGCATTCCCCACCTCTGGAACCGGTCGGGCGTACAGCTGGCACGACACGCCCACGGGCTCGACTGCGTCGCTGCGGGGACTCTCAGCCGTCAGCGCGAGCACGGCGTGGTCGAGCGGCAGCGGAGGAACGGTCCTGCGCACGGTCGACCGCGGCGCGACCTGGCAGGCGATCGGTCCGTCCGGCACGGACACGCTTCAGTTCCGAGACATCGAGGCGTTCGACGCCGACCGAGCAGTCATCCTCTCGATCGGGAACGGCAGCGACTCGCGGATCTACGTCACGTCGGACGGAGGCCAGAGCTGGACGCTCGCGTTCGTGAACGACGACGCGAACGCGTTCTACGACTGCATGACGTTCTTCGACGACCGGCGCGGTCTGGCGCTGTCCGATCCTCCCGACGGCGTCAAGTTCAGGATCCTTGCCACATCCGACGGTGGCCAGAGCTGGCATGTCGTCGATCCGGCCGGAATGCCAGCGGCCCTGTCCGGCGAGTTCGCCTTCGCAGCGAGCGGACAGTGCATCGCATCCGACCACGGGCGTCGCGCCTGGTTCGGCACGGGCGGCGGGGCGCAGGCCCGGGTCTTCCGCTCGGACGACCGCGGCCAGACCTGGAGCGTCAGCCCCACGCCGATTCTGAGCAGCCCGACCGCCGGCATCTTCTCCCTCGCCTTCAAGGGGCAGCAGCATGGTCTTGCAGTGGGCGGAGACTTTGCGGCGCCGACCGCCTCGCCGGACAACTTCGCGTCCACCGACGACGGTGGCAGCACGTGGCAGCTCGTGCCGGGCGCTCCGCCGGAGTACCGATCGGGCGCCGCCTGGGTGGACGGCCACACGGTGATCGCAGTCGGGCCATCCGGCAGCGACGTCAGCACGAACGGCGGTACGAGCTGGCGGCGCTTCGACGACGGAAGCCTGCACACGACCGACTGCGCGAGCCCGGTCAGCTGCTGGGCCTCCGGGGCGGACGGCCGCGCCGCGTATCTCGTCCGCTAGCGGCACGGGCCGCGCAAGCGAGAATGTAGGGCATGGCAAGAGTGCTGTTCGCACAAGGGGTGCACGGCGCGATCGTGCGCTCGATCCAGCGGCGGCTCGCGGCGCGCGGCTTCGATCCGAAGGGCATCGACGGCGGCTACGGCACGAACACGCGGAAGGCAGTGAGCGCGTTTCAGCAGCAGAACGGGATCCAGCGGACCGGAGAAGTGACCGTGCCGACGTGGCGGAAGCTTATGAACGGCCCGGTTCCCCCCATCAGAGACCGTGCGCTCCAACTGATCGCTGCCTTCGAAGGACATGACTTCACGCTCGCGCAGGGAAACTTCGACGGCGCCGGGATCACGTGGGGCATCATCGGCTTCACGCTCCAGGGCGGCGAGCTGAACAGGATCATCCTCCGAATCCAGGACGGCCATCCCGCCCTCGTCAGGCAGGCCTTCGGGGCCAAGACGGACCAGCTGCTCGAGGTCATGCGCGGCCCGAAGACGCGGCAGATGGCGTTCGCGAACTCGATCAGTCTCGGGCCCAACAAGGCGCGGCTTGCCGAGCCGTGGCGCACCGGGTTCCGGATTTTCGGCGAGCTGCCGGCCGTGCAAGCGCTTCAGCTCGAGCTCGTCGTCCGGGACTACTTCCGGCCGGCCAAGCAGACGGCGCGCGGCCTGCGCCTGAAGACCGAGCTCGGCCTCGCCCTCGCCTTCGACATCCACGTGCAGAACGGCGGCCTCTCTACCGCTGCGCGCGAGGAGATCAAGAGGCAGCTGGCGCAGCATCCGATCGACCGGGAGCAGGAGCGACGGGTGATCATCGCCAACGCCGTCGTGAAGCAGTCGGTGCCCCGGTTCCGACAGGACGTTCGCTCCCGCAAGCTCGCCATCGCAACCGGCGCCGGCACGGTGCACGGAGAGCTCTTCATGCTCCGCAACTGGGGCCTCGCCGATGTGGGGCTTGCGGCGTAACGCGCGCGCTAGCTGGACAAGTGCTGAGTTTCGGTTTGGCGAAGTGGGGAGACCATCATGGCCAAGAGGCGTCCGCGCATGCTGCGGCGCTTTCTAGCGAGTTCCCACAGCAAAGGGGAGGCACCTCGATGAAGATTCGAATCAGACGCGCGGCCGTCGCCGCAGCGCTCGCCGTCGCCACAGTGGCTACGCTCGCCGGCTTCGCCGGCGCCAACGTCCCGCTGACGCAAGTGAGCGTGGATCCGTATGTGAACACGACGAGCCAGCACGCGACCGAGGTCGAGCCCGACACATTCGCCTTCGGTGCCACGGTCGTCGCGACGTTCCAGGTCGGCCGCTTCTTCAACGGGGGTGGCAGCGACATCGGCTTCGTCCGCTCCGGCGACGGCGGCGCCACGTGGGACGCTCCCGGATTCCTACATTTGACGTTCAACTCCGGTTCGCAGGGCCCGTATGAGAGGGCGAGCGATGCGAGCGTCGCCTACGACGCCGCCCATGGCGTCTGGCTGATCTCGTCGCTCCCGCTGCTGCCCGACGTGAGCTCACCAACCGTGCTGATCAACCGCTCGACCGACGACGGCCGGACGTGGGGCTCTCCAATGAGCATTCCGCCGCCCGTCTCGAACTCTGTCGACCTCGACAAGAACTGGACCGTCTGCGACAACCATCCCGCTAGCCCCTTCTTTGGCCACTGCTACACGCAGTTCGACAACTTCGGCGACGGCGACCGCATGCTGATGAGCACGTCGACCGACGGCGGGCTGACCTGGAGCACGCCGATTCAGCCGGCCGGCCACAAGGGCCTCGGGGGTCAGCCCGTCGTGCAGCCGAGCGGTCGAGTCGTCGTGCCGTACGAGGCGCTGAACAATGCGATCTCGGCGTTCTACTCCGACGACGGCGGCGCATCCTGGAGCAGCGCGGTCAAGGTGGCAGCCATCCACTCCCATGACGTCGCCGGCGGTCTCCGGACGAGCCCGCTTCCGAGCGCCGAGATCGCTGCCGACGGGACGGTCTATGTCGCCTGGCAGGACTGCCGCTTCCGCAAGCACTGTGGCTCCAACGACATCGTTTTCTCGACATCTACCGACGGCGTGAGCTGGAGCGCTCCGGCCCGGGTGCCGATCGACCCGGTCACGAGCTCGGCCGACTACTTCATCCCAGGGCTTGCGGTCGATCCGGCGAGCTCGGGCAGCAGCACGCGACTGGCGCTGACCTATTACTTCTATCCGGATGCAGGCTGCACCGGCGGGTGCCAGCTCGACGTCGGTTACACGTCGTCGTCCGACGGCGGAGCCAGCTGGGGAGCCCCAACCCAGCTCGCGGGGCCGATGATGCTCAGCGACATCGCGCAGACGTCACAAGGGTCGATGGTCGGCGACTACATTTCGACGTCGATCTCGGGGGCAACGGCGACAGCGGTCTTCGCCGTCGGGCTCCCGCACTCGGGGAGCACGTTCAACGAAGCGATGTACGCCCCGACGACACCGCTCCCCATCGCAACCACTGATCGGGCCACACGCGCCGCGAGCAGCCGGGGCGTGGTCGTGTCGGGGACCGGCGCCCGAAACGGCGCGATTCATCGCCGCTGAGACAAGACGATCGACGGGCCGGGCGCGCCTTGACGACGAGGCGCGCCCGGCCCGTGCCACGTTGGGAAGCGCCTAGTCGCGCTCGATCAGCTCGATCCGGAAGCCGTCCGGGAAATGAACAATTGCGAACTGAACGTTCTGGAGGCAAGGCGCTAAGCGACCATCCCCGATGGCGATCACCAAGCGGCTCGGGGCGCGTCTGTGCGCAGACATTGCATTGTCATCGCTCCCGCCGAGATCAATCACCGTGATCGAGCCACGACGCACGTGCCGCCCGGCTTCTGCCACGGCCAGGTCGCGCGTCAGCTGCGGCTGTCCCAAAGCGCGACAATCACATTTGAAGTAGAAAAACGTCCGCCGCCCGGGTCCCCAATCCTGCTCATCGTCGCCGGGCTCCACCCTGACGATTCCGACATCGTGATGACGCCCTCGACGCGTGAACACGACCAGATTCTCTCCCCGATGCAGGCCTAGCTCTTACTGCGCTCGATGATCTCAACTCTGTAGCCGTCCGGATCTCTTACGAAACAGAGTCGCGAGCCGCCCTCGCGCACGCTGTACGGCGGTTTCTCGGGTTCGATTCCCTTGGCGGCCAGGCGCTCGAGCATCGCGTCCATGTCGTCGACCGTGACCGCGATGTGGCCGTAACCGGTGCCGAGCTCGTACGAGTCGACGCCGAAGTTGTACGTCAGCTCGAGCCGGTCGCCGTCGCCCGGGAGGCCCATGAAAACGTTGATCGCCTCATCGCGAATGGGCATTCGTCCGCGCTCCTCGAACCCGAGCGCCTCGTAGAACGCGACCGAGCGGTCGATGTCGGTGATGCGGTAGCAGGTGTGGATGAGCTCCATCACTCTTCAGAAATAGCCTAACTCGGCCGATAAGAGCAGGATGCTTCAGACCTCCTATACCTGGCGCCCGCTGGGCGAGCTGCTTGTCGAGACCGGCTGGCTCACCCCAACCGAGTTGGATCGAGCCCTTGCGGAGCAGCGGCGGACCGGCCGCCTCGTGGGCGAGATCATCGTCGAGTCCGGCTATGTCTCGGCTTTCACCCTCGGACGAGCTCTGGCGAGTCAGCACGGAGTCGACTTGCAAACCCCAGGACGCGTCGAGCCCCCCGTGGCTACGACAATGCGCTCACCTGAGGACACGCAGCCGACCGCTTGGCGCCCGTTGGGCAAGCTGCTCATCGAGAACGAGTTCCTGACGAGAGCACAGCTCGAACGGGCGCTCGACGAACAACGCGCGAGCGGCGGTCGCCGTCTGCTCGGCGAGATCCTGGTCGGGTCGGGCTTCCTGTCGGGCATCTCTCTCGCCCGCGCCCTTGCCGAGCAGCACGGTCTCGAGCTGGAGTCGGGCGAGATCGACGTGACGACTGTGCTCAACACCTCGACACCCGGGCAGGCGCTGTACCAGGTGCGCGAGGTCGTCTACGAGCCTCGCTACCAGGCGCAGGAGGTGCTCTACAAGAGCGCCAGCTTCCTCGAGGCTGCCGACTTCGCCGCCGAGTTCGTCGAAGACCTGGAGCCGAATGCCGTCGAGATCGAGCGCACGGACGGCACGACGACCGAGACGGTCTGGACGTACAGCAAGGAACGGGCGGCCATGACTGCGAGCTCGCGAAGTTCGCTCGCCCAGACCTTCGGCTTCGACCCCACGCTCTGGGACGGCGCCAATCCGCGCGGCCCCGTGGGCGCGGCCCGCTGGCCAGAGCGCTAGGCCCTGGGGCTAGGCCTCGAGGTCCTCTCGCAGGAGGCCGAAGAGGACGCTGTCGACCCACTCGCCGTGGCGCCAGTACGCCTTGCGCTTGACGCCCTCGCGGATGAAGCCGGCGCGCTCCGCGTGCTGGATCGCGCGCTCGTTGAAACCGTAGATCTCGAGCTGAAGCCGGTGGTAGTCGAGGTCGAACAGAAGATGCCTCTGAAAGACGCGCGCGACCTCGTCGGCAAGCCGGCGGCCGCGGAAGTCCGGATGCACGGCGAGGCCGCCGAGGTTCGCGATCCTGCTGCGCTCGTTCGCGACGTCGAAGCCCATCACCCCCGCGCGGCGCCGCTCTCCCCCCTCCTCGACCTCGATCACGAAGCGGCCTGACTTCGTCGGCTCGGCGAGCGAGCGTTCGATCTCGGCCAGGACCGTCTCTCGATCGCGAGGGCGGACTGCCCGCAGGTACGGGTCGACGTCGTCGTGGGACGCGAGCTCGAGCGCGAAGTCGACGTCGTCCGCAGTCGCCCGGCGGAGGCTGAAGCCGTCGCCTGCGATCGTCTCGCTCACGGCGAGGCCGGGACGGTGACGCGACGCCGCAGGCCCAGGACGCCGGATCCGAGCGCGGTGCCGGTCAGGATGAGCACGAGCCCGACGAGCGCGGAAACCGTGATCGGCTCGTTCAGGAGCAGCGCGCCGTAGAAGAGCGCGGTCACCGGCAGCAGGTAGACGACGAGGCTCGCTCGAGCGGAGCCGTACCTGTAGATCAGCCGGAAATAGAGCAGCTGGCCCGCGACGGTGCCGAGCAGCGCGAGGGCAAGGACGGATGCGATTACGCCCCAGCCCGGGAGGTGCGAGGGCGCTTGGATCGCCCCGAGTGGGGTGAGGAAGACCGCGCCCCACGTGACCGAAGCTGCTGCGAGCACGTCGTTGTGGACGTCGTCGAGGAGGCCCTGCGTATAGAGCGTCGCGACCGCGTACGAGATCGACGCGACGACGACGGCGAGCGTGCCGGCAACTCCTGCCCACCCTCCCTTCGGGTTAATCCCGGTGAGGACGGCCACACCGAGGAGGCCGAGCATGACCCCGAAAAGGCGGGATCCCGTAGCCCGTTCGCTCGCGCGGAACCTGATCGCGAGAATCGCAACGAAGATGGGCATCGAGGCGTTTCCGATCGCGGCGACACCGGAGTCGATCTTCGTCTCGCCCCAGGCGATGAGCGTGAACGGCACCGCGGTGCTGACGATCCCGAGGAAGATCGCGGCCCGCGCGATCGAGCGCATCTCGGCCGCCGCCGGCCTCAGCCCGTGCTTGAAGACGACGATTGCGAGCAGGGGGAGCGCAGAGAAGACGAGCCGGAGCGCCATCGTCGTCGTCGGCGCGAGCTCGTCGACGGCGATCTTGATGAACATGAACGAGGCGCCCCAGATCGCCGCGAGCAGGAGCAGCAAGGGAACGTAGCCGCGCATCTAGGCAGGCTACCTACGCATTTCCGCGTCACAGAGTCGGCCCAGAGGAGTCACAGACACGCGCGAATTTCCCGACTAGGATCACATTGGAGGGAGGCCAGCGGCCGGACCCCGGGGCATGTCCGGTGCGGACACGGGAGGCGCGTCCAGGCGCCTCGCTAGACTCGAGTATCTGACGCGGGTCGCAGAACAGCCGCTCCATCGCGCGCTCGGCCTCACGGACGGGGAGCTCGACCGAATCTGCGAACTGCTCGAACGCGAGCCGAATCATTTCGAGCTCGCCGTCTTCTCGCTCCTCTGGTCGGAGCACTGCGCCTACAAACACTCGGCGCCCCTCCTGAAGCGCTTCCCCGTCTCCTCGCCTCGCGTCCTCCAGGGGCCGGGCGAGAACGCCGGCGTCGTCGACCTCGGCGAGGGCGAGGCGGTCGCGTTCAAGGTCGAGAGCCACAACCACCCGTCCGCCGTCGAGCCGTTCCAGGGCGCGGCGACGGGCATCGGCGGGATCGTGCGCGACATCATCGCGATGGGTGCGAGGCCGGTCGCGCTCCTCGACGGGCTCCGCTTCGGCGAGCCCGACCACATGTTCGAGCGAGCCGTGGCCGGAATTGCCAATTATGGCAACAGCATCGGGGTGCCGACCGTCGGCGGCGACACCGTCTTCGACCAGGCCTACGCGGGCAACTGCCTCGTGAACGCGATGTGCGTCGGCCTGCTGCCCACCGAACGCGTCCTCAAGGCGCGGGCGCGCGGCGCCGGCAACGTCGTCTTCCTCTACGGCGCCACGACCGGCCGGGACGGCATCGGCGGCGCGAGCGTGCTCGCGAGCCAGGAGCTCGGCGAAGAGGATGCCGACAAGCGCCCCTCGGTGCAGATCGGCGACCCTTTCACCGGCAAGAAGCTGATCGAGTCGAGCCTCGAGCTCGTCGAGCGCGGCCTCGTCGAGTCGCTGCAGGACTGCGGCGCCGCCGGGCTCGCATCGTCGCTCGCCGAGATGGCCGGCGGCGACGGCGGGATCGACGTCCACCTCGACAGCGTCCCGCTCCGCGAGGAGGAGATGGAGCCCTGGGAGATCATGATCTCGGAGAGCCAGGAGCGGATGGTCGCGGTCGTCCGGCCGGAGAACCTGCCGGCGGTCGGGGAGGTCTGCGCCCGCTGGGAGCTGGACTGCGCGACGATCGGCGAGGTGACCGACACCGGCGAGCTTCGCGCCTATTTCGACGGAGAGCTCGTCGGCGCGATCCCCGCCGCATATCTCACCGAGGAGGCACCCCGCTACGAGGTCGCGCGTCGGCCGAGGCCGGCGGCCGAGCCTGCGCCCGCTCCCGCCGGCCCGAGCGCCGACCGCGCTTTGCTCGAGCTCCTCGCGACGCCGAACATCCGGAGCCGTGCCTGGATCTACCGCCGCTACGACCATCTCGTCGGCTCGCGCACCGTCCGCCGGCCCGGGCTCGACGCGGCAGTCCTCCGGCTTCGCCCCTCGTTTCGAGGCCTCGCCGTCAGCCTCGACGGTTCCGGCCGGATCGCCCGGCTCGATCCGCATACCGGCGGCGCGCTCGCCGTGCTCGAGGCCGCGCGCAACGTCGCCTGCGCCGGCGGGGAGCCGCTTGCCGTCACCGACTGCCTGAACTTCGGGAACCCGGAGAAGCCGGAGATCGCCTGGGAGCTCGCCGAGGCGATCGAAGGCATGGCCGCTGCGTGCGAGGCGCTCGGGATCCCGGTCGTCTCGGGCAACGTCTCGCTCTATAACGAGACCGACGGCCGGGCGATCCACCCCACTCCGGCTGTCGGCTGTGTCGGCCTCGTCCCCGACGTGCGCGAGATTCCCGGCACCTGGCGCGAAGGGGATGCGATCTTCCTCGCGGGGCAGCCCCGGCTCTCGCTCGACGGCTCCGAGTACCAGTCGTTCTACGCCGAGCTGGCGGGCCGCCCGGCGCCGCTCGACCTCGCGGCGGAGGCGGGCCTCGTCCGAGCGCTCTACGAGGCCGCCCCGCAATGCTCGCTCGTCCACGATGCGGCCGAGGGAGGCCTCGCGGTGGCGCTCGCGGAGGCCGCGATCGTCAGCGGGATCGGCGCCGAGCTCGAGCTGCCGGACGACGCGACGGCACTCTTCGGCGAAGGCGGCGGCCACGCGATCCTCGCATCGAGCGCCGACCTCGACTTTCCCCGCATCGGCACCGTCGGCGGAGCTACTCTGCTTGGCGTCCCCGTCGAGCAACTGCGGCAGGCCTGGGAGCTGACCGACTAGATGTGTGGAGTCTTTGGCATTCGCGCGCCGGACCGCGACGTCGCGCGCGTCACCTTCTTCGGGCTGTTCGCGCTCCAGCACCGCGGTCAGGAGTCGGCCGGCATCGCCGTGTCGGACGGCGGGCACCTCACGGTCCTGCGCGACATGGGGCTCGTCGCCCAGGTCTTCAACGAGCAGAACCTGAGCGGGCTCCAGGGTCAGGTCGCGATCGGCCACACGCGCTACTCGACGACGGGCTCGACGCACTGGACGAACGCGCAGCCGACCGTCCAGCACGGCAAGGCCAGGACGGTCACCCTCGGTCACAACGGCAACCTGACCAACGTCGAGGAGGTGCGCGAGCAACTCGCGGCGGAGGGAGTCCTGCTCTCGACCACTTCCGACACCGAGGTGGTTGCCGCGCTCATCGCGAACGACCCGGCGCCGCTCGAAGAGGCGGTCGCGGGCGCGATGCGGAGGCTCGAAGGCGCGTTCACGATCGTCGCCCTGGCCGAGGGGAAGCTGATCGGCTTTCGCGACCCGCACGGCTTCCGGCCGCTCAACCTCGGCCGGATCGACGGCGACCCCGTGCTCGCCTCCGAGACCTGCGCGCTCGACCTCGTCGGCGCCGAGCACGAACGCGAGATCGCGCCCGGCGAGCTCGTCGTGATCGACGAGGAAGGCGTCCATTCCGTTCAGGCCGTGCCGCAGGCGGGAGCAGGCGCGCTTTGCCTGTTCGAGTTCATCTACCTCGCACGGCCGGACTCGACCCTGTCGGGCATCGAGGTGCACGCCGCCCGCGTCAGGATGGGCGAGCGGCTCGCCGAGGAGGCCGGCGTCGAGGCGGACTTCGTGCTGCCGGCCCCCGACTCCGGAACGCCGGCCGCGATCGGATTCGCACGACGCAGCGGCATCCCCTTCTCCGAGGGCCTGATCAAGAACCGCTACGTCGGCCGCACGTTCATCGAGCCCGACCAAGGCCTCCGCGAGCAGGGCATCCGCCTGAAGTTCAACCCGCTCTCCGAGGTGGCGGGCAAGCGCCTCGTGCTCGTCGACGACTCGATCGTTCGCGGCAACACGACGCGCAAGATCGTCGAGCTCCTCTTCGGAGCCGGGGCGCAGGAGGTGCACGTCCGCATCTCCTCTCCGCCCATTGTCTCGCCGTGCTTCTACGGCATCGACTTCGCCGACCAGGAGCAGCTCGTTGCCTCGTCGAGGTCGGTCGAGGAGGTGCGCGAGCAGATCGGCGCGACGTCGCTCGCGTACATCTCCCTCGCAGGAGTGCAGGCGGCGACGACGAGGCCGGCCAACGAGTTCTGCCGGGCCTGCTTCACGCGGCGGTATCCGACGCGGGTCCCGGAAGACAAGACGGTCGCGAAGTTCCGATTTGAGCCTAGTACCGCCTAGTCAAACGCTTTAACATCGGCGCGAACGTGTCCTCCCGCGTCGGATATCTGCTCGTCCTCGTCTGCGCTGCAGTCCTCCTGCTGCCCGGGGCCGGTGCTGCCGACGTGAGCAGCGGGATGAAGATCGACTGGAGCTACCCGGAGGGCCCGACCCGAACGCACTCCGACCTCGCGATGTGGGGCAACATCGTCGTCGCGGGCAACTACGACGGCTTCCGCGTCTTCGACATCAGCCGGACCGGCACCGACCGGCTGCTCGTCAACTACCTCTGTCGCGGTCCCCAGAACGACGTCTCGCTGTGGGAACACAACGGCCGCCTGCTGCTATTCCAGTCGATCGACACACCGCAGACGAACGGCGAGACCGTCTGCAGCCAGAACCGATCGAGCGACACGACCGCCTGCGGTCCGGCCTGTTTCGAGGGCCTCCGGATCTTCGACCTGACGGATCCCGCACACCCGGTGTACCTCAAGGGCGTCTACACGGATTGTGGGTCCCACACTCACACGCTGATCCCTGATCTCGGAAACAACCGTCTGCTCTTTTACGTGTCCTCCTATCCAACGCAGACCGGACCACGGTGCGCGTATCCACACGCGAAGATCTCGATCGTTTCGGTGCCGCTCGATGCGCCGGAGACAGCGAGCGTGATCGCGCAGCCGACGATCTCTGCCCCTCCATACATTGGTGTGGGCTGTCACGACATCACGGTGTTTCTGGCCATTCACAAAGCGGCCGCGTCGTGCTTGAGCGAGGGCCAGTTCTGGGACATCACCGATCCAGCCAACCCGGGGACCCTGAACGCCGTACACATCGACAACCCGTCGGTCAACGTGTGGCACTCGGCCGAATTCACGTGGGACGGCCAGTACGTCGTCTTCGACGACGAGGATCAGACGAACGGCACCTGCGCTGCCAACGGCTTCGGCAAGATCTGGATCTACCGAGTAAGCGATGCCCAACTGATGAGCTCGTTCATGATTCCGCGTCCGCAGGGAATCTACTGCTCAGTGCACAACGGCAACATAATCCCGGTGGCCGGCCGCTACATCCTCGTCGCGGCCTGGTATGGGGGCGGAACGAGCGTCGTCGACTTCACGGACCCGACGAACCCACATGAGATCGCCTACTACGTGGGAACGACCGGCCGCGGCCGCGCGGACACCTGGTCGTCGTACTGGTACAACGGCAAGATCTACGCGAACGACATCACGCGCGGCCTGGACGTCTTCAACCTCGTCCTGCCGAACGCCAGGTACGGGGAGACGTGGGACCACCTGAACCCGCAGACGCAAGAGGATCTGTACACGTTCTCGCCGCTCGCGCTGCTCGCGTTCGGCGCCTGGCGGGTCAACGGCGCCCCGGCGCCCTGACGGGCCTGAAGCCCGCCAGGGACACCTGACGCGTCTTACTGTTCGAGGACTCGGCTGGCCTTCGCGATCCCGCGCGAGATCAGGTACGCCGAGGTGATCCATTTGGCCGCGTCCAGCCACGCTCCCGCGTCGACGTGGTCGTCGATCAGCGCAACGAGCAGGAACACGATCAAGGCGATGACGTAGACGAGGAACTCGGCATTGCCGGGAATCGGCATCCGTGCGAAGTCGAGAGTCGTCCCGGGGGAATATCCGTAGCTCGGACGGGACGGTTGCTCGGGCGGTGTCGCCATGCGATCTCCTTTCAAGCCAGCGTGTCGGGGAACTATCTCTCGTTTCCGACCCGCGGGATCGTAGAAGAGTCAGAGCGAGCCCGACAGCTCCTGTCCGCGCCCGTAGCGCACGGCCCGACGGACGGCGCGTGGGTCGAGGCCGCGCTCTAGCAGCTCCTGCCGTAGGTCGCCCTCCTGAGCGAGCCGGAGAAAGAGCCAGGCGAGCGCTCCGAATGTCACGAGCGACCCTTCGACCAGCATGATCCCGCCGGCGATTCCCTGGTCGGCCAGGGCGGAGAGGCCCCAGGGACGATGCGCCTCGTCGTAGAGCCCGTAGAACGGTGTGCCCGCCCAGAGCAGGACGTTCGCGAGGACCGTCGAGACCAGGCGGACGGCGACGACGTAGCCCATCTTCGCGGCCGTGCCGAACCACTCCGGGCCGGGCAGCACCTCGATGACGGCCGCCCACATGATCGCGCCGGCGGTGAAGAAGCACGCGTGCTCGAGGGCATGGACAGCTTGGTGGCGGAGCGCCGCCTCCCAGAGGGTCGGCAGGTGCCACAGGAGCAGGTCGACCGTCCAGAGCGGGAGGGCGACGAGCGGATGGGCGAGGAAGCGCAGGGCTCGAACCGCCCGCACCGACAGGAGCGGCCGCAGGAGCGGGCCGGTCAGCCCGGCGACGATGCAGAGGGGCCCGAGGTCGCCGAGCAGGAGATGCTGGACCATGTGGAACGCAAACGACTCCTGCTCGCCGAGGGTCGCGATCGGCGAGACGAGCGAGACGGCGACGATCGCAACGCCGAGGCCGAACACGAGGGGCCGCCAGCGCGCGACGGGCGTGCCGCGCTGCGCGAGCGTCCAGGCCCGCCTGGCATAGAGGAGCGCTCCGATCGCCAGCGGGACGAGCTGGAGCGGCTCGAAGGACCACGTCGTGGACGCCGAGTGGGCGAGCAGCATCCCATCGAGTCTAGGAGGGGCCGCCAGAGCCCGTAGACTCGTATGGAGGTGGAGGGAAAGACGTACGAGGCCTCAGGGGTCTCACTCGCGCTCGCCGATTCGATCGTCGACCGGCTGCGCGCGGCTGTCGAATCCACGGGAACGACCGGGTTCGGCTCTTTCGCCGGCCTCTATCCGCTCGATGACAAGCGGTTCCTCGCGGCCTCGATGGACGGCGCCGGCACGAAGCTCGTCCTCGCTCGCAAAGCCGGGAGGTTGCGCTCCATCGGCGCCGACCTCGCCGCCCACTGCGTGAACGACGTGATCACGACCGGAGCCGAGCCGCTCTTCTTCCTCGATTACGTCGTCGGCCACAAGGTCGGGCTCGAGCAGGTCGCGGAGCTCGTCGAGGGAGCCGCGGAGACCTGCCGCGCGGCGGGTTGCGCTCTCCTCGGCGGCGAGACCGCGGAGATGCCCGGCGTCTACCGCGAGGAGGAGCTCGACTTCGCGGGCACGTGCGTCGGGATCGTGGAGCGCGACCAGGTGATCGACGGCTCCCGCGTCGAGGCCGGCGACGTCGTCCTCGGCCTGCCGTCGCTCGGCCTGCACACGAACGGGTTCTCGCTCGTGCGAAAGCTCATCGGCGACCGCGACTTCGATGCCGACCTCCTGCTCGCGCCGCACAAGCTCTACGTCGACGAGGTGCGCGAGCTGCGCGGCCGCGCCGACGTGAAGGCGCTCGCACACGTCACCGGCGGCGGGATCCTCGGCAACCTCTCGCGCGTCCTGCCCGAGAGCCGCAGCGCCGAGATCGACTGGGACGCCTGGGAGCGACCCCCCGTCTACGCCTGGCTGACCGAGCAGGGCGTGGACGAGGAGGAGCAGCGGCGCGTGTTCAACGTCGGCATCGGGATGTGCGCCGTCGTGCCCGCCGGCGACGCGAGCGCCGGCCTGGCAATCGGGAGGATCACGTGATCGGCGTCCTCGTCTCCGGCGAGGGGACGAACCTGCAGGCGCTGATCGACGAGGGACTGCCGATCTCCGCAGTCGCTTCGAACACGGCAGGCGCACGGGCCCTCGAGCGAGCCGCAGTTCCGGGAATCCCGACGCAGGTCTTCGAGCTCGAGGACTACGGGAGCCGGGAGGAGCGAGACGGAGCGATGGCCGACTGGCTCGCCGCCCACGGGGTGCAGCTCGTCGTCTGCGCCGGCTACATGCATCTCCTGCGACCGACCTTCCTCGAGCGCTTCCCCGGGCGCATCGTCAACACGCATCCCGCGCCGCTGCCCGGCTTTCCCGGCGCACATCCGATCGAGGACGTGCTGGCAACAGGCGCGAAGGAGACCGCGGCGACGGTGCACTACGTAGACGACGGCGTCGACACGGGCCCGGTGATCGCGGCCGAGAGGGTCCCGGTGCGCGACGACGATACCGTCGAGACGCTGCGCGCGCGTGTCCAGGCCGTCGAGCATCGTCTGCTGCCCAAGGCCGTCCGGGAGCTGATTTCATGATCCGGCGGGCGCTCCTCTCGACGTTCGACAAGACCGGCCTCCTCGAGTTTGCGAGCGGCCTCGCCGAGCTCGGCGTCGAACTGGTCGCCAGCGGCGGCACCGCCGACCACCTCGCCGAGCACGGCCTCGACGTCAAGCGGGTCGAGGACCTGACCGAGATCCCGGAGCTGCTCGGCGGCCGCGTCAAGACGCTCCACCCGCGCATCCACGCGGCGATCCTCGCACGCCGGAACGACCCCGACGACCTCTCCGCTCTCGACGAGCACGGCATCGAGCCGTTCGACCTCGTGTGCGTGAACCTCTACCCGTTCACTCAGGTTGTCTCGCGGCACGGCGTGACCGAGGAGGACGCGGTCGAGATGATCGACGTCGGCGGCCCGTCGATGCTGCGCGCTGCGGCCAAGAACTTCGCCCACGTCGCTCCCGTTTGCCGGCCCGAGCGGTACGGGGCGATCCTCGCCGAGCTGCGTGAGTCGGGGTCGATCTCGCTCGAGACGCGCCGGGCGCTCGCGACCGAGACCTTCTCGGTCACCGCCGCATACGAGGCGGCAATCGCGCGTTGGTTCTCCGACCGGGATGCCTTCCCGGAGCTGCTGATCCCGAGCTTCGAGAAGGTGACCGACCTGGTCTACGGGGAGAACCCGCATCAGCGGGCCGCCTATTACGCCGAGGTCGGAGCGCGCCGGCATCTGCTCTCGCAGGTTCAGCAGCTCCACGGGCGCCAGCTCTCGTTCATCAATCTCTACGACCTGAACGCGGGCCGGATGCTTCTGCGCGAGTTCGAGCTTCCCGCGTGCGTGATCATCAAGCACGGGAACCCCTGCGGCGTCGCCGTCGCCGGCTCGATCGACGAGGCCTACGACCGCGCGCTCGCGTCCGACCCGCTCTCGGCCTTCGGCATGGTCTGCGTTCTCAACCGTCCGGTCGGCGCCGAGCTGGGCGTACAGCTCTCCGGGCAGTTCGTCGACGTGCTGCTCGCGCCCGAGTACGAGGAAGCGGCGCTCGAGGCGCTGCGCGAAAAGCCGAACACGCGGATCCTGGTCGATCGCGAACGGCGCCGCTTCGACCTCGGCGAGAAGGACTACAAGCGTGTGTACGGCGGCCTGCTCGTGCAGGACCGGGACTGGGACGTTCAGCCTCGCGAGACGATGGAGATCGTCACCGGCTCGCTGTCGGAGGACGAATGGGGCGACCTGCTCTTCGCCTGGCGCGTCTGCAAGAACGTCTTGTCGAACGCGATCGTGATCGCAAAGAGCTTTCAGACCCTGGGAATCGGAGCCGGGCAGACGAGCCGCATCGACTCGGTCCGAATCGCCGTCGAGAAGGCGCGAACCCACGGCCACGACCTCGCCGGCTCCGTGCTCGCCTCGGATGCCCTCTTCCCCTTCGCGGACGGCCCGGGGGTCGCGCTCGACGCGGGCGTCAAGGCGATCATCCAGCCAGGCGGGTCGAAGCGCGACCAGGAAGTGATCGACACGGTCGAGCAGGCCGGCGCGACGATGGTCTTCACCCACCGGCGCCACTTCCGGCACTAGAGAATCACGTCACGGCTGCCAGGCCGGGTATTCGTCGTCGAGCGGATACTCCGGGGCGGTCAAGGCCGCCGAAGTTCGCGATCGAAGGTCAAGACGATGGATCGCAAACCGACCATCGGTGGACCCTGGGGCCGCATACGCGATCGAGGTGCCATCTGAGCTCCAGCTGGGCTCCAATCCTGGCACCAGCCGCAGGGTTGTGCGCGTTCTGACGTTCAGGCGAATGACGCCGCCATTCGTAGCACCTATGGATTTCGCGAAGACCAACGCGCGCGCATTCGGCGCCCACGCGGATTGGCTGACTTGAGGACAGAGCGCCCCGCAGGCTCCACCCGTGCCGAGAAGACGACGTGCCTTGCGCGTACTAACGCGGACGACCCAGATTGCCGCCGGACGACGAAGCGAGGGGTCAGTTCGAAAGAACGAAATGGAGTGTCCATCGGGCGACCACGCCGGGTCGGCGTCGTTCATCCTCCCCTTTGTCAGCTGTCGCTGTTGGAGACCGTCAGCGGCGCGCATCGTCCATATGTGGAGGTGCCCCGATCGATCCCAACGGGAAAACGCAAGACGTTCTGCATCCGGCGACCACGTTGGCGAGACAAGTGCGCCACAGGCTTCGAACCGGCACTCCTCCGGGCTCCTCCCGAGGCCGCCCGTAAGTAGTCGGCGTCCCGATCCGTCCGCATTCATCACCCAGATCGCATACGAAGCGTCCTGGCCGAAGCCTTCGACCCGTACAAATGCGAGCCTCCTGCCAGTGGGCGACCACGCAGGGGCGAGATCTTCGGCAGGATCACCAGCCGTCAAGTTCTGCAACGAAGTTCCGTCGCCGCGTACGACGTAGATATCGGCCCTGGTAAGAGCGCCATCCGGCGCGGCGACGATGCCCCGCACAAAGACGACTCTCTCTGCATGGCCTGAGGAGGTATCTCCGAGGCCGCTTGGAGTGGCAGCCATGGTGCCGAAGGCGGCAAGTCCGGCGATAAGAATCAGGCGCACGAGCAGACGGTAGCGTCAGGACGTTAAAGACATGTAAGTCCCAGTGATCCGCAAAAGTCACGTCACCCGCTGCGTCAGTGAGTACGCTTTTCCCAGATGGCCCGCGAGTACCCGACCGTTCTCGACCTCGTCGGCCACACGCCGCTCGCGCGGTTGCAGCGCATCGTTCCCGAGGGAGCGGCGACGGTCGTCGCGAAGCTCGAGTACATGAGCCCCGGCGGTTCGGTCAAGGACCGGATCGGGATCAAGCTGATCGAGGAGGCCGAGCGAGCCGGGAAGCTGAAGCCGGGCGGCACGATCGTCGAGCCGACCTCGGGCAACACCGGCGTCGGCCTGGCGATCGCCGCCGCGCTCAAGGGCTACCGCTGCATCTTCGTCATGCCCGACAAGATGAGCCAGGAGAAGATCTCGCTGCTGCGCGCCTACGGAGCCGAAGTCGTGATCTGCCCCTATGCGGTCGCGCCCGAGTCGCCGGAAAGCTATTACTCGGTCTCGGACCGGCTCGCCGAGGAGATCCCCGGCGCCTACAAGCCGGATCAGTACACGAACAGAGGCAACCCGGACGCGCATTACGAGACGACGGGCCCCGAGATCTGGGAGCAGACCGGCGGCGAGATCGACGCGCTCGTGATCGCCGTCGGCACCGGCGGGACGATCTCGGGGGCCGGCAAGTTCCTGAAGGAACAGAAGCCCGCCATGCTCGTCGTCGGCGCCGATCCCGAGGGCTCGATCTACACCGCCGGCGAGGACGAGATGCACCCCTATCTCGTCGAGGGCGTCGGCGAGGACTTCTACCCCGAGACCTTCACGCGCGAGATCGTCGACCAGTGGGTCACCGTGTCCGACCGGGACTCGTTCATTACCGCCAGGCGCATGGCCCGCGAGGAAGGGCTCCTGATCGGGGGCTCCGGCGGCACGGCCGTCCATGCGGCGATCGAGGTGGCGAAGCAGCTCGGCGCGGGGAAGCTCGTGGTCACGCTGATTCCCGACAGCGGCCGGGCCTACCTCTCGAAGTTCTACGACGACAACTACATGCTCGAGCTCGGCTTCCTCGAGCGTGACGCGCCGTCTCCGACGATCGAAGAGGTGCTGAGCGCGAAGAAAACCGAGGAACCGAAGGTGCCGGACCTGATCACAATCGCGTCGCACCAGAAGGTCGGCGAGGCGATCGACCTCATGCAGCAGTACGGAATCTCGCAGCTCCCCGTGGTGCGCGACGGCGAGCTCGACTCGCTCGCTGACGTGATCGGCTCGCTCCAGGACCGCGACCTCCTCGACCGCGTCTTCAAGAATCCCGACGCCCTCCACGAAAACGTGTCCTCCGCGATGCAGCCTCCGCTCGCCGCGATCGATGCGAACGAGCCGATGGACGAAGTCTTCTCGGCGCTGACGGGCCGTACGAACGCGATCGTGGTCGCACGCGAGGGAAAGCCGATCGGCGTCCTCACGAGAACGGACTTGCTCGAGTACCTGGCACACCGGCGCGACTCGACTTGACCGAGATCACACGCGCCGAGGCGCGGCGGATCGCCGTACGCGCCCAGCTCCTCGACGGCTCGGCGACCGACGTCCTCTCGACGATCCAGCGGCTCGGGTTCCTCCAGATGGACCCGATCTCGACGGTGGCGCCGCCGCAATACCTCGTCCTCTGGAGCCGGCTCGGCAAGTACGACCGCGCGGAGCTGGACCGGCTGCTCTGGGACGAGAAGAAGCTCTTCGAGTGGAACGCATTCATCTGGCCGATCGAGGACCTTCCGCTTCTCCAGGCACGAATGCGCGGGCCCTGGGGACCCCAGAAGAGGCATCAATGGGCGAAGCAGTTCTTGAAGGAGCAGGCGGGACTGCGGAGGTACGTGCTCCGCGAGCTCGAACGGCGCGGCCCGCTGCCCTCACGGGAGCTCGAGCACCACGCCGCCCGCGCCAATGAGCGCACCGTCTGGTGGGGCACCCGGGCCCAGCTGACGTGGATGCTGGAGCTCCTGCACAGTCGCGGCCGGATCGCGGTCGCCGGCAGGCAGTCCGGCCAGCGGCTCTGGGACCTCGCCAAGCGGTGGTACCCAGAGACGGAGACGGTGCCGATGGCCGAAGCGCGCCGGCTCCTCGACGAGAAGCGTTTCCGCGCTCTCGGCGTCCGGCTCGAGAAGGGACGGTTCGTCGCTCACCCCGACGCCGTGGACAGCCGGGTCGGGACGCGCGTCACGTTCCTTTCGCCGTTCGATCGCCTGGTCCACGACCGCAACCGCGCCGAGGCGCTCTGGGACTTCTTCTACCGGCTCGAGATGTACGTGCCGAAAGCGAAGCGCGAATACGGCTACTACGTGCTTCCGATTCTGCACGGGGACCGGATCATCGGCCGCATCGAGCCGGCGTACGACCGAAAGACCGGGGTGCTCCAGGTCAAAGGCGTCTTCGCCGAGCCGGGCGCGCCGGCCGGCGCGGGCCCGGGAATCGCACGGACGGTTCGTAGCCTCGCGAAGTGGCTCGGAGCGACCGAAATCTCCTATGGAGGCCGCATACCGCCGGTCTGGGGCGACAGCCTCTATGGCTAACATCTAAATATGGATTTCGAGACCCGAGCAATTCACGAGGGTCAGGAGCCCGACCCCGCGACCGGAGCGCTCTCCGTCCCCATCTACCAGACCTCCACGTACGCGCAGGAGGGGGTCGGGATGCACAAGGGGTACGACTACGCGCGCGGGTCGAACCCGACCCGGACTGCGCTCCAGCTCTGCCTGGCCTCGCTCGAGAGCGCGGAGCACGGGATCGCCTTCTCCTCTGGCATGGGCGCGATCACGACCGTCATGCACCTCGTGCAGCCGGATGAGCGCGTCATCTCAGTCAACGACGTCTACGGCGGTACCTACCGCCTCTTCACACGCGTCTACGGGCCGAAGGGCTACGAGATCGAGTTCCTCTCCGCTCAGGAGATGAACGACGGCCTCGCCGGCCGGATCGACGAGCGGACGCGGATCGTGTGGCTCGAGACCCCGACGAACCCGCTCCTGAACATCATCGACATCAAGGCCGCCGCCGAGGCCGCGCACGCGGTCGGCGCGATGGTCGTCGTCGACAACACGTTCGCGACGCCGTACCTCCAGCGGCCGCTCGAGCTCGGCGCCGACATCGTCATCCACTCGACGACGAAGTACCTCGGCGGGCACTCGGACGTGATCGGCGGCTTCGCGGCCACGAACGACCCCACGATCGCGGAGCGCCTCTACTTCCTGCAGAACTCGCTCGGCGCCGTGCCTGGCCCGTTCGACTGCTGGCTCGTCCTGCGCGGGATCAAGACGCTTGCCTTGCGGATGCGGCAGCACTGCGAGAATGCACGTCTCGTGGCGGCATTTCTCGACGAGCACTCGGCCGTCGAGCGCGTCCTCTACCCCGGTTTGCCAAACCACCCTGGGCACGAGATCGCGGCGCGGCAGATGAGCGACTTCGGAGGCATCGTCTCGTTCCTCGCCGCCTCCGAGCAGGAAGCGATCGACCTCGTGGCGCGCACCGAGATCTTCAAGCTCGCCGAAAGCCTCGGCGGCGTGAAGAGCCTGATCGAGCATCCCTCGACGATGACGCACGCATCGACGGCAGACGCGCCGTTCTCGTCACCGCGGAACCTCGTCCGCTTGTCGGTCGGCATCGAGTCGGTGGACGACCTGATCGCAGATCTCGAGGCAGCGCTCGTGCGCTCGCCCGCCGCAGCCGGCGCCTGAGCCGGGGAGGCTTTGGCGAAATATGGCTGAGCCGCTGGGCCGCGCTGGTCGCCCCGAGGCCAGGTCCTCGGTCGCCCCGATAGTGACTATCGGGGCTCCCTGCGTCCGTGGCCTCGCAACGAGCATCGCACCCCAGCGACGAGCAACATTCCGCCAAAACCTCCACTGCAAGAGGGCCGCACGGGTTAGCCTGCGCGCGCGGTGTATGACGACGACCTGATCCGGCCCTACTACGAGCACAGCGTCGGCCCCCTGGGTGTCTCGCTCTTCGACATCCACACGCACACCGGCTCGAACGATCCCGATGGGTTCACCTGCTCGGTCGACACGCTGATCCGCGAGCTCGCGGCAGTCGGCTCCCGGGCTGTCGTGCTGCCGATGCACGAGCCCGCCGGCTACTCGGACGCGAACGAGCGCGTGCTCGCCGAGGCCCAGAGCTCGGGAGGAATGCTCGTCGCGTTCTGCCGCCTCGATCCGCACAAGGAGCCCCTCGTGGAGGCCCGGCGCTGCGTCGAAGCCGGCGCGCGTGGGCTCAAGCTGCACCCGCGCTCCGAGGGCTTCGACCTGTCGGAGCCGGCGGTCGAGGATATCTTCGCCTTCGCGCACGAGCGACGCCTGCCCGTGCTCATCCACGCGGGACGGGGCATCCCGGCCCTCGCCCGCGATGCTCTCCGGTACGCGGACAAGTACCCCGACGCCCGGATCATCCTCGCGCACGCCGGCATCTGCGACCTGAACTGGATGTGGCCCGAGGTGCCGAGCCATCCCAACCTCTTCTTCGACCTCAGCTGGTGGCATCCCGCCGACCTGATCACGCTGATCGCGCTCGTCCCGCCGGGGCAGCTGCTCTACGCGAGCGACCTGCCGTACTTCACGCCGATGCTCATCGCCACCTTCATCGCCCGCTACGGCGAGAGCCTCGGCCTCACGGCCGATCAGCTCGCCGGCATCCTCGGCCGGCAGGCCGAGCGCCTGCTCGCTGCCGAGGAGCCGCTCGACCTCGGCCCCGCGCCGGGGGCCGAGCGGCTCACCTACGACGTGCGCCTCGAGCGGGTGAAGGAGTGGCTGATCTTCGGCATCAGCCGGATGCTGATGGGCGACAGCGGCTACGAGCCGCTGGCCGTCGCCCGCCTGGCGTGCGACATCGGCGACGAGGACGGGCCGGTCGCGGAGGTCTGCCGCAACGTCGTGTGGCTGCTCGAGCGCCAGGAGCGTTTCGCGCACGACAACCCGACCGACGGCGCGCCGGAGTTCCCCGGGGTGCGCTCGATGATGCTGGCCGCCTGCCTGGCCCGCACGCCGGGTGTCGGGCTCCCGCGGATTCCCGAGCTGGAGCCGGAGCAGGAGCTGCGCAAGCACACCTCGCTCGGGCACCGCGTCATCGACCTGAGCGATCTACCGACTCCGGTCGAGGTCCAGCGGGACCTACGCCGTTCATCCGCAACCGACCTCCTGGCAATCGATCCCTCGATCGTCCGCCGACCTTCGGATAGCGGTATCTATGAGCTGTCCGACCTGGTTCCGCCCGACCATCGATCCGTGGAGGAATGAGTGCCCGCCGGCGCTGAAGAGTTCCTCATCGTCACCGCCGGGCCGGCGATGGGCACCCTGATCCCGCTCGCAGGCGACCTCGTTCTCGGCAGATCGCTGCTCGGCGACGATCCGGCGATCGAGCCTGAGCACGCACGGATCGCCCGCTCGCCCGACGGCGAGCTCGTGCTCAACGGCCTCGGCGACCGAGAGGTGCGCGTGAATGGCGCTCCCGCCACGCCCGGCCAGACTCTTGCCATCGGCGACACGATCGAGCTCGGCGGGACGAAGCTCGACCTCGGGAGTGTCGACCGCGGACGCTCCCAGCTTTTCCTGAGCGACACGCTGAGGATCGCGGCGGCCACGCTCACCGTCCCGGTTCCGACCCTTCCCGCGACGGACCCCGAGCGGCTTCGCGTCGAGTTCCCGGTGTTCGATCGCGTTGCGTACCTCAACGCAGGCACTGACGGCCCCGTCCCGCAGCGCGCGCAGGACGCCGCGGCCGCGCGGGTGAAGGTCGTCCTCGAGGAAGGACGGTCGGGCGCCGCTCACGACGGGTGGATCCACGAGACCGCGGGTGAGTTGCGAAAGCGCTACGCGAGGCTCATGGCGTGCTCACCGGACGAGGTTGCTCTCACCCGGGCGGCCGGGGACGGAATCGATCTCGTCGTGCTCGGGCTCGAGCTGGGGCGGGGAGACGAGATCCTGACCACGGATGAGGAGCACTTCGCGATGATGGCGCCGCTCTCCGCCATTCAGGCCCGGCGAGGGGTCGACGTGCGTCTCGTCCCTTTCGCGGAGATCGCGAGCGAGGTCGGTCCCCGCACCAAGCTCGTCGCGTGCTCGCACGTCTCCTGGGTCACCGGTCGCGTCATCGACACCGAAGCGCTCGCGAGCGTCGACGTGCCGGTTCTGCTCGACGGAGCGCAGTCGCTCGGGGCGATCCCGGTCAACGTTCGGGCACTGGCCTGCGACTTCTACGCCGCGCCCGGCCAGAAGTGGCTCTGCGGGCCGGACGGGAGCGGGTGCCTGTACGTCCGCGCCGATCGAGTCGGGGAGCTGTTCCCGGCCTGGCCGAGCTACATGTCGCTCGCCGTCAAGGGCCGGACGCTCGGCTTCGAGCTCCACCCGGGCGCGCGCCGCTTCGACATCGGCTGGCTGAACGGCACGCTGGCGTCGTGGTCGCTGGCGGCGCTCGACGTGCTGGAGGAAGCGGGTTGGGACTGGGTGCTCGAACGGGGGCCGACGCTCTCGGACCGCTTCGCCGACATGCTCCGCGAGCGGGGCCTGGAGGTGAGCCCGCGCGACCGTTCGACGCTCGTCACCTGGCGGCACGCCAACGCGGCCGACGAGGTCGGCAGGCTGCTCGCTGAGCGGATCGTCATACGCGACATCCCCGGTGAGGACCTGCTGCGCGCCTCCGTGGGCGCGTGGTCGACCGAGGAGGAATTGGAGCGGCTGGCAGATCTGACCGCCACCTCGCTTCCCTGACCGGCGGGCCGTGCGGCGTAGCACTGTCCCGCCGTCTTCCGAGCACTCAGCGCCGCGTCAGGAAACCGAGGTGCCTTGGCGATGAGAAAGCTGCCGGACAGCGTTATGCTTGCCCGCGTGGCGGATGCCGTGGATGTGACGCCTGAGCTCGCCGGGCTCTCGCTCTTCGCCGACTTGACGCCGGCGCAGCTCGAGAAGGTCGGCCAGGCGTTCGAGGAGCAAACGTACGAAGTGGGCGAGCGCGCCCAGCGCCAGGGCTTCATCGGCAGCGGCTTCCACGTCATCCTCGACGGGGAGGCCGAGTGGCGGGTGGATGGCCAGGTCGTCGACCGCATGGCGACCACGATGTTGAACACGAAGCAGCTGACGCTCAGGCGTGGTGACTACTTCGGCGAGTTGACGATCCTCTTCGACGAGCCTTCGATCGCCGACGTCATCCCGCTCGTGCCCATGCGTTGCATCGTGCTCCCCACCCAGGAGTTCGAGCCCTTTCTCATGTCGTATCCCCGGGTGATGTTCCGTCTGCTTCAGGGGGAAGCTCGGCGGCTCCGCGATCCGCTTCGCTGGCGGTGAGCGACAAGCCCTTTCCTCCCGGCGACTACCAGGTTGTCGTCGTCGGCACCGGCCCTGGGGGAATCCAGTCGGCCTACGACCTGCGCCGCCTCGGCGTCAATGCTGCCGTCATCTCGGCCGACGAAGGGCCCGGCGGGATGTTCCGAAAATGGCCGCGGTACCACCGATTGAACACCTCCTCCCGCCCCTACGCCGTCGTCGACCGCGACACGAACGAGTACTACGCCTTCTGCTGGAACAGCCTCGTCAGCGACGACCCCTCGCACCGCGCGCCCGTCGCCGAGTTCATGGACGGAACGCACTACTTCCCGCATCGCTCGGAGATGCACCAGGCCCTCGAGAAGTTCGCCGAGAGGTCGAAGCTCGACGTTAGGTACGACTGCCGCTGGGAATCCACGCGCCAGGAGGACGGGCGCTTCGTGCTCGGCACGACCGACGGCGAGTACAAGTGTGACGTCGCCGTGATCGCCACGGGGATGTCCCACCCGTGGCGCCCGCCGGTGCCGGGCATCGAGGACGTCCCGCACTACGCCGACCTGGACGACCGCCCGCCCGAGTCGTTTCAGGGCAAGCGGGTCTTCGTGATCGGCAAGCGCAACTCGGCTTTCGAGGTCGGCGACGCGCTGCTCCACTGGGCATCGCAGCTGATCCTGGGCTCGCCGCACCACGTGCGCCCCTCGGTGATGACAGGCATCCCGACGCCGCCACGGGCGCGCTACCTCGAGGTGCTCGAGGACCACTGCTTCGGCGGGGGAAGCTTCGTCGTCGACGTCGCGATCGAGCGCATCGAGCGCGCGGGCGACGGCTGGCGGGTGTTCACGGAGGGGACGACCGTCCCTGGCCCCATGGTCTACGACGTCGACGACGTGATCGCCACAACCGGCTTCGAGACACCGCTCGGCGACCTGCGCGACATCGGTGTCGACACGTTCTACAAGGACCGGCTGCCGACCCAGACGCCGTTCTGGGAGAGCACGACCGTCCCCGGCATCTTCTTCTCCGGCGCGGTGACGCAGGGCCAGATCGGGTTGCGCAAGTACGGCTTCCCGACCGCCTCGGCTTCGATCGGCGGGTTCCGCTTCAACGCGCAGGTGCAAGCCGTGCACATCGCGCGCAAGTTCGGCATCGAGCCCGAGGCCAAGACGTTCAAGGAGCCAGAGGTCGTGCCCTTCCTGCTCGAGGAGGCAACGTACTCCGGCCCGCTCTGGCGACAGCAGTCGCACCTCGCCCGCATCCTGGTCTACGACGGCTCCGACGGCATCCGCGACGAGGGCGTGCTTCCGCTGACTCCGTTCGTGGACTCGACCGGCCCGGACGCAGTGGCGATCGCGGTCGAGACCGACCCGGAGGACAATCTCCAGCCGGCTGTCTACGTTCGCCGGGGCGGCAGGGTCACCGAGCACGAGCTCTCGCCCGCCTTCCTGCACGACTTCCGAACGGACGAGAACAAGGCCCAGCTGTCAGAGCTCGTTAAGGGACTGGGCTCGTGAACGAGGACGAGCTCCGCCGTCTGTACGAGGAGACGTCGACGATCGCGGTCGTCGGCTGCTCGGACGACGAGCTGAAGTCCGGCAACTACGTTCCCCGTTACCTCCAGGCGCAGGGCTACCGGATCGTGCCCGTCAACCCGCACCATTCCGAGCTGCTCGGCGAGCGCTGCTATCCCTCGCTGAAAGAGGTGGACGTGCGCGTCGACACCGTCGACGTGTTCCGTCCGGCGGGAGAGGCGCCCGACATCGCCCGCGACGCGGTCGCGATCGGCGCGCGTTACCTGTGGCTCCAGGAGGGGATCGTCTCCGAGGAGGCTGAGGAGATCGCGAAGGACGGCGGGCTGGGCGTGGTCATGGACCGCTGCCTGGGCATCGTCCACGGCGAGCTCGGGCTCGGGCCCGGGGTCAAGGCGTGGTTGGAGAGCGCGGCTCCTACCGCCACCGAAAGCTAGGGAACCCGGCGCCGCCCGGCGGTGTAGAGGCTGGGACCTAATGCGAAAGGAGCCACGATGAAACGCGTCCTGTTCTTGCTGGCGATCGTTGCGCTCGCACTGCCTGCCGCGGCTCTCGCCAAGGGGCCCTCGGGAGCTTCGGTCGACGGGCCCGGCAGCGGCGGCGGGCTGACGATCAGGGGCGACGGCGAGTCGGGCGGAACGCCGCTCGGTGACCTGACCGAGCAGGCGGGTTTCTTCCCGGCCGCCTACGGCCAGGAGCCGGATCCGATGCTGCACGCACGCCCGCAGGGCAATCTCGGGCCCAGATACACGATCAACTACGACGTTCCGGACGGGGACGGCAAGGTCTTCCGCATCCAACAGAACGTCTATCCGTACGCGAACCCTCCGGTCACGTACATGAAGCCGGGGCAGGAGATCTTCGGCATGAAGACGCACGGCGGCTGGTTTCAGGCCGATCCGCAGCTGAAGACCACGCTCGTCTCCGCCGGGCTGCCGGCGAGCCCGCCCTCGAGCTCAACCGGCGGGTCGTCGTCGTTCCCGACCGGTCTCGTCGGCGTGCTCCTCGGCGCCCTCTTGCTCGCGGCCGCGACGACGGTCGTCGTGCGTAGACGCGCTCGACCCGCCGCCGCAGCCTGATCGCAGCTACATAGGATCCGGCGCGTGGCTGCGCCGGATCCTATGGATCTTCACCACCAGGGTGAGGAGCGCGTGATCGGGGTCTACCTGGTCGAGACCGTGGACGGCCTCGCGCTCTTCGACAGCGGGCCTTCGACGTGCATCCCCGCCCTCAAGGAGCGGCTCGCGGAGCGCGGACTCGAGCTGCGCGACCTGCGGCACCTCCTGCTCTCGCACATCCACCTCGACCACGCGGGAGCGGCGGGCACACTCGTCCGCGAGCACCCGGGCCTCCAGGTGCACGTCTCGGAGATCGGTGCGCCGCACCTCGTCGACCCGAGCCGGCTCGAGCGCAGCGCGCGCCGGATCTACGGCGACGAGTTCGACGCGCTCTGGGGCGAGCTGGTCCCGGTGCCGCAGGAGAACGTCCACGTCGTCGGCGAGGACGTGCTCGGCCTCGCCTGCTTCCCTTCGCCGGGCCACGCCTCGCACCACGTCTGCTACCTGAGCCGGGACGGCACTCTCTACGCGGGCGACGCCGCCGGGGTTCGCATCATGCCCAGCCGCCACATCATGCCGGTCGCCCCGCCGCCGGACATCGACCTCGAGGCCTGGGAGCGGACGATCGACGAGCTCGAGCGCCGCGTGCCCGAGCGGCTGGCGCTGATCCACTTCGGGGTCGTCGAGCAGCCGAGCGACCACCTGCGCCGGCTGCGCAGGCAGCTACGGCTCTGGGGCCAGCGGGTGCGCCAAGGAATGACCGAGGAGGAGTTCGTCGAGTCGGCGCGCGCCGACCTCGAGGAGGAGCTGGAAGAGGCGCCGTACTACGAGCACGCCGCGCCGCTCTGGCAGTCATATCTCGGGCTCAAGCGCTACTGGGACAAGCAGCTAGCGGTCTAGCGCCTCGCGATACGTGCGCTCGTAGTCGCCGACCATCCGCTCGGGCGCGAAACGCTCCTCGACATAGCGTCTGCATTCCATCGGGTCGAGCGCGTCAGCCCGCTCGAGCGCCTCGGCCATCTGGCGGTAGTTGTCGACGATGATCCCGCTCCGCCCATCCTCAATCACCTCGGGCACGGCGCCGTAACGGGTGGCGATGACCGGCGTCCCGCACGCCATCGACTCGACCATGACGAGGCCGAACGGCTCTTCCCACTCGATCGGAAAGAGCGTCGCGCGCGCGTCCTGGAGCAGCTCGACCTTCTCGCCGTGGGTCACCTCGCCGAGGTACTCGATCCCACCGTGACCGAGATGCGGCTCGATGAACTCCGCGAAGTACTGCCGTTCCTTCGGCTCCCGGTTCTTGCCCGCCAGCTTGAGGGGCATGTCCAGCTCCATCGCAACCGCGACCGCCCGGTGCGCCCCCTTGTCCGGGCTGAACCGCCCCAGGAAGAGGAGGTAGTCGCCGCGATGAGGCTTGGCGGGATAGAGCGAGAAGTCGATCGCGTTCGGGATCGTCGCCGCCCAGGGGAGGTCGGGCATCGGGCGCCGCTGGTTCTCGGAGATCGAGATCAGGCCGACGCCGCGCGAGGTCTCGGCAATCGCGCCGTACGCGTCCTGCGCCTCATGCGTGTCGAGCGGCCCGTGGACGGTGTGAAGGACCGGTGTGTCGACGAGGCCGCCGAGGGCCGCGCCGGTGATCCCGGAATGGTCGTTGATGACGTCGAACTCGTCCGCCCGCCTGTAGCACGCCATTGCGTGTCGCAACTCGGGTAACGAGCGCCCGATGAGCTCGCTCGGCGCCCGGTCGAACACGTAGGCGAGCGTTCCCTTGGTCAGCGAGTCCCCCGAAGCAAAGAGCGTCACCTCGTGGCCCGCATCCGCGAGCCCGTCGGCGAGCAGCGAGACCACGAGCTCGATCCCGCCATAGCCCGTGGGAGGCACCGGAAACCACACGGGCGAGAGCACGGCCACCCTCAACCTGTCGTCACTCACTCTCTTCCACCTTCACCGTCGCATCCTCGACGCGCACGTCCCAGACATGGTCGAACGCGCGGAGCCCGGTCAGCCTCAGCGTTCCCGCCCAGGCGGGGAGCTCGAGCGGCAGGACCGAGCGCAGCTGGAACTGCCTGCGGTCGGGGCGCAGCCCGAGCAGGATCTGGAGGAGCAGCACCGGAGCGCCTGCCGCCCAGGCCTGAGGCCGCGCGGCCGTGGGGTAGGCGATCGGGAACGGCGTCTCCGCGCGCGGGAGGCCGGCGAAGACCTCCGGCAGCTGGTGGTCGAAGTGCCCGGCGGCGTTCAGCATGCGCCGGATGATCCGGTGCGCTTCGGGCCAGCGGGCGTACCGGGCAAGGCCCCACGCGATGAGCGAATTGTCGTGGGGCCAGACGGTGCCGTTGTGGTACGAGAGCGGGTTGAACCCCGCGTCCGCAGCCGACATCGTCCGCACGCCCCAACCGGACCAGAGATCCGGTCCCATCAGACGGTCCACGACCTGATCGACGCGGTCCGGCTTGACGATGCCGCTCCAGAGCAGATGACCGATATTCGAGCAGAGCGAGTCCACCTGCCGCTTCTCACCGTCGAGCGCAAGGACGTAGAAACCGCCCCGCCCATCCGACCAGAACGCCTCGTCGAACCGCTCGCGGAGCTCGTCCGCCTCCCGGTCGAGCCGTTCGGCGAGCTCTCGCTCGCGCCAGACCTCGCGCGCCAGCTCGGCCATGCGGCGCTTCGCGTCGTAGACATACCCCTGGACCTCGACCGGCGCGATCGGCGCCTTGGCCAGCGAGCCGTCCGCGAAGCGCTGCGAGTCCCAGGAGTCCTTCCACGACTGGTTGCCGAGCCCCGTCTCGCTGCGCTTCTCGTACTCGACGAAGCCGTCGCCGTCACGGTCGCCGTGCTCGTCGATCCAGGCGAGCGCCCGCAGCGCCGGGTCTTTGAACTGGCGAATGAGCGCTGCATCGTCGGTCCAGCGCCAGACCTCGGAGAGCAGGATCAGGTAGAGCGGCGTCGCGTCGATCGTGCCGTAGTAGCGCTCGAACCAGTGCTTCGCCGCCTTGCCGCGCCGGATCTCGTGGACGATCTTCCCGGGCTCGGCGTCGATCGACGGATCGTCCTCGGTCGCCTGGAGGCCTGCGAGGACCTCGAGCGCGCTGTGGGCGAGCTCGGGGCCGAACATGAGCGTTTGGAGGCACGTGATGATCGTGTCGCGCCCGAACACGGTCATGAACCAGGGCATCCCGGCCGCCGGGAGGTTGCCGAGCCCGTTCCCGCCACGCAGCCGCAGCGAGGCGAGGTCCGAGACCGAGCGCGTGAAGGCGTGGTCGAGGTCGTCCCAGGAGGCCCGGAGCTTCGGGACGCGCAGGTTCCATGCGGTCAGCGAGGCCTCGATCCGTTCGCGCTCCTCGCCGAAGCGGCGCTGGGCCGCATGCGGTCGGACGACGTCGCTGTCGAGAGAGGGAACGACGTCCACGCCCAGCTCCCACGCCCCGCGCGGCTCGAGCTCGATCCAGTAGCGAACCTTGTCCGGCTCGACGTGCCCGCGCTCGGACAGGATCACCTGCGTCCGCGCCGGGAAGCTGTCGTCCTCGAACACGAACTGGTTCTCGTCCTCCTCGTAGCGCGCCTCGGCGGCCTGCGGGAGCGGAGGCGCCTTCAGCGGATCGCCGAGCGAGAAGTCGTAGTTCTTGACGGCGAAGATGTCGGCGAAGTCGTTCCCGATTTCGAGCGTGAGCTCGAAGCCGACCTTTTCCATGCTCTGGTTCTGCACGTGGACCCGATCCTGCATGCCCTCGCCGACGAACCGGTGCCGGGCGATCGAGATCGCGTCCTGGGGGAGCTCGCCCGCAAGTGGGTTCCGCAGGTAGAACGCCGCCGAGTAGTACTCCACGCGACCCGAGGAAAGCAGTAGCGGGCGCTCGCCGTTGATTCTCAGCTCGAGGCGGGACAGGAAGCGCGTGTCGAATGCGTAGAGCCCGCTCGTCGTGAACGTGAAGTCGCCGTTCTGGTCGCTGATACAGAAGTTCGACCCCTCGAGGATCGTGGTCGCCACGCTATGCGTCCTCCCGCGCGATTCGCATTGGGCTCGACTGGGCGAGCGCCTTGACGACCAGCTCGTCGACGTTGACGTGCTGTGGCCTCGTGACCGCGAAGAGCACGCAGTCCGCGACGTCCTGGGGTGTCAGCGGTTGCACGTTTTCGTAGACGCTCTTCGCCTTCTCCTCGTCGCCGTGAAAGCGAACGAGCGAGAACTCGGTCTCCACGAGCCCGGGATCGACCGTCGTCACGTGGATCGGCCGGCCGAGCAGATCCTCGCGGAGGGCGTACGTGAAGCCGCGGACTGCGAACTTCGACGCGATGTAGCCGGCACCGTTCTCGTACGCCTGCCGGCCCGCAACCGAGCCGATGTTGACGATGTGGCCGCCGTCACGGATGTGCGGCAGGCAGAGGCGCGTCATGCGCATCAGGCCGAGCACGTTCGTCTCGACCATCGTCGTGTCGTCCTCCTCGCGACCCTCCCAGAACGGCTCGCGCCCGAGCGCGAGACCGGCGTTGTTGACGAGGACGTCGAAGCCGCCGAGCTCGGCCAGCGCCCGCTCGACGAATCGTTCTGAGCTCGCCTGCTCGGTCACGTCGAGGTCGAGGGCGAAGAAACCGTCGCGATCCGGAAGACGGTCGACCCGTCGTGCGCCCACCGTTACCCGCGCTCCCGCATCAGCCAGCGCATGGGCGGTCGCCGCGCCGATCCCGCTCGAGGCGCCTGTGACAACAGCCGTCTTTCCGTCGAGCGGAGCCAAGACGGAGGAGCTTAGTCCGGAGAGACCTAGGCCGCTACGGTCGCGGGTGGTGCGTCGATCACTTTTCGGACCTTCTGGGCGAGCTCGTCGAAGCTGAACGGTTTTTGGAGAAGCTCGGTTTCCGGGTCGAGGACGCCGTGTTGGCCGATAGCGCCGTCGGTGTAGCCCGACATGTAGAGGATGCGGGTCTCGCGATGGATCGTCACGAGACGCTCCGCGAGCTCGCGGCCGCTCATCTTCGGCATCACGACGTCGGTCACGAGCAGATGGATTGGGCCCTTGAACCGGCGCCCGAGATCGAGCGCCTCGGCGCCGTTTCGGGCCTCGAGCACCGTGTAACCGTTCCCTTCGAGGATCTCGCGGACCAGGTTTCGCACGACCTCCTCGTCCTCGACGAGCAGAACGGTCTCCGACCCGCGTGGACGCTCCTCGACGACGTGCAGCACGTGCTCGACCGCGTTAGCGCCGGCCTCGAGGCGGTGCAGGAAGACCTTGAACGCAGCGCCCTTGCCCGGCTCGCTCTCGACGACGATGTAGCCTCCGCTTTGCTTCACGATCCCGTAGACAGTCGCCAGGCCGAGCCCCGTTCCCTTGCCCTGTTCCTTCGTCGTGAAGAAGGGCTCGAAGAGCCGGCTCTTCGTCTCGATGTCGATGCCGTGGCCGGTGTCGTGGACGGCGAGCATGACGTAGTTCCCGGCGGCAAGTCCCTCGTGGGCGGCCGCGTACTCGTCGTCGACATCCACGTTCGTGGTCTCGATCGTCAGCTTGCCCCCGTCCGGCATCGCGTCGCGCGCGTTGACGACCAGGTTCACGAGCACCTGCTCGATCTGACCGGGGTCGGCCTTCACGCGCCCCAGCGCACGTCCGAAGACGGTGACCACCTCGATGTCCTCGCCGATCAGCCGGCGAAGCATCTTGTCCACCTCGCCGACGACGTCGTTCAGCTGCAGGATTCGCGGCTGGAGAAGCTGCTTGCGGCTGAACGCGAGCAGCTGGCGTGTCAGGGAGCTGGCCCTGTCCGCCGATTTCGCGATCTCCTCGATGTCCTTGCGAATGCTCTCGTTTCCGTCGCCGAGACGGTTGAGGGCGAACTCGCTGTAGCCGCGGATCGCGGTCAGCAGGTTGTTGAAGTCATGAGCGACGCCGCCGGCGAGCTGACCGACCGCTTCCATCTTCTGCGCCTGGCGCAACTGACTCTCGAGACGAAGGCGCGCTTCCTCGGCCTGCCGGCGAGGCGTGATGTCCTCAAGCATGGCGATCGCGAACTTCGGCCGCGAGAATCCGTCCCGCACGAGCGAGACGGTGTGATGGCCCCAAACGACGTCGCCCCCCTTCGCGAGGCAGCGCTTTTCCAGCCGGTACTCCTCGCGCTTACCCTCCGCGAGCTCGCCGAAAAGCTGGAGCTCCCGGGTGCGATCGTCCGGATGCGTGAGCTCGACGGCCGTTCGGCTCTCGAGCTCCTCCTTCGTGAAGCCGAGCATCTCCTCGAGAGCGCGGTTGCTCGTGACGATCCGGCCTTCGAGATCGAGCACGCCGGTGCCGATCGCGGCCGAGTCGAACATAGCTCGAAAGCGCTCCTCGCTGTCCCGCAGCATGGAGAGAATCGAGAGCGAGCGGTGCGAAACGACGAGCGGTGCGATCACGGCCGGCATCAGCCAGGGGTTCGAGCGCCAGAAGCTGACCAGCGCGACGCCGAGCGACGCGACGACGAGGTCCATCGCCATCGTCTTCGGGGAGAAGAGACCGCTCTCGCGGTAGCTCGTCCCGCGCGCCAGGCGGAGCATGGTCGCCAGCAGCGAGTGGTTGACGAGGATCCAGACGACCGAGGCGGCTGCACCGGTGAGCGCGAAGCGCAGCTCCGAATCGCCGATCGCCGTGGCGGCGACAAGGTGCGCGGCGCCCCAGGCCGCCAGTGCCGCCAGGCCGTAGTTCGCGATGTTGAAGGTCTGGATGTACCAGGGGTACCGTTGCTTCAGACCGTGCGGTAGATGCTGGACGAGCGCCATCAGCACCACCAGCTCGGGTGGGAGCAGCAGCGCGCCTGCAATCACGAAGGCGATCGCCGTGTGCAGCCCGTGGTACGACCCGCCGCCGACGAGGAAGAACTGAGCAACAGCCGCGCAGGCGGCCAGGATCGCGAAGGTCACCAGATCGCCGGTCGACGGAGCGCCGGGCGCCAAGGCGAGGCCTGCCCCAAGCGCCGTGGCGAGCACTAGGCCGAAGAGGTAAAGCTGAGCAGCTCGGGGGAACCCGTTCGCCTCTGGCGCACGGACTGCGTTCTCGCCGCTGCTCACCCTGGTATCGAGTGCTCGTCCCATCGTGTGGTCTCGTTACTCCCTCTACGGAATCGACGTGATTCCTAGATCGGCTTCGGCGACGGCTTTCTCAAGTGGGTCGTAGTACTCGCCGGAAGTCGTGTTCGCCTCGGACTCGGCGCTCGTCGTCCAGGTCGCGTCGCTCGAGGTCGTCCCGGTCGCCGTTGTCCAGGTCGCGGTCGTCCACGTCGCTGTCGTCCAGGTCGCCGAGACCCAGGTCGCGGTCGTCCAGGTAGCTGTCGCCCAGGTAGCGGTCGTCCACGTCGCTGTCGTCCAGGTAGCAGTCGTCCACGTCGCGGCGTCCCACACTGGGTTGAGGAGAGCATTTGTCGTCCAGGTCGCCTGGTCGAAGACCTTGTCGCCGGTCAGGAGATTGGTGTGGACGAACTGGTCAAGCGCCAGATTCGGATTCGGTGGGTTCGTGACCTCCACCGCCTTGTCGGCCGCGATCTCGCCGACGCCTGTGGACATCGGCAGCGCGTCCGGTGTGGGGCTCGCCGTCAACATGAGCGCGCCCTTCACCTGGTCCGGAGTGAAACTTGGATGGCGGGCGAGGATGTACGCCGCCGTGCCGGCCACGACGGGAGCCGCGAAGGAGGTGCCCGACATCAGCATGTATCCGGGCTCGACGACGCGATCCGGGCGCTCTTGCGTGAGGGTCGCCGTGGAAGGCACTGCGCCGACCATGTAGCGACCCGGCGCGGCAATTTCAGGCTTCGCGAAGCCGTCGAGCGTGTAGCCGTACGCTGACCAAGGTGCAGCGAAATCGTCATGCGTCCCAACCGAGCCGTCCACGTCCACTGCGCCGACCGTGATCACAAACGGGTCGTTGCCGGGCGAATAGAGGACGCCCGACTGGGTGGCGCCATAGTTCCCCGCTGCCGCGACGACGACGACGCCGCTGAACCACAGTCTTTCGACCGCCCTGTTCAGCGGATCGAAGCGGAACGTCGACGGCTGGGACCCGTGCAACGAGAAGTTGGCTACCCGGATGTTGTACTGATTCTTGTTGGCGAGGATCCAGTCGGCCGCGGCGATCACGTCGCTCGACAGCCCGGTACCGGTGTCGTCGACGACGTCGATCGAGACGAGCTTCGCGTTCGGGGCAACGCCTGCATAGCTGGCGCCGCTCCCGGCTGCGATGCTCGCCACAAAAGTCCCGTGACCGCGGCCGTCGTGCGGTGAGTTGTTCGGCAGAGAGGTGAGGTCGACCTCGCGAAGCACACGGCCCGCGAGATCGGGTCCGTTCGGGTCGACTCCGGAGTCCACGACCGCGATCGTCGGCGGGTTGGCCATCGAGGCGGGGGTTCCCGAATAGAGCTGCGACCAGAACTTCGCGGCGCCCGACACGTAGGGCCAGCGCTGCTTGTTCGAGTAGAGCGGCCCCGAGCTGAGCCGTACCGGTTGGTCGACGCTGATCGCGAGGATGTTGTTCTTCCGGGCGAGCCTGAGGACCTCGCGACCCGTCAGCTGCGCGGCGACACCGTTGACCGAGACGAACTGCCTCGTAACGCCCAGGTGGTTGCCGTTGTCATGGTTCGGGTCGTTGTCGCCGCCGACCTCGTTCTGCACGTTCTGGGCAACCTCGTCACTTCTCCGACCGTCCTCTCCCTGGACGATGACCCTGAAAACTGTGTCGGGGTTCCCCGCGGCGGCAGCTGCAAGGCCCGGCGAGAGCGTTGCGTCGGCGAAGGCCGCCGACGGCGCGATCAGCACGGCGACCGACGCGGCAAGCAGGAAGAGCTTCACGCGCGAGCCGCGCGCCGGCGCCTTTCCTGTTCTTGAGCTCAGGCCGCAGTCAAGTTGCACGGTGAACCTTTCTTTGCGCGCCAAATGCGCGGGGGCCGCAGTTCCGTCTTGCAAGGCCCACCGTAGGCGCCGCTTTCCAGGGTGGGAATCACCCGTTGGGGGCACGGACCCACACGTTTTGAGGAGAGGACGTCCTCCTAGTGGAAAAGGCCCATGCGAAGCGCGGTCGCGACCGCATGGGTCCGCGTCCGTGCGTTCAGGCGCTCGCAGGCCTTGCGAACGTGGGTCCGAACCGTCTCGGGGCTGATCGAAAGCCGCTTGCCGATCTCGTCGTGTGAGAGGCCGTCGGCGACGTGCGCCAGCACCTCCGACTCGCGCGGCGTGAGGGCCGGTTTTCCCGCGGCCCCGAGCGCGACCCGTGCGAGCGCCGGGTCGACATAACGCCGTCCGGCGCAGATCGTCTCGAGTGCGTTCGCGAGATCCGAGAGCGGAGCGTCCTTGAGGATGAGCGCGTGTGCGCCCGCTTCGAAGACGACGCGCACGATGCTCTGGTCCGAATCCGCGGTGTAGACCGCGATCAGCATCTCTGGTGCGCTCTCTCTCAGCTGCGCGAGGAGTGCTGCGCCCTCGAGGTGAGGCATCCGGTAGTCCACGAGCGCAACGTCCGGCATCGTCTCCCGCACGGAAGCAACCGCCGCGAGCCCGTCACGCGCCTGCGCGACGACCTCGAACCCGCTGTTCTCGAGGAAATCCGAGACAGCCGCGACGAGAGCGGGATGATCGTCCGCGACGACGCAGCGAATGGGCGCGCTCACTGGGCGGCCTCCTGTGCCTGGCCGAGGTGCTCGGACGATGCGTTCGAGCCGGGGAAACGAAGAACGGCGGCAGCGGCGCGCTGGGGCAGCACCTGGGAGATGCGCAGGCCTTCTGCGGAGAAGCTGACAGCTTCCGTCTCGATCAGATTCAGCACGAGATCGACAAGTGTCGGGTCCCACTGGGTGCCGCGGCCCCGCTCGAGCTCACGCACGATCTCGGGCTCGCAGAGCGGCTCGCGGTAGACACGTTTCGCGGACATCGCCTCAACGGCGTCGGCGATGCCCATGATCCGAGCGCCGAGTGGAATCTCCTCGGCGGTAATTCCATCCGGATAGCCAAGACCGTCCCAGCGCTCGTGGTGCGACCGAACAATCGGGCGCACGACCGCGAGCAGGTCGATGGGCTCGAGCAGGTTGTCGCCGATGATCGTGTGGGTCCGCATCAGCTCCGTCTCCTCAGGGGTCAAGCTGCCGGGCTTCAGGAGGATGCGGTCCGGAATGCCGATCTTGCCGATGTCGTGCAGCAAAGCTCCGAGCCTGATCGTCTCGAGTTCTTCTTCGCTGACGCCGAGTGTGAGACCGAGTCGCATCGCAAGCACGGTCAGCCGCTCGCAGTGCCCGCGCATCCCTTCCTCACGTGCCTCGATCGCATTGGCCAGCGCGCTCGTGAGCGTCGGAGTGAGCAGCCGGTCGCGGAGATCGCGCTCGCTCCTGCCGGCGCGGTCGAGGGCCTTCTTGACGGCTTCCTGCAACTCGGTCTGCGTGAACGGCTTCGCGACGAGGCCGTCGGCTCCGCGGGTCAGCGCTTCCGTGAGGTTGTCGCGCGTGTTGGCCCCGGTCACGAGCACGATCGGCAGGCTCGGCCGGTGCAGGCGCATGACCTCGAGGAGCTCCAGTCCCGACATGTCGGGCATGACGATGTCGCTGACGACGAGCTCGACCTGTTCGTCGATGAACAGCTCCAGCGCCTCGGCCGCCGTGGCGGCCATGACGACCTCGTAACCGGCGACGGCCAGCATCTCGCCGATCACGTCCCGGACGACGGCATCGTCGTCGATAACCAGGATCTTGATCATTCCGCAGACCCCGCGATCGGGAGACGAAGCACAAACGAGGCACCCGCGGCAACAGAGGTCAGCGCGATCAGGTCGCCACCGTGACTGCGTGCGATCTCGAGGCTCGCGGCGAGCCCGAGCCCTGTGCCCCCGTCCTTCGTGGTCGCGAACGGCTGGAACAGGCTGGAACGCGCATCCGAGTCGATGCCAGATCCGGTGTCGGTGACACGCGCCACTGCCCAGTCCCCGTCACGCTCGAGCTGCACGGTGACGGTGCCGCCGTCGGGCAGGGCCTGCTGGGCGTTGACGAGCAGGCTGAGAAAGACCTGGCTGAGGCGGGCGGAGCTGCCACGAACGTGCAAGGGCTCGTTCGGATACTGCTCTCGGAGCTCGACGCTCTTGCCGGCACTCGTGCAGCGAACGAGCTCGACGGTCCTCTCGGCGACCTCCCGGAGCAAGACGACCTCCGTCACTTCATCGTCCGCACGTGCGTAGCCGAGGAGCGAATGCGTGATCCGCTTGATCTCGAGGCCGCTCTGCTGGACGAGCGACAGCCGCTCGTGCGCCTTCGTGTCCGGCTCGATCTCCCGGAGGAGAAGCTCGACGAGGCCGAGCATGCCGAAGAGGGGATTGTTGATCTCGTGCGCGAAGCCGCGGACCAGCTCTCCGAGCCCGGTCAGCCGACCGGCTTCGAGGAGGGCCTCCCGGTCCGAGGTACTCGTCTCGGAATCCGAAGGCAGGGGAAGGGCAGCCGCTTGCTCCGACATTCCCTCTAGCTATCGGACGGGAAGGGCGCCGCCTAAAGTGACGATCCGGAGGTCAGTGCCTACGCCGGATCGGGGATGCGGGCGGCCGCTCTTAGTTCAGGCGCACGGCGCGCTTCGAGATACATGCAAAGCTGAAGAAGAAACCGGGCGGAACCTTGCCCGTAACGGCGAATGAGCCGAGAACGACGCGGATCGGCGTCCCGGCTGGCAGAAGCCCCAGGCCCGAGAACGACCCTGACCATTCCTGTCCGGGGAGAAAGACCCTCGGCTTCGAAGGGCTGAAGCGGTCGGCCACCGTTCGTGGCTTGGCCCCACTCGTCTCGGCACGCCTGAGCACTTCGCGAGACGAGGTCGTCTCGAACGGCTCGAGGCCGAACAGTGTCCCGCCCACGACGTGTCCGCGAAAGACGGCGAACGTCACGTGCGTCTCGTTCCGGAACGAGAGATCGACGCGCCAACGGCCGTCCCGGACGATCAGGCGGCGCGTCGCGATCGGAATCGGATTCGCCCGCGTGCCGCAGTTCTCGTGCCAGTCGAGCTTCACGACCTGCGATCGAGCCACGGGGCCTGAAGCTGCGGTGCCGCAGCCGCCCGCAAGAAGCGCGACTGGAGCAAGAGCAAGAACGAGTCCACCGAACAGGCGCTCGATCCCGTTTGCCCTGGCGTCGCTCACTTAGCAACAGTCTGTTGCAAAGTCGGGGTGGGAGGGCGCGAGGCGGCGACGGAGCCCGGCCTACCGGTGCGGAGCGGCGCGAGGCGGCGGGCGGTGCCCGGCTCCGCCGGGCGGGAGCGCGACGCCGGCCAGGGAAGCGAGGGCGTTGACTTCGATCGGGAATCGGCGTAATTTCGGAGCCATCTGCGGCTCACCCGCAACAGGGAGAGCAGAGATGGTCACGCAGACCGCCTTGGATCCGATCACACCCCCCGGCAAGGGGAAGTTCGTGCGTCCTTGGCGGTCACGCGAGGCCGCACTCTCCCGAGTAAAGGAGGCGTAGATGGCACGAACCCTCGGTTCTTGGTGGATCAAGGACGGGATCGACGGGAGGCGGATCGAGGCACAGGGCTTCGCTTCGCTGCTCGACGGCCTGTCCGGCTTTGACTGGACGGAGGATCACGGGGACTCAGACGTCCTCGAGAAGGACTTCGTGGAGACGCCGAACTGGACGGAGCGCGTCGACAACGTCGACGCGGTGATGATGTCTTCACACGGGAACCCGAACTCGTTCTCGGTTTGGAACGGGTCGGTCTCGACGTCGGACACGGTGAAGTTCGGCAAGAGCGATCTCGAGATCTTCGCCACCCATGCGTGCTCGCTTCTCGAGCACACGCCGACGAATTCCGTCGGTCGCTGGATCCCGGCGTTCGACAGGCTTCACTACATGTTCGGCTTCCACACGAGCTCGTACAGCGGCGGCGGGCAGAATCCGCGCGGGACGTACTTCGCGATGTACGCAGCGTGGCTGCATGCCGTGCTCCCGTTCTTCCCGCAGTACACGCTTCGAGAGTCCTGGAAGAAGGCGAACATCCTCGTCGAAGGCTCCGATGTGGAGTGGGCGTACCTGCGCTGCACCGGCACCGACGCCAACGGCAACCCCGCCGACACCTACAACGAGACGCTCGATCCGGCCGAGCCACGCGACCCGACTGCGAACCGCTCCTTCTGGACGGCGCGCGGGTCGTGCTGAGAGGAGAACGAGATGGCACTCACACTGAAAGACATCGATCTGAAGACCGGCCTCCCGGATCTGCCTCCAACCATCCCGGTGTTCGAGGTCTCGGCACCGACGCTCGAGGAGCGTCAGCCGGGGCTCGAACAGCTCCGGGACCACTTGCGGCTTGGCGAGCTCCGCTCGATTCAGCTCGACCACGCGTTGATCATGGCCGGGGAACGAGGCGAGATCGAGTACTTCTACGCAAGCGGCGGAGTCTGGGCTCGCGATGCGACCGCGAGCCGGGAGGGCACGAACGAACTCCGCCGCTGGACTGACATCCAGGAGTCGGAGAACGGCGAGGGGCGCCGATTCACGCTCGGTCCCGAGACTACGAGGCGGCTGATCTCGCAGGCGAGAGAGCTGCTGCAGGGAGCCGGCCTGATCGGCAGGGAGATCGCCTCCGAGACGGTGGATCTGGACCAGGTGGCGCACCTGACGGCTAAGGGCAAGGAGCGCGAGCGCGGCGCAGGTCAGGCGACGGTCAAGTTCTCCTACGCCGTCGAGGGGCTTCCGGTCCGCGGAGCGGGGGCGAAGACGCTCATGTTCGCCGAGCCCGAGAACGGCAGCGTGCGGTTCACAGGCGCCTTCCACACGTGGCGGATTCTCGGCACTCCGCGAACGATCACGATGTCTCCGATCGAGAAGGCGCTCGAGGTGGGGCTTCTGATCGATCCTGAGCTCGTCGCGTATCGCGAGGCGGGTCACAAGATCGTGATCACCCGGCTCGACGTCGCGTACCTGGCGCTTCCCGCATTTATGCGTCAAAGCCATCTGTTCCCGGCTTTCCAGGTGGAAGGTCACGTATCGGACGGGAAGAAGGGACCGGGCTTCCGCTTCGCCCGCTACCACCACGCCGCACCGCCCGCTGCGTATGTGGCAGCCGACGTGTACGGCTCGTATCTCAGCGTGAATCCCGACGGGATCGCCCCGGCCGGGCCGCACCGGCAGCGTTGACTTGAGGTCTCAGGGTCGGGTCCTGCATCAACCCGGTGCAGGGCCTGGCCCCTGAGGGCTTTGCCGACTCAGATCAGATCTCTCGTGCTGGCGGACGAGTGGCGGCTGTACGCGGTCAAAGAGGTGCCGCGCTCGTAACAACGGCGAGTTGGCCTCGAGTCGGTGCCCTCCCTCTCGGTTTCCTGACGCGTCGCTCAGACCCCGTATGCGAGGGGAACAGTGCTGGTGCGCACGGGCCGCTCGCAGGAGGGGGCTGAGCGGCGCGAGGCGGCGGCGTAGCCGCCGCCGCTCAGGGAAGCGAGAGTGGGCGGTGACGGACTCGAACCGCCGACCCCCTGCTTGTAAGGCAGGTGCTCTCCCAACTGAGCTAACCGCCCGAACTGGTGCCCCCAGCGGGATTCGAACCCGCGCTACGGCCTTGAAAGGGCCGTGACCTGGACCGCTAGTCGATGGGGGCCCGGCGTTGAGTCTAGCCGCGCGAGACCGGCGATACACTCGCCCCAGGGCCGGTAGCTCAGTCGGTAGAGCAGGGGACTTTTAGAGCACGGGGGAACCCGTGGTTCCCCCGTGAGCCCCCTCCTTTGCAGTTCTCGCGGTCGAGACGCGTCGCGGGCTGCGCTCGGGCAAAGCCCGGCTCCGCCTGCTGTACGACCCTCGATAGCCAACATTGGCGTTCATATACTCGTGCGCGAGGGCCGGTAGCTCAGTCGGTAGAGCAGGGGACTTTTAATCCCAAGGTCGCAGGTTCGATCCCTGCCCGGCCCATGAGCGCCAGTCTTCTGAACCGCGACGACTAAAACCCGCCCCGGCCCACCTCTAGACTCTGCCCGTGGTCGAGCTGCCGCTTACTGGAGGTTGTCTCTGCGGCGCGGTGCGTTTCGAGGTGACCGAGGCGCCGCTCGGGGCCAGCTATTGCCACTGCCGGCGGTGCCAGCGCCGCACCGGTACGGCGGCTTCTGTCCAGGTGCGAATCGTTCCCGGCTCGCTGCGCATCACCGCCGGCGAGGAGCTGCTGCGCGCCTACGAGCCGGACGACGGCTTCCCGAAGTTCTTCTGCTCAGGATGCGGGGCGGCGCTGTGGAGCAGCCTCCCGGACACAAGGGAGCCGGTTGGGATCCGCATGGGCGCCTTCGACGGCGACCCGGCTGTCAGACCCGCGTACCGGCAGTTCGTGGCCTACGCCGCGAGCTGGGAGCCGATCCCCGACGACGGGCTGCCGCGCTACCCGGAGCGTATTCCTCCGGGAACTGGCTAACCTGGGGATCGATGAGCAAACGGCGTGTTCTCACCCTTGCGTCGCTCGCGGGGCTCTCGGGCCTCGTCGTGGCGATGGTCGTCGTCCGGGTCGCCTACACCGGCAACTCTCAATACGTGTCGATGTTGTGGAACCTGTTCCTCGCGTGGATCCCGTTTGCACTCGCAGTCCGCGTCTACGACGGATATCGCCGGCGCGCTGGAGGACTGTGGCTCTGGGCCGGGGGCCTCCTCTGGCTCGTCTTCTTCCCGAACGCCCCTTATATCGTCACCGACCTCAAATACCTGCGGGACTGGACGGGCGCTCTCACCTGGTACGACGCCGTCCTGACCTCCGCGGCCGCCGGGTGCGGTCTTCTGCTCGGTTTCATCTCGCTCTACCTGATGCAGTCGGTGGTCCGACGCGCGCTCGGGATGGTCAACGCATGGCTCTTCGCGCTCGCGGCGCTCGCGCTGAGCTCCTTCGGCGTCTACCTCGGACGCTTCCAGCGCTGGAACTCCTGGGACGTGTTCACACGTCCCGGCGTCCTGGCCGGCGACCTCTGGTCCGGCCTGGTGGATCCCCTCGACCACCCACGGACGATCGCCGTGACCGTTTTCTTCACCTTCTTCCTCGGGGCGACCTATCTGGTCTTCTACTCGCTTGCCGGAAAGAGCGTCCCGGAGCGGGTCGAGCGCTGAGGGACCCTCGCTAGCGGGCGAGAGCCCGGAGCCGGTCGAGGTCGCGCTCGGTGTTCACGCTCACGAGCAGCGCGGGATCGATCTGAATCGTTCGCGTGTCGAGCTCGCCGAGAGCTTCGAGCAGGTCGAGCCGGCCAGCCTCCAGGCGTTGCTCGAGGACGGGGAGCGCGCTCCTGGCGTAGGCGCCGGGCAGCGGACCGGTCTCCGTCGCGGCGGCGTCGGCATCGACGCAGTTGGCCGCGAGCGAGTTGAGGGCTTCGGCCGTCATCAGCGGACAGTCGACCGGCAGGAAGACGGCGACCTCGGTCGGCGCGACTCGCAGGCCCGCGACAACCCCGGCGATCGGCGCACGGACGCTGATCCCGTCGTCGAGCAGCGGGAACGGCAGACCCAGCTGGTCGGCGTCCTTCCCCACGGCCAGCCGGTGCGGAAACGCCTCACCGAGGATCCGCCAGGCTCGCTCGGCCAGTAGCTCCGTGCCCAGGGGCGCGAGAGCCTTCACCGAGCCGAAGCGGCGGCTGAGACCGCCCACGAGCAGGACACCGGTCGTCTCCATTAGACCGAGGCTATACCGGGACGCAGCCCTGCGAGCCGGCTCGCGACGATTGCGTCGGCCGCTTCGGCGCTGGCCGCGTGACCCGTGACCGCGCTCAGGAACTCGTCGCGCTCGAGCGCGTACAGCTCGGTGTCCGTCTTGGCCTTCACCGTTGCCGTCCGGGGGACGTCGCGGAGCAGGGCGATCTCACCGAAATGGTCGCCGGGACCGAACACCCCGCCCGGGCGGCCGTCGACGAGCACCTCGACCTCACCCGCAGCGATGACGTAGAAGCGATGCCCCGGCTCCCCCTGGCGGACGATCTCGTCGCCGACCGTGGCCTGCAGAGGGATGAGGTGCGACGCCAACTGATCGATCGCGGGCGCCGGCAACGGCTTGAAGAGAGGGATGGCTCGCAGGAGCGCGAGCTCGCGGGTGGGCGCGAGCGCTTCGGCGTCCAGAGCCCGGATCCGCCGCCACAGCAAGCCCGCCAGCACGGGCAAGATCGATCCCGTGACGACCATCGCCCAGCGGATCCCGATCGTCCCTGTCATCAACGGCGCGGCAATCGCACCGAGCCCGAGCGTCGCGACGAAGACGCTCTGCACAACGCCGAACACGCGCGTGAGCACCTCGTCGGGAACGGTGCGCTGGAGGAGCGTCAGCGCGGCGACATCGACCACGGTGTTCCCGACGCCGACGAGACCGAGGAGGATGAGTGCGATCGTCGGGTTCGGCCAGACGCCGATCAGCGCGATCGGGAATCCCCAAAGGACGAGGCCGAGGCCAAAGTCGGAAGCGAGCCGCTGCCGGCCGACGAGCGCAAACGCAGCTAGAGCGCCGAAGAGGCCGCCGACCCCGACGGCCGAGTTCAGGAACCCGACTCCTGCCTCACCGAGGTTGAGCAGCTCGAGCGCCGCGACGACGAGCAGGACGTTCAGCGCCCCGGCGATCAAGGTCTGGGCCCCGTAAAGGCCGATGATCAGGCGCAGGTTGCGATCTCCGCCGATCGCGCCGAAGCCCGCGAAGAACTCCCGGAAAAAGCCGCCCTCGCGCAGCTCCCGCTCCGGTAAGCCTTCGACCTTGATCCCGGCGACGAGCAGGGCCGCCAGCGCGAAGGAGCCCGCGGCCGCCGCGAACACGGTCTCGGTGTTCGTGGCGGCGAGCAGCAGGCCGCCGATCGCCGGGCCAAGGAAGATGCCGGAGCTCTCGATCGTCGTCACGACGAGGTTCGCCGCGGTCAGCTCTTCCGGCGTCCTCGCGAGCTGCGGGAGCAGCGCGGACTGCATCGGGCGCACCATGCTCGCGCTCAGCGCGACCGCACCTGCGAGCGTGTAGACGAGCCAGATCGGGCTTCCGGCGAAGATCGCGGCGGCCGTCGCGCCCATGGACACGGCGCGGCCGAGCGAGAGCACGAACATGACGCGCTCGCGCCGGTACCTGTCGCCGAGCATGCCCGCGAACGGCGCCGCCACGAAGGCGGGCAGCACTCGCACGAGCCCAACCAGGCCGACCGCCGCCGCCCCTCCCTCGTCATACGCGTAAACGGAGAGGGCTATGATGAACGCCCAGTACGCGGTGATCGCGAATCCCCAACCGAGTTCGACCCGCAACAGTCCCGGATTCGTGAATACGGCCTTGAACGCGTCGAGCGACTCTCTCAGCCGCTCGCCAAAGGAGCCCACCACCGCCGAAGGATGACACCCGGTTTGCCTTTTTGAAGGAATCCGGGAAGATTTCCTCTCAGCGGACCGTCTTGGTTACAAGAATTCCGACCGAAGGGAGCACCAAATGTCCGACGATCGTGAGAAGTATTCAGAGGGCGAGGCCGAGAAGTACTCAGAGGGCGAGGCCGAGCAGACGAGCGAAGACGTCGAGGGCCACGTCGTCCATCCAGTTGTCCACCCGCGCGCAGCGGAAGGCGAGACCACCGACGGCGACGACGTCGAGGGCCACGTCATCCATCCGGTCGTCCATCCGCGGGCAGCGGAAGGCGAGACCACCGAGGAGGGTGACGACGTCGAGGGCCACGTCATCCATCCCGTCATCCATCCGCAGACCTCCGAGGGCTAGAAACCCCGAGGAGAAGGACCTTGCGAGGGCGGCTTAGTAGCCGCCCTCGTCGCGTCTGAGGACTTCCTCCAGGGCTCCGAGCAGCTTCAGGCCTGCCTCGCGTCGTTCGTCCTGGAGCCCGTCCACCGTCGCCGCGAGCCGGGCGACCACATCCGAGCCCGTACCGCTCTCGGCGAGAACCTGCTCGGCTCGCCTGGCTCGGCGCATCAGATCGAGAGCGATCGCGGCCTGGTTCGCGAAGAGGCCGAGCAGATCCATCTCGACGAGCGAGAACTGGCTCCGCTCCGGGCGGTCGAGCACCTCGAGCACGCCCAGCACCTCCTCTTCGTGGAGCAGGGGCACAGCCATGAGACCCTTCGGCACGTAGCCGGTGCTCTCGGCGACGTCCTTCGAGAAGCGTGGGTCCGCGGTCACGTCCTCGATGACGAGCGACTGGCGGGTGACGAGGACCCAGCCGGCGACGCCCGTGCTCGACGGGAAGCGCTGCCCGATCAGAGTTTCGGCGCCCTCGCCCGCGACGGCCTCGAAAACGAGCTCGTCCGCCTCCTCGTCGAGGAGAAAGATCGAGGATGCCTTCGCCCCGAAGATCGCCCGGGCCACCTCGACGACCGACTGCAGCAGCGTGCGGAACGACTCCTCCGAGCCGACCACCCCTGCTGCGACTGCCGCCCTCAGATCGTCGCTCATCGTCCACCTCCCACGTTTGTCGAGACCAGATGGAGCACGCTCTTCAACTGGAACGGCGTCATCTCCGGATACTTCCCGAGGATGAGTGCGCAGAGGCCGGACATGTGCGGGGTGGCGAAGCTGTTGCCCGTGCAGCGGATGCGCCCACCCCCGGACCAGGCCACCTCGACGTCGACGCCGCGGGCGAAGAACTCGACCGGCGGGTTGGGGTTGTAGAAGAACGTCATCGGGTCGGCCTCATCGTGGCTCCCGACCGAGATCACCGAGGAGAAACGCCATGGATAGCTTTCGACAGGCATGTTGTGGGCCGAGGCGACGAGCACGTTGCGGTTGAAGTAGGCCGTGTCCGTGAGCTCGTGGAGGATGCCCGCGAATTGGCGCTTCGTCGTCGAGAGGCTCATGTTGATGACGTCGAAGCCCTGCTCCACGGCCCAACGAAGCCCGGCGAGGAGCACGCCGCCGCTGCCGGTGAACCCGGCCCCCAGCACACGAACGCTGGCGAGCTCGCAGTCCGGAGCAAGCGACCGCACGATCCCCGCGCAGGCGGTCCCGTGGCCGCAGAGATCGCCCTCGAGGTCATCCGAGACCACGGTCTCGCCGTCCGGGTCGATCGAGACGGCAACGGACTGTTGTACCTCGCCCACGAGCGGGTGGCCGGCGTCGACGCCGCTGTCGAGGATGCAGACGCGCACGCCCTTCCCGGTCGAGCCACCCCAGGCCCAGTCACGCGTCAGCTCGCCGGGCCACTCGAAGGGAAGCGAGATCGCCTCTGCGCCCTCCGTGGGCACGCTCCACGCCGGACGCATCACCTTCGTCGGTTCCGGCTGCTCGCCTGTGGTCTCGGAAGGCGCCATGCCCCGATGCTACTGAGCGGCCCTCAGAGCGCGCTCGGATGCTTCTGCGGCAACCGCGACGAGCGTTCGGACATGACGCACGCGCGGGTCGTCCTCGGTCGCGCCCAGATTGATCTCGACGAGCTTCGCCGCGGCGCGGGCGCCGCCCTCAGCGAGCAGGGCCGCGGCCGCGGCGTCGGCTCGCACCTCGGGGTTCCCGTTCTCGACGAGCAGCGCAGCGAGGCAAGCCACGTCGGAGCCCGCCTCGGCGATCTTGAGCGGGATCTCGGCCGCGCGCTCGAGCGCCGCCTGGAGCTTCTGGTCGCGGTAGCGCTCCTCGAGCTCACCGCGCTTGCGGAGCGCGGTCAGCGCCTCGCTGTAAGCCTCGGCATCTGCCTGCGCAAGCGGTATGACCCGCGCCCGGAACGCCTCAGCCTGGCCGATGGCGCCGCCCGCTTCCGGCCAGTGCTCCTTCGATGCTCGCGCGACCATGGTCACGAGGCAGGCTGCCCCGGCGACTACGATCGCGGCGGCCGAGCCCGCTCCTGGAGGCTCCTGGCCGGACAGCATGTCGAGGAGCTCGCTGAGGGACGCGTCGAGCAGATCGTCGGCAACCATCGTCGCGACGATTCTCTCGCAGTAGCCTCCCTCTAGAGCGAGAGGCGTTCGCGCACTGCGTCGGCCAACGCGGGATCCGACTCGAAGCCGGCTCCCTCGAGCGCCTGCTCGAGGTCGGCGATCAGCGCCTCACGAAAGGCCTGATCCGCGCGAGCACGCTCGACGATGTCGTCGAGCCCGCGCCGCGCGAGCGGAATCTCCTGGGCAGCCTTGACCCAAGCTTCGGGCGGGGCTGGCAGAGTGCGAAGGAGATTCGCCAGGGTTTCCTCGTTGTATTCGTTCATAAGCCGTCAACCACCAGACTCCGCAAGCGGGGTGTTTCTTCCCTCGAGCTCGGACCGAAGTTTCACGAGGCAGCGGGAGATGCGGCTCGCAATCGTCCCGGCGGGGATGTCGAGCGCCTCTGCGATGCGCCGATAGCTCTCGTCGCGAGCGAAGAAGCGGTCGAGGATCTCGCGGCAGTTCTCCGGAAGGCCGGCGAGGGCCTCGTGCAGAGCCAGCGCCTCGTCGAGACTCGAGATCGTCTCGTCCACGCCTGACGGCTCGGGCAGGTCACCCACCTGCACGCGCGCGCCGGCGCGCAGCGTGTCGAGGCAGAGCCGCCTCGTGAGCTGCGCGAGCCAGGGGCGAATCGCGCTGTCATCGCGCAGCTTGGGCAGGTTCTCGTACGCGCGCGCGAAGACCTCCTGGAAGACGTCTTCGGCGTCGGCCTGCGACAGGCCGAACGCCTGGACCGCGATTGCATAGACGTAGCGGGAGAAGCGCTCGACGAGCTCTCGCCACGCGTCGTCGTCTCCCGCGCGGCAGCGGGCGACGAGCTGCGCGTCAGTTTCGAGAACTTGCACGGCCAAATCAAAGCGTACTCGGGAGCCGGAGGGAAGCGGGCACCCGGAAGCTCAGGTTTGGCCCCGGTTACAGCAGGATCCGCGCCGCGACCGCAGAAGGGCAGCCGCGCTTCGTGGTCAGGCAGCGAGCGAGCTCTAGATCCACGTGCTTCGCGCGGGCCATGTCCATGGCGTCTTCGACCTCGTACCCGTGCTCGACGAGCTGCTCGAACCGCCACGTCAGCAGGTCGAGCTCTTCACGTGTGAGCTCCTCGTTCGGATCGAGCGTCTCGAGAATGGCCAGCCCGACCTTGATGTAGGTGAGATCCTCGCGTGGCGTCATGTGCTCGCTGCTTCGGTCGGATCGCCCCCGGACTTGATAGAGGTGCAGCCCGTAGGCGGCTTGTAGCCTCTCGCCCATGGAAACTGGCCTGCGCGGAAAGCGGGTGCTCGTCACCGGCGCCTCGGGCGGAATCGGCTCTGCATGCGCGCGCGAGTTCGCCGCCGAGGGCAGTCTGGTCGCTCTCCACTATCACGAAGGCCGCGAACGCGCGGAAGCCCTGAGCCGGGAGCTCGACGGCGCGCCGATCTTTGGCGCCGACCTCAGATCCGAAGACGACGTCGACGAGCTCTTCCGGCGCTCAGTGGAGGAGCTGGGCGGGCTGGACGTCTGCGCTGCGGTCGCGGGCAAGTGGCCTGCGCAGGACGTTCCGGTCTGGCAGCTTCCGCTCGAGCGCTGGGAGGAGACGTTACGAGGGAACCTGACGGTGACCTATTTGACGGCCCGCGCATTCCTCCGCGAGGTCGAGCGAACCGGGCAGGGCAACCTCGTCATGATCGGTTCGACCGCCGGGCTCTTCGGCGAGGCCGGCCACGCGGATTACGCCGCCGCGAAGTCGGCCGTCGTGCAAGGTCTGCTCCTCAGCCTCAAGAACGAGATCGTTCGAATTGCCCCGCAAGGCCGGGTAAATGCCGTCTGCCCGGGCTGGACGGAGTCGCCGATGACTCGCACGGAGCTCACCGATCCCGAGCTCGTTTCGCGCGTGACGCGCACGATGCCGTTGCGGAAGGTCGCCCGGCCCGAGGACGTCGCTCGACAGGTCGTCGTCCTCGCCTCCGACGAGCTCTCCGGCCACGTGACCGGCCAGGTGGTGACGGTCGCGGGCGGGATGGAAGGGCGTGTCGTGCACCCCGAGGCGGGGTGATGAAATAGGCGCCGGCTGCACGACGAAACGGGAGTTTCCCCGCCGCTTCGTCACTCCTGTGCGCCCAAGGCATCGCTTGCGATGCCGCTTGGAGGCCATGCGGGCTCTGCCCGCGTGGCCGTCTTCTTCCTGCGCACAGGCAGGGCGACGGGTTTCCCCGCCGTTCTGCTGCTCCTGTGCGCCCAAGGCATCGCTTGCGAGGCCGCTTGGAGGCCATGCGGGCTCTGCCCGCGTGGCCGTCTTCTTCCTGCGCACAGGCAGAGCGACGGGTTTCCCCGCCGTTCTGCTGCTCCTGTGCGCAGGAAAGCTTGCCGTCAGTCCCGTGCAACAAAGGAGTCGACCACAGTTTCGGCAGCTCATTCGTCTCACTTGAGTCCAGGAACGCCAGAGCGGGCCGCCGCCCGGCCCGCTCTGGCGTCTCCGTAGAGAGCCGCAGTAATTCGAGAGGCCCCTGCCGCATGAGGGGCCGGTCTCGTTTTCCAAGTGGCCCCCGCCGCATCGGGGCCCGCTTGGTCTCCCCCACTGTGCGCCAGGTGGCATCGCTTCATCTATCACCCTTTACGCAGTTGACTGCGGCACTTCACTCAGGTTCTTTTCCGCTCCGCTAGGACCAGTTATCCCTGCATTTGAGCCACTTTTGGCACAAATCCGTACCGATTCACCGGTTAGACTCGCCACGGGTGGCGGGTGGATCTCTTCCCCACCCAGGGTGGGGATGTGGGGGATCCAACGGCTGAAACGTGGGGGATCCTCCGCGCCGCTTGCTAGGCTCGCTTCGCCCATCAAGAGCGGCTGAGGGACTCGGCCCTGAGACGCCGCAGCAACCGGCCCGCATGGGGTGCGGTGCTACCGCCGAGATTCGATGGAGGTGAGCTCGATGCCCCGACACCGCAAGCCCCGTTTCCCGGCAGGAAGCCGGAAGTAGGCTCCGCCGATGGCCAACCGCTTCCTCGAACGGCTCTCCACCGGCCCTCCGCTCGTCGCCGACGGCGGCATGGGCGTCCTCGTCTCGAGCGCCGCTCCCCGTGTGCGCATTCCGGAGGAGGCGAACCTCCGCGCGCCGGAGACCGTCGTCAAGCTCCACGTCGGCTTCATCCAGGCCGGCGCGGACGTGATCGAGACGAACACGTTCGGCGCGAACCGCCGCAAGCTCGCCGCGCGCTACCTCGAGGACGAGCTGCTCGACATCAACAGCGCCGCGGTCAAGCTCGCCCGCGAGGCACGCGAGATCGCGGGCCGCGACGTCTTCATCGCCGGCTCGATCGGGCCGCTCGGCGAGGGCGGCGTGGCAAAGCAGGAACGCCTGGAGATCTTCGCCGAGCAGGCGGCCGTGCTCGAGGGCCGCGGCGTCGACTTCTTCTCCGTGGAGACGTTCTTCGAGCTCGAGGAGCTGGAAGCCGCGATCGAGGCCGTGCGCGGCGTGTCCTCCCTGCCGATCCTGGCGATGCTCACCTTCGACGCGGGGGCCGAGACGCTCTCCGGCGTCACAGCTCGGCAAGCGGTCGACCGGCTGTCCGAGCTCGGCGTCGCGGCCGCGGGCGCGAACCACGGCGCCGGCATCCAGGCCGCGCTTGCGGCGCTCAGCGAGATGGGCGGCAACGGCCTCCCGCTCGCGGCGATGCCGAACATCGGGCTCGCCAGCATGGCCGGCAACCGCATCATCTACCCGCACGCCTCGCCCGAGTACTTCGCGGAGTTCGCCGCGCACGCGCGTAGCCTCGGAGCCCGCGTCATCGGCGGCTGCTGCGGCACGACGCCGACCGAGATCGCCGCCATCGCCTCGGCGGTCAAGGAGGAGCGGGTGCCGAGCGCACCGCTCGTCTTCGCCGAGCGAGAGGTCATCGTCGCGGTTCCCGAGCACCGCGAGGAGACCGAGCTCGCGCGGGCGTTCCGCGAGCAGGAGTGGGTGCTCTCGGTGCAGATCGACCCTCCGCTCGGCGGCAGCTACGCCGGAATGCTCGACGTCGTCCGCACGCTCAAGGAATCCGGCAACGTCGGGCTCGTCGACATCAACGACAACGCCACCGCCCGCGCGGCGGCTAGCGCACTCATGCTCTCGGTCGAGATCGAGCGCACCGTCGGGGTCGAGACGATCCCCCACCTCACGACCCGAGACGCGACGATCATGGGCCTCGAGTCGCAGCTCCTCGGCGCACACGCCTGCGGAATTCGCAACGTGCTCTCGGTCACTGGCGACCCGCCGGAGGTCGGTGACTATCCCGGCTCCCGCGGGGTCTACGAGATCGACTCGATCGGGCTCACGCAGCTGATGGCGCGCCTCAACCGGGGCGAGGACTACAACGGGCGGGCGATCGACGCGGCGACCTCGTTCTACATCGGCGTCGCCGTCAACCCCGCTGCGGACGACCTCGACACCGAGCTCGAGCGCTTCCGGCAGAAGGTCGACTCAGGTGCGCACTTCGCGATGACGCAGATCCTCTTCGACCTCGAGTACATGGACCGCTTCGTCGAGCGGCTCGGCGGCGAGTGGCCGATCCCGGTCCTCGTCGGGATCTTTCCCGTCTGGAGCCACCAGCTTGCGTTGCGCCTGCACAACGAGGTACCCGGGATCGTCGTCCCGGACCGGGTCCTGAACGCGCTGCGGGATGCCGGCCCGAATGCGAACGAGGTCGGCATGAAGCTCGGCCGCTCACTGCTCGCCGAAGCCAGGGCCCACGGAAACGGAGCCTACGTCGTCGCGCCCTTCCGCCGGCCGCTCGGGATTCTCGACGCGCTCGCCTAGCGGGTGCAGGGGCCTGTCGAGACCGGCCCGCGCGCGCTCGCGAGATCTCGTTGCACGATCGAGCTCGGCACGCCGAATCCACCGCCGCCGCTGAGCCGCGCCGCGAAGACGGTCGTCTGCACCGCGCCGGTCGCGTCCACGGCAGGGCCACCGGAGTTGCCGGGCCGAACCTTGCCGCTGAAGCTCGTCACGGTCCGAAAAGTCGGACGACCGTACGCGTCCTGCGTGAAGACGGCGCTCGTCGTCCCGATGCGGCCCGACTCTGCGTCGAAGGGGCCGTTCTCGGGATAGCCGAGGATCGCCACGGCCGCGCCTGGGCGAGGAGTGGCGAGACGAAGAGCGTGGGCTCCGAGGCCCGGCACACGTAGCACCGCGACGTCGTTGTGCGGGTCGAACGCAACGGCCTGGGCACGAAAGCTTCCACCCGAGGCAGGCCTGACACTCGTGTCGTCCTCCCCTGCGACGACGTGCGCGGCCGTGACGACGCGGCCCGGCCCGGCAATCCAGCCGCTTCCCTCGACACCCAGGCCGCAGACGGTCCCGAGGATCCGCACGACGCTCGGCGCGGCGGCCCGGACTCCCGGCCGACGGAGTACCCGCGGGTCGGGCCGCTCGTTCGGCAGCGCGGGCCCGACGATGGTCGGCAGCGGGTCGATGCGCGCCAGGAGGTTGAGAAACGCCCGCGGCGGCACGATCGAGCTCAGCTCGCGGATGACGACCGAGCGCTGGAGGTCCCGCCGAAGCTGCGTGCGGCCGGGGAGGTTGAGGCCGACGACCCCCAGCACCCAGACGATCGCGAGCCCAGACACTGCGCCGAAGAAGAATCCTCCGATTGAGTCGACAGCTCCGAGCGGCGAGGCCCGCACTCGGCGCGCGATCGCGGAGCCGATTGCGCTCCCGATCGTCTCGAGCAAGAAGGCCGAGCCGAAGGCGCAGCCGAGGGCGATGATCGGCGCGTACGGAGAATGAGCCTCACGCGCGAGCACGTGCGGGGCCACGTACTGGCCGCCGAGGAAAGCTCCGGCGACGAAACCGGCCAGCGAGAGGCCGCTCCAGACAAGACCCTGCGAAGCCCCGCCGAGCGCGGCGACGACGACGATCCCCACCGCTACCCAGTCGACCCAGGTCACGCGCGGATTAGGCTACCCGTGTGGACGGCAACGAGCTTCAGACGTTCATCGACCGCTACAACGCGGCGTGGAACGACCACGACGTCGACGCAATCGTCTCAATGCACACCGACGACTCTGTGTTCGAGAACCACACAACCGGCGACGTAAACATCGGCAAGGACGCGATCGGGCAGGCGATCACCGGAATCTTCGCGGTCTTCCCGGACCTGAGCTTCGAGGCCCGCAGCCAGTACATCCGCGACGACCTCGTCGTCCAGGAGTGGACGGCCCGGGGAACGCACGAGGGCCCGATGACCCGCTCGGGAATCATGGTCGAGCCAACGGGCCGCAAGGTCGAGTACCGAGGCATGGACGTGATCCCGATCAAGGACAGCCTGGTGGCCCGCAAAGACGTCTACTCGGACGGCGTGACCCTCCTGCGCCAGCTGGGCCTGACCGAAATCGCCTAGCTACACTGTCCCGCGCCTGGGGGCGTAGTTCAGTTGGTTAGAACGCCGGCCTGTCACGCCGGAGGTCGCGGGTTCGAGTCCCGTCGCTCCCGTCTCTTCCTAGCAGCGTGCGTCGATGCAAGACCTGACCCGCCCTTCCTCCTGTGCTCGTCACGGGGCCGGGCTGCTCGCCGGCTGGACTTGTGTCCACGAGAGCGGCTCGACATTCCCCCCATCAAATGACACGATCCGGTCGGCGGAGCCACCCTCTGCCGGGATGACGAACAGACCGAGGGCGTATACACCTTCGCTGTCGGTCAGGACGCTGCGCTCGAACGCGATCCAGTTCCCGTCCGGCGACCATGCGGGAGCGCCCCCGTCGGCCGTCAGGACCCGCTTACCGCCATCGTCACGACCGACGATGACGACCTGGCCCTCGAGATCTTCGAGCGCGAGCCGCGTCCCGTCCGGCGACCAGGCGGGCCTCTGGTTCGCGAACTCGCCCGCGAGCCGGTGCAGGTCCGTCCCGTCTGGTCGCACGAGGTAGATCACGGCGCCCTCGTACTGACGTGCGGCGCGCTCGTCCGCGAACGCGATCCACGAGCCTTGGGGCGACCACGCTGGATACGTGACTCCGCCCGTCGCGGTCACCCGCCTGAGATCTCTGCCGTCCACGGAAATCAACCACAGGTCGGAGCGTTCGAAGCCCGTCGAGCCCGTCGCGTACGCGAGGGCCACCGCCTTCCCGTCGGGCGAGAGAGACGGGGAGATTGCCGACGGGTGAGGCAGCGGAAGGTCGCGCGGCTTCCAGACATCCAGCGGCGACACGACGACGTCGAAGCCAGGATCGGGCGCTCCGTCCGGACGCATCAGCGACAGTGCCGCCAGTCGTCCGTCGGCGGAGAAATCGAGATCCCCGCCTCCACCCTCCGGGAACGCAAGCCTCCTTAGGTCGCGTCCGTCCGGCCGGACGGCGAAGTAGCCCCACTGAGTGCGTGCGCCCTCCACGGTCGCGGCGGCGGCGACAATCCATCCCGCGTCGCGCTCTGGCTCGGGTCCGCGGGCCGAATGGTCTGCAGCACCGCACCCGGCGGCAATGAAAGCCGCGAGAGCGACTAGAGCTCGCGCCATGGTCTCTTTGTTCCGTTGGGAGCGACAAAACGAACATGCATTTGAAATCTCGTTTCGGCGTCACCGGCTCGTGTGTCGGCGAGCCCGAGATGCGCGGTCATCATTGCTCGTCGCGGAGGATGCCGATGGTCACCCGGCACCGTGTGCTTAGAAGCATGCTCGCGCAGCAGACGTGGCAGGTCGAGCTACTTCTTCTTCGGTCCCTTGCCGACCGTCAGATTGACCGGCCTGCCCTGAATGAGTGTTCTTCCGGGCTTCGGGGTCTGTGCGAGCACGTGGTTCTTCCGCGCCTTGCTCGAAGGCCGGCGGATGACCCTGCCCGGCCTGCAGTGAGCATGGGTGATCCTCACGACCGCCTTGCGTAGCAGCATCCCGACGACCTTCGGCACGTGGCAGTGCGCGGGCAGTCCAGGCCGAAAGTACTCGACGAAAACTGCTGTCACCGCTCGGTCCCGATCGATCGTCAGCACGCAGGTGCCGCTGCCGCTGCAGTCGCCGTCCCAAGCGTCGAAAGTCAAGCCGGCGCCGGCCGCCGCCGCGGTCAAAGTAACCGCGGTCCCGTCGGCGAACTGCGCCGAGCAGGTGGCGCCGCAGTCGATCCCGGCCGGCGAGCTTGTCACCCACGTGCCGGTGCCGGTCGTCGATGCCTCGTGCGTATCCAGAGAAGACCCAGAGTCAGCGTTCGACTCATTCACTATCAGCGTCTTTGTCACTGTGAGCGTGTGCGTCGTGGTCGTCGCACTCGCAGGGGTGGCTGCCGTCGCCGCTGCGGAAGAGCTCGTGACCAAGACAGCCATCAGGCCAAGCGCGACTCTCGACGCATATCGCGAACCCCCGGCCAACATCCCTCGGCGGCATCCATGACGATCGTCTCCGCGCCGCGCGCCCCAACGGCCCAACCTGCCGGCCGGGTTGGTTGACGTGTTCGGAGGGAAGAGGGACATCTCGACTCCTAACGCTCGGTTGCGATGCCGACCACCGTTGAGTCGACACGCCGCACCGGCCGATGGTCGGAGCCGGAAGAGATCGCCCGCCGAAGGTTGGAGCGGGACCGGCTGACGCTACTCCTCTGAGGTCTGATTGTCGAGCGGCGACATCAAGTGTTGGTCGACGTTTTGGTTGACAAGACCAAAACCTTGTGCGAAGGTAAGAGTCATGGCGACTAGAACGCGGAAGACGAACGTTCCGCCCGGGTACGACGCGAGCAAGTTCCCGGCCTTCGCCGTCACGGTGGACGTGGTCATCCTGACCATGGCCGAGGGCGCGCTCCACGTCCTTCTCGTCCGGCGGGGGGAGGAGCCATTCAAGAGCATGTGGGCGATTCCCGGTGGGTTCAAGCGTCCCGCGGAGACGCTGGACGAGGCGGCGAGACGCGAGCTTGCCGAGGAGACCGGCGTCGACGTCCCGAGCCTGCTGACCCAGTTCGGCGCCTACGGCGATCCCGGACGCGACCCGCGTATGAACGTCGTCACGGTCGCCTACCTCGCCGTCCTTCGCGACCTGGGAACGATCGTCGCCGGCACCGACGCAGCGCATGCCTCGCTCGTCCCCGCCTCGGACATCCTCGAGGAGAGAATCGAGCTCGCGTTCGATCACCTGCGCATCGTCTGCGACGCGGTCGACCGCGTCCGGGTCGAGCTCGAGGTCTCGGGGATCGCGACGGCCTTCGTCGGCACGACCTTCACGATGGCCGAGCTCCGAGCGGTGTACGAGGCGATCTGGGGCGTGCAGCTCGACGCAGCGAACTTCCGCCGCAGCCTCGTGGGCGAGGACGGTTGGGTGATCCCGACCGGCCGCACGGCGCGACCCGGGCCGGGCGGCGGCAGGCCCGCCGAGCTGTACCGCGCCGGGCGGGCTTGGCAGCATGGCGCACCCATCCATCGCATCGAGAGGAAGTGAGCGGATGAGAGCGGTCGTCCACGATCGGTACGGACCTCCGGAGGTGCTGCGCGTCGACGAAGTAGAGCGGCCCGTGCCGAAGGACGACGAGGTGCTCGTCAGAGTCCACGCCTCGACGGTCACCCGCGGCGACGCCATGGGCGTGCGTAGCGTCGATTACCGGTTCACCCGTCTGTTCACCGGGATTCGTCGCCCGAGGCGGACGTTTTTCGGCTCGGAGCTCGCGGGCAGCGTCGAGGAAGTCGGAGCGGCCGTGACGGAGTTCCGGGTCGGCGACGGGGTCTTCGGCATCGGAGGCGGCGCGACCGCCGAGTACGTGGCCGTGCGTGAGAGCGGCGCGATCGCGCAGAAACCGGCAGGGCTGACCTGCGAGGAGGCGGCGGCGGTGCCCGACGGGTCGCTGCTCGCGCTCACCTGCTTGAGACCGGCATATCCGCTGCGTGGCAAGAGCGTCCTCGTCTACGGCGCCGCGGGCTCCGTCGGGACAGCTGCGGTCCAGCTTCTTGTGCACCACTTCGAGGCCGAGGTAACGGGGGTCTGCGACACGAAGGACGTCGAGCTCGTGCGATCGCTCGGCGCGAGGGACGTCCTCGATCGCTTGCGCGAGGACTTCACGCGCAGCGGCAAGACGTACGACGTGATCTTCGACGCGGTCGGCAAGCACTCGTTCCGCCGCTGTCGGCGCTCGCTGAAACCCGGCGGGATCTACATCTCGATGGACCTCGGGTTCATGTACCACGTGCCGCTCCTCGCTCTCGTCACACGGTTCACAGGGAGCAGGCGTGCGACGCTCGGCATGGGCCGCTATCGCAAGGAGGACCTCCTCCTCGTCAAGGAGCTCGTCGACACGGGCAAGTACCGGCCGGTGATCGACCGGACGTACGCACTCGACGAGATCGTCGAGGCCACCCGTTACGTCGAGTCCGGCCAGAAGACAGGCAACGTCGTGCTCCGGGTGAGCGAGGCTGCCCCCGCGCAGCCCGAGCCCGCCGCGAAGCTAGCCCGCTCTCACTAGCCGACCGCACCCAACTCGAGCCACGAGGCCAGGTCCTCCAGCTCGGCCTGCACGGCCCTGGTGATGGTGCGGGTGAATCTCACGTCCTCGTGGATCGCGTTCACTCGCAGGACGGAAGCCTTGCGGTCGGCTGCAGCGTCGACCTTTCCGACCAGCCGGTCGTCATGGAGTATCGGGAGGGCGAAATAGCCCCAGCGGCGCTTGGCCGCCGGCTTGTACATCTCAAGGGTGTACTCGAAGTCGAAGAGCTCCTCGGCGCGCGCCCGGTCGTGGGCGAGCCGGTCGAACGGCGACAGGAGTGCCGTACGCCCCTTGAAGTCTTTTCCGAGGGCCGCGGGGTCGACGCGCCACTCGCCCTTGATGCCCTCGACCACGGCCGGCTCGCCGGCCTCCCCGACGTCCCAGGGCTCGACGGGCACCGCGGTCCTCTTCTGCCTGGCGATGCCGAGCGAGGCGAGGCGCCGCTCGTTCTTGACCCGGTGCGCCGCCTCGACCGACGGGACGACGACGCCGGCCGGGTACACCCGCTCGGACAGGTCCCAGACGCGTTCCCGCCCGACGCGCCCGGCAATGGCGACCTCGCCGCGCATCATCAGGAACTCCAGCATCTGGGTGACGTTGCGGTTGTTCGTCCACCCGGTCGAGGCCCACGGCACCACGCACGTGTCCGGAATGTCACGCGAGGTCATCGGCCCTGAGCGACGCAGCACCTTCAGGATGTCGCGGCGGAAGCGGTCGTTGTCGCGGAGCCAGTCGCGCTGCTTGTCGTAGCTCGGCCAAGCGGCCGCGCCGGCGAGATACAGGCCTACGTCGCTCATCGGCCGCACCAGCGCGTTGTGCTCGAACAGCGTGCACTCCTGCTCCAGGGCCTGCTGGAGGTGGGCGGGCTGGTACGCCGAACCGAGGCGGCTCCAGGCGACGAGGTCCGCGCTGGGCGCGATGGCCGCCGTCGGATCGATCTGCAGCAGGGTGAGCTGCTGTACGACAGTGAGCAGCTCGGTCGGCCGCGGTGCGTCGAGCAGTTGCGCGCGCACCGCGATGCGCCGGGCCTGCGCCTTTGTGAGCCGGTGCACGGACAGGAGGCTACGTGCCAAAGTCAAGACTTGCGAAAACTGCAAAAAATTCGTACTCTGAGGGTCGAGGACGTCCGTTTTCAGCAGGTTTCGTTCGTTCTTATCGGTAACCAAAGGGGAAAAGGGGGCTGGAGCCAGTGAGGGGGATGGATCAAGGCGGGGTAGACCGCGCGGCGATTCAGCGCGCGACGACGGCATCGTGGCTAATCGGTGCGGTGCTCGTACTTTGTGTTCTCATGCTCGCACCATCGGCTAGGGCCGAGGGCGGCATGTTGCCGAACGCCATCGCACCGGGCAGTCTCGACAGCCCGACTGGTGGGCTCCCGCAGACCGGGGGTGTCTTCAACCGCATCCATTGGAAGGTTCAGGGTGGCGACTCGATCACCGGCACGATCGTCGGGGTGACCGACCCCAACCTGGAGGGTGAGACCCAGGCCGATGTCGTCATCAAGAGCTCCGACTTCGGCAACACCACGGTTCTTGGGGAGAAGTCCGGGACGACCATCACCTTCACTTGGATCGTGCCTCCCGAGGCCTGCGCGACGACGATCGTCGCCTACGGGCCTGTCGGATCGAATCCGACCGGCAACAACTCGAACAACGACATCATCCGGCACCTGTTCGATCCGCCGGGCCCGCTGAACGTGGCCGGCTTTGCGATCGTCGATGAAACCGGGAATGTCATCGAGTGCGGCCCTCCGCCACCGCCTCCGCCTCCGCCTCCGCCTCCGCCTCCGCCTCCACCTCCACCTCCGCCTCCACCACCCCCGCCACCTCCTCCTCCTCCTCCTCCTCCTCCGCCTCCACCACCTCCCCCACCCCCGCCTCCACCACCCCCCCCCCCCCCCCCCCCCCCCCCCCCACCCCCCCCCCCGCCCCCCCCCCCCCCCCCCCCCCCCCCCCCCCCCCCCCCCCCCCCCCCCCCCCCCCCCCCCCCCCCCCCCCCCCCCCCCCCCCCC
>Ga0193695_1000008_pt1 | contig 118418 bp, 109 predicted proteins | sample L3s2metaG_FD_160568 | JGI IMG/M metagenome (GOLD analysis project Ga0193695, IMG submission 160568) | Soil microbial communities from a riparian zone of the East river system, Colorado, United States - L3s2 | ecosystem: Environmental > Terrestrial > Soil > Riparian zone | place: USA: East... | reverse complement strand
CACCGCCGCCCCCTCCACCACCGCCACCACCCCCTCCGCTTGCCAGGTGCATCGTTCCGAGGGTGATCGGCATGACCCTCACGCGAGCCCGAGCGCGAATTCGCCGGGCCCACTGCTCCGTCGGCCGCGTCCGCCGTGCCCGCTCGAGGCGGGTTGGGCGGGTCATCCGTCAGAGCCCGAGGCCTCGCACGAGACTCCGGCGCGGCGGCAAGGTCAGCCTTGTCGTCGGTCGTCGCTGAGGGACCACGCCCTCCGCGTACGCCGGCCATGACGAGCAGCCCGTCGACGGTAGCGGAGGTGATCGAGAGGCTCCGGCAGCTCGCCGAGGGGCCGCGCGGCGACGGCGTCGCGGCTTTCTCAGCGCTCTACCTGCGGGTCACGGAGGGCGTCGACGAAGGGCTCGGCGCGACCACCTTTGAGGAGCCGAATTTCGTCACACAGCTCGACATCACGTTCGCAAACCTCTTCTTCGATGCGCTCGACGCGTATATGCGGAATCCGGCATCGGCTCCACATGCGTGGGTGCCGCTCTTCGAGCAGCGATCCCGCCGCAGGATCGAGCCGCTCCAGTTCGCGCTCGCCGGGATGAATGCGCATATCAACCGCGACCTCCCCGTCGCGGTCGTCTCCACGTGCACGGCGCTACGCGTCGAGCTGCTGCGCGAGAGCCGCGAGCACGCCGACTTCGAGCGCGTGAACACGCTGCTCGCGGCCGTCGAGGCTAACGTCAGGCGCGCGTACCTCACGGGCTGGGTCGCGTTCGTCGATCGCCTGCTGCATCCGTTCGGCCACCTCGACGACGTGCTCGCGATTTGGAGCGTCGAGAGCGCGCGGGACGCAGCGTGGGCGAACGCCGAGACGCTGTGGTCGCTGCGCAACGAGCCCGCGCTCGCCGGAGCGTTTCTCGAAACGCTGGACAAGACGATCGGGTTCGCGGGCCGCGGGCTCCTGGTGCCCACCGTCTCGTGGCTGCCCGTCGTGCGGCGACGCGTGGGCTCCGGCCTGGCGAGATGAAGGGGCGAGGCCTCCTCTTCTACGACGAGGATTGCGGCTTCTGCCGCTGGTCGGCGGCGAAGATCCTCGCCTGGGACCGCGACCAATCGATCCTGCCGGTCGCAATCGGGTCGCCGGAATCAGCGACGCTGCTCGCAGACGTCGAGCCCGACCGGCGACTCGCGTCCTGGCATTTCCGCGATCCGAACGGAGCCGTGTTCTCGGCCGGCGCCGCGTTCCCGCCGCTGCTGCGGCTCCTGCCCGGAGGCGCGCCGATCGCCGCCTTGTCCGCGCGGTTTCCACGCGGAACCGAGCGCGCCTATCGCATCGTCGCGTCCAACCGCGGCGCGCTCGGGGCTCTTGTCACAAGCGGCGCCAGAGCGCGCGCCGACCGGCACCTAGCCGAGCGGCGCCAGCCGCTCGGCTAAATACTTGAGCCCGATCGGGTACCGGTACTCGATCCGGGCGTGCGTGCCGTCGAAGAGCTCCAGGAAGACATCCGTGACGCCGATCTCCTCGAGTACGCGCCGGAACGCCTCGGCACCGAGGTCGAGGTGCCATTCGTCACGCGTGCCGGCGTCGATATAGATCGCCTTCAGCGAGCGGAGCGCGTCGGCGTAGCGGGGCACCATGCGCACGGGATCCCATGCGAGCCAGCGCTCCCAGATCTCGGGGATCAGCTCGCTCGTCGCGGTGTCGAAGGGCAGGCGGACGGTTCCGTCCTCGTCGGTCGAGTAGCACGCGGCCATGCACCAGTCGTTGAGCAGCACGTGGTCGGTCTCCTTGAGCAGGGCCGGGCGGCTGCGGAAGTCCTCCCAGAACTTGTCGTATGAGCCGTCGTAGTGGTCGCGGAGCGCGCGTGCCGACTCGCGGAACTCGGGCAGGTAGACGGCCTCGAAGAGCGCGTCGCCCGCGTGGGTCGCGAGGCCCCCGAAGAGGTCGGGCCGCAGCATCGGGGTGACCATCGCGCCGTACCCGCCGCTCGACTTGCCGGCGATCCCGCGGTGCTCGGGGGCGGCGAGCGTCCGGTAGCGCTCGTCCACCCAGGGGACGACCTCGTCGCAGAGGTACGTGTGGTAGCGGCCGGTGCCCGGGGAGTCGAGGAACTGGCTGCCGCCGAGCGACGTCCAGCAATCGACCCACACGACGATGCACGGCGGCGCCTCGCCCGAGGCGAACAGCTCGTCCACGAGCTCGGGGAACGTGCGCCGGAAGGCGGCGCGGTTGCGCCACATGTCGAGCTGGCCGGTCAGCCCCTGGATCTGGTAGACAGACGGGTAGCTGCGCTCCGGCTCGTCGTCGTAGCCGGGCGGCACGTAGACCCAGAGCGGCCGCTCGTGGGGATCTCCGAGCGGGTTTCCCTCGAGCACGGAGCTCGTGAACACGTGCTCATCGAAACGGCCGGCAGGTGGGATCGACCAGGGGCGCATTGCAGGGACGATTCAACTACAGGCGCCGTCGGCTGCCGAGTTTTTAGCGCCGTCAAAGTTCTAAGTTAGACTCCGCTTTTGGATGCGCGATTTGACGGACGCCATGCAGGACTACCTGAAGGAGATTCACAAGCTCCGGATGGAGGGCCGCAAGGCAACCACCTCGGCGATCGCAGAGCGCATGGCGGTCAGGCCGCCGTCGGTGACGGCGATGGTGAAGCGGTTGACCGCTCTCGGGCTGGCGGAGCATGCGCCTTACCGCGGCGTCGAGCTGACTCCGTCCGGCGAGCGGGTCGCCCTCGAGGTGATCCGCCACCACCGGTTGCTCGAGCAGTACCTCGCCCAGGCGCTGGGGCTCAGCCTCGACGCTGTGCATACGGAGGCCGACCGCCTCGAGCACGCCCTCTCCGAGGAGCTCGAGGCGCGCATCGACCGCTCGCTCGGTTACCCGACCCATGACCCGCATGGGGATCCGATCCCCGATGCCAAGCTTCGGATCGACCGGGCGCACCTGCGCACGCTTGCCAGTCTCGAGCCCGGCGAGGAGGCCACGATCCGCCGCGTGCCGGGCGACGATGACGAGCTCCTCCGCTACCTGACCAAGCTCGCGCTCGTCCCGGGCAAGAAGGTGAAGCTGAGGCGGTCCGAGCCCTTCGGGGGGCCGCTCATCGTTCGCATCGGAAAGGCGGAGCACGCCATCTCGCGCGAGCTCGCCGAGGGGATCGGCGTCACCTGAGCTTGGGCGAGAAGGCTCCACGTCGCGGGTTGCCCGAGGGAAATCGCCTCGTTCACGTCGAGCACGCGCTGCCGGGCGAGGCCCGGGTGCTCGCCGCTGCGGAGCGGTCCCTGTCGGGAGAGCGCCGTGGCCTGCGGGCGCTCCTGCCCTTCCTCGGCCCCGCCTTCATCGCGGCCGTCGCCTACGTCGACCCCGGTAACTTCGCGACGAACGTCGCCGCCGGCTCCAAGTTCGGCTACACGCTGCTGTGGGTCGTGCTCGCCGCGAACCTGATGGCGATGCTCGTTCAGTCGCTCTCGGCGAAGCTCGGGATCGCGACCGGCCAGAACCTCGCCGAGGTCTGCCGCGACCGCTTCCCGCGGCCGGTGGTGATCTTCCTCTGGCTCCAGGCCGAGGCGATCGCGATGGCGACCGACCTCGCCGAGTTCGTCGGTGCCGCCCTCGGTCTCGCGATCCTGTTCCACCTGCCGCTGTTCGTGGCCGGGCTCGTGACCGCGGTCGTCGCGTTCGGCGTGCTGGCGCTCCAGGAGCGCGGCTTCCGTCGCGGCGAGGCCCTGATCGCCGGGCTCGTCGGAGCGATCGTCTTCTCGTTCGCGGTCGAGGTCTTCCTGGCCCCCGTCTCGGGCTCGGACGTGCTCGGCGGGACCTTCGTGCCGCACCTGCCGGGCAACGAAGCGACGCTGCTCGCCGTCGGGATCATCGGCGCGACGGTCATGCCGCACGTCATCTACCTGCATTCCGCGCTGACGCAGCGTCGCCTCGTCGGCGTCGACGACGAAGCACGGCGAAAGATCTTCCGGTTCGAGCTCGTCGACGTCGTGATCGCGATGAGCATCGCCGGGTTCATCAACATGGCAATGCTGACGACCGCCGCCGCCGTCTTCCACACGCGTGGCCTGACCGAGGTCGGGAGCGACCTGACCCTCGTCGCGACCGAGCTCGGGAACCACCTGCATGCGAACTCGGGCACCGTCTTCGGGATCGCGCTGCTTGCCTCGGGGATCTCCTCGTCGTCGGTCGGAACGCTCGCGGGTCAGGTCGTGATGCAGGGGTTCATCCGGCGCCAGATCCCGCTCTTCGTCCGGCGGGGCGTGACCATGGCGCCCGCGCTGCTCGTGCTCGCGATCGGCGCCAGCCCCTCGCACGCGCTCGTCCTGAGCCAGGTGTTCCTCTCGTTCGGGATCCCGTTCGCGCTCGTCCCGCTCGTCCTCTTCACCCGCAACCGGGAGCTGATGGGCGGCCTCGTGAACCGGCGGGTGACGAGCTGGCTCGCAGTCGTCATCGCCGCGCTGATCATCTGCCTCAACGTCTACTTGCTCGAGCAAACGTTCCTCGGCTGATCACGCTTCCCTACCGGCGAGCCCTTCCGCATGACACACCCCGGCTCCGCCCCCGAGCTCTCGAGCCGAACCGACGTTGCAACAGACTGTTGCTAAGTCCAAAAGGCGGCTCAGGGTGCAGCAGGCCAGGAATCGAGCGCCGACGGATCTTCTTTCTCTGACCGGCGAGCCCCCGGACGGCAGAACCCGGCTCCGCTCCAACCTCTCGAGCCGAACCGACTTTGTAACAGTCTGTTGCTAAGTCGAAAAGGTGGCCACGTGTTTCGCAGGTTACGAATCGAGGCCGGTGGACTTGACCGGCGTCGCCCGGCCGGAAACGATCAGCCTTCCTGTTCGGTCGGGCGGATCAGGAGCTCGTTGACCGCCTCGTGGCGGGGCCGCGTGACGATGTACGCGATCGCATCGGCGATGTCCCCGGCCTCGAGCGTCTCGATCTCGTCGAAGGGCGACGGTTGGTTGCGAATCTCAGGGCGCAGATGCGACCGCAGCTCGGTCTTGACCGCGCCGGGCTCGACGAGCGACACGCGCACGTGCCGCGCGGTCACCTCCTGGCGGAGCGACTCGCTGAAGGCGTTGACCCCGAACTTCGTGAGGTTGTAGACGCCGGCGTTCCTGTTTGCGCGGCGTCCGGCGACCGAGCTGATGTTGACGAGATCCGCGACGCGCCTGGGCTCGCTCTCGGCCGCAGTCAGGAGGTGCGCGAGCCCGGCATGCGTGCAATAGAGCAAGCCGAGCACGTTGACGGCGATCATCCGCTCCCACTCCTCGAGCGGGGCATCGACGATCGGGCCGAGCAGCATCACGCCCGCGTTGTTGACGAGCGTGTCGAGCCGGCCGAACTCCGCGACAGTCTGCTCGACGGCGCCCTCGGCCTGCTTTTGATCGGACACGTCGGCTTGGATCGCGAAGGCGCGCCCGCCGTCGGCCTCGATCTCGCCCGCGAGCGCATCCAGCCGTTCCTTCCGGCGGGCGACGAGCGAGACCGCGGCTCCGCGCTGCGCCAACGCGCGCGCCGCGGCCTCGCCGATGCCACTGCTCGCGCCGGTGATGAGCGCGACGGTTCCCTCGAGCTCCGCCACCTCGTCATTATCCTTTCCGGCCGGTTCCGTAGCATGGTGGCGTGCGCAGGACGTTGCTGCTGGGGGCGCTCGTCCTGCCGATTCTCGCGGGTGGCAGCGCGGCGGCGCAGCCGGCCGGAGGTTGGTTGGTGTACGGAAACGACCTCGGGCGCAGTTCCGTCACCAACGTCTCGCTCTCGCCGTCGTCCGTGCGCCCTGCCTGGTACACGCCGGTCTCGGGCCGGATCAGCTCGCAGGCGCTCGTTGCCCAGGACGTGCCCGCGCCGGGCAGGCGCACCGTCTACTTCGCGACCTCGAAGGGCGTCGTCTACGCGATGTCGGAGAACGGCTACGTGCGCTGGCGGGTCGAGCTCGGCCAGTTCGTGCGCATTTGCCCGCAGATCGACGGCTACGGCGTCACCGGCACGCCCGCGATCGACCCTGCCACGCACGCGATCTATGTCGCCGACGCTTTCGGCCGGCTGCACGCGCTCGACCTGACGACGGGGGCGGAGCTGGCAGGCTGGCCGGTCCGGGTCTACGCGGATTTCCCGCAAGAGCTCGTCTGGGGAGCTCTCACGATCGTCAACGGGTCGGTCTATTTCGGCACCGGCTCGTACTGCGATCGCCCGATGGAGGGCAAGGTGTTCAGGGTCGTGATCGCGACGCGGACGGTGTCGAGCTGGATCTCGGTTCCGCGCAGGCTCGGCGGCGGCGGCGGGGTGTGGGGGTGGGGCGGAGTTGCCTACAGCGCCGCGCGCGGCTCGCTCTTCGTTGCGACGGGCAACGCCTTCCGCGGGGGGACGAACACCGGCCGGCGGTTCCGGGAATCGGCCGGCTTCGGCGAACACATCGTCGAGCTCGGGCCGAATCTCAGCGTGCGCGCCGCGAGTCATCCGCGGTCGCTCCGCGCGCTGCGGGACCTCGACTTCGTCGGCTCGCCGGTTCTCTTCCGCCATCGCATCTGCGGCGAGCTTGCGGGCGTGCTGAACAAGAACGGCGTCCTGTACGTCTGGCGAAGCGCGAAGATCAACGCAGGCCCGCTCTTTTCGTTGCGGCTCGCCCGCCCGACGCTCGCCGCGCCGCTCCTCTCTCAGCCGGCGTACTCGCCTCGCACGGGAGCGCTGTACGTGTCGACTCCCAGCCGCCTCGTGCGCATCGATGTCGACCGGCGCTGTCGCGGTCGGGTGAGGTGGAGCCGGCCGGTGGGCATCGGGCTCTTCAACGGATCGCCGACGATTGCCGGGGACACGGTCTGGCTCGTCGAGAACGGCATCAACGGCTCGGCGCTGCTGGGTTTTCGCGCTCGCACCGGCGCCTCTCGCTTCCGCGCGCGGCTGGCGGGCACCGCCTACGTCGCACCGACCGTCGTCGGCGACCGGCTGTACCTCGGGACGTACACGGGTGGCGTCCAGGGGTTCGCGCTCGCCTCCGGTCTCCGCCGGCCTGTCGGCAACGGCGAGAGCGATCTTCCCGAGCACAGGAGCTTCCCCGATCCGCTCGAGGGCTGGGCGAGCCGCGAGGACGGCGTCTATGCGACCGACGACGGTGGACACTCGTGGCGGCTCATCTACTCCCGGAACGCCGTCCGGGTTGCGCGCGTCTCGGCGCTGACGGGGATGATCTCACTCGGCGACCGAGTCTCGGCCTGCGGTTGCCGGCAGGTTCGCCTCTGGACGGCAGACGGAGGCGATACCTGGCACCAGACGCTCGAAGGAGTGGGCAACGGCTTCGTCGGCGGGGCCGGCACGTTGTGGTGGTGGCGGGGCGGGAACCTCTACCGCGCCGTGCGCTGGCCACCGCCCGCCGCCGGGCTCCGGCGCCACCTGGTCGTCTCCCGGCCCGGGGCGATCATCGACGCAGCTCCGGTGCCGGGCGGCGTCGCCGCGCTCATGACTCGCCGCGTCGCGGGTCTCGGCCTCGACGTCTCGCCGCGGGTCCTCCTCGTCCAGAGCGGCCGCGTTCGGGTTCTGCGCCTGCCCCGCGTCACCGGGGACGTCCTGGCGCGCTCGCTCGAGGTGCTCTGGCCCTCGCTGACCGTGCACGCCTTCGACGTGACCGCGTTCACGCGTGGCGAACAAGGCCCCGTGACGTGGACCTCGCCTGATGGCGGCGCCACCTGGACGGTGACGCGCGAGTAGCCGCTACCGGCCGCGGCTGACGGTCAGGTTCACCTTGGCGAGTGGCGCCAGGTGCGTCCCCGGCCGAGGATGCTGCGCCGCCACGCGGCCGGCCCGGGCCCGCGACCGCGCTCGCCGCACCCTGCCGACAGTGCACCCGCGGTGTTTGATCCGGTCGCGCGCGAAGCCGAGGCTATGACCGACCAAGGCGGGCACCACGCACGCGCGCAGGGCGAGCCGCGGCGCCGCGCCCAGCATCAACTGCCCGCTTCCGAAGACCGAGTCCCTGCCGGGCGCGCCGAGGTCGACGGCGTGGTCCTCGAGATAGGCCTGCAACTCGGCCGGGCCGAAGGCAGGATTCGCCTCCTTGACGAGCGCGGCCGCGGCGGCGACGTGCGGCGTGGAGGCCGACGTTCCTGCGAATCCGCTCGAGCCGCAACCCGAGAACGGGCCGAAGGTGAACGACGAGACCGAGTCGGGGCCGACGAGATCCGGCTTGACGCGACTGTCGATGGTCGGGCCCTGGGAGCTGTAGGGCTCGAGCCCGCTTCCCTGCCAGCAGACGGCTCCGACGGTCAGGGCTGACAGAGAGCTGCCGGGCTCGGTGACGCTGCCCCCCGCGACCTGATATTCGAGATTGGGGCCGGGGTAGACGAAGAGGTCGAACCGCACCGGCCGGCCGGTCACGCGGTGGGCGCGGATGCCGATCGCGTAGGTCTGAGTCGCAGACGACGTGTTGGCGAGGCAGGCCTCTTCGGTCGGAGGCTCGAGGCCGGTCTGGGCGCCGGTCGACTCCGCAACGACCGTGCCTCCGGGCGAACGGGTCAGGTAGAGGTCGTAGTCCTCGGCGGTCGCGGGCCAGTCGTCCCACTTCAACGCTGCGCACGTGACCTGGCCGCTGCGCACGACAATCGTGTTCCCCTCGTCGCCGGGGGCGAACTCGTTCCAGCCGTTGGCGTTCGCATCGACGAACGTCCCGCTCCAGTGCTGCTGCGCGCGATTACCGGCCGCGTTCACCCAGAGAATCCCGGCCGCCCGAGCCGCGGCGACGATCCCGGCCGGCGTGTCGGGCCCGCCCGAGCCGTCACCACGTGATGTGTTGAACCAGCTCGCCGAGTGGCTGATGATCGCGATCCCGTGGGCTTCCGCGTAGGCGACGGCCAGGCCGAGCCCGGCGACGTCCTTGACGCACACGAGGTAGAGCTTCGCGTCGGGCGCCATCTCCGCCACGATCTCGGCGACCCCAGTGCCGTGGTCGGTCGCTTCGAAGCCCCCCGGCCCGCAGAAGTCGACCTTGACCGCCGAGCGTGGGAGATCCCCCGTGCCCTGGCTTCGGCGCAATCCGCTGAAGCCGAGGTCGACCACGGCGATCTTCACGCCGGCGCCGCGCGCCCCCACCTTGTGCCAAAGGGCCGCACCGGTCGATGCGACGCCCTGTCCGCGCACCGACTCCGCCACAGGTCGCGCCGGCTTGCCGACGTAGCGGACGTCTCGACTGCGCGCCAGCGCCTTCAGCGCGCTTGCCGGGACGAGCGCCTCGATCACTCCGCCGTAGGTTTCCTCGACCCGCCCGCCTCTGCGGGCGACGGCCGCCCGGGCCCGAGCCGGATGCGTGGCCAGGAGCTCCACCTGGACTCGGCCGGCGCGAAGGGCGACGAGCCGTGAGTCCAGCTTCGCGACCTTGACGGGATTGGTCGCCGGATGGGCCGATTCATGCGCGCGCCCGAGGGTGCCTGCGCCGCTCGCCGCAGCACCCGCAGCAGCGAGCAGCCCACACAGCACCCCCAAAAAGACCCTCCGCACCCAACCTCCCTCGAAAGCCCGTCTCTAAGGGATAGCTCTTATCGGGCGCCACGTCCAGAGGCCGGACGGCCCAGCGCGGCCAATCCCTCGTCCGAGGGAGTGCGGCTGAGACCCGCTGTAGCCAAACCGTTACGCGACCGTGACGGGGTCGTTTCAGGGCGCGAGCACGATGGGGTGCGGCAAAGCAAACAGGAGGAGAAATGAAGAAGCTAACGCTCATAGTCCTCGCTCTCGCCGCGATCCTCGCGGCCGCAACGTTCGCGACGACGCGCCTCTGGGCCGCATCGCCCACAGCCTCGTCGCCGCGTGTCGCCGTCGCCCAGCCGTGCGGGTCACGCGACCAGGTGCTCTTCGGGCACGTCAAGTCGCTCGCTCCGAAGGGCGACCATTTCGAGCTCCAGTTCGACCCCGCCTGGTTCACAAGTGGGCTCACCGCGAGCCGCGCCCAGCTCCAGGACACCGGCTACGGCGACGTCGCGAACGACAACTACATCGTCGACGAAGGCCATCGTCTGCTGACGTACATCGTGCCGGCGAACGCGCACATCACGGTGCTCACGAGGAAGGGCCGCCCCGACAGCAGCGGATTCCCGTCGACCTCGGTCACGCCGTCCCAGCTCGCGGAGCTCCTCGCCGGCAAGGAGCCGGTGAAGCTGTTCGAGGGGCTCGGCACCGGCTTCTGGATGCACGTCCACGTCGACACCGTCTGCTCGCTCCAGCAGCTCTATCACCCATAGCAGCAAGCATCCTCTCTCGCCCCTGCACGGCCTCGCCGCGCAGGGGCGAGGGCCCGGTAGGGGTCCGGCGCTGATCGCCGTAAGCTTGGAGGATGGTCGAGCTCCCCGGTGGGACGATCACTTTCCTCTTCACGGACGTCGAGGGCTCGACCCGCCTGCTCAAGCAGTTGCGAGACGGGTACGGCGAGGTGCTGGCCGACCATCGCCGCATCCTGCGCGCCGCCTTCGCAGAGCACGGCGGACAGGAAATCGACACGCAGGGCGACGCCTTTTTCGTCGCCTTTCGCAAGGCGACGGACGCCGCCCTGTCCGCAGTCGCGGCACAACGAGCGCTTGCCGAGCACGCCTGGCCGGACGGAGTGGAGTGTCGTGTGCGAATGGGCCTGCACACGGGCGAGCCCAGCGTCGGAGAGGAGGGCTACCACGGTCTCGGCGTGCATCGCGCGGCGAGGATCATGGCGGCGGGCCATGGCGGGCAAATACTGCTCTCGCAGGCGACAAGCTCCGTCCTCGAGGACGACGAGCTGCCGGGAATGAGCGTTCGGGACCTCGGCCAGCATCGCCTCAAGGACCTCGATCGACCCGAGCGCATCTTCCAACTCGACGCCGAGGGCCTCCCCGTGGAGTTTCCGCCCCTCCGTACTGCAGACGCTCCGACCGCCTACACCGGCCACGAGGCGGAGCTGGAGAAGGCGGCGCGGGCGGCCGTCTGGCGCGCGCGACTCCGGACTCGGCGCTGGCTCGCGGCGGCAGGCGCAGGGGTGCTCGTTGCCAGCGGATTGATCGCAGCCCTCGTGCTGGCTCTCAGCTCGGGCACCGCGGATGCGCTTTCCCACGTCGATGCAAACGCCGTCGGGCTGATCAATCCCAAGACGAACAGGATCGCGGATGAGGTGCCGGTGGGGGCCACGCCGAGCCACCTCGCAGTCGGGGAGGGAGCGATCTGGGTCACCAACGCCGACGACGACACCGTGTCGCGGATCGACCCTCAGACGAGGACCGTCGTCCAGACGATCACCGTAGGCAGCAGCCCCAGCGGGATCACGACCGGGAACAACGCCGTCTGGGTGGCGAACAGCCTGGACGGGACCGTCTCGCAGATCGACCCCGGAACCAACAAGGTCGTGCAGCCGATTCGCGTCGGCAACGGCCCCGTCAGCGTCGTCTACGCGGCGGGCTCGGTCTGGGTCGCGAACACTGGCGACGACACGATCACGAAGATCGATGCCGACAGTGGAAAGCTGGCGAAGCCGCTGCCCATCCCCGCTGCGGAGCTCGCCTTCGGCGCCGGAACGCTGTGGGCGAGCCAACGGACGGCGAATCGCGTTGTGCGCATCGATCCGACAACCGGAAGCGTCGTGCACACGATCCCGGTCGGGAACGGCCCCGACGGGCTCGCCTTCGGCAATGGCGCCGCATGGGTCGCGAACAGCCTGGACGGGACCGTTTCCCGGATCGATCCGACGACGAATTCGGTGGCGGCGACCATTCCGGCCGGGAACGGCCCGGCGGCCGTCGCGGTCGGGTCGGGCGGCGTCTGGGTGAGCAACCAGTTCGGCGGCACGCTCGCGCGAATCGATCCGGGGACGAACCATGTCGTGCGAGAGATCCGGGTCGGCGACCGGCCGCAGGGAGTGGCCATCTCGGGCGGCACCGTGCTCGTGAGCGTTCGCCAGTCCGGGGCAGGTCATCGCGGCGGCACGCTGACGATGCGCATGAACCGTGACCTCGACTCGATCGACACTGCCGTCGCCTACGACTCGACCTCGTGGCCGATCCTGCGCATGACGAACGATGGCCTGGTCGCGTTCAACCAGGCCAGTGGGCTCGAGGGGACGCAGCTCGTGCCCGACCTCGCCGTCTCGCTTCCGACCCCGACCGACGGTGGCAGGACGTACACCTTTCAGCTGCGGCAGGTCCGCTATTCGAACGGCCGGCCGCTACGGGCATCCGACTTCCGTAGCACGTTCGAGCGCGACTTCGAGCTCGGCAAGCTGCCCGTCCAGTACTACGACGGGATCGTCGGCGCCGCTCGCTGCAAGAAGCGCCCGAAGCGGTGCGACCTTTCTCACGGGATCGTGGCGGACGACGGCGCGAAGACCGTTGCTTTCCATCTCGTCGCGGCCGACCCGGAGTTCCTCTACAAGCTCGCGCTCCCCCTCGCAGACGTCCTGCCCGCGGGGGCGCCGCGGCACGCGGTCCGCACCCAGCCGCTGCCGGCGACCGGGCCGTACGTGATTGCGAGCTACCAGGTGAAACACCGCCTCAGGCTCGTGCGTAATCGATACTTCCACGAGTGGTCGAAGGCGGCGCAGCCGGACGGCTATCCGAACGAGATCGTCGTCGAGATCGGCGGCACGCCGGACCGGGCGGTCAACGACGTGATCCGCGGCAAGGCGGACGCCTTCAGCACCTCTCAGTCGCAAACGCCTCCTTCCGACACCGTGCTGGGCGAGATCAAGACCCGGTATGCGAGCCAGGTGCACACCAACCCGCAGCCGACGACGATCGCGCTCTTCCTCAACACCCGGCTCGCGCCCTTCGACCGTCTCGACGTCCGCAGGGCCGTGAACTACGCGGCCGACCGAGCCGCAGCGGTCCAGGCTTCCGGCGGGCCCGACGTCGCTCAGTCGACGTGCCAGATCCTGCCCCCACACTTCCCGGGCTACCGCCCCTACTGCCCCTACACCGCAGGCTCGACAACGCAGGGGAGCTGGACGGCGCCTGATCTCGCGAAGGCACGTGCGCTTGTCGCCGCCTCCGGCACGCGCGGCATGAAGGTCACCGTCTGGTCCTGGGGGGATCTGGGCCGCCTCGGCCCGTACACGGTGAAGCTTCTTCGGTCCCTTGGCTATCGCACGTCGATCAAGGTTGTCGACGGCTTCGGCTACTTCTCGGCCATCGGCGACACGCGCACGAAGGCGCAGATCGGGACGTCCGAATGGATCTCGGACTATCCCGCGGCGTCCGGCTTCTTCAACGCCATCTTCAGCTGCGCATCGTTCCTGCCCAACAACCCGGTGAACTTGAACGCCTCTGAGTTCTGCGACCCCAGCATCGACCGGCAGATCGGGCGAGCTCTGATCGAGCAAACGACGAACCCCGACGCCGCCCGCGGGTTGTGGGAGCGCGTCGACAGGCAGACCGTCGACCAGGCGCCTTGGGTGCCGCTCGTCAACCCGAAGTCAGTCGACGTTCTCGCGAAGCGTGTCGGGAACTACCAGTACAGCCCCGCCGGCCTGGGCATGCTGATCGACCAACTCTGGGTGAATTAGCGCTCGCGCTGCTGGTCTTGCGGCTGTTTCTGCTCGAGCTTGATGAACTCGAGGTCGTCCTTCGTGACGACGAGACTCGGGCCGACTGTGCCGATGCCGTTCGACTTCAGCTGACTCATCGCATCTTCGAGCGCCTTGCGCGCGTCGTCTTCGTTCTCGGCGACGTCCGCTCGCGTCGTCGAGCCGGATCGGAATCTCACGTAGGCCTGCCACATGGTCGCGGCATCCTAACGGGACTCGCTGGCGACTGTCGGCAAATGAACGGCGCGCCTGGTTTTTCGTTCCTCTCGCTCGGGCAAGATACGAGTGTGCGCGCAGCGCTCGTCATCCTTGCCGCGTGCCTCGTTGCCGGTTGCGGGGCTGCCCGGAACGGCGCTGGGGGCGTCCCGAGCTCGGCCGATCCTGGCGTGATCGTCTTCGGAGGCGTGGTCGTACCGGTCCCCGAGCCACCGGGACAGTCGACCCCATGGCACCAGCCGATCAGCTACTACGCACTGGGGCCGGACGGTACAGGGCTCCGGAAGCTGGCCTTTACTTCTCGGGACCACGAACTCGATTTCTCGCCGGGCGGAGGATTCGCCGTCCTGTCTCGGTACGGCGAAGACAACAGGATCGTCGTCTCCCGCGCCGACGGCTCCGACAGTCGCGTCGTGCCCCTGCCAAAGGACGCGACTGCCGGCGCGCCCGCGGTCTCTGCGGACGGGAAAACTGTCGCGCTGGCGTACGCGCCCAACCTCGATGCCTCGCCGATCGATCTCTGGACGGTCTCCGTCGACGGCTCGCACCTCAAACGGCTCGCCACGACCGGCGATGTGCTGAGCATCGCCTGGTCTCCCGACGGCAAGCACATCGCCTTCGTCGACGGTTCGCAACTCGAGAACAGCTCTTCTGGCGCCGTCGCGGACATTTACGTCGTCGACGCCGATGGGAGCAACCTGCATCGACTTGCGCGCGGCTTCACGGGTCTCGGCCGGGAAGTCGCGTGGTCGCCGGACGGGGCTCGCATCGCGTTCCAGGACACAAGCCAGCGAGTCGCGGTCATCGATGCGGAAGGCGGGATGCCGAAGGTCGTGAGCCAAGAGGGTGAGACGCCGGCTTGGTCGCCCGACGGCACGCGTATCGCCTTCCTTAGCGTCACGGGATGCGGTAGTTACGGGGCTTGCACTAGATCGAGGATCGTGCTCGCGAACGTCGACGGCGGAACAGAGCACATCGTGGGGCCGAAGTACGGCAATCCGGTCTCACTCTCGTGGACCACGGCAACTTTTCAGCCGAGTCCCGCAGGCTCGAAGATCGGCTCGCCTCCGAGCTCGTAGTCGCTACGCAGCGTCTTCGGCGTTGTTATTGCCGAGCTGCTTGTCCCACCACTCGGACTCGCGGCGCTGGAGGGCGCCTTGGGCCTGCGCGACGTAGGCCGCGAGCTGCGACTCCTTGCTGCCGAGCTTCTCTTCGAGCTCGGCGAGGGCCTGCTCGCGGTTTTCGAGCTTCTCGAGGCGGATCTCGTAGTCGGTTTCGTAGGTGGCTTCGCGCCTGCGCAGCTCCTCCTCGCGATCGTCGATCTCGCGCACGCGCTCCCGGACGTTTGCCTCTGTCTGGGCGATCCGCTTCTCGCGCTTGTCGACGCGCTCACGCGCCGTTTCCGAGAGATCGGACTCCTCGGCGATCGCCGACTCGCGGTCGGCGAGACCCTTCTCACGCGCATCGAGCCGGGCGGTCCACTCGTCGAGGTCGCGACCGCGCGCGCTGTCGCCCTCGGTCCGGGTGAGCTCGGAGTCGCGCCGGTTGAGCTCGGCCTCGCGGGCGATCAGCTCCGCCTCGCGGCTCTCGATTTCCATCAGCCGACCCTGCATCTCCTGAACCTCGGCGCCCGATGAGGAGAGCTGGCGCTCGAGCTGCTGGGTCTCGGCCCGGATGCGCTCGTGCCGTTCCTGAACCTCGGCCTCGCGCCTCTTCAAGCCCTCACTCTCGGCGGCGACGCGGGCGCTTTCCTTCGCGAGGCGCTGCTCGGCGTCCGTCAAACGTCTTTCACGCCCTCCGAGATCCTTTTCGTGGCGCTTGAGCTCGTTGTCGCGTGCTTTCCACTGGCCCTCACGGGTCGCGAGGTCGCGCTCCGTCTTCGACAGCTTCTCCTCGCGCGCCGCGACGGCCGAGCCTCGTTGAGCGAGCTCCGAGGAGCTCCGGCCCGCAAATCGCTCGGCCTCAGTCAGCTCGGCGTCGCGCGCCTGGAGCTCCTCCTGTAGCTCGGCGGCAGCAGATTGGGCTGCTGCAACTCCGTCCTGGAGCGCTGAGAGCCGTTGACGCTCCCCGTTCAGCTCCTGGCGCTCGGTCGCGAGTCGCTGCTCGCGTTCCCGGATCTGGCTCTCGGTGCTCGAAAGCTTCGCGCTTCGGTCGTCGAGCTTCGTCTGCTCGCGGGAGACGTCGTACTCCTCGGACATCTTCCGCTCGTAGGCCTCGACCTGCTCTGCGAAGGCGGCGCGCAGCTCTCGCTCGCGCTTCTGGGCCTCGGCGAGCTGGCCGCGCAGCTCCTCGGCCTCCGCACTCGGCTCGTCGCCGTTGATCTGATGCGGTGCCGACGTGTAGAGGTCGACCCGAACCAACGGGGTCTCGGCCTGCTGCGCCGGCGCGGGCGGCGCTGCCTCCTCCGCCTGCTCGCCACGGCGCTTCTCGAGCTGGGCCCGAAGGCCGGTGCCGAAGCCGCCCTCTGTGGCGTGACCCTCCTTCTCTTCTGTCTCGTCGCCGGGCTCGTTCTTCTTGCGCAGTGGCATCTTCTAGCTCCCGAAGATTTTCTGGACGTTGAGGATCGCGGGGCCGAGGATGACGAGGAACATCGCCGGGAAGATGAAGAGGACCGTCGGGAACAGCATCTTGATCGGCGCCTTCATGGCCCGCTCCTCGGCGGCGGCCTGGCGGCGCAATCGCGCGTCGGCGGCCTGAACGCGCAGGATCCGGCCAAGCGAGGTGCCGAGCTGGTCGGCCTGGATGAGCGCGCGTGTGAAGGCCGAGAGCTCCTGTGCATCCACGCGCTCGGACAGGCGCTTCAGCGCTTCCGAGCGGCTTTCTCCGATTCGCATCTCGGACAGGGTGAGCCCGAACTCCTCGGCGAGCGGGCCCTCCATGTTCTCGTTGAGCTTGGCTAGTGACGCGTCGAATCCGAGGCCGGCCTCGACACTGACCGCAAGCAGGTCGAGCGCGTCGGGCAGATCGGCTCGGATTCGCTCCTTCCGGCCGCGGATCTTGAAGGTCAGCGCGTAATCCGGCGCGAGGAAGCCGACCGCGCCGAGGAACAGGGCGCCCATGAGCAGCCCGCCGGCTCCCCTCGCCGCGCCCAGCATTGACCCGACGAAGAGGCCACCGAGGGCGCAGATGCCCTTGATGGCGAGGAAGCCGGTGGGCGACACCTTGCGGCTCATTCCGGAAGCCATCAGCCTGAGCCCGATCGACTCCACATTCGTGCGGGGATTGACCCGAAGCGCCCAGCGCGCGAGCCATTCCCCGGTCGGCACGAGCAGGCGTTCGCGAACGCTTTCGAGCTGTGCGCCGGAGGGCACCTCCAACTGGCCGTATGTGGCTGCGCGCCGAACCGAAAGAGAACGCTGCCGAGAGGGAAGCGTCACGATCTCGCTGACGAAGAATGCGGCGCCGGCGAGGCAGAAGACGGCGAGAACGAGAAGAAGAGTCATGGGTTTCTGTACCTAGCCTTTGAAGGAGACGATCTTCTTGAGGATGACCGACCCGAAAGCCATCATTGCCAGGCCGGAGTAGATGAGCATGTGACCCGTGTGCGAGTGGTAGAGCGGTTCCATGTAGGTCGGGTTGATGACGGTGATCGCGATCGCGATGAAGAAAGGAAGCGCGACGAGCGTGTACGCGCCGGCCCGTCCCATCGCGGTCAGGCCCTTGACCTTGCGGATGAACTGCTGCCGCTGCCGGACCGTGTCCGCGACCATGTCGATCAGCCCGGCGAGGCTGCCGCCGACCTGTTGCTGGATCTTGACGGCGGTGATCACAAAGTCGAAGTTCTTGGAGCCCAGCCGCTCGGACATGTCGAGGAGACCGAGCTCGATTGGGCGGCCGAGCCGACCCTCGGTCAGCACGCGCTGGAACTCCTTGCTTGCGGGTGGAGTGCCCTCGTCCACGATCGTCTGTAGGCCCTGCTTGAAGCTGTGGCCGGCCTTGAGCGCCGCCGCCAGCGTGATCAGGACGTCCGCGAGCTGGTTCTCGAAGGCGGCCAGACGGCGTGTTGCCTTGAACCAGACGAAGCCGACCGGCGCCATCCACCCGGCGGCCATCAGCGCGAGAGTGATGAGCGTCGCCTGCCCTGCCAGCGCGGAGATCAGCGCGCCGACGAGACCTGCTCCGACCATCAGGTAGACGAGCTCGACCGTTCGGATCGGGAGGTCGCTGCGCTCGACCAGGCGCTCGAGTCGCGTCCAGACCTTCCAGTGTGCGAACGCGCTCTCCGTTGCCCGAAAGAGGGGGGCGGCTGCGGCGAAGCGCTCCTTCTCCTGCTTGAGCTTCTTGTGCTCGACGGTCTTGGCGAGGTGCGGGGCAATCTTGCGGCGCAGCCGTGAGCCCTTCACGGTCGTGAGAGCGAGGCTTGCGGCGAGAAGGACGATCAGGAACGAGATGATCGCCATCACCTGCGTGCCGAGGACGGTCTCGTAGAAGACGTCGGGGAGCAGGCGGGAGGGCTTCGACTCGCCGCTCGTCGATCCAAGGTCGCTCGGCAGCTCGAGCACTGATGGGTGTGAGCCCGAGCCGTTCGCGTACGCCCGCAGCGTTGCGTGATCGCCGGGGCGGGCAGATGTGGCATACGTGAGCCGCCAGGTCCGGCGGAGCTCGTTGGCGACCGCCGCGTACTGCCGGCCGAGCCCTGCGCTCGAGGACGCGCCGCGGTAGGCGCCGCCGGTCTCCTTGCTGAGGGTCTGGAGCGGCGCGGGAGAGAACTGCGAGCTCCCGATCGAAATCGTGTAGACGGAGGCACCGGCGGCGCGGGCTTCCTTGGTCGCCTGGTCGATCGTGGCCGTGCTCGAGACGTCCCTGCCGTCGGTGAGCACGATGATCACGCGACCGGGAAGGGACTCCGTGGCGAGGGAGCGAGAGGCGGTGACGATTGCGTCGTAGAGAGCAGTGCCCTGTACCGAGTCGACGGGCATCGAGCGCAACGCATCGACCGCGTCGATCGTCGACGTCGAGAAGCCGGTCAACGCGACGGCGCGAGAGCCGAAACCGACGATTGCCACGCGGTCACCGGGCGCCTTTGCGGCGACGAATGCTCGTGCAGCGGCGACTGCATCCGCCAGGGGCTTGCCTCGCATCGAGAGCGAGCGGTCGAGCGCGAGCACGACCGACTTCGTCCGCCCGAGGTTCTGCGCGTCGTTAATCCTGACCGGACGTCCGTTTTCCGTGAGCCTCGGCGTGCCCCCGCCGATGCGCGAGGTGACGACGCTCACGCGGATGTCGGGATACGAGCTCGTGCTGACGCCCTTGACCGAGATGCTGCCCTGTGCGGCGGGCGCGAGTATTGAGATCGCCCCCGCGAGGGCGACCGCGAGCCATTTGCTGCGATTCACGAGTAACCGCCGAAACTCGCCGAAGACAGGGTCGACCGGTAGCCGGACTCTTCTTCTTCCTCGTTGAAGAAGTTCGGCTGCAGGACGACGCCCTGCGTTGCCATCTTGTCGAGGAACTGGGGCTTCAGGCCTGTGCACGAGAGCGGGGATAGAAGCCTCGCCCCGTTACTCGCTCCGGCGTCGTCGGCCGGCGGCTTCGCGAAGAAGATGTCCTGGAGGGTGATCACCTCGGATTCCATGCGCAGCACCTCGGTGATGTGCGAGATCCGGCGTGAGCCGTCGACCAGGCGCGTGATCTGCACGAGGAGGTCGAACGCGCTAGAGACCTGCTCGCGGATCGCGCGCAGCGGGAGGTCGAGGCCGGCGGTGAGCACGAGCGTCTCCAGCCTGGAGAGCGCGTCGCGAGGAGAGTTCGCATGGATCGTCGTCAGGGAGCCCTCATGGCCCGTGTTCATCGCCTGGAGCATGTCCAGGGTCTCGGCGCCGCGGACCTCGCCGACGATGATCCGGTCAGGGCGCATGCGCAGGGCGTTGCGGACGAGCTCGCGGATGCGGACCTCGCCCTGGCCCTCGATGTTGGACGGCCGGGCCTCGAGCGTGATCACGTGGTCCTGTTGAAGCTGGAGCTCGGCTGCGTCCTCGATCGTCACGATGCGCTCGTCGCCGGGCACGAACGCCGAGATCGCGTTCAGCGTGGTCGTCTTACCGGTACCGGTACCGCCCGAGATGAGGACGTTCAGCTTGCCGCGCGTGCAGGCGGCGAGGAACTGCGCGGCCTTGGGCGTCAGCGTCCCGAACTTGATCAGGTCATCCATCGTGTATGGGTCGCGGGAGAACTTTCTGATCGTGAGCGTCGGCCCGCGTAGCGAGAGCGGCGGGATGATCGCGTTCACACGGCTGCCGTCGGGAAGGCGGGCATCGACCATGGGCGACGACTCGTCGATGCGGCGCCCGACCTGCGACACGATCTTGTCGATGATGCGCAGCAGGTGCGCGTTGTCGGCAAAAGTCGCCGACGACTTCTCGAGCCTGCCGTCGCGCTCGATGAAGATCCGGTCGAAGTTGTTGACCATGACCTCCGTGATGGTGTCGTCTCGGAGCAGCGGCTCCAGGGGCCCGTAGCCGAGGATGTCGTCGGAGATCTCGCGGACGATGCGACGCCGCTCCTCACGAGTCAGCGGGGTGCGGTCGAGCGTCAGCTGCTCGGTCACCTCGCGCAGGACGCGCTCGGAGAGGTTCTCGCTGGTCTCGGTCGTGAAGAGCTGGGGGCCGAGCTTCGCGATGCAGGCGTGATGGACACGCGTCTTCATCTCGGCATACGGGTCTGCCGGCGTGTCCGACTTCGGTTGTTCGCGGAAGTCCGCGCTCGCACCGAGCGCGCTGGGCTGCTCTTCCGGGATGGTTTCGTTCTCTCCGCTCTTGATGCGGTCGTGGAGTCCCACGGCTAGCTGCTCCTGCCGAGGAACCGGCGCTTGCCGTCGGTTGCCGCCGGCGCGGGGAGAAGGCTCTTGGCCATCTCGCGCAGGGCGCGGGCGAAGTCCGACTTCGGATCGGACAGGACGGCCGGGTTCGAGCGGTTGACGGCCAGCGGAACGGCCCGGTCGCTCGGAACCTCGAAGCGCACCTTTGCCTCGAGTGCAGCCTCGACCTCGCCTCGCTTCATGCCCACGTTCGAGTTCGCTCGATTGAGGACGACGCGAATTCGCTCGGGTGGGAACGAGAGGAGCTGGAGCGTCTGGAGGCTCAGGCGGACGTTCTTGATTGTCGGCACGTCGAGCCCGCAGAGAAGCAGCAGGTCGTCGGTCTGGTCGAGAGTCGCCAGCATCGGCCCGTGGAAGAACGGCGAGGTGTCGACGACGATCAGCTCGTACGACTCCTTGGCCACTTCCATCAGGCGTGCCAGCTTCGCTTCGGTGACGAGCTCGGCATCTTCGGGCCTGATCGGCGCCGGCAGGACGTCGAGCCCGGACGAGTGGCGGCACGTATAGCCCGCGAGCTTCTCCGGATCGAGCTCGCCCGGAGCGGTGACGAGGTCCTGGATCGTCTTGTCGGGCTCGATTCCGAGCATGATCGCGGCGTCACCGAACTGGAGGTCGAGGTCGAGCAGAAGGGTGCGCTTGCCGGCGAACTTCGCAAACGAGGTCGCGAGGTTCGTCGCCATCACGGTCTTGCCGGTCCCGCCCTTCGGCGAGAAGACCGTCACGACCCGACCGGTGCCCTGGGGGCGACCGGTCTGGCCTCGACGGCCACTGTGGCTCGCCTTACGGATCGCGAAGACGACGTTCTCGGTCAGCTGTGGAAGCAGGAGGACGTCGGCCACGTCGGCATCGAGTGCGTCCTCGAGCAGCGAAGACGATTCGCCCGAGGCGAGGAGGACGATCGGAGCCTGCGAGTACTCGCGGATCGCGGCCAGCTCGTCGACGGGGAGCGCCGAGCTGCGCGTCGCGAGCAGGACGGCCTGGAGGTGACCCCCGGTGAGCGCGCCCGCGCCTTCGCGGACCTGGTCGGATCGCCCGACGAGCTCGATCTCACCGTGTCGCCCGAGGGCGTCCCACAGCTCGGGAAGCCCTTCGCAGCTACCGGTGATGAAGATGCGGCTCTTCTCGCGGGCCGGTGCTTGTATCTCGACGGTCATTATTTCCCTCCAGTCAGGCGTCTGCGCGCGCCGGCACGAAGCCCGTCGGCGAGCAGAGAGCCGGAGGTCTCGAAGCTGTCTGGGCTATCGGCTGCGTTTGTGATCGGGCGCAGCTGGAGTGCCCAGTCGCCGTTCTTCACGAGCCACCAGAGCTTCTGAGCCTGCGCGTCGGTAACAGCGAGCATCACCGTGAACGGCTCGTTCGGATTGGCGCCGATCTTGCTCTGGATCTTGCTCGTGTCGGGCGCCTTCAGGACGAGCAAGTCGCGGAGGACGACGCGGGCCACATGAACCTGCTTCCCCTCCGGGAATTCCCAGCTTCCGACGACGTCGACGTGGTCGCCGTCGTTGACCGTTCCCGCCAGCAACTCGGAATCCCCGCCCGCGATCTGAAGGGCGCGCATATTGCCCTTCAGCTGGGCTCGGACGCCCTGCTCCTCCGCGGTGCGGAAACGCCTTGTCGAAACCTGCTCGCCTGCATAGATCGGCTCCACTGCGACGAGCTTGTCGATCTGGTCGGGTTTCGCAATCGCGCCTGGTACGACGCTTCGCCGCGTCACGTGCTCAACGCGCATCATGTTGCGCTGGGCAACATCCGCGCCGGACGTTCCGAGTGGGATGTCATGCGAAGCCACATAGACGGAAACTGTCCCCTCGCCATGCTGAACCGTGCGTTTGTAATTCGTGACGTAAAACGTCGTCAGCAGGGCGGCGACGATCGCAAGCGCGACCGCGATTCCGATGTTGCGAATTCGATATGTCATGGTGGCGGTCTCTTTCTCCTTCGTCGGTTAGTTGACCAGTTCGATCTCGTGGACGCCGGTGTCGGGAGGGCCGCCCCCGTTTTCCACCGGGATGCCCTCTGCGATGTAGCGGGTGAATTCCCCGGTGAGTGTCCCGGCGCTCCCCCCGGTGTTGTATGAGCGGATGATGAAACCGACCCAGCCGATGATGTCGTACTGCGCATTCGAGCCTGGGCCCGTGAGCTTGCGGTAGACCGGAAAGAGGACTTCCTTCCCGATGACCGAGTCGAGCGCAGCGCCGAACTGGGAGTTGTTGAAGTTCGCAGACGGTGCCGAGTAGTAGCGCCCGAGCGGCATGTCCTTGTCAAAGCCGTTCGTCAGCCAGCCGGCGAGCACGCCCGCGCCGATGTTTCCGTTGCCATCCTGGTTCAGGTTGATCAGGCCAAAGGCGCCGGAACCGTCCCCTCCACCGGGCTGGTGCAGATCCTCCAGATTCAGCGTCGTCGTGACGCCGAACTCCGGATTGCAGGTGGGGTTGGCCGATCGGGTGCAGTGCAGCAGCGGATGCTTGTAGTGGACGACGATCGGCGCGACGAACCGCGGTGCCGATTCGTTGAACGCGCGTGCAGTTGCGCGACCGGTCACATTGACCGATCCGATTCCGAAGATCTTCGAGAAGAAACCGGGGGCCGGACGCTTCACCGTCACCTTCACGGTGTCGTTGGTCATCCACTTCGTGGAGAAGACGATGCCGCCGGCCGGGGCAAGCCCTCCGCCGTTCTTGTTGGCATAGGACGTGGCCAGAGATGTGGCCGCGCTCGTATCGGTCAGGCCCTGGGCAGCGGCAAGTGCTGCAGCATCGGCGGTCGACTGGGCAGCGCGGTGCGCTCTGTACCAGGAGCCGACGTCGAGGACCAGTGCCGACATGCCCATCAATACCGTCAGGAATACGAGGGCCAGGACCATTGATTGTCCGCGTTCATTATTTGTTCTCATTCGACTCGCTCCGTTGTAGTGCTCGTGATGTTCCCCGACTTCTGGAAGACGCCGAGCAGGCTGATTGAGTACGGATAAGTCGCAGTGACGCGCACGTCTTCTCCTGGCTGCCAGGTCGAGGTGCAGGTAGGCGTGAGTTTCGACTGCGTCATGTTGCTCGCTGAATTTCGGATGGCCGAGACGCACGTGGCGGTGGGATTAGGGTCGCGGCGCGAAACCGCGGCTTTGCGAGCTCCAGCTCGGGTCGCATCGGTCAAAGTGATGTAGTTGTTGAATACGATTCCAAACTGGATGACTCCGAACAGCAGCAAGGCAAGGATCGGCAGGACGAGAGCGAACTCCGTCATGGACTGCCCTTGCTGATTTCTGAGTGAGATTCTCTTTGTCATTCGAAATACCAGTTCTTTGTCGAACGTCGTTGGGATTTGAGGGGGGCGGGCTCTTCACACGGAAGAGCCCGCCCTGGTGCCATGCCGAACAGGGTTAGCTGATGTATGCGGCGACCCTGCTGATGGCGCTGACGATGTTGCCCGAGAGGAGCGCGAGTGCGCCGAAGACGGCGATCGTAATTACGGCCAGAACGACGCCGTACTCCGCCATCGTCTGCCCCTCTTCGCGCTTGAGCGCGGTGAAAAGCTTCAACACCTGATTCACCTCCCTTCGCTGAAACAGGCGGGCCTTTCGGCGCGCCGAGACATAACGGCTCGAGAAAGAGGGAAGAGCGAATCGAGATTTATGGGAAGAGCTCGTACTGGGGGCGAATTGTTCGGTCACGCCGGACTACCTCCGGAAATGTGTCTTCGGCGTGCCGCGCCGCCTTGTGGGCTCTAGTCGATCCCGTTCATCGCCCCACAAGGGTTGCCCGGTAATCCCTCGGTTTGGGGATTCTCGCGGCGGTTCCTCAGATCGAGTGAGCGGCTTCGCCAGCGCAGGCCGATAGTCGTCTCGATTCCGTTGCGGCGCGGGATGTCATCAGATCCGCGTCGGTGTGGCGGCCTCGGCGCTCGAACGAATGGAGCAAGGCAATGCCACAACGGACACCACGAGACGGGAAGGGCCTCTTCCACCTGATCTTCCTCTCGGCTGCGCTGTCGCTTCTGAGCGCCGGGGTGCGACGCGACCGGAGCAAGTTGCTGATGGGATCCAGGAAGCGCACGCGCAAGATCCAAGTTGGACCGCGGCGGATCGCCGCCACCTTCGCGTTGGCGACAATCTTCTTCGCCGGCGCCGCTCTTTCCGCAGGCGCGGGCAACGGCGTTGTCCAGTTGCTCGATTCCTCGGGAGAATCGGCGCTGTCCGCCGATACGACGACCACGACCACCACGACCGGTGAGGAAGAGGCCGTCCCTCCGGCCGACCCCTCGGCTGGCGACCAGTCCGCTCCGCACACAGGTGCGGTAGACGATTCGGACACGGGCGCCCCGCCCGTAGAGCAACAGCCCCCCGCTGAGTCGCAGCCGACGATGCCCGGGGTCTCGCAGGCCGAAGTGCACGCCGCGCTGAGCAAGCAGGTCCACGCCGGGCGCGCAGCGACCGGGTCGAGTGCCACCGGGCGCGGCGCAACCGCTCCACAGGGCGGGAAGGCCCACGGGACGTCTGCGACGAACTACGGCCGCCAGGCTCCGGTAGTCCTGGCGCAGCCGAAGGTGGTGCGCGTCGACCGCGAGCCGGAAGCGGACGAGCCGAACGTGGCCCCCACGATCTGGCTCAACCGGACCCTCCCGGATCCAACGCCCCCGTCGCTGCGTCTGAAGCCGGCCTTCGCCCACCGACTCGCACGCGTTTCCGCGCGGAACCACGTCGACTGGGCACTCGCACTCGCCGTCCTTCGTTCCAGCGGCGAACGGGGAGCCGTGCCCGCATCGAAGGCGCGACTCCTGAGCCTGACGAAGCAGCTCCGGTCGCACCACTCCCAGCGCGACGCCTGGACCTCGGTGCTCTCGATCGAGGGCCGCACGACGTTCGCCGACCGCACGATCGCCTTGCAGCACCTCTATCGGGCCGTCGGCCTCAAGGCGCTCGTCAAGGGCTTCGACTGGGCAAAGCCGTCCCTCTCCAAGCGGATCCTGAACGACCGCCGGATCACGATCTATGCGGGCGGGCGCTCCGACATCCAGTCGGGCCGCGTCAACATCCGCGTGCTCGTCCTGATCGCCTACCTCGCAGAGGCGCACGGTCAGGTGACCGTCTCGTGCCTGATCAGCGGGCATCGGCTGTACGCGCGTCCGGGAGTCGTCTCGGCGCACATCTACGGCCTCGCGGCCGACATCTCGGTTCTCGGCAACACGCCGATCTTCGGGCACCAGCAGCCCGGCGGTGTGACCGAGCACGCAGTGCGCAACATCCTGCTGCTGCCGGCCGAGATGCAGCCGAGGCAGGTCATCTCCCTGCTCGGGCTGGGCGGGCCTTCGTTCCCGCTCGCCAACCACTACGACCACATCCACGTGGGGTTCTAAGAGTTGGCAGGCCGAGAGCTCATCCTCAGGCGGGCCGACGGGACCGTGGTCTGCGGGCGTTGCACGCTCGCAGACCACCCCCTGGCTCGCCTGAGGGGCCTGCTGGGCCGTGAGGGGCTCGACTCGGGCGAAGGCCTGTTGCTCCGGCCCGCCTCGTCGGTCCACACGTTCTTCATGCGTTTCCCGATCGACGTCGTCTTCCTCGACCGGGCGCTCGTCGTGCTCGGCATCCACGACGGCGTCGATCCGTGGCGCGCCGCCTCCCAGCGCGGGGCGAAGGCCGTCCTCGAGCTACCCGCAGGCGAGAGCTCCCTGCGCGGTCTCGCCGTCGGCGATCAGCTGACCCTCGCGGCCTAGTTCTCCCCTCAGCGGCTCTTGGCGCCGCTTGCTACTTTCGAGTAGCTTCGAGGACGTACATCTGCCGAACATTTCGGCTGGAGGGAGAAGCTGGATGCAAGTCAGCCAGGAAGAGAGCGCGCGCACCGAAACGGCGCCGAAGAGTCCGGTTGTCACAGCGCACGAGGTAACACGCCGTTACGGGGAGGGGGACACGGCCGTCGATGCTCTTCGCGGAGTTTCGCTGGAGGTCCTGCCCGCGCAGCTGACCGCGATCATGGGCCCTTCCGGCTCAGGCAAGTCGACGCTGATGCACATCCTGGCTGCCCTCGACTTGCCGACCTCCGGGTACGTGACGCTCGCCGGCACCAAGCTCGGCAACCTCAGCGACACCGAGATCACGAAGCTGCGCCGCGCCCACATCGGCTTCATCTTCCAGTTCTTCAACCTGCTGCCGATGTTGACCGCCGAGGAGAACATCCTCCTGCCGCTCTCGATCGCGGGCCGCAAGCCTGACGAGGCCGAGTTCGAGGAGCTCCTCAACCGGGTCGGCCTCACCGACCGACGCTCGCATCGGCCGTCGGAGCTCTCGGGGGGACAGCAGCAGCGTGTCGCCGTGGCGCGTGCCCTCGTCGCGAAGCCGACCGTGGTCTTCGCAGACGAGCCGACCGGAAACCTCGACTCGAAGACCAGTGACGAGATCCTCCAGCTGCTCCACGAGGCCGTCGACACGTACGACCAGACCATGGTCATGGTCACTCACGACGCGCGGGCTGCCACGATCGCCGACCGCGTGCTCTTCCTCGCTGACGGCCTGATCGTGCGCGACCTCGGCCGGGCCGACGAGGAGCAGATCATGCAGACGGTCAAGGAAGTCACGCTCACGTGATCCGGGTCGCGTTGCGGGGGCTCCTGGGCCGGAAGCTCAGGGCCCTTCTGACGTCGATCGCGATCGTTCTGGGCGTGGCGATGGTCAGCGGGACGTTTGTCCTGACTGACGCGATCGACAACGCCTTCAACAACATCTTCAGCACGTCCTACGCCTCGACGGACGCGGTCGTGAGCGGGAAGGCGGCCGACATCAACTTCAACGGCGACACGGCGCAGAACCCTTCGGTTTCCGAATCGCTTCTGCCCCGCGTTCGCTCCCTCCCGAACGTAGCCGCTGCCTCGGGCAGCGTCGTCGATCAGACCGCGGCCAAGATCCTCGACCGCAAAGGGAAGGTCGTGAACACAAACGGCGCGCCCTCATTCGGCTTCGGCGTCGATTTCACCGAGCCTCGTTTCAACCCGCTCAACTTGACCGAGGGTCGTTGGCCGAGCTCCTCCAAGGAGGTCGTGATCGATGCTGCGACCGCCGCCGACCAGAAGTACAAGGTCGGTGACACGGTCAAAGTGACGAGCCTCGGCCCGGTCCGGTCATTTCGCCTCGTCGGCATTGCGCAGTACGGGACCGTGAAGTCGCTCGGCACCGCGACCTTTGCCGTCTTCACGATCCCGACCGCACAGCAGCTCTTCGACCGCGTTGGGAAGTTCGACGCCATCTCGGCCGCGGCCAAACCCGGAGTGACGCAACAAGAGCTCGCCAACGAGATCCGGGCGAAGCTGCCGCCCACCGTCACGGTCCGCACGGGGAAAGCCGAGGCGAAGGAGCAGCTGAAGTCCGTCTCGTTCACGAAGATCATCAGGTACTTCCTGCTCTCGTTCGGCGGGATCGCGCTCTTCGTCGGGGCGTTCGTCATCTTCAACACGCTGTCGATCACCGTCGCGCAACGCATCCGTGAGTTCGCGACGCTGAGGACGATCGGGGCCTCGAGACGGCAGCTCCTGACCTCGGTGGCGCTCGAGGCGCTCATCATCGGCGTCCTCGCTTCGATCCTCGGGCTCTTTGGGGGGTTGCTGCTCGCGCGTGGGATCAACGCCCTCTTCAAGGCGTTCAACAACGACCTGCCGACGACCGGCCTCGTGCTCCACGTGCAGTCGGTGGTCATCTCGCTCGCGGTCGGAATCATCGTGACCTTCGTGGCCGGCATCTTCCCTGCGATTCGCGCGACGAAGGTCCCTCCGATCGCCGCGGTGCGTGAGGGAGCGACGCTGCCGAAGGGGCGGCTCGCCCCGTATCTGTCCTACATCGCCCTTGCTGTCATCGGCCTCTCGGTGGCGTTGCTCGCATATGGACTCTTTGGGCACAACATCGCGACCGTCGTTCGCCTGCTGTCGCTGGCGGTCGGCGTTCTCCTGCTCTTCGTCGGCGTCGCCCTCGTCTCGCCGCGCCTTGTACCCAAGCTCGCCGCCGGGCTGCGCCCGATTGCAAAGTGGCTGATGTTCGGCGTCGGCGTGCTCGTCTACCCGACGAGGCTGGGAGCGTGGGCTGTGCGCCGGGGTCTCTCCGGTCGTGAGGTCGCGGGGTCGAGGCGCACGCTCTATCTCGTCGGGGGCATCATGTTGCTGCTTGTCATCGGTCCGGGGATCTTGCTCCTCGCCTCGTACTTGCTGGCGCTTGGGATCGGGATGGTGTTCGTCTACTTCGCCGCGGCGGCCCTCGCGGTCACCGAGGTGGTTCTCTTCTTCTGGCTTGTCCTCCGAGTGATTCAGCGATTGCGTGGCCGAGGCTGGCCCAGCGAGCTGCCGGAGCTGCGGTTCGACCCGGCCACGGACAGGCTCTCAGGCGAGAACGCGCGCAGGAATCCAGGCCGGACCGCTTCAACTGCGGCCGCTCTGATGATCGGCCTCGCGCTCGTGACCTTCATCGCGGTGCTCGCGAACGGGATGAAACAGTCCAACCGGGGAGCAGTCGAACGGCAGGTGAAAGCGCAGTACATGCTGACCTCGCAGGACGGTTTCAGTCCGTTTGCGCCCAGCGCAGGCACGGCGGTTGCGCGCTCCCCTGTGGTGACGGTCGCATCGAACATCCGCGGCGGCCTGGCCAAGATCGCGGGCAAGGACGGACAGGTGACCGGCGTCGATCCCAAGACGATCACGCAGGTCTATGCGTTCGACTGGAAGAAGGGCTCGGATGCGTCCGTTCAGGACCTCGGCGAGTTCGGAGCGATCGTCGAGAAGCAGTTCGCCGACGACGCGAACCTCAAGCTCGGCGACCGTTTCAACCTCCTGACGGCGAGCAACAAGGAGGCGCCGCTCGAGGTGAAGGGGATCTACAAGGCGCCTCCCTTCTCTCCGCTCCTCGGCGGCATCAGCATCACGCAGTCGCGCTTCGACCAGCTCTATGAGCAGCCGCGCAACCTGTACACGTTCGTGAACGTGAATGGGGGCGTGAGCGCTGTGGCAGGGAAGTCGCTCGAGGCCGCGGTCGCGACCTTCCCCGATGCCAAGGTGCAGACGCGGAAGGCCTGGATCGACGCGCAGGATGCAGAGTTCAACAAGTTCCTGATCACGCTCTACGTGCTGCTTGCGCTGTCGGTGATCGTGAGCTTGTTCGGGATGGTCAACACGCTCGTGTTGAGCGTGTTCGAGCGGACCCGCGAGCTGGGGATGCTGCGTGCCGTCGGAATGACCCGCAACCAGGTCGCGCGCCTCGTCCGCCAGGAGAGCGTGATCACCGCGATGATCGGCGCCGCACTCGGACTGCCACTCGGCGTGTTCCTGGCCGTGCTCGTCACACGCGCCCTCTCGCAGTTCAACGTGGCGTTTTCGCCCCCGTGGCGGAACCTGATCGCGTTCGCGATCGTCGCGATGTTCGTGGGCGTGCTCGCGGCCGTGGCCCCCGCGCGCCGCGCCAGCAGGCTGAACGTTCTGCGCGCGCTCCAGTACGAGTAGCTCGGGCGAGCACTAGTAAGTACACGCGCGCGCCCCACCCGGGTGGGGAGGAAGGTGTCCACCCGCCGCCCGCCGCAAGCGTAACCAGATGGAGCGCACCGCTCAGTGTCGCCTTTGAGCCAATATCGTGACCGGATGCTCTGGGCGATCTCAGGCGGCGCGGGCTTTCTCGGCCTGCATCTCGGGCGGCGGCTCCTCGCCGACGGCCACAGCGTCCGGTCGCTCGACCTCGCCCCGCTCGACGACGCCGAGCTCGAGCGCGAGGTCGATGCGGTCCGCGGCGACATTCGCGACTCGGCGGCGGCCCGGCGACTTGTCGAGGGCGCCGATGTCCTCGTCCACGCAGCCGCGGCCCTTCCGATCCGAGGCTCGGGCCGGGAGATTCACTCGGTCAACGTCGGGGGCACCGGCACCCTGCTTGCCGCCGCGCTCGAAGCGGGGGTTGGCCGGGTCCTCCTCATCTCGTCCACCGCGGTCTACGGCATCCCCGAGACCCACCCGATCGACGAGAGCTCTCCGCTGCAGGGCGTCGGCCACTACGGCCGCTCGAAGATCGAGGCCGAAGAGGTCGCGAACGGCTTCGGGCGGCGCGGCCTCGACGTCACGATCCTCCGTCCGAAGACCTTCATCGGGCCCGAGCGCCTGGGCGTCTTCGAGATCCTCTTCGACTGGATCCGCGAGGGCCGGCGCATCCCAATCCTCGGCGACGGATCCAACCGCTACCAGCTGCTCGCCGTCGAGGATCTCGTCGACGGCGTTCTCCTCGCCGCCTCCGCGCCGGTCGCCGGCGAGACGATGAACATCGGCGCAACCGAGTTCGGCACCGTTCGAGACGACCTCGACGCGCTGATCGCCCACGCCCGCTCGGGGAGCCGCCTGCGGCCGATCCCGGTGCGGCCGGCCGAGCTCGCCCTCCGCGCGCTCGAGCTCGCCCGGCTCTCCCCGCTGGTCGAGTGGCACTACAAGACCGCCCACCGCGAGTCCTACGTCGAGACCTCGAAAGCCGAGCGGCTGCTCGGCTGGCAGCCGCGCTACTCGAACTCGGAGGCGCTCACGCGCACCTACGACTGGTACGTCGCGAACCGCAACCGGCTCGCCGGCGCCGGAACGACCCACCGGGTGCCCTGGAACCAGCGCGCTCTCGCCGTTTTCAAGCGCCTAAGCTAGCTCCCCGTGGCCGAGCTGACCGACTACCGCGCCCGCTTCCCGATCCTCGCGGAGACGACGTATCTGATCAGCCACTCGCTCGGCCCGATGCCGGCCCAGGCCGAGCGCCGCCTCGCCGAGTACGCGCACTCCTGGAACACGCGCGGCGTACGCGCCTGGGGCGACGGCTGGTGGGAGCTGCCGATGACCGTCGGCGACCGGCTCGCCCGCCTGATCGGAGCCCCGCCCGGCTCGACCGTCATGCACCAGAACGTGACGATCGCCGAGGCCGTCGTCCTCTCGTGTTTCGACTTCCGGGGCGAGCGCAACCGCATTGTCTACGAGAAGGACAACTTCCCGTCCGTGCGCTACCTCCAGCAGGCCCAGCGCGCGCACGGCGCCGAGGTCGTCGTCTGCCCGGACGAGGAGGCGATCGTGGCGGCGATCGACGAGCGGACGCTGCTCGTCCCGATCAGCCACGTGATCTTCAAGACGGGACGGATTCAGGACGTCGAGCCAATCATCCGCCGCGCGCACGAGGTCGGCGCGTACGTCGTCCTCGACGCGTACCAGTCCGTCGGCTCGGTCCCGCTCGACATGACCGCTCTCGGCGTCGACTTCGCGGTCGGCGGCAGCGTCAAATGGCTCTGCGGAGGCCCCGGCGCCGCCTGGCTCTACGTGCGCCCCGATCTCGCCGAGCGGCTCGAGCCCACGCTCGTCGGCTGGCAGGCGCACAAGCGCCCGTTCGCATTTGAGCCCGAGCTCGAGTATGCGGACGGGGTGGCGCGCTTCCTCACCGGGACGCCGAACGTGCCCGCGCTGTACGCCGTCACTGCCGGCTACGACATCGTCGAGGAGGCGGGGATCGAGCGCATCCGCGCCAACTCAGTTCGCCAGACCGAGCTCCTGGTCGCTCTGTTCGACGAGGCCGGCTTCGACGTCGTCAGCCCCAGGGAGCCTGAGCGGCGAGGCGGTTCGGTCGTCGTCCGCACGCCGGACTTCGAGGCCGTGCACGCTGAGCTCGACAGCCGCGCCATCCTCTGTGACTTCCGGCCGGACGTCGGCCTTCGCTTCGGGCCGCACTTCTTCAACACCGACGAGGAGATCGAGCTGGCAGTCTCGGCGGTGAAGGAGATCGTCGGCCGGGGCGCGACGTTGCCGGCCCCGGCCGGTACGGGCTAGCTACTCGATGCCGGTTGCAGCGAGTCGGTACCCAAGCGTAGGTTGTCCCCAACGTCTCCAAAGAGGAGGGCAAGATGACGATGTATTGCGCTCTGACGGTCCGAAAGCTCAAGCCGGGCACTTATGACGAATGGCGAAAGGCTTGGTGGTCCGACGACGACACGATGCCAGAGGGTGGCGAGGCTTACATCGCCCGCAGCCTGACGGACCCCGACGAGGTCGTGGCTTTCGGTCTCATCGAGGGCAACCTCGACGAGATCAAAGCGTCGATGGACGAGGACGCGGAGAAGGCGCGCCAGGAAGCCATGGCTCCCTTCATCGAGTCAGTCGGAGCTGACGCGATCTACGAAGTCGTCGAGCGAGTCGGCGCCAAGAGCGGCGCGGAGGCCTAGTCGGCGAGGAGCTCGAGGAGGCGCTCCGCGTAACGGGGCGCCTCCGGCTCGTCCTCGTGCTTGAAGTAGCAGTAGACCTCGTTTCCATCCGCGAGTAGCGGGCGAATTCGGCCGGCCCATTCGGTGAGCGCCTGCTCGTCATAGGGCGGCTCGCGCAACCGTAGGTAGCGGAACGAGGCGGAAGACTCGAGCTCGTTGACCCGCACCGCGTTCGACGGCAGGTCGACCTCGAGGCCCTCCCACGAGGCGTGCCGGAAGTCGAAGGCGATCTTCAGCCCGGGGTCGAACGAGCCGAGCGTGAGCGTGAGCAAGCCCTCATCGCGCGGCGAGCCGACGAGGACGCGAATCGGGCCGAGCCGGTCGCCGAGGAGCAGCACCCTCTCCTCGAATGTTCCGGCTCCGCCAAGCCGGAACGAGTTGAACTTGACCGCGAAGCGGAATCCGGGCGCGACCTGCTCCGCCCAGCGGCGGAACTGCTCTTCGGCCGGAATCCGGTAGCCGGTCGTGTTCAGCTCGACGGACGGCAGCCGCTCCGAGTAGTGACGGAGGAACTCCGGCGGCTTGACCTCGGCCGGGTAGAAGCCGGGGCGCCAGGAGGGATACGACCAGCCGGAAGTGCCGACATAGGCCCTCGCTAAACTCGACTTCGTGGCAGTCACACCGGAAGTCCTAGCGGAGAACATGATCCGCGTCCTGGATCACGGCTTCGTTCGATTGGACGGCGCGATGGCGGACGACCTCTCCGTCGTCAACGGCGCGCGGGTCAGCTTCGCCCGGCGGAAGGAGGAGGTGGACGAGGCGGACGAGGGCCTCATCCGCTTTCTCATGCGCGATCGACACGGGACGCCCTTCGAACATAACTCCTTCCGCTTCCACATCCGTACGCCGATCTTCGTCGCCCGCGAGTGGTTCCGGCACCGGATCGGGTCGTTCAACGAGTTCAGCATGCGCTATGCGAAAGCGACCGACGAGTTCTACGTGCCGGCGCCGGAGGACGTGCGGTCGCAAGTCGGCAAGCCCGGCGCCTACTCGTTCGAAGAGGTCGCGCCCGAGATCGCCGAGCAGACCCGCGAGGAGCTCCAGGCCGTCTACGAGACCGCCTACGACACCTATCAGCGACTTGTCGAATTGGGGGTCGCTCGGGAGCTCGCCCGTTGTGTGCTTCCGGTCGGCGCCTACACCGAGTTCTATTGGACGGTGAACGCCCGCTCGCTGATGAACTTCATTTCGTTGCGCGCATCGGAGAACGCTCAGCGCGAGATCCAGCGCTACGCCGAGGCGTGCGAGATCTTCTTCGCAGAGAAAATGCCGGTCACGCACGCGGCGTTCGTCGCGAACGACCGCACCGCACCTTAGGTCGTCAGCAACGCAGGGCCGGGCTTCTGCTCGCCCCGGCGCCAGCGCGTCACGATCCAACCGTCGTTGCGCTCGAACGTATACGGGACGCTGAAGTCCACAGTCGTTGTGCCCGCCTTGACGTTGAAGTTGCCGCAACGCAAGAAAAACCCGTCTCGCTTGACGAAGAGCTCGTAGTAGCCGCGCTCCGGAAGGCGAGGAAGGCCCCGCACCGTGACGACCATGGGCCAGTTACCGGCGCTGTCTTGCTTGCCGAGCTTGATGACGCCTTGCGCGCGTGGTGCGACAGAGGTCCCATGCATCGGCACCTCGCGTTTTGCGTCAAAGCTCGAGTGCCTGAATCCGGTCACGTAGCCGCCCAGGAAGGCGACGACGGCGATTGCGGCCGCGAGCGAGAGTACGGCGCCGGCGCGGCGGCGCGGTAATCCGGCGAGAGGCTCCTCGCCGCGACCAGGAGCGTCGGCCAGCGAGGGCGGCAGCTCTGGCGGGGGCCCTGCCTCGACGAGCAGCTCGTGCACTCGCTCGAGCCGCGCCCGTTCCTCGGCGGAGAGATCGTGGCCCACGAGGTCGCGGAAATTCGGCGGGACGGTCATGAGAGCTCTCCCTCCAGCAGGTCGGCAAGGCGGCCGAGCGCGCTACGCGTCCGCGTCTTGACGGTTCCGAGCGGGATGTTGAGAAACTCCGCGATCTCGCTTTGGGAGAGCTCGCCCCAGTACGCCAGCTCGATCAGCCGGCGCTCGGTTTCCGGCAGCCCGGCGAGGGCGCGATGCACCCGCCAGGCGGTCCAGCTCGACTCCGCGCGCTCCGGAGGCCCCGGATCCTGCGCTGCTTCCTCAACCGGCTCGACCGGCGGCTCACCCAGCGCACGCCGCCTGTCGACGATCGCGTTCCGTGCGACGGCGTAGAGCCAGGGCGCGCCGGGCCCTCGCTCCTGCCGGTAGCTGCGGGCCGAGCGCCAGACCGAGGCGAACGTCTCCTGAACGGCGTCTTCTGCCCGCCCCCGATCGCCCAGGCGGCGGAGCGCGAGCGCGAACACGGGTCTCGCGTAGCGCCCGTAGAGAAGCTCGAACGCGCCGGAGTCGCCCTCCCCGACGCGGGCGATCAACTCCCCGTCCGTCATCGGATCGGCAGCCACGACCTGGATGGTGGCGAGTCGAAGCGCAACCGGCAAGCCGGAGCGAAGAGTGGGGGCAGCAGACATCGTCCTTCGATGATGATTACGGCCGCGGCCGTCGCTCGGTTTGCAGGAGGCGGCCCCCGTCCACGACGAGGCTCGTGCCCGTCACGAAATCGGCTCCCAGCAGGTAGAGGACCGCGTCGGCCACGTCGTCCGGTGAGCCGATCCTGCCGAGAAGCGTCTCGGCGGCGCGCCGCTCCTCCTGCCCGGGCTCCACGGCGACCGGGCCAGGCGCGATCCCGCAGACCCGTACCTCGGGGGCGAGTGCCCGCGCGAAGACGCGGGTCAGCATCGCCTGGGCTGCCTTCGCCGCGGAATGTGGCGCGAACAAGGGCCACGGCTCGTAGGCGGCGACGTCTTCGATCATGACGACGAGCCCGCGGCTTTCGCGCAGGTGCGGCGCCGCGGCCTGCGTGACGAAGAAGGTTCCTTTGACCGTGGCTCCGAACGTCGCGTCCCAGTCCGGCTCGGTGACCGCGGCCACAGGCTTGGGCACGAACCCCTCGCCGGCCGCGTTGACGAGCAGATCGAGCCCACCGAGCTCGTCGGCGGCGCGGGCAACGAGTGCCTGGGTCGCCTCCACTTTGGCCAGGTTGCCGTCGGCTCGCCCGGCGGCGATCACCGACCAGTGCTCGGCGCGCAATCGCTCGGCGATTGCGGAGCCGATTCGCCCTGTCCCTCCCGTGACGAGCGCCCTCATCGCCCGGGAGTGTAGGTGTGGTGTGGGTTGCACCGAATACGGGAATCACACGAAGAGCCAGCACAGAAAGGGGTTTTCGAATGAAGAGGTTTTTGGTGATCGCGATCGCGGTGCCGGTCCTACTACTGACGCCTGCGTATGCCGCGACGAAGGCGATCGACATCACCGCGCGAGGGTTCGCGCCGAACAAGGTGACGATTGCTCTCGGCGATGCCGTCACGTGGACCAACAAGGACACCGCAGCGCACCAGGTGGTGGCCGACCAGGCGAAGTTCACCTCGTCGCCGATGCTCGCGGCGGGGCAGAGCTATTCCTTCACGTTCACGAAGTCCGGCGTCTTCACCTACCACGACGGGGCCAACGTCAAGAAGACGGGCAAGGTGACCGTCAAGCCCGGCGTCTCACTCACCGCGGCACCCTCGACGGTCCGCTACGGCGGCTCGACGACGCTCGGCGGCACCGTCTCCACCGGCGTCGCCGCTGAGACCGTGACCGTCAACGCGGAGGAGTGCGGCAAGAAGGGCTTCACGAAGATCGCCACCGTGATGAGCGGGGCAAGCGGCGCGTGGACCTTTGTAGCCAAGCCGACGATCAACACGACCTACCAGGCGGGCTGGAAGGCGACGAAGAGCGCCCCGCTGACCGTGAAGGTCGGCCCGGGAGTCGCGCTGACGCGCGTCAGGCGCGGGCGCTTCACGGCCGCCGTGACGGCGAACCAGTCGTTCGTCGGGAAATACGTCGTGCTCCAGCGCTTCGCCCGTAGCCGGCGGGCCTGGAAGACTGTCAAGCGCGTCACGCTGCGCACGGTCAAGCCCGGGACGGCGCCGGCCATGATCAGCTCAGCGGGCTTCCGGACCCGGGTCGCACGGAAGACGCGTCTCCGGCTGCTACTGATCCAGTCGCAGGCCGGCAGCTGCTACGGCCCGGCTCGCAGCAACACCGTCCGGGCCTAGAGAGGCCGCTAGAACAGGGGCCGTACCGAGTGCGGCCCCTGTTTCGCACAAAATCCTTACAGCCGCAGAGCAACTTTTCGGTCCCTGGGCCGTTCAAGTCAGTAGCCGTCAACGACTGGGGGAACCACCATGAAGAGAACGATCTTGATCGCCACTGCGGTGTGTGCCCTTGCGGGTGCCGGCTTTGCCGTCGCCTCTCTGAGCACGCTGAAGAACGTCAACATCAGAAGCACGGGCTTCGCGCCCAAGAACGTCACGATCGCCGGTGGCGACACGGTCAAGTGGAAGAACATCGACACCGTTCGCCATCAGGTCGTCGCCAACAGCGGCGCATTCGCCTCCGGGCAGCTCGCGCACAATGCCACCTATATGAAGAGGCTGGACACGCCGGGCACGTATCCGTACCACGATGCCCTGCATCCCACGCTGAAGGGCACGGTCAAGGTGACCGGCGCGCCGCCGTCGGTCTCGATCGCCGCGTCGGTTCCGATCGCGGTCTTCGGTGACCAGATTCACGTCGGCGGGGCCATCTCTCCGGCTGCCGTGGGCGACACCGTCAGCCTCTATGCCCAGCCCTGGGGCCAGATGTCGTTCACGAAGATCGCAGACGTCCTGACGACGACGAACGGATCCTGGGACACCGTCCCCGTCGGCTCGCCGCAGCTTCTCACCTCCTACATGGCGACGTGGAAAGGGAAGAACAGCGCGGTCATCCTGGTCGCAGTCTCGCCACGCCTGACGCTCACACGTGTCGGTCACTGGTTCGTGGCTCGGGCTCAGGCCGCGAGGTCGTTCTCGCACCGCTGGGTCTACGTCCAGCGTCTGAACCGCTTCAACGAGTGGGTGACCCTGAAGAAGGTCACTTTCAATAGTCAGGGTGCCCAGCGCTTCCGCCTCAAGTCTCTTCCGTCGGGGCGCAATCATCTCCGCACCTTCATGACCGTCAACCAGGCCGGGACCGGCTACACCTCCGGCACCAGCCGGGTCCTCAGCTTCCGCCGCGGCTAACGCGACGGGACATGCGGAGCCGCCGGCGGAGGGGTCCCGCCGGTCGGCTTCGCTTGCGCTCGCCTTCACGGGGGAACCCCTGGTTCCCCCGTGGGCCCCCTCCTTGCGACTGTTTTCGGTTGGCGACTGCTTGCGGGGCCGGTGGCTGGTGGTTGGGTTCGAGCGCGCGTAGTTGGCCTCCCGCCGGGCTAAGCCCGGCTCCGGGGGTGGGATCGAGGGGTCTCCCGTGGAGTGGTTTGTCAAGAGGTCGGCTCTTGCGAGCCGACCTCTTGATCGTCTCTACGTCGTGGCGGTTCTGACTTTGCCGATCGCGTGCGCATAGCGCTCGGCGACGGCCGGCCAGTTGATGACGTTCCACCAGGCCTCGAGGTAGTCGGGGCGCCGGTTCTGATACTTGAGGTAGTACGCGTGCTCCCACACGTCGATGCCGAGCAGCGGCTCGTCGGACTGCATGATCGGCGAGTCCTGGTTTGCGGTCGAATAGACCGCGAGGCCCGTTCCGTCATGGACGAGCCACGTCCAGCCTGAGCCGAAGCGGTTGACACCGCCCTCGTTGATCGTCTTCTTCAACTCGTCGAGCGAGCCGAAGACATCGGTGATCGCATCGCCGAGCTCACCGTCGGGCTCGCCTCCACCGTCCGGGCTCATGATCTCCCAGAACAGGCTGTGGTTCGCGTGGCCACCCGCGTTGTTGCGCAGGACTTTCTGCTTGTCCTCCGGGAACGTCTCGACGATGGACAGAACGTGCTCGACCGACTCGTGTGCCCATTCGGTGTCCGCGAGCGCCGCGTTCGCCTTGTCGACGTAAGCCTGGTGATGCTTGTCGTGGTGGAGGTGCATCGTCTCCTCGTCGATGTGCGGCTCCAGCGCGTCGTAGTCGTACGGGAGCGGCGGAACTTCGAAGGCCATCTCCAGCTCCTTTCGTTTCGGCTGAGAGTTGAGGCTACACCCCAGGCGCCGACTCGGAGGGCATGCGCCTGCGCGACCCCGGCGGTCTACTATGCTCGCCGCGCCTACGTCCGGAAGGAGCCCGATTTGGCAACCCTCGTCTTCAACGCTGAAGAGATCGCACCGCGAGAGCTCAAGCCCGAGCTGTACGAGCTCGAAGGCATCTCGCGTGAAGCCGTCGAGGCCCACTACAAGCTGTACGAGGGCTACGTCGCGAAGCGCAATGAGATCCTCGCCAAGCTCGCAGATGTCGACCTCGAAGCCGGAAACCAGGTCTACTCGGAGATCCGGGCGCTCAAGGTCGATCTGACGTTCGCGATCGGCGGCGTCAAGAACCACGAGATCTACTTCGAGCACCTCGGTGGCGAGGGCGGCGATCCTAGCGGCCCGATCCTCGATCTGATCGAGCGCGACTTCGGGTCGACCGCCGACTGGCGGTCCGACCTGAAGGCGACCGGCATGGGCGGGCGCGGTTGGGCGTGGACGGCTTACGACTGGGACGAGGGGCGGCTCTTCAACTACATCGGGGACGCCCAGAACAGCTACCCGATCTGGAATGCGACGCCACTGGTCGCTCTTGACGTCTACGAGCACGCGTACTTCCTCGACTACCGCACCGACCGGGCCGCCTACATCGACGTCTTCTTCGACAATCTAGACTGGGCAACCGTGAACGACTGGGTCTCGAAGTACGGGATTCCGCTGAAGTAGCCGACGATCGAAACGCTCGCCTTCATCGTCGCCGGCTACCTGGCCGGCAGCCTCCCGTTCGGACTCTGGGTCGCCCGGTTCGCCCGGGGCGTGGACATCCGCACGCACGGCAGCGGGTCAATGGGAGCGACGAATGTTTGGCGCGCGGCGGGAGCGCGCTACGCGATCCCGGTGATGCTGCTCGACATTGCCAAGGGGTTCGTGCCGGCTCTGGTCGCGACGATGGCGGCAGGGCACGTCGCCGGGGCGCTTGCTGGAGGGGCCGCGATGTTCGGCCATTGGCGCCCGATCTTTCTCCGCTTCGCGAAGGGCGGGAAGACCGTCGCGACCTGCGGCGGCGCTCTGCTCGGGCTGGCGCCGCTCGTTGGGCTGATCGGGATTCTCGTCTGGCTCGTCGTGTTCGCCCTCGCCCGGTATGCGTCGGTCTCTTCGATCCTTGCCGCCTTGTCGTTGCCAATCGCCGCGCTTTTGCTCGAGGAGCCGTGGCCTGTGCTCGTCTTCACGAGCGCGGCAGCCGTCGGCGTGCTCCTGCTGCATCGTCCGAACCTCGCGCGCCTGCGTGCGGGGACCGAGACCCGCGTGCAGCTGCGGCGGAAGGCAGCCCGGGCCTAGTCAGGCGGTGGCGAGCCACTCGCGCAGCTCGGTGTGGTGCTCGAGCGAACCGCCCTGGTCGAGCTCGCGCCGCAGCTCCCCGATCAACCCGTAGCGCTCCGCGAGCACGTCGTGCGTGTGGATCGTCTCGAGGTTCACCTGTCGCGAGAAGACGAAGTCGCCGTCGTCGAGAGCGGGATGCGCGTCGAGGACGCCCTTCAGGGCGAGGCGCACCGAGTCCTCGACAAAACGTGGCTGCAGGTGCGCGTGCTCGACGACGAAGAGCTCGTCCGGCCGCTTCAGAAGCTCGTAGACCGGCGCGCTCATCGAGCCCTCGACGATGCTCACGAGCTGCTCGGCGTCGACTCTTGACTGGGTCCCGACGTAGAGCGTTCCGAGGCCCCGCTGATTGTGTGTCGCGAGCGGGACGAGCTCGAAGATCCGGTCGATGTCATCGTCGGCGAAGCCGGCCTCGAGCAGGCGTTCGCTCGCGCGGCCTCGGACGAGCCCCTGCGCACACGGGCACGCGTTGATCCCCGGTGCCTCGACGCCCACGAGCCGGCGCACGCCGCTCGCTGAGGCGGCCGCGATGCCGATCAGGCTGACCATTTCCTGGGTGGGAAGATCGGTGACCGGCGTCATGCGCTCGATCGGGTATCTCGCGGCGATTCGAACCTCGGCGCGCAGCGCGTCCTGACGCTCGACGATGTGCGTCGCGATGTGCTCCGCGAGCACCTCGACGAGGAAGGACTCGCCGATCACGACCTGCTCGATCGCCTCCTCGAAGAGCTCCGGGAAGCGCGACATGTGCACGCCCTTCTGCGCCGGGTCGAGGTCGACCGTGCACTCGATGTCGGCTGCGATCTGCTTTTCGTAGTCGCCGTACCTGATCCGGATTGCCTTGCTCACGCCGGTGACTCCCGCACGCGAGAGGCCTAGCGCGACCTCGGGTAGGGAGGACTGGATATCGTTTTCGAGGAGGCGGGAGAGATCGTCCATCACAGCGGTCACACTAGTTGCCCGCAACCTAGCAAGGGGATTTGTGGCTACGGAAAACACTTTCTCGCGATTCGTGTCGCTTGCCTGTCACGACCTGAGGACGCCGCTCGCGACGGTCGCGGGCTTCGCGCACACGTTGAATCAGACCGAGACGCTCGGGGAGCCTGCCGGCCGGTACATCAGCATGATCCAGGCGGCTTCCGAGCAGATCGCGGAGCTCCTGGACGACCTCGGGCTCGTCGCTCGGCTCGAGGACGGCCGCTACGCGCCGATCCTCGTGGAGACGGACACCCTCGAGCTCGCGCAGGCCGCGGCGTCTCGGCTCGGCGAGAAGGCGGTGGCCGCCGGCGCCGGCGCAGCCGTTCAAGTCGATCGCGACGCCGTCGAGCGCGGCCTCGCGGGACTCGCGCTCTGCGCCCTCCGGCACGGCGCTCTCAAGCGAGTCGAGTTGACCGCGGACGGCCCCTCGGTGTGGATCGAGCCGGTGGTTCCCGGCGCCGCGCCGATCGTGCTCGCGGAGGACCTCAAGGACCTCGGTGCCGCTGCCGCCAGGCGCGTCGTGGAAGCGCACGGTGGCTCGCTCGCGCTCGAAGGCGAACGCCTCCAGGTCCGCCTGCCAACCTAGCCATGGCCAGTTCCACCATGTCCCGGGACCAGGTCCCGGGACAGGTCTGTTGGCGGCAGGTCGCCGCGAGTGCGGAGCTCACCGCAGGAGGCGCGAGAGGCGGCGGTCCTTCAGGACGCGGCCGCCGGTCTGGCACGTGGGGCAGTAGTAGATCGTGTGCTCCTCGAAGTCGACCTGTGCGATCGGTGTCCCGCAGACGTGGCACGGCTTGCCGAGGGAGCGATGGACGCGGTACGTGCGCTCGTCGCTTGCTCCGGCTTCCCGCAGCGCGAGGCCTCGCTCGAGCTCCGAGTCGATCGCCGCAGCGAGCCGCTCGACCTCATTGGGCGTCACATCCTTCGAGAGCGCGTACGGCGAGAGCTTCGCTGCGTGCAGGATCTCGTTCGCCCACGCGCGGCCGATGCCGGCGACGACACGCTGGTCTCGCAGCAGCGAATGCAACCGCCGCGACTCCGACGCGAGGATCTCGCCCAGGCGCTCAGCGCCCAGGCCGAGCGCTTCGGGGCCGAGATGCTCGAGCTCGGCCTTCGCCTGATCCGGCGTGAGCAGCCAGACTCCGGCGCGCTTCTTCTTGCCGGCTTCGGTCAGCACGAGCTCCGCGCCGCCTTGGAAACGCAGCCGGAACGCTGGCGTCTTCGGCCCTTTTTCTCCCGCCTGCAGATAGCGCAAGCGCCCGGCCGTCATCAGGTGGACGAGCAGGACGAGCTCGCCGTCCTCGGTCGGGAAGAGAAGCCGTTTCGCACGCCGCTGCGCTCCAGACAGGCGCCGGCCCTCCAGCGCCGCCAGCGGCGGGTCGATCGTCTTCAGCGTCGCGATGTGCACGGGCCCGGCCTTCTCGATCGGAAAGGCCGACACCGGATCGCTCAGCTGGCGGCGCCAAGCCTCCATCTCCGGAAACTCGGGCATCTAGGGTTTCCTCATGGCTGAGCCGATCAGCGTAGCCGCGCGCAGGGGCGGAACCGTCGAGTCGGTTCATCGCGTCCACGCGGTCGCCGTTCGCAACGGGGAGATCGTCGCCTCCGCGGGCGATCCGGAGCTCGTGACGTTCATGCGCTCCGCCGCGAAGCCGATCCAGGCCGTGCCTTTGGCCCGGGAGCGTGACGACATGGACGAACGCGATCTCGCAATCGCGTCGGCCTCCCATCTCGCGGACGCGGCGCAACTGGCGGCCGTCAAGGCGCTGCTGGACAAGGCCCCGGCCACGGAGGACGACCTCGAATGCGGGGCCTTCAAAGGCTCGAAGCTCAATCACAACTGCTCGGGCAAGCATGCGGGGATGCTCGCTCTCTGCCGGGCGAAGGGCTGGCCGCTCGAGGGCTACCGGCTCGCCGATCATCCGTGCCAGCAGACGATGCTGGCCGCGGTGGCAACCGCCGCCGGATCCGATCCGGTCGCGACGGCGATCGACGGCTGCGGCGTCGTCACGTTTGCCCTGCCGCTTCACGCGATGGCGACGGCGTTCACGCGCATCGACGAGAGAGTTGCCAGCTCCATGCGCGCGCACCCGGAGCTGATCCGGGGGCCACGCGGGCTGGACACGAACCTCATGCAGGCGTTTCCAGGGTGGACCGCCAAAGGCGGCGCCGAGGGGCTTCTGTGCGCAGCCGCGCCCGACGGCCTCGGTCTGACGCTCAAGGTCGAGGACGGCGCGACCCGCGCGCTGCGGCCCGCCCTCGGCTCCTTGCTCGACGCCCTCGGCCTCGACGGATCCGGTTTCGCAGCGGTGCCCATTAGCAACAGTCGAAACGAGGTCGTCGGCGAGCTCGCAGCCTGTTGAAAAAAAGTCTTCACAGGGCTGTGGATAGGTGTTAACTTCCAAACCGCCGCGAGGAGAGCCGGGGGAAGGATGAACCGGCTTTTTGCGTTCCTGGGGTTCCGTCCACCGAAGCGCGAAAGAGAGGTCAATTGCTCACAGTCGACATCTCCCTCCCGGACGTCGAAGAGCTCCACAAGCTGGTACAGGACGGAACGAACAAGGGCTTCCTCACCTACGACGAGATCGTCGCCGGGATCGAAGAGGTCGACCTCTCGAAAGAACAGATCGAAGACTTCTACACGTACCTGATCGACCACTCGATCGAGCTGGTCGAAGGGGAGCAGCACAAGCATCCACCGCACGAGCAGCCGGCGCTGGCCGAGGAGGAGAAGGGCCCGAAGCTCGACCTCTCCGTCGAGCCGTCGCTCGACTCGCTGCGGCTCTACCTGCGCGAGATCGGCAAGGTGCCCCTGTTGACCGCCGACCAGGAGGTCTACCTGGCCAAGCGGATCGAGCGAGGCGACATGTTCGCGAAGACGCACATGATCGAGGCGAACCTCCGCCTCGTCGTCTCCATCGCCAAGAGCTATCTCGGCCGCGGGCTCTCGTTCCTCGACCTGATCCAGGAGGGCTCGCTCGGGCTGATCCGCGCCGTGGAGAAGTTCGACTACCGCAAGGGCTACAAGTTCTCGACCTACGCGACGTGGTGGATCCGCCAGGCCGTCACGCGCGCGATCGCCGACAAGGCGCGGACGATCCGGATCCCCGTCCACATGGTCGAGAAGCTGAACAAGGTCGTGCACATCGAGCGCCAGCTCGTGCAGCGGCTCGGACGGGAGCCGCAGCCCGAGGAGATCGCGCTCGAGCTCGAGATGACGGCCGAGGAGGTGCGGGAGATCCTGCGCATGGCCCAGCTGCCCGTCTCGCTCGAGAAGCCGATCGGCGAGGAGGAGGAGTCGGAGCTCGGCGATTTCGTCCAGGACGAGCAGGCCGAGTCGCCGTTCGACACGGCGTCCGTCTCGCTCCGCCGGGAGGACATCCAGAGGGCGCTCGACTCGCTGCCCGACCGCGAGCGGCAGGTGATCGAGCTGCGCTTCGGGCTCACCGGCGCGCAGCCGTGCACGCTCGAGGAGGTCGGCCGCGCCTTCGGCGTCACGCGTGAGCGCATCCGGCAGATCGAGAACAACACGCTCAAGCGGCTCGAGACCCTGCCGGAGGCACAGGGCCTCCGCGACAGCGGCTAGTAGCCGAACAAAGTCCGGCGCGCTGCGCGCGCCATGACGACTTTGTTCGGATTCTTCGAAGTCTGAGCGTTCGTGTGCGGACGCGGGCAAAGCCCGCATCCGCGGCGTGCTGCAGCATTCTTTGGTGACGGGTTGGCCGCGCTCTTTATACGAGGCTTGAGCCCGTTACGCTCCGATTCGCTGCATCTTGGCCACGTTTATCTCGGCGGTCGCACGAACGCGAGCCGTTCCACGCGGGGCTAGTCGTCCTCGTCCGGCAAACACTGACAGGAGATCGCTTGCCCGCCGCATCGTGGACACCGTTCGACGTCGCAGCCTGGATGGTGGAATCCGCCCGGTTGGACTCCGCAGTCGTGACAGGTCTTCCCACTGGCCGCTCCCCAATCGTCTTCTTCGGCTCCGATGTGATGGGGCGGTACGTTCCGTCGATTAGCTCGGCGGCGACCTCAATGCAGGAGGCGACTTCGCGCATGTCGCCGCCACAATGCTCGCAAATCGCGCCCAAGGGCATAAGCCTAGAGCGTTTCGCTAGTCGTTCCGCAGACCCGGCTAGGACGTTTCGGCGGGTTCTACGAGGTCCTGCTCCTCCGCTCGCTCGTACGGGACATAGAGGCGGCAGTGCGGGCACTTGAAGCCGCGATACCGTTCATCCCGACCCCCAAGGAGCTCGCTGCGGAACCGCTTCTTGCAGTGCGGGCAGATGACCTCGTAGGAGGCCGGGGCGGAGGTCATCCCGGCGACGGTACCAGGAAGGCTCTCAGGCGCCGCCGGGGCAGCGGCTCGCCTGATAGGCGGTCACCGCAGAGTCGTTGAGGACCCAATCCCACTGGTTCCCGACCTCGACCTCGTGATTGACAAACGTGACGGTCTTGCCGCCGGTCGAGGTGAGCCGCAGGCGGACCGCCTTCGCCTTTTGCTCACCGGCGCCCGGGATCTGAATTGGATCGTCGAAGACATCGAGCACCTCGATCGAGTCGAGCTGACCGACCGGGATCGTGGTCGCGGCGCAGTCCTTGAACTGCGAACGGGTGACGATCTTCTTGTAGGCGGGATGCAGCGTGTCGTAGGCCTCTCCGAAGCGGCCCTTGTAGAGACCTTCGAGGTACTGCACGTCAGCGCGACCGGCTGGAGTGGTCGCGGGATCGACATCGCCGCCGCAGCCTGCGAGCGCGAATGCCGCCAGAAGCACTGGGACGAGGTACCTCACCATCCCATGATCGCTCATGGGCGGGACGGGCTCGGGCGCTACCGGGCTGAACGAGGCTCAAGAACCGGCTGACGGCTCCGGCCTGGAGGCGCCGTTCAGCGTCATCCGCATCAACGTCCCACCGCCCTCGGCGGGCTCCGCGGCGACCTGACCTCCGTGCGCCTCGGCCACCTGCCGCACGATCGCGAGACCGAGCCCGGAGCCGGGGAGGCCGCGGGCCGAGCTCGCCCGGTAGAAGCGGTCGAAAACGTAAGGGAGGTCCTCCGGGGCGATGCCCGGGCCGTGGTCCCGAACGGTGAGCTCTCCGTTGCGAACCGCGACCTCGACCTCGCCGCCGGGCGGGCTCCACTTGGCCGCGTTGTCGAGCAGGTTGGCGACTGCTCGCTCGATCGTTCTCGGGACGCCGTGGACGAGCGACTTGCTGAGGTCGGTCTTGAATTCGACACCCGGGCGGTTCCGGCGTGTGCGCTCCACCGCATCGGCCGCGACGAGATCGAGGCGGACGTCCTCCAGGGCCTCGGGGCTCTGCTCCCCGCGCGCGAGCTCGATCAGCTCCGAGATGAGCGTCGTCATCTCGCCGAGCTGCTCGACGACGTCCGTGAGCAGCCGCTGGCGCTCCCCGGGCGGCAGCTCGCGCTCGGTGGCGAGCACCTCGATGTTCGTGCGCAGGCTCGTCAGCGGAGTGCGGAGCTCGTGGGAAGCATCGGCCACGAGTTGGCGCTGCGAGCGGGTCGATTCCTCGAGGGCGCCGAGCATGGAGTTGAAGCTCAGCGCGAGGCGGCTCAGTTCGTCACGGCCGCCTGCGTCGATGCGCTCGGACAGGTCGCGCGTGTCCGCGACCTTCTCGCTGGCCTCCGTGAGCCGGCGGACAGGTGCGAGGGCGGCTCTCGAGACGAGGAGGCCGAGCGCGGCCGCGATCGCGATGCCGCCGGCCGCGATCAGGATCAGGAAGAGCGCGACGTGTCGGAGGGTGTGATGGACGTCGGTGAGAGGCTGCGCGACCTGGATCGCGTAGTTGTGTCCGCCCACGTCGCTCGCGGGCGCGGTGAACACTCGGACGTCGGTCCCGCCGACCTTCGAATCGCTGAAGAACGTCCCCTCGCCGCGCTGCGCTGTCTCCAATGCCCTCTTCCCAATCGGCAGCGGCTGGGTCTCCTCGAACGTTCGCAGGGCGGATCCGTCGGAGCTGACGATCTGGATGTAGCCGCCGGACCCGAGGATGCTGCGCGCGACCTCGATGTAGCGCCGCCCGTCCGCTGTCTGCTCCAGGTGAATCGGGGGCCCAGCGGTGATCTCCTGCGCTCGGCTCTTCAGCCGGCTGTCCACCTGCCCGTACAGCGTGTCCTTGACCACGAACCAGACGACCGCCGACGCGGCGATGACGGCCAGGGCGACGGCGGCCGCGGCCACCAACGTCAGGCGTGCTCGAAAGCTCATTTGTCGCGCAGGGCGTACCCGACGCCGCGCACCGTCTGGATGAGCCGAGGCTCTTCACTCGCTTCTGTCTTGCGACGCAGGTAGCCGATGTACACGTCGAGCGAGTTCGACGCGAAGCCGAAGTCGTAGCCCCAGACCCGCTCGAAGATCACGGAGCGCGTCAGGACCTGGCGCGGGTTCCGTAGGAAGAGCTCGAGGAGGGAGAACTCCGTCCGCGTGAGCTCCATCTGTCTCGAGCCGCGCCGAACCTCGCGCGTGCCGGGATCGAGCTCGAGGTCGGCGAACCGGAGAACCTCCTGGCTCTCGTCGCTCGTCCTGCGCAGGAGCGCCCGCACACGGGCCAGGAGCTCCTCGAGCGCGAACGGCTTCGTCACGTAGTCGTCCGCGCCCGCGTCGAGGCCTGCGACCCGATCTTCGACCTCGGTGCGCGCGGTCAGCATCAGTACCGGGAGAGTGCGACCGTCGCCGCGCAGCCGTCGACAGACCTCGAGCCCGTCCATGCCGGGCATGAGCACGTCGAGGATGATCGCGTCCGGCTCCTCGCTGGATTCGACGCGGTCGAGCGCCTCGTTGCCGTCAGCGGCCAGCTCGATCTCGTACCCCTCGAGCTCGAGGGCGCGCCGCAGGGAGTCGCGGACGGCCCGTTCATCATCGACGACTAGGATCTTCATTGGTCCAATTCTTGCTCCGGAAGTATGAGAGGCGAATAAGAAGCCGCTCTCTTAGCCAGTTCTTAGGCGGTTCTCAGGCGGTCTTTAGGCAGGACTGCTCTCATACGGCCATCCGAATCGAAAGGAATCCGATGAAGCCCCGCCCAGGACGTATCTCCACTCTGCTCATGGCTCTCGTCGCGACCCTCGCCATCGGCGCGGGTGCCGGAGCCGTCGCCTACTCGACGTTCTCCTCGCCCAGCACGAAGACGGTCGTCCGCCAGGTCGCCGTCGGTAATTCGGAGCCGGCGGCCAACACGTCGGCGCTCAACATCGGCGAGATCTACCGGCGCTCCTACAAGGGCGTGGTCGAGATTACGGTCACGTCCTCCTCCACGAGCGCATTCGGTGGACAGGAGGCTCAGCAGGCGCAGGGGTCGGGCTTCGTCTACGACTCGAAGGGCGACATCGTCACGAATGAGCACGTCGTCGACGGCGCAAAGTCCGTCTCCGTCCAATTCTGGAACGGCGACACGTACAAGGCGACCGTCGTCGGCTCCGACCCCTCGACCGACCTCGCGGTGATCAAGGTCGACGCGCCACAGTCGAGCCTGTCCCCGCTCCCGGTCGGCGACTCGACGAAGGTGCTCGTCGGGGACGGCGTCGTGGCGATCGGCAGCCCCTTCGGGCTCGAGGAGACCGTGACGAGCGGCATCGTCAGCGCGCTGCACCGGCAGATGGAAGCGCCGAACAACTTCACGATCAACGACTCGATCCAGACCGATGCCGCGATCAACCACGGCAACTCCGGTGGTCCGCTGCTCAACTCAGACGGCCAGGTGATCGGTGTCAACGCACAGATCCGCAGCGACGGCGGCGGAAGCGACGGCGTCGGCTTCGCGATTCCGTCGAACACGATCACCTCGATCGCGACGGGGCTGATCGCGAACGGCAAGGTGGAGCACGCCTACCTCGGCGTGTCCGTCCAGACCGTCCCAGCAACGCTTGCTTCGGACCTGAAGCTCGTCGCGGGCGTCGAGCTCTACAAGGTGACGAGCGGGACTCCCGCAGCCAAGGCGGGGCTGCATGCCGCGACCGGCTCGAAGACCGTCGACGGCGATTCGTATCCGACCGGCGGCGACGTCCTCACCTCGTTCGACGGGCAGAAGGTCACGACCGCCGAGGAGCTCCAGCGCGCCGTCGACGCGAAAAAGCCCGGCGACACGGTCTCGATCACGTACTGGCGGGCCGGCAAGAGCCACACGACCGACGTCAAGCTCGCAACCCGTCCCGCGACTCCGCCGGCTCGTTCCCTTCCCGTCAAGCCGTAGCCGGCGACTACGAGAGGGCCGCCCCGAGGCGGCCCCCTCGTCCAACTCCGATTCTTAGCCCTTTCTTAGCCCGGCTTCAGATTGCCCTTAGGTGCCGGTGTTTGGATGGAAAGCAGATCAACGGGAAAGGATGTCCTCCATGAACATGCTCAAGTCGAAGCGAACACTGGCGGTCGTGGGGGCTCTTGCCCTCGTCGGAGCCGGAGGCGCGATCGCAGCGTCCAAGGGCTCGACGACCTCTGGAAACGGATTCCTCGCGCGGGTCGCGGGGCACCTGGGCATCTCGACCCAGAAGCTCCAGGACGCGACGAAGGCGGCTGCGATCGACCAGGTCGACGCCGATCTCAAGGCAGGCAGGATCACGAAGGCCCAGGCCGACGAGATGAAGGCGCGGATCAACGCCGGAGGCGTGCCGCTCTTCTTTGGCGGCCCGCACCGGTTCGGCGACTTTGGTCACCCCGGCGGCCCGGGCGGGCTCGAGCGCGGCGGGCATCTGTCCGCGGCGGCGACCTACCTCGGCCTGACCGTGCCGCAACTGTTTCAGAGGCTCTCCGGAGGCAAGTCGCTGGCCGACGTCGCCAAGGCGCAAGGCAAGTCGGTCGACGGCCTGAAAGCGGCGATGCTCGCCGACGCGAAGACGCACCTCGACCAGGCGGTGAAGGACGGGATGCTGACCCAGGCGCAGGCAAACGAAGAGCTGAACGAGCTGAAGTCGCGCATCGACCAGATCGTCAAGGGGGCCTTCCGTGGCGGCCTCCGCGAGCACCGCGAGTTCCGGTGGCGAGCCGGCCCGCCCCGCGACGCGGGCTTCTTGCCGCCCGCCGCCTAGCTCGCACTTCCCTCCCCACCCGGCGAGACAAGAGGCCCGCTTCGGCGGGCCTCTTTCGCGCGCTCCTAGCGCAGGATGCCGGTGTGCCCGAGCGAGTAGCGGCCCGGCTGGGGCCAGACGCACAGGCCGTGGGGGCCTTGTCCGACGGGGATCCTCGCCAGCAGCCGGCCGGTTCGGGTCGAGATCGCGTACACCTCCGCGTCGTAGCGCCCCGACAGCCAGAGGACCTTGCCGTCGGCCGAGACGTTGCCCATGTCCGGGCTCCCGCCGGGGATCCTCCATTTGTCCACGACCTTGCGCGTCCGGAAGTCGATCACCGAGATCGTCCCCTCGCCGCGGTTCGTCGCGTACAGCAGCTTGCTGTCGCGACTGGGATAGAGGCCGTGGACCCCGACCCCGGTCCGCAGGAATCCCGTCACCCGGAAACGACCGCCGTTGATCTCCCAGAGCCCGTTCGCATGCATGTCCGCGACGTAGAAGACCCGGCCGTCCGGTGAGAGCTTCACGTCCTGGGGCATGCCGCCGCCCGGCAGCGAGAGCACGTCGACGACACGCTCGCGGGCGACATTTACCTTGATGATCTGGCCGGAGAACTCACAGCTCGCGATCAGGTAGGCCCCGTCGGCCGAGAAGTCCATGTGGTCGACTCCGAGGCAGGGGACCGGGACCGAGCGGTGGAGCCGGAACGTGTGTGCATCGCGGAAATCGAGCCTGTGCAGGCGTTCCGCGACAACGATTGCGTAACGCCCGTTGGGGGTGAAATACATGTTGTACGGGTCGTCGACGGCAATCGGCTTGCCCGGCTTCGCCGTCTGCGGGTCGATCGGCGTGATGCTGTTTCCCTCGTCGTTCAGCACGTAGAGCTTCTTCAGGTCCCAGGAGGGCGTCACGTGCTGCGGCAGCGCCCCGACTGCGAAGTGGCCGACAACCTTGAAGCGGCTGGGATCGATCACGTCGACGGTGTTGCTCTGGCTGTTCGGCACGTACACCCGCGGCAGGGCCCGGCGCGCGACCGGCCGAAGCATGTTGGCCCCGTCCGCTGCGTAGAGGTTCTGCCCCGCGGCTCGGGCCTTCCGGCGGACCCTGCTCATTCGCGTGCCGAGCTGGAGCACGGAGGACTCGGTTCCCTGTGCGCTCCTGCCGCCCGCGACGAGGATGCCGTTGCCGAGCGTCGTCGCGACGGCATCCGAAAGCGGCCGGGGGAGCCGACCGACCACGCGCACACGTCCGGTCCGGGGGTCGACCGCGACCATGCGCGCAGTCGCCGAGCCGAGCGTCGCGCCTCGCCCCCCGATCACGTAGGCGATGTTGCCCAGGGTGGCCGCGGTCGCATGCGTCGTCGCGGCCGGGAGGCGTCCGATTCGTCGGATCCGCCCCGACGACGGGGAGTAGCCGAGCACCTCGCTGCTGGCCGCGCCGTTCGGGAGCGAGCCGCCGGCGACGACAAGCTCCCCGGCGACGGCCGTGACCGCCGCGTACCGGACCGGGTGGGGGAGATGCGCCACGACCCTCGCGCGTCCGCCGGGTTTCCACGCCACGACGGTGTCGAGCCACGTGACGCCGGTGAAGCCGCCGACGACGTACGTCGTGCCGCCGATCGTGGCTGCCGCTTGATCGGAGCTCGGGGAGGGCAGGCGTGCGACGACGGTTCCGCCCGTGCGCCCGGGAGCAATTCGAACGATGTCGTCGAGCTGGCGAGCTCCGTTCCCGCCGCCGAAGAGGTAGACGGAGCCGCCGAGTCTGGCTGCCGCCGAGTCGTGCACCGCGCCCGGCAGGCTTCCGCTTCCCCGGTCGTCGTGCGCGGAGATCGTCCGGAGCTCGTCTGTCGAGGTGTCGCTCGCCGTCAGGCCGCCCAGCAGCAGCACGTGCGACCTGTCGAGTGCGACTGCGGATGCGTCCTGGACCGGCTGGGCAAGGTGCCCGACCCGATGGGCGACGAGCACGAGCCGATGGAGGGCCCGCGCGGCCGCGGGCTTCGCTACCGCGGCCGTCGGCCGACTCGGCATCTCGTGGGTCTCGGCGACGACGAGCGCTCCGAGAACCGCGGCGCCGGCCAGCGCGGCCACGACCAGGGCATTTCGGGCAGAACGTCTCACGCTACCGGCCTCTGAATCTAGCGGTGGATCCTCGGCATCTGAGGCGTCAGCGTCAGTTCTCATGCAATTCTCAGGTTTGACCGGTACAACCTGTGGAGTTGTGAGGCTGCTCCGCACGCTCCCGACCAGGAGCCTTGTCCTCCTTGCCGCCGTCGCGGCGATCGTGGCAGTGGGTGGGACGGCGATCGCCGTTGCCGGTGGCGGCGGCGGCGCCACTCCGTCTCCCAAGCCGCTCGCGCAGGCGGTTCGCGACGCCATGGCCGCGCCCGAGCCCGACGGCGTGACGGCTCGGATCAAGTTCACGAACCGGCTCTTTCCGTCGGGCGCACTCGACGGTCAGGTTGGCTCCGCGCTGATGTCGGGCGCCTCTGGGCGCCTCTGGCTGACGAACGACGGGCGCGGGCGCCTCGAGCTTCAGTCCTCGGCCGGCGACGTCCAGATCGTCTGGAACAAGCAGGCCGTGACGGTCTACGACGCCTCATCCGACACCGTCTACAGAGCTGAATTGCCGGCGCGCAAGACGGATGCTCGCGACACCGCAAAGACGCCGTCGCTCGCTCGAATCGGAGACTTCCTCGACAAGCTGGCCGAGCACGCGAGCCTCTCGGGTGCCATCCCGACGAACGTCGCCGGACGCCCGGCATACCGCGTGTCGGTTTCGCCGAAGGAGCGCGGCGGTCTGCTCGGGTCAGTGCAGCTCGCCTGGGACGCGGCGCGGGGCGTGCCGGTGCGCGCCGCGGTCTACGCCCGTGGAAGCTCGAAGCCGGTGCTCGCCCTGGAGGCGACCCAGATCAGCTTCGGCCCGGTCCCGACAGGGGATGTCGAGGTTCTCGCGCCCGACGGGGCGAAGACGACCGATCTCGGCGCGCTCGGGTCCGCGCATTCGGCCAGGTCCCGCCGGCATGATGGGGGACTGCCAGTCCGCCCAGCCGCCGGCTTCCCGGTCACGGCGCCCGCGAAGCTCGTCGGTCTACGGCGCCAAGACGTGCGCGTCGTCGGCAAAGAATCGAAGACGGCGCTCGTCGTCTACGGAGAAGGCCTCGGAGCGATCGTCGTCACCGAGCACAAGGCGGACGCGCCCGGCGGCCTTCTCCGCGGCCTGCCGGCAGTCCCACTCGACGGCGCAACGGGCCACGAGCTCGTCACGCCCCTCGGCACCGTCATCGAATGGCGCCGCGGCGGGGTGAGCTACATCCTTGCCGGCTCCGTGCCGTCGGCCATGGCCGAGGCTGCGGCCCGCAGCCTCAAGTGAGCGGCCCTCCGCCGATCGCGGCGCGCGGCCTCGTCAAGCGTTACGGGAGGATCGTCGCCGTCAACAACGTCGATCTGACGGTCGAGCCCGGCGACGTCTTTGGCTATCTCGGCCCGAACGGCGCCGGCAAGACGACCTCGCTGCGGATGATGCTCGGGCTGATCCGACCGACGGAGGGCTCGGTCGAGCTCTTCGGGCGCGACCCCATCAAGGAAGGTGTGAGGAAGGCGCTCGCTGGGGTCGCCGGATTCGTGGAGGCGCCGCGCTTCTACCCCTACCTCTCGGCGCAGAAGAACCTGCGGCTCCTCGCCGCTTATGACGGCGGCCGGGCGCGCAGCCGGATCGAGGAGCTGCTGGAGCTCGTGGAGCTTCGTGACCGCGCGGGCGACAAGGTCGGCGGCTACTCGCACGGAATGCGCCAACGGCTCGGGATCGCGGCCTCCCTGCTCCGCAGCCCGCGCTTGCTGCTCCTCGACGAGCCGACGACGGGCCTCGACCCCGCCGGCATGCGCGACATGCGCGCCCTCGTCAAGCGGCTCGCGGGAGAGGGGCTCACGGTCCTGCTCTCGAGCCACCTCCTCGGCGAGGTGGAGGAGCTCTGCAACCGCGTCGCGATCATCCGCACGGGTGTGATCGTCTACGAGGGCACGCTCGGCGACCTGCTCGCGACCGCGACGACCGAGTACCGGCTACGAGCGGTCGAGCCCGAGCGCGCGCGCCTGATCTGCCTGGCGCAGGCCGGCGTCGAGAACGTGCGGGCCGAGGATGGCGAGCTTCGCTTCCAGGGAGATGAGGAAGCCGTCGCGGCGCTCTCGATCGCGCTCGGCCAAGCCCGAATCGGTGTGACCGCTCTCGTTCCCGAGCGGGCCAGCCTCGAGGAGCTCTTCCTCGGGATGACCGGCGGGGAGAGCGGAGACAAGAGCCCGACCCGGGAGGAGGTCGCATAAACGTGGCGGTCTACCGCTGGGAGATCGTGAAGCTGCTCGCCCAGAAGCGGACGTACCTCGGGCTCGGCTCGGCGATGCTCGTGCCGCTGATCTTCGTCGTCGTCCTCCAGTTCCAATCGGGCGGGCCGAACGACGTGCCGCTCGGTCGCTACATCCGCGACACCGGCCTCGCCGTCCCGTTCGTCGCGCTCTTCTTCATGTCGTTCTGGGCCTTCCCGCTGATCACGTCGCTCGTCGCCGGCGACATCGTCGCGTCGGAGAGCCACAACGGGACGCTGAAGACGATCCTCACCCGCTCCCGCGAGCGCGGCCAGGTGTTTCTGGGCAAGGTCCTGGCCGCGCTCACGTACACGGCGATCGTCGTCGTCGCGATGGCAACCGTCGGCCTCGTCACGGGTGGGCTCGCCTGGGGGTTCAACCCGCTGACGTCGCTCTCCGGGACGCAGGTCTCCACCGGCCACGGCCTGGCGCTGCTCGCGGCGAGCATCGCCGTCTACTTCCTGCCGCTCGCCGGCATCGCCTCCTTCGCGCTCATGCTCTCGACGGTGACGCGGAACAGCGCGGCCTCCGTCGTCGGCTCCCTGATGTGGGCACTCCTCATGCAGCTGATCGGCGTGCTCCCGGGCATCGAGGGGGTTCGCCCCTACCTGCTGGCGACCCAGTTCGAGGCCTGGCACGGCTTCCTCCGCGTTCCGGCCGACTGGGCGCCCGTCGTTCGTGCGGCCTGGGTCTGCTCGCTCTACGCGTTGATTCCTCTGGCCTTCGCGTACGTCGTGTTCTTGCGCCGGGACGTCACCGAGGATTAGAACCGGCGGATCGTCGTGCGCGTGCCGATCGCGATCAGCGGCTCCTTCGCGGGCCGCAGCCAGCGCAGGATCCTGAGGAGCTGGGGGAGCGGCAGGCTCACGCACCCGAGCGTCGGCCGGCCGGTGCTCGCGTGGAAGAAGATGCCCGAGCCGCGGCCGGGAACGATCGGATCCGTGTTGTAGTCGATCACCGCGAGATGCCTGTAGGCGGTCGGCGATTTCGACATGTCCTCGCTCGTGACCCGGAACGGAGGCCGTGACCCGCAGCGCACGTGGCGAAACTTGTTGTAGTACGGAGAGGCTGGGTCCTCGACCCACCAGTCTCCGCAGACGATGCCGTGGTAGCGGTAGTGCACGCCTGGATTCGCCGCGAGGCCGTACATCACCGGGTTGAAAGGGAAGATGCCGCTGGGCGTCGTGCGGTCCCCCTCATGCTTCACCTCGGAGATGCCCCGCTGGCCCACCCAGGCTCTCCAGGGCCCGCTGACCGGCGTCCAGCATTCACCGGCCTTAGCCCAGGCGCGGAGGGCTCCGGTCGTGGAGCTCCGGCGCTGCGTGACGATCGTGACCAGCTGGGTCGCCGAGCCGGTGTCGGCGAGCTGGTTGGCGAGCGTTGGCGGGCAGGCGGCGGCGATGACGGCATGATCGCCTGTCGCAGCGGCTGCCGGACAGAAGGCGAGACAGGCCAGGAGCACGATCGTCCTCGTCATTTCGTCGTTCAGACTAGTCTCGACGACCGATGAGCTTTGCCCTCCTCGTCGTGCTGGCCGTTCAGGCGCCGCCGTTCGCGCACACCGTCTCGCCGGTGACGAGGGCGCAGCTTCCGCATTCGTGGCATGCGGGCTGCCCGGTCGCGCCCTCCGCGCTACGGCGCGTCCGGCTCTCGTATTGGGGCTTCGACGAACAGGAGCACAGCGGCGCGCTGATCGTGAACGAGAGCGCAGTGCGGGACGTCGTCGTCGTCTTCCGGCGCCTCTACCGGGCGCGGTTTCCACTCCGGCGGATGCGCCCGATTGACCTCTACGGCGGGAACGACGAGCGCTCGCTGGCCGCCGACAACACGGCCGGGTTCAACTGCCGCTATGCCGTCGGCCCCGGCCAGCGCCGGTGGTCGACGCATGCGTACGGCCTCGCGGTCGACGTCAACCCGGTCGAGAATCCCTATCTCGAGAGCGGGCGAGTGCATCCCCGAGCGGGCCGCGCCTACCTGAACCGTTCGGAGTTCCGGGCGGGCATGGCCGTGCGCGGCGGCGTGCTCGTGCGCGCGTTCGCCACGGTCGGCTGGCAGTGGGGCGGCCGCTGGCGGGGGACGCCCGACTATCAGCACTTCTCCTCGACCGGCGGTTAACCGTAAGCCGAATCGCGACGTAGGCTTTAGCCACGATGGACAAGCATCTCTTGCTGGTGGAGGACGATGCCTCCATCCGCGAGATCGCGACCCTCGGCCTCGAGCAGGCCGGCTTTCGCATCACGGCGACGGGGGACGGTCGCGACGCGCTCATTCGCTTCCGGCAGGGCACGTTCGACCTCGTCGTGCTCGACGTGATGCTCCCGTCGCTCGACGGCTTCGAGGTCTTGAAGGAGATCCGGAGTGAGAGCCAGGCGCCGGTCGTCATGCTGACGGCGCGCAGCGAGCTGCACGACGTCATCGTCGGGCTCGAGCTCGGGGCCGACGACTACGTGACGAAGCCGTTCGAGCTGCCCGAGCTCGTTGCGAGGATCAAGGCCGTGCTTCGCCGGGCCACGGCCGGGCCGACCGACGGCACGATCGCAATCGACGATCTGGAGATCGACCCGGGCTCGTTCAGCGTCCGGCGGGGCGGCGAGGAGGTTCCGCTCACGGCGACGGAGTTTCGCCTGCTGCTGGAGCTCGCCAGGCGACCGAAGCAGGTCTTCACCCGAGAGCTGCTGCTGGAGCTGGTCTGGAACTACGACTACCTCGGCGACTCGCGGCTCGTCGACGTGGCGGTCCAGAGGTTGCGGGCCAAGATCGAGGACGACCCGAAGCAGCCGAAGCTGATCCACACCGTGCGCGGCGTCGGCTACCGCCTCAACCCGGACTGATGGCCGGACGGATCTCGTCGGGAGGCCTCCGCCGCCGGCTGACGATCGCGTTCACGCTCGCGGTCGGCGCCTCGGCCGCAGTCCTCGCCGCCGGGTCGTACGTCGTCGTCCGGCACAACCTGCTGGCGGACTCGGTCAACACGGCCGTCAGCCAGTCTCGCCGGAATCTCGTCATCGCTCCGGGATACCTCCAGAAAGGAGGCCCGGACGCATTGCGCAAGGCCTATCTGCGCCGCGGTGATTTCCAAACCGTCTTGGTCTACCGCGGCAACGCTTACCCGTTCAGCTTCTCCGTCGACGTCCGCTCGGTGCCCACAGGTCTACGGCGGCTCGTCCAAGAAGGCAAGCTCGGCTACGCGCGCAGGACGGTCGCAGGCACGCACTACCTCATCGTCGGCGGGCCTGCCGGGAGCGGCACGGAGCTCTACTACTTCTTCTCGGAGCAGGACCTCCGCCACGAGCTCGCGCAGCTCCGAAACATCCTGCTCGTGGGGGTCGGGATCCTGATGGTCCTCGCAGCATTCGCCGGCGCGCTCCTCGCGCGCAGCACGCTGCGGCCGGTCGGGCGCGCAAGCGACGCCGCACGCTTGCTCGCCGAGGGGCTGCTCGAGACACGGCTGCCGGTCGAAGGTCGGGACGAGTTCGGCAGCTGGGCGCAATCCTTCAACGAGATGGCCGCCGCGCTCGAGGCGAAGATCTCGGCCCTGTCCGCCGCCCAGGCTCGCGAGCGGCGCTTCACCGCCGACGTCGCCCACGAGCTGCGTACACCCCTGACAGCGCTCGTCGGCGAGGCTTCGCTGCTCGCGGAGCATCTCGAAAGGATGCCGGTCGAGTCCCGGCGGCCCGCCGAGCTTTTGATCGCGGACGTCGGGCGTCTGCGGCGGCTGGTCGAGAACCTGATGGCGATCTCGCGCTTCGATGCGGGCCGGGAAAGCATCCAGGCCGAGACCGTCGACCTCGCCGCGCTCGTTGCAGCCACCGTGGCCGCGCGGGGCTGGAACGGCCGTGTCCGCCTCGATGCGCAAGAGGTCGTGATCACGAGCGACCCGCGCCGGCTCGAGGGGATCGTCGCCAATCTCGTCGGCAACGCTCTCGAGCACGGCAGCGATGGAGCCTCCGTTCGCGTCGGCCGCGACGGCAACGGCCCCTTCGTCGAAGTGGCCGACGAAGGCCCGGGGATCGCGCCGGAGCACCTGCCGCATCTCTTCGAGCGCTTCTACAAAGCCGATCCTGCCCGTTCGAGCGGTGGAACCGGGCTCGGCCTCGCGATCGCGCAGGAGAACGCACGCCTGCTCGGCGGGCGGATCGAGGTCTGGAGCGCACAGGGGAAGGGCGCCCGCTTCACGCTTCGACTGTGACAGGACTGTTACAAGCCCGTGACCGGAGCGTTTCGCGCGGCGAGCACGATGGGTGCGTCATCCGGACCCGACAACCGGCGTCGTCATCAGCCGCTTCTCACTGAGAGGAACTCCATGAAGAACGTCGTTCTCAGCGGCATCCTCGTTCTCGGCGGCACCCTTTGTCTCGCCGCCTCGTCAGCCGGGTCGGCGCCTTCATTCGGGGCCCCGAGGACCTACCCGACCGGAAACGCCCCCGTTTCGGTCGCGATCGGCGACCTGAACGGTGACCGGAAACCCGATCTCGCGACCGCGAACAGCACAGCGGGGACCGTCTCGGTGCTGCTGAACGGCGGTGCAGGCGCCCTGCGCCCCAAGGTCGACTACGGATCGGGCAACAACCCTCCGTCGGTCGCGATCGGCGATCTAAACGGCGACGGCAAGGGCGACCTGGTCACGGCGAACTGGGCGATGACCGGCCGCTTCCCCACGAGCAACGTCGCGGTGCTTCTCAACCGGGGCGACGGGACCTTCGCGGCGAAGGTCGATTATCCGACGGGCCTCCGGCCGACGTCGGTCGCGATCGGCGACCTCAACGGTGACGGCAAGCTCGACGTGGCCACCGCAGAAGAGGGACACGAGGCAGTCTCGGTGCTCCTCAACATGGGTGACGGCACTTTGCAGCCCCACGTCGACTACGACACGGGATCGCTTCCCGAGTCGGTTGCGATCGGCGACCTGAACGGAGACGGCAAAGCGGACCTGGCGACGGCGAACAGGTTCGCGAGCTCCGTCTCGATCTTTCTCAACAGGGGCGATGGGAGTTTCCAGCCGAAGGTCGACTACGAAACCGGATCCAACCCTGACTCGGTGGCGGTCGGCGACCTGAACGGAGACGGCAAAGCGGACCTGGCAACGGCGAACGCCGAAGTGAGCACAGTCTCGATTCTCCTTGGCAGAGGCGATGGAAGCTTCTCGGCCAAGGTTGATTCCGAGGTCGACCGCGTCCCAGCTTCGATCGCGCTCGTCGATCTGAACGGCGACCGCAAGCTGGACGTTGCGACGGCGAACGGCGGCAGCAACACCATCACCGTGCTCTCCAATCGCGGCGACTCCCGCTTCGGGTCGAGGACCGAGTTTCGAACGGGGCTCCAACCTGATGGCATCGCGATCGGCGACCTGAACGGCGACGGCAAGCCGGACCTGGCCAGCGCAGACGAGGGAGAGAACGCCGTTTCGGTCCTCGCCAACACGATGGTCAACTGCAGGGTGCCGCAGGTGAGGAAGAAGGCGCTGCCGGCTGCAAAGCGAGCGATCGCGCGCGCCCATTGCCGCGTCGGGAAGATCCGCCGCGCCTACTCGACAACGGTCAGGAAGGGCCGAGTCAGCTCACAGCGACCGAGGCCCGGCACGGTGCTGCCGAACCGCGGCAAGGTCAACCTCGTCGTCAGCCGCGGACGGAGGGCCTCGTGAAGTTGCTCGTCGCACTCACAAGCGGGCTGGTTCTCGCGGGCTCGCTCGGCGTCGTGGCGCTGTTCGCCAGCTCGGCACCTTCGTTCGCCACCGCTCGGAACTACCCAACCGGACGTGCCCCTTTCTCGGTCGTGATCGGCGACCTGAACGGCGACGGCAAGCCGGACCTGGCAACGGCGAATGCCCTCTCGAACAGCGTCTCCGTGCGTTTCAACAGGGGCGACGGCAGCTTCCAGGCCAAGCTCGACTACGTAACCGGAAGTTTCCCCACACTCGCCATCGGCGACGTGAACGGCAACGGCAGCCCGGACCTGGCGACCGCGAACGTCGACGCAAACACCGTCTCGGTGCTCCTGAACAGGGGCGACGGCAGCTTCCAGGCCAAGACCGACTACGCAACCGGACGCGTCCCCGAGGCGGTCGCGATCGACGACCTGAACGGCGACGGCAAGCCGGACCTGGCGACCGCGAACGTCGACGCAAACACCGTCTCCGTGCTCCTGAACAGAGGTGACGGCAGCTTCCAGGCCAACCTCGAGTACGCGACGGGACGCGGGCCTTACTCGATCGCGATCGGCGACCTGAACGGCGACGGCAAACCGGACCTGGCGACCGCGAACGAGGGCGCGGACACCGTCTCGGTGCTCACCAATGGGGGCGACGGCAGCTTCCGCGCCAAGCGCGACTATCGAACCGGAAGCGGGCCGTTCTCGGTCGCCATCGGCGACCTGAACGGCGACCTAAAGCCGGACCTGGCGACCGCGAACTTCGACGCAAACACCGTCTCCGTGATCCTGAACAGGGCCGACGGCAGCTTCCAGGCCAAGCTCGACTATCGAACCGGACGCATCCCCTGGTCAGTCGCGATTGGCGACGTCGACGGCGACGGCAAGCCGGACCTTGCGACCGCGAACCGGGAGATCGCGGGCGAGGGTGGTTCGAATACCGTCGCCGTGCTCCTGAACAAGGGCGATGGCAGCTTCCAGGCCAAGCTCGAGTACGCGACGGGAAGGAGCCCGGTTTCCGTCGCGATCGGTGACCTGAACGCCGACGGCAAGCCGGACCTTGCGACCGCGAACGAAGTCGCCAACACCGTCTCGGTACTCCTCAATACGCCGGGCCTCTGCTCGGTGCAGGACGTCAAGCGACAGAAATTGGCGGCCGCGAAGCGGACGATCATGCGCGCCAACTGCCGCGTCGGAAAGATCCTTCGCGCCTCCTCGAACACCGTCAAGAGGGGTCGCGTGATCTCGGAGAAGCCCAAGCCCGGCACGGTGCTGCCGGGCGACGGCAGGGTCACCCTCGTCGTCAGCAGCGGGCGCAGGCGTTGACCATGCGCGTTCCAAGACTCCTCACACTCGTGTTCGCTGCGGCCGTGGCTCTCCTGGGCGCGACCGCGGCGCAGCCGACGTCAGGGTCGGGCAAGCGCGTCCTGCGGCTAGCCGCTCCCGTGTCCGGACTCGCCGCTGACGGGTCGGTTGCCGTTACGACGGCCTGCGGGAAACGTGACTATTGGTTCTTCGCGTGGAATCCCGTGCGGCAGTCATCCACGCTCTTGGCGCGGAGAGCGTGTGATGAGGGCAATAGTTTCATCCTTGCCCAGGGAGTTGCGGGGCGTCGCATCGCGTGGGTGCCGTACGACGCTGGAAACGAATCCGAGTCGCGGCTCGTCACGGCGACGATTGGAAGACCGCGGTCGATTACCCCGCTCACGGGATTCAGGGTCCATGGCACCGACGACGGTGTTGGCGACTGGGTCGGCAACATCTACGGCGACGGTTCGCTGCTCGTCTTCAACACCTGGTCGGAGTGCGAGAAGGACCAATACAACGACTCCTGCCCTCCGGGCACTCCGCCGGGTTATCACATCTACAACGAGAACCTTTGGCGCATCGTCGGCCGGCGCAAGCAGCTCCTCGTGGCCAGCCCGGATGAGCTGACGGTGCTAGCAGTGGCGGCCGGGCGCATCCTCGTCCAGCGCGCCGACGGGTCGCTCGAGATCCGTCGTGGCTCCGACGGGAACCTCGTGCGCGCATTCCCCTTCCGGCACAGCTACGAGCGCGTCGCAGTGCTCGACGCCTCGGAGCTCGTCGTCCTCGACCGCGTCTCCGGCCTTCAATGGCGCGTCTACGACCCGGTCTCGGGCGCGCAGAAGCGGGTGCTGCGCGCGCCTAAGGGCGCGATTCCCGCCGACGTCGAGCGTGGGCTCCTCGTCTACACAGTGGGCCGCGTCGTGCACGTGCAGCGGCTCGCAGACGGTCGGCAGAGGACCTTCGCCGCGCCGGTGCCCAGATCGCGCTACGGCGTCGAGCCCGTGCTCGCGCAGATCGAGCCCTTCGGACTCCTCTACTCATATCAGGTGCGGCGCCGGGGCCGGGTCCGCTTTGTCCCCTTCAACGAGATTGGCTTCGGTAGATGAGGAAGCTCGTCGTACTCGCAAGCTTGCTCGTTCTCGCCGGCCTGCTCGGCGCCGCTGCATTGTTCGCCGGCTCGGCGTCTTCGTTCGCCGCTGCTAGGAGCTATCCAACCGGACGCGAGCCTGACTCGGTTGCAATCGGCGACCTGAACGCTGACGGCAAGCCGGACCTCGTGAGCGCCAACGTCGTTGGCACCGTCTCCGTGCTCCTGAACAAGGGCGACGGCAGCTTCGAGGCCAAGCGCGACTACGGAACCCGACCAAACGCTATCGCGGTCGCGATCGGCGACCTGAACGGCGACGGCAAGCCGGACCTGGCGATTACGAACGACCTCGACTCCGGCACCGTTTCGGTGCTCATCAACCGCGGCGACGGCACGTTCCGACGTCATGTCGAGTATGCAGTCGGCGGCCAACCGGCGTCAGTCAGGATCGGTGACCTGAACGCCGACGGCCGACCGGACCTGGCGACCGCAAACGACGGCGCGGACACGGTTTCCGTGCTCCTGAATAGCGGTGATGGCACCTTTCAGGCTAAGCACGACTACCTGGTCGGAAACGGCCCTTACTCGGTCATGATCAGCGACCTGAACGGCGACGGCCAGCCGGACCTGGTGACCGGCAACGGCTCGGACGACACCCTCTCCGTCCTTCTGAACAGGGGCGGCGGCAGCTTCCAGGCCAAGCGGGACTATGGAACCGGGCTCGGCGCTGGCTCGGTCGCAGTCGGCGACCTGAACGGCGACGGCAAGCCGGATCTGGCGACCACAAGTGGCGCGAGCACCGTCTCCGTGCTCCTGAACAGGGGCGACGGGAGCTTCCGGGGCAGCCGCGACTATCGAACCGCACTCTTTCCTTACTCGGTTGCGATTGGAGACCTGAACGGCGACGGCAAGCCCGACCTCGCGACCGCGAACGGCCACCCGACGAACACCGTCTCGGTGCTCGCCAACAGGGGCGACGGTAGGTTCCAGCCCAAGCTCGACTACGCGACCGGACGCGGCGCTAATGAGGTCGCTATCGGCGACCTGAACGGCGACGGCAAGCCGGACCTGGCGACCGCGAACAGCCGCGCGAACACCGTCTCTGTTCTCATCAACACACCAGGTCTCTGCACGGTGCAGAACGTCGAAGGAAAGAGGCTGCCGGTCGCCAAACGGACGATCGCGCGCGCCAATTGCCGCGTCGGGAAGATCCGGCGCGCCTGCTCGAAGACCGTCAAGAAAGGCCGCGTGATCTCGGAGAAGCCCAAGCCCGGCACGGTGTTGCCGGGCGGCGGCAAGGTCAACCTCGTCGTCAGTCGCGGGCGGAGACCCTCGTGAGGATCGCGCTCGTCTTCGCCGGCCTCGTCGTCCTTGCCGGCTCGGTCGGAACCGTCCTCGCCACCCGAGACAACGGGGGCGTGGTCTCGCTCGGCGCGCCGCCGACGGTGGCGAACTCGCAGATCGCGAGCACGCTTCCGGGACAGCCGTCGTTCGAGGTCTGGTTCTCGCGCGCCGAGAGTCTCGCGCCGGTCGCGCGGACGCACCCGCCGACCCTGGAGGTGGCGACCGCTGCGATCAACGCGCTCGTCGCCGGCCCGACCCGGGCCGAGCGCGCGTCGGGTGTGACGACGGCCGTGCCGAAAGGCACGCGACTCCTCGGCATCGCGATCGCGAAGGGCGTTGCGACGGTCGACCTCACTTCGGAGTACCAGTCAGGGGGCGGTTCGCTCTCGATGCAGATGCGCCTCGGCCAGGTCGTCTACACGATGACCCAGTTCCCGACGGTGAAGGCCGTTCGCTTCAAGCTCGACGGCGCCGCGGTGAACGTCTTCTCCGGCGAAGGGATCGTGCTCGACCACCCGGTCGGTCGAAGTGACTACAAGGACCTCGCGCCGAGCGTCCCGTCCGTGACCGGAACGTGGCGAGAGCTGCCGCCGGCCCCGATCGCGGCGCCCGACCTGCGCCTGAGCGTCTGGACGGGCAAGGAGATGATCGTCTTCGGCCGCGTCGAGAAGCTCGGCTCGACCGGTGAGATCCTCGGCTCGACGAACGTCTCCGCCGCCTACGACCCCGCCGCGAACACGTGGCGCCGGCTGGCTGCTCCTCTTTCGGCACCGGGCTATCCAGGGAACTGGGACGCCGTCTGGACGGGCAAGGAAATGCTCGTCTGGGGCGACGTCAACCAGGCCTTCGACCCGGCGGTCGACCGCTGGCGGAAACTGCCCGCCGCGCCGGCCGGCCGCGGAGGGATCGTCGTCTGGACGGGCCACGAGCTGATCGAGTGGGGCGGCGGTTGCTGCGGCGACGTCAGCTCCGACGGCGCGGCCTACAACCCGTCCACGGACTCCTGGCGGAAGATCGCGCTCCCGCCCGTCGGCGGCCAGCAGTCGCCGGTCGGAGCGTGGACCGGACAGGAGCTCGTCGTCTTCCCGGGGCAGGATCCCGAGGGGAAGACAGTCGCGGGCGCGGCCTACGACCCGGCGACCAACACCTGGCACCGGATCGCCTCCACCACGGCTCCCGGCGGCGCGTACGCCATCTGGGACGGGCGCGAGGTGCTCGTCGCGGGCGGGGCGCGGGCCACCGGGCTCTCGACCGCCGGGTTCGCGTACGACCCTGCCACGAATCACTCGCGGCGCTTGCCTCCGACCGCCGGGCGCGCGGGCGCCGCGGCAGTGTGGACCGGCAGGCGGCTGCTCGTATGGGGTGGGCAGACCTTCCCCGGCGCGACGGTGACCGCGCGCCATGGGCTGAGCTACGACCCGATCGGAAACCGCTGGTCGGCGCTCCCACCGTCGCTCTTGCCCCCACGGGTAGACCCGACCGTCGTGTGGACGGGGCGCGAGCTGATCGTCTGGGGCGGCACCACCACCTCCTGCCGGCGAAACTCGTCGTGCCAGACGCGGCTCCATGCCGACGGGGCGGCCTTCGCGCCGACGGCACCGTGATGAGACGCCTGGCAGCGATTGTCCTTGCCGTTTCGGCTGCCGCCCTCCTGGCCGGCGCGGCCGGTCCGGCGGGTGGCGCTGCCGCCGCGGGGCCGGAGGGCACGATCGTGTTCGCGAGCGAGCGCAGCGGCAACTTCGAGATCTACTCGGTCCGGGCCGATGGGTCGCGGCTGGGCCAGCTCACGCGCAACCGGCTTCAGGACACGGCCCCACTCTTCTCGCGGGACGGGCGGTGGATCGTGTTCTCCCGCGGAGAGGATGAATACTCGTCGCAGAGGCTCTGGCTGATGAGCGCCGACGGGAGCCGGCAGCGCAAGCTGGCCCCGGAAGCAGACACCCCGGTCTGGGCTCCCGACTCGCGCCGGCTCGCGTATACGCGGTCGGGCAGGGGAGACACGGAACCACTCGTGACGGCCGATGTCGACGGCAACAGGCGGATCGTCGTCCGGGGCAAGAACTTCGAGCCTGCGTGGTCGCCGGACGGGACGCAGCTCGTCTTCTGGCACTCGGTCGGTGAGCGGAGCAATCTCACGATCGTCGGCAGTGACGGCCACGGCCTCAGGACGATCCGGCGCAACGTCCCCTACGGCGGCGTCCGCCTCACGTGGCTGCCGAGCGGCGAGATCACGTACTCCACCTACCTGGGCACCTTCGTCATCCGCTCTGACGGCCGGGGCCTGCGGCGTCTCGTGCGGGTCCCACTCACCGCCGTCTGGTCACCGGATGGAAGTCGGTTCGCGGGCGTCGACCAGAACGGACGCCTCCGTGTCGGTTCCGCAGCGGGCCGGGGCCTGCTCGACATCACCCCGAAAGGCGCCGGGCGGATCGACTCCCCGGCATGGTCGCGGGACGGGAACTGGATCGCCGCGCAGAGCTTTCCCGTCGACGCGATCTACCACGACCTCCTAGTCGTCGCTCGGGACGGCTCCTCGTCGCGGCGGATCACGAGGCTGATCCCCTCTCCGTGGGGAAGCGACAACCGGCAGCCGAGCTGGCGTCCTCGCGGAGCAACCTCGGCGCGGCTCGGCAGGCGCCCGGCTGCGCCGTTGCAATCGGAGACCGTTTCGCCGTCGACCTTCCGTGTCGCAGCTCCGACATCGAGCGTGGGGATTGCGGCCGACGGCGGGCGAGTCGCGGTCGTAGCGGGCTACGGGGGCCACTGCGCGAGCATCGAGGTCTGGGAGCCGGCGCGCCAACGCGTCGTTCGTGTTCAGCGGCCCTGCGCCTATGAGGACAGCAACATCGAGATAACGGAGGGTGTGGGGCTCGCGGGCAGGCGCGTGACCTGGCTGCACCTGGCCGGCGGGAATTACACCGAGACGTACGTGACGTCCGCAACGCTCACGCGCCACAAGCCGGTCGAGGTCGCCTATGAGACTTCCAACACCGACAGCGGAGCCGGCGACTTCGCCGATGCGCCGGTCGGGGACGGCACGATGCTTGCCTTCACCGTCGACCGGCGCTGCGAGGAGGGCGAGGGCGGCGATCCTCCGTGCCCACCGGGCCGCAAGTCGGGTGACGTCATCGCCGCGACCGTCTGGCGCATCGGCGGTCACGGACGCTGCCCGTACGAAACCCCGCCGCATTCCGGATGCTCGCGCGTCGCGCGGGCGGACGGGGAGCTGACCGTGCTCGCCGTTGATGCGGGGAGGATCGCTGTGCGCACGGAGACCGGTATCAGGCTGTACACGAAGAACGGGCTCGTGCTGCGCGACTTCGCCCTGAGCGCGACGGCAGCCGCCCTGTCGGGCAATCGCCTGGCGGTGCGGAAGAAGCACGCCGTCGAGGTGTACGACACGGACTCCGGGGAGCTCATCACAAGGTTCCCGGCCCCAAGTCACCTCACGCTCGAGGACCTCGAGGGCGACATCCTCGTGACCGCCTCGGGCCGGAGAGTCACCGTCCGGAGAATCGGAGGCGGCCGAACGATCACGATCCGCAAGAGGAGACTCGCCCACGCGCAGCTCGAGCGGCCCGGGCTCTTCGTCGCCGCCGGCCGCCGGGTGACGTTCACGCCGATGCGCGACCTGCGGCGCAGGCTCCGCGGCGACAATGGAGAAGGAGTGAACTCGTGAAGATCGCACTCATACTCGCCAGCCTGGTCGTGCTCGGCGGCTCCGTCGGCGTCATCTACGCCAGCCGTGAGCCGCAGAGCCCTGTCTCGCTCGGGCCGGCGCCGAAACCGGCCGGCTCGACCGCAGGCTCGACCACCGGCTCGGACTCGACACTCCCGGCCCCGGCCTCCCTCGAAGTCTGGTTCGCGCGCGGCGAGCAGCTCGTCAGCGTCCGGCGGACACACTCGGCAACGCCCCGCGTCGCGACCGCCGCGATCGAAGCGCTCCTGGCCGGGCCGACCGAGGCCGAGACTGCGTCCGGCATCCGCAGCGCGATCCCGGCCGGCACGCGGCTCCTCGGAATCTCGATCGACCGGGGGGTTGCGATCATCGACCTCACCTCGGAGTACGAGTCCGGCGGCGGCTCCCTCTCGATGCAGGCGCGCCTCGGCGAGGTCGTCTACACGCTGACGCAGTTCCCCACCGTGCAGAAGGTCAGCTTCAGGCTCGACGGCACGCCCGTGAAGGTCTTCTCGAGCGAAGGCATCGTCCTCTCCCACCCGGTCGGCCGCGCCGACTACAAGGACCTCCTCCCGGCGATCGTCGTCTCGCAGCCGGCGTCGGGATCGCGCGTGACGAGCCCCGTGACCGTCTCGGGGAGCGCAAACGTCTTCGAGGCGAACGTGACCGTGAAGGTGCTCGACGCTGGCGGGCACGTCATCGGCAGCACGTTCACGACCGCGACCTGCGGGACTGGCTGCCGGGGAACGTTCTCGGTGGACGTGCGCTTCCGCGGCGACAGCGCCCGTCGCGGGACGATCGTCGTCTCGGACGACGATGCCGCCGGTGCCGGCAAGCCGCCGCACGAGGTGCGAGTCCCGGTCGTGCTCGTTCCGCCCCGTTAGGAATCTTGGAGCTCGTCCGCTAGATTCCGCGGGGTAATCGACGCCGAGGGTGCCGCATGTTGAGGCTCTGCACCATCTGGATGCTTGTGGGTTTCGCCCTCGCGCTGCCGCTCGTCGGTTCGGCGGGCGCCGCTCCGTCCAGCCGTGCGGTTCCCGGCACGATCACCGAGTTCCCGCTTCCGGTCCAGGACAGCCGTCCGTACACGATCGTCACGGGCCCGGACGGGGCGCTCTGGTTCACCGAGTCCGACCGCGGAGTGATCGGGCGCATCACGAGGGACGGCTACCTCAAGGAGTTCCCGCTTCCCGATCCTGGAAGCGGCCCGTACGGCATCACGGTGGGGGCCGACGGCAACCTCTGGTTCACGGAGCGCTTCTCCGACCTGATCGGGAAGATCACGCCGTACGGCAAGGTGACGGAGTACGGCGGCCTGTCCGAGAACGCTCAGCCCTGGGACATCACGGCCCTGCGCGACGGAAGCCTCTGGTTCACCGAGGAGAACGTCGATCAGGTCGGAGTCATCTACCCGTCGGGCGAGGTGCTCGAGTTCCCGGTTGGAGAGGGCACGCTGCCCACGAACATCACGACCGGGCGTAGCGGCAAGATCTGGTTCACGGAGGAGCTCGGCAACAAGATCGTCCGGCTCACTCCCGGCAATCCGCCCAAGCTTGTGGAGTACCCCCTGCAGACCGACGGGGCGTTGCCCTGGGACCTCAACCCCGGTCCCGACGGGAATGTGTGGTTCACCGAGTTGGCCGGCCGCCACATCGGGAAGATCACGCCCACCGGAACGATTACCGAGTATCCGGTGTCGGGTGAGTTCGGGATCGACGGAATCTTCGCCGACCCGAGAGGCGACCGCATGTGGTTCACGGAGAACGACAGCGGCGACGTCGGATCGATCCGGCTCGACGGCACCGTCGATGCGGAGCGCCTCCCGACGAGCCCATATCCCTTCGGGATCACCGCCGGGCCGGACGGGAACATGTGGTTCTGCGCCGGTTACGGCAACGCGATCGGTCGCGTCAACCTGAGCCGGGCGCCCTTGCGGAGCAGGGGCGACTGAGCGCAAGCCCGTCCGGCGGCCCGGATTCGGGCGCCGAGCATCACAGGTAGGCTATGCACGGCGCGTCCGACGCGACAGTCCCTCGATCGAGGGACTCCGACTTCCAAACGCGAACGGCGTGCCGAACAGATTTGTTGTGGAGCCCACAACGTAGGCGGGCTCGCCGGAAGGATCCGTCCTCAGCAAACAGGCCGGAAAAGGTCGTCGATCTGAAAGTTCGTGGTTGGCGACGACCGCACGCTGATGGAAGGATCGAACATGAAGCTCTTCAAGTACCGCTCGGGCGCGACGGGCTCGCGCTCTCTCGGACCGCCGGCCCTTGGGCTGCTCTTGCTCGCGATGCTGGTGACGCTCGCGTTCGCAGGCAGCGCGCTGTCTGCGCAGCCAACGGTCGACCTCGGAAACGCAGACTCTTTCGGCGCCCTCTCGTTTGCCGCGATGACCAATGCCGGCGCGAACACCGTTGTCCACGGAAACATCGGCTCGTCGACTTCGATCGGGTCCGGCGTGACCCATCCCGGATTCGCCGCCTATGGAGCCGGCTCCCCTCAACTGGCGGCTGCCCAGGCGAGCCTCCTCACCGCGTACGGCTTCGCCGAGGCGCAAGCGCCGAACCAGCCGACGATCACCGGGGCCAACCTCGCCGGCAGGACGCTCGGTCCGGGCGTCTACAACTCCACCTCAGACATCCTGATCAGCGGCCCGGTCGCGCTGACGCTCGACGGAGGCGGCGACCCGAACTCCGTCTTCATCTTCCAGGCCGCAAGCAGCGGAAACCTGACCGTCGACCCGACCTCCACGATCGCTTACAGGAATGGCGCCCAGCCGTGCAACGTCTTCTGGAAGGTCAACTCGGCGTTCCTGAAGAACACGGACAAGAACTTCGTTGGGACGATCCTGGCCCTGACCCAGATCACGCTGACGGAGCACATCACCGTTGACGGCAGGGTCCTGGCGCGCAACGCCGACGTCACGTTCATCCACGACGTCGTCAACAAGCCGACCTGCTCTCAGACGCCGGTTGCCGGCCCGCCGCCGCCAGTGGTCAAGCCGCCGCCGCCGGCAAAGAAGAAGCCGCCTGCCGCGAGGCAGAAGCCCAAGCCGCCAGTGCATCGTTTCGGCCTCACTGGTTGAGGACGAACCGCTTGAGAGATCGGCCACGAGTGGACGGTGTCGCCGTCCACTCGTGGCCGGCCCCTGCCCAGCGCGTTCGCCTCACGCTCCTTGCGGGGTTCGCGCTCGTTGCAGCCACCTGGATAGCTGCGCCGACAAGCGCTCGCTCGGTTGTGAAGCCGACCCAGGACCTGGTTGCTCTGTACAGCCCGCACAAGGCGATGTCGAAGCCGGATGAGGGCTCGGCGCTGCTCGCACGCGTGTCGGCGAGACGCCCGATCACCGAGCAACGGACCGTGCTTCCCGTGCTCCGGCACAAGACGATCAACGGGCATCGCTGGCTCCTTGTCAGGCTCCCCGGGCGCCCGAACGGGAGAAAGGGCTGGATCACGCGACGCGCAACGGTCTCGTTCCAGACGAGCTGGCACATCGTGGTCGTTACGTCCTCGCGGCGGGTGGTCGTCTACCGCCACGGCCGTCGCATCCGAATCTTCGAGGCGGTCGTCGGTAAGCCCTCGACACCGACCCCGCTCGGCGAGTTCTTCGTCGAGGAGTCGATCAAGTTGCCGGCGAACGCGGTCGGTGCGCCCTTTGCGCTCGCCTTGAGCGCCCGCTCGAACGTGTTCCAGGAGTTCGCCGGCGGGCCGGGGCAGATCGCCCTGCACGGCTTGCAGAACATCGGCGGCACGCCCGGCACCGCGGTCTCCCACGGCTGTGTGCGGCTGGACACGGGCGCAGTACGCTGGCTGGCACGCCGTATCACTCCTGGCGTGCCGGTAACGATCACGCGGTAAGCGCTCTAGCTCGCGGTTTCGTTCTCGAGCAGCTTGCGCACGCTCGGAGAGAGCGGGATCTCCGGCCTCAGGCCGGGCGAGGGGACAGGCGTGCCGAATGAGCTGACGATCGGGACGACTCCGGCCCAGATCTCGAGGTCGGCGTCCGCGGATTCGTCGTCGTCAGGAGGCCCGGTTCGGACTTTGGCCGAGGCCTCGTCGATCTCCATGGCGAGAATCGCCGTCGCCTTGAGCTCCTGCGCGTTTGGCTTTCGAGCTTCTTCCCACCTCCCCGGCAGCAGCCTTTCGGTGAACGATTCGAAGGCGGCCAGCCGTTCGGCCTCGTCGTCGATGCGCTCGAAGGTCCCAAACACCATCACCGCCTCGTAGTTCGCCGAGTGCTCGTAGGTCGAGCGAGCGAGGACGAGGCCCTGGACGATCGTCACCGTCACGCAAGCGGCCGCTCCGTCGGCCAGGGTGCGGATCGCACGGCTCGCGGTCGAGCCGTGGATGTAGAGCTTGTCGCCGAGTTGCGCGTAGAGCATCGGGATGCAACAGGGATCCCGCCCGTCGAGGAACGCCACGTGGGCCAGCAGGCCGCGGCTCAGGACGTCGTCGATCGACACCCGGTCGTAATGCCCTCTCGTCGGGTTGCGCCGCACCCTGACGCGATCGGAAACCTCGTGACGTCTCTGTGCCAATGCCCCGGCGATGGTAGTCGCTGGTCGCGACGCCGCTAGCCGCGGAGGTGGGAACGCGTTGCAAGACCCTCGTCGTGTCCGTGCTCTCGGTGGAAGCTCCGCCAGGCCGGGTAGGTGGCAACGGCGAGAATCACGCCGGCGAGGAGGGCGCCGCTGAGCGCAGCACGCCGGCTGCGCGCTCCCGCGACAACGCCCTCTGCGTGGACGCGCCAGTCTTCGGGGCCCACCCGCAGCGTGCGCATGAGATAGGCGAGGACGTGGACGGACATCAGCGCCCCCCAGACGGCGAAGCTGAGCCCGTGCAAGCCTTTCAACCATCCGCCGTGCCCGACGATGATCAGCGCGACGCCGCTTCCGAAGAGCGATAGCGTCGAAGCGACCAGGAATGGCGCCAGCAACCGGAGCAGAAGCCGCGGCGGCCCTTCCCGCCTGTACGGCTCGTTGCCCATGTAGTAGCGCATGAACCGCCAGCCCGTGGTCGCGAGCTTGAGCGCGATCGGAGGCAGCAACAGGAGCCCGAGAAAGATGTGCACGGACAGGTACGAGCGCAGGGACAGCGTGGTCAACGCCTCCAAACCGAGCAGGACGAGGAGAACGAGCCCGACCGATGTCGTCAGCCGTTCGTTCCCCGGTGGCCCCCAGGCGCGCGCAACGGCGTGCCAACGCCGCGATCCCGAACGTCGGTGCCTTCCTTGCATGTCGCCGAGGACAATAGCCCGGAGGAAGCGCCCGGGTTATCGGTTTCAGGTCATTCTTAGGAAGGCTTCATCAAGCGCTTATCTTGTGCTGCTGAACTGCGCTCTATGTCGAATGAGCTTGGTTCCGGGCCCGCGACCCGCGATGCGGGCGTCGCGCGCGTCCGCAGGGTGACGCGCTTCGCGCTGCTCGGCGCTGCGCTGTTGAGCGGTGCCTTCGCCGGGTTGGCCGCAGCGTCGACGCACTTGCGGAAGGCGGCCCACGTCGGAACGCAGTCCACGCGACGGGCGGTGACGACGGTGCCCACACCGGTGCCGACTCCGGCGCCGAGCTCGGCCCAGATCCCGGCGCCGTCGCAGGCGCCGACGCAGTCGGCTGCACCGCCGGTGGCTTCTTCGGGCAGCTCCTGATGGCGGCGTCCGTCGAGCTGGCGGCGCTCGGCTCGACTGCCTTGCTCTGGTCGAGCGACGATGCCGCGCTCGCCCAAGCCGCGACGGAGCTCCTCCGCGAGCTCGACGCCGTCGATCGCGCCTGCAGTCGTTTCCGTGACGACTCCGAGCTCGCGAGCCTGAACCGCGCGGGGGGCCGGCCGGTCGGGGTCAGCAGCTATCTCTTCGAGGCCGTGCACGTCTCCCTGCGCGCGGCGGCGGCGAGCGGCGGGCTCGTCGACCCCACCATCGGCCGCGCGCTCCGGCTTGCCGGCTACGACCGAACGTTCAGGGTCGTCCGCGGGCGCGATTCCGACGCCGTGCGTGCCCGTTTTGCTCCGGCAGCCGGCTGGCGGCTCGTCGAGCTGGACGAGGATCGGCGCTCGATCCGGATCCCCTCTGGCGTCGAGCTCGATCTGGGCGCGACCGCAAAGGCGCTCGCCGCCGACCGCGCCGCAAAGGCCGCAGCGGACAGAACCGGCGCGGGCATTCTCGTCTCCCTGGGCGGTGACATCGCCGTCGCCGGTCCCACGCCGGCCGGCGGCTGGCCGGTGCGGATCGCCGACGACCACCGCGCGTCGCTCGACGGCCCCGGTCCGGTCGTTAGCCTCGCGTTCGGTGGGCTTGCGACGTCGGGGGTGACGGTGCGCCGCTGGCGCGCGGGAGAGCACGAGCTGCACCACATCCTCGACCCGCGCACCGGGCTGCCAGCCCCGGCGTGCTGGCGCACGGTGACCGTCGCCGCCGCCTCTTGCGTGGACGCGAACACCGCGAGCACGGCCGCAGTGCTGCTGGGTGAGGCGGCGCCGGAGTGGCTTGCGAAGCAGCGTTTGCCTGCGCGACTCGTCGGCGTCTTGGGCGACGTCGTCTGCGTCGGCGGTTGGCCGGCCGAGGAGGTGCTGGCGGCGTGAGCGGGGCGAGTGCCTACTGGTACCTGACGAGGGGGACCGGCGCGGTCGCCCTGTTGCTGCTCACCGTCGGGCTCGTCCTCGGCGTGATGGGGCCGACGCGCTTTCGCACGGCGCGGATGCCTCGCTTCGCAGTTTCCGGCCTGCACCGGAACGTGACGCTGCTTGCGCTCGCGTTCGTCGTCGTGCACGTCGTGACGACCGTCCTCGACGGCTACACGCCGATCGGGGTCCGTGACGCATTTGTCCCGTTCGTGGCTTCGTACCGTCCTGTTTGGCTCGGTCTCGGTGCCGTCGCATTCGACCTGTTGCTCGCGCTGATCGTGACCAGCCTGTTCCGCAACCGGCTCGGCTTCCGCACCTGGCACGCGGTGCACTGGCTCGCATACGCATCGTGGCCGGTTGCGCTCCTGCACTCGCTCGGGACCGGCAGCGACGCCCGCTCGTCCTGGCTGGTCGTGCTCGCGGCCGTCTGCACGATCGCGGTCGTTGCTGCCGTGTCCTGGCGGGTTGCCGTGGCCGCGCAGGGAAGGTTGGTGCTGCGCATCGGCGCGGCGGGTGCGGTGGGCGTTCTGGTGCTGCTCGTGCTCGTCTGGTACCGCGGCGGGCCCGGGCAGGCGGGTTGGGCTAAGCGCTCCGGAACGCCGACGACGCTGCTCGCGTCGACGCGGACCGCGGCGCCGGCGACCGCTGTCGCGGCCACGCTGCCGGCGACGCCGTTCAGCGCTCCGCTCGACGGGCGCTTCGCCGAGTCCGGCACGGATGCGAACGGCCTCGTGTCGATCGCCGTCACCGGTCTCACCCGAGGCGGTGTCGACGGCGAGCTGCATCTCGATCTTTGGGGCCAACCGCTCGAGGGAGGCGGCGTCGCCATGCGTTCGAGCAGCGTGCGGTTCGGGCCCACCAGTGCTCCGTCCGAGTACACGGGGAGCATCGCCTCGCTCGACAGTCAGCGCCTCACCGCCGCTCTGCGCGACGCGGCGTCGCGGTCGTTGACGCTCGTCCTCGACCTCCGGATCGACGCAGCGGCCGGCACCGTGTCCGGTCAGGTGCAAGCGCAATCGTCCGGGGACGGGAACGGATGAGCCGAATGGCCGTGTCCGAGCTCGCACCGCTCGTGCAGTTACCCCGTCTGCTCGCCGGCGTACGCGCCGATCGCGCACCGGTCTCGCTCGACGAACATCTAGACGCGTATGGCGACCCGCCCGTGCGCCACGCCGCGGGGCTGATCGACCTGGTCGAGGCGAGCGGGCTGACCGGCCGCGGGGGCGCGGGATTTCCGACGGCGACGAAGCTGCGTGCCGTCGCTGCGCAGCGCGGGCGGAAATTCGTCGTCGCGAACGGCACCGAGGGTGAGCTCCTGAGCCGCAAGGACAAGGCGCTGCTCGGGCTCGTGCCGCACCTCGTGCTCGACGGCGCCGAGCTCGCAGCTCATGCGGTCGGCGTGTACGACATCATCGTCGCGGTCGGCCAGAGCGCCGTGCACGAGCGGGCGGCTTTGACGCACGCGCTCGACGAGCGCACCCGCAACGGTCTCGACGACGTGCGCTTTCAGATCGCCGCCGCGCCCGACGGCTTCGTCGTGGGTGAGGAAACGGCGCTTCTCTCGTGGATTTCAGGCGGTCAAGCGAAACCGACGTTCGTGCCGCCGCGGCCGTTCGAGCGCGGGATGCACGGTCGTCCGACCCTCGTGCAGAACGTCGAGACGCTCGCCCACCTCGCGCTCGTGGCGCGTTACGGGCCGGGGTGGTTCCGGGAGTTCGGCACCGACGCGGAGCCGGGGTCGGCGCTCGTCACCGTCTCGGGCGCCCTCGCACAGCCGGGGGTGTATGAGGTCGCGTTAGGGATGCGTGTGCGCGAGCTCATCGACTGGGCAGGCGGCGCCACCGAGCCGGTGGGCGCGTATCTCGTCGGCGGCTACTTCGGGACCTGGGTCGCGTCTGCCGACGCGGAACGAGCGGCGTTGCTCGGCTCCGCGCTCGCGCCGCTCGGCGCGTCGCTTGGCGCCCGCACGATCTTCGCGTTGCCCGCGCACATCTGCGGCCTCGTGGAGACGGCGCGTCTCGTCCGCTACCTCGCCGGCGAGAGTGCCGGCCAATGCGGGCCGTGTCTCCACGGGCTCGCCGCGATTGCCGACGGCTTCGAACAGCTGGCCCGCGCAGAGCGCGCCGACGTGCCACAGATTGCTCGCTGGCTCGAGCAGGTGCGCGGCCGCGGCGCCTGCCGTCACCCCGACGGGGCCGTGAGGCTCGTGGCGAGCGCGCTCGAGGTGTTCGCGACCGAGGTCGAGCTCCACGCGACCGGCCGCTGCAGAGGCGACGGTCGCCTCCTGCTGCCAACCGGGATCCCCGGATGAAAAAGGCACTCCGCCTGAACCCGATCGCATGCGAAGGGCACGGGCTCTGCGCCGAGGTTCTGCCGGAGCTGATCAGCCTCGACGACTGGGGCTACCCGATCGTTGACGGGAAGCCGGTTCCGAAGCAGTTACTCGCGCACGCGCGACGGGCAGTCGACGTCTGCCCAACTCTTGCACTAGCGCTATCCCGCGCCCGTGGCGCGGGAGAGATCAAGACCTTGTGAGCTCACCGAGCTTCGTCACAGTCCTCCAGTTCCGGGTCGTTGCGGCTACGCCGAGCTGTTTTTCGAAGTAGGCGTTGGTGAGCTTCGACCTGCCGTAGCCGTTCGGGCAGTGCAGGTAGACCTGCTTCCCGGCGACCCGGAATTCGTCGGGCTCGGCGCGCTCCGCGTCGAGCTTGCCCACCTTGGCGCGTGCAGGGTTCTCCGCCAGGAACGTGACGTGCAGCTTCGCCGGGTCCTTCTTGCCCCTGGCGAAGGGGTTGCCGACCAGCACTTTTGCCAGCTGCGGTCGCGTTAGCACGATGACCGCAATGCTGAGGTCAAGGTCGCGGCGGATTCGCCGCTCGATCGCGTTGGTCAGCTTCTCGGCGCCGTCGGAGCTCTTGAAGACGACGTTTCCGCTCTGGACGTACGTCGCGACGTCCTCGGCGCCGAGCACGTCGAACAGGGCCCGCAAGTCGGCCATGGCGACCTTGTTGCGGGCCCCGAGGTTGATCCCGCGTAGCAGGGCGATGTAGGTCTTCACGCCCGGCTAGGCGGCGGCGAGAGAGCGGCGTCGCTCGAAGCGCTCGATGCGGTCCCCGCTCGTGCCCGTGCGTGCGCGGCCGGTGTAAGCCGGATGGCAGTTCGAACAGACATCGACCGAGATCGCCTCCGCGGTCGAGCGAATGTCAAACGACACGCCGCATGAAGAACAGCGTGCCTCGATCAGATGCAGGTTGGGATGCTGAGTCAATGTTTTCTCCTCGTGTAAAGCGGACGGCTGACTATCGGCCGCCCACTACTTGAAACGCTGAGCAGGCCGCAGGTGTTCCCTAGCTAGTCTTCATGGCTCGTGGGGAACCTGAGCCGGCTGCCGTGAACGCAACGCGCTCGGACCAGCGCAAGAACGCGAGCGCCCCGTCGGCGCCGCGCGGTTCGTCGCCGACCCCCCCGCAGCCGCGCTTTCGCCTGAGCCGCGGCTGGATTCTCTTCCTCCTCGCAGTTCTGGCCTTCAACTTCTACGTGGGCACGCACGCGACCAGGCCCGCGTCGCGCCTCAGGGTCCCGTACAGCCCGTTCTTTCTCCAGCAGGTGCGGGCGGGCCACGTGAAGGACATCACGTCGAAAGGCACGGCGATCCAGGGCACGTTCACGGAGAAGGAGCAGTACGCGGGCTCGAAGCCGACGACGCGCTTCCGAACCGAGATTCCGGCGTTCGCCAACAACGACGCCCTGTCGAGCCTGCTGGAGCGGAAGGGCGTGATCGTCAACGCCCAGCCACTGGACACCGGGGCGCCGTGGTGGCAGAACCTGTTGCTCGGGTTCGGGCCGGCGATCCTCTTCGTCGGCCTGCTGTTCTGGCTGATGCGACGGGCCGGGAACGTCCAGAACGTCCTGGGCTCGTTCGGCCGCTCACGTGCACGCCGGTATGAACCGTCCGGCGACCGGGTCACGTTCGCAGATGTCGCCGGGATCGACGAGGCGAAGGCGGAGCTGGCCGAGGTCGTCGACTTCTTGCGTCATCCCGAGAAGTACCAAAAGCTCGGCGGTCGGATACCCCACGGCGTACTGCTTTCGGGCCTGCCGGGCACGGGCAAGACGCTGCTTGCGCGGGCGGTCGCGGGCGAAGCGGACGTCCCGTTCTTCTCGATGGCCGCGTCCGAGTTCGTCGAGGCGATCGTCGGCGTCGGCGCCTCGCGCGTGCGCGACCTGTTCACACAGGCGAAGGAGGCCGCCCCCGCGATCGTGTTCATCGACGAGCTCGACGCGATCGGCCGGTCACGCACATCCGGCGTCGCAGGCTTCAGCGGCGGCAACGACGAGCGCGAGCAGACGCTGAACCAGATCCTGACCGAGATGGACGGCTTCGACTCGTCCACGAGCGTGATCGTCGTCGGCGCGACCAACCGGCCCGACGTTCTCGATCAGGCGCTGCTGCGCCCCGGTCGGTTCGACCGCAGGGTTGCCGTGCAGCCGCCGGACCGTGCCGGCCGCGAGGCCATCCTCAAAGTGCATGCGCGTGGTCTGCCTCTCGGCGACGACGTCGACCTCACTCGGATCGCGGCGACCACACCGGGCATGGTCGGCGCCGATCTTGCGAACCTCGTCAACGAGGCCGCGCTGCTGGCGGCTCGGCGGAACCACGATGTCGTCGACGAATCTGACTTCAGCGACGCGCTCGAGCGGATCGTCCTCGGCGCCGAGCGGCAGCTGATGATGACCCCGGAGGACCGGCGCCGGACCGCGTATCACGAGGGCGGCCACGCGATCGTCGGCATGCTCACCGAAGGCGCCGATCCCGTGCGCAAGGTCTCGATCATTCCCCGGGGCCTGGCGCTCGGCGTCACGTTCGCAGCGCCGGAGACCGACCGCTTCAACTACCGCAAGCCCGAGGTCGAGGCGAAGATCAAGGTCGCGCTGGGCGGCCGCGCCGCCGAGGAAGTCGCGTTGGGGGAGACGAGCACGGGCGCGGAGTCGGACATCCAGCAGCTCACCGAGATCGCGCGCCAGATGGTCGGCCGCTGGGGCATGAGCGCTGCGATCGGACCTGTCGCGGTCGTCCCACGCGACGGCGCGGGGCCTTTCTTGCCCGGCGTCGCCGAGGTCTCGCCGGAGACTCAGGAGCTCGTCGACGGGGAGATCCGTCGCATCGTCGCCGATTCGTACAAGGAAGTCGTCGCGCTGCTGATCCAGAACCGCAAGAAGCTCGATTCGCTTGCGAGCGCGCTGCTCGAGCACGAGACTCTGGACGAGGAAGACGCATACGCGGCCGCAGGCGTCGAGCGAACTGTCGCGCCCGCTGGCGATTCCCATGCGGTGGCCGCGCGATCGCGGATCGAGAGCTAGGTTCCGCCGACACCGCACCTCGAGCACGTGAGCGTGCGCGCGATCGTACGCCGTCCGGCATCGATGAGTTCTTACCGCTGCGGCCGTCTAACCGGACAGAAGTACCACCTGTCCACCGCCAAAAGAAAGGACGACCGATGCAGAAGCTCACTCCATGCCTGTGGTTCGACACCGCGGGCGAAGACGCGGCGAACTTCTACACGTCGGTGTTCCCGAACTCGAAGATCCGGGACATTGCCCGCTATGGCTCGGCCGGACCGCGCCCCGAAGGAACGGTCATGACCGTCAGCTTCGAGCTGGACGGGGAAGAGTTCCTGGCCCTGAATGGGGGGCCCCAGTTCACGTTCAGCGAGGCCATCTCGTTCCAGGTGAGCTGCAAGAACCAGGAAGAGGTTGACGCCTTCTGGAGCAAGCTCTCAGAGGGTGGGGAAGAAGGCCCCTGCGGCTGGGTGAAGGACAAGTTCGGCCTGTCGTGGCAGATCGTCCCGACCGCCCTGCCCGAGCTGCTTGGCGACCCGGACCCGGAGAAGGCACAGCGTGTCATGGCCGCGATGCTGAAGATGGGGAAGATCGAGATCGCGGAGCTCGAGGAGGCCGCGGCGCAGTCGTAGGTCCCGGCCGTCAGGTCGTGTGGTAGAAGGCGAACGTGGCGATGTTCCTCGTCGTTCTCCGCCGCTCCGGCCCTCAGTGGGACGCCTCGCAGCCGCTCGAGGAGCAGTCCGGCTGGCCCGCGCACGCGTCCTTCATGGACGGGCTCGTCGACGAGGGATTCATCGTCCTCGGCGGGCCACTCGCCGACGAGCAGCGAACTGCCCACGTCGTCGAGGCCGAGTCGGAGGACGCCGTGCGCGCCACGTTCGCGCGCGATCCGTGGAGCGGGACTCATCTCCGCGTCGACTCGATCGACCCCTGGACGATCCGGCTCGACGGGCGGCGCGCCTAGGATCGCGCGGTGCGATCAGCTCATATGAGTGCCAGATGAGGATCAGCGCCGCGGTCCTCGAGGAGTTCGGCGCGCCGCTCCAGGTACAGGAGGTCGATCTGGCCGAGCCACAAGCGGGCGAGGTGCTGGTTCGCCTCGCCGCCTGCGGGGTGTGTCATACGGATCTCTACACGGCGTCGGGCGCGGATCCGTCCGGGTATGCGCCGACGGTGCTCGGCCATGAGGGCGCTGGAGTGGTCGAGAGGGTCGGCGTGGGGGTCTCCTCGGTCAGGCCCGGCGATCACGTCGTCACCCTGTTCAGCCCACAGTGCCGTGAGTGCGCGCACTGCCTCGATGAGCGGACGAATCTGTGTCTTGCGATTCGCGAGCAGCAGAACAAGGGGTTCTTGCCCGATGGGACGACGCGGCTTTCACGCAACGGAGAGCCGCTTCGGCACTTCATGGGCACCTCGACGTTCGCGGAGTACGCCGTCCTGCCCGAGATCGCGCTGGCGAAGATCGCGCCCGAGGCTCCGCTGGCCGAGGCGTGCGTGTTCGCCTGTGGGCTCTCGACCGGGCTCGGCGCGGCGCTGAACACGGCGAAGGTACAGCCCGGAGCGACCTGCGTGGTCTTCGGCACCGGCCTGGTCGGGCTCGGCGCGGTTGCGGGCTGCCGGCTCGCGGGCGCAGAGCGGATCGTCGCGGTCGACCTATCGACGGAGCGGCTCGAGCTCGCGCGCGGCCAGGGCGCGACGGAGCTCCTCACCGCGGGTCCCGAAACCGTGGAGAAAATCCTCGAGTCGACGGGCGGCTTCGGCGCCGACTACACGTTCGAGGCCACCGGCCGCGTCGACGTTATGCGGCAGGCGGTCGAAGCCGCCCGCATGGGCTGGGGCCTCGCGACCGTCTGCGGGGTCGCCGGGAAGGGGGAGACCCTGGATGTCGTGCCTCGCTACCTGATCACGGGCCGCCGCGTCGCTGGTTCGTCATTCGGTGGTCTGAAAGGCCGCGACCAGGTGCCTCGGCTCGTGGACCGCTGGCTTGCGGGCGATCTCGACGTCACTCCGCTCATCAGCCACAGGCTGGCCCTCGACGAGGTGAACCACGCGTTCGAGCTCATGGAGGCGCAGAACGGGATCCGCTCGGTGATCGAGTTTCCCTGATCGCGCCGCCGCCCGCCGCTTACCAGGACGGCGGGCGGCTGGTTAGGAGGCGCGGCCAGAACTCGAGCCGCAACTCCGAGAGTTATGAAGCGGGGTCGGGCTTGATGATCCCGAACGTGGCGCCTTGCGGATCGCCGAGGACGGCGATGCGCCCGACGTTGGGGACGTCCATCGGCTCCATGAGCACGGCGCCGCCGAGCTCCTGTGCCTTTTCCGTCGTCGCGTCCGGGTCGTCGACGGCGACGTATGGCTGCCAGTGCGGCGGGATCGTCGCGTCCGGGAGAGTCATGAATCCGGCGATGCCGGTCTCGCCGCGGTTGAAGATCCTGTAGCCGCCGAAGTCGAGCCCCATGTCGGTCGTCGTCCAGCCGAAGACCTCGCCGTAGAAGCGTTGAGCGTCGTCGGCGTCGGTCGTCCCGAGCTCGTCCCAGACGAAGACGCCCTCGGCACTCGGCTGTTCGCTCGTCGGCTGGTACGCGCTGATGAAGGCCCCCTGCGGGTCGGTGATGATCGCCATGCGTCCGACCTCGCCCATCTCGAATGGACCGGCTGCGAGCTTGCCGCCTGCGCTCTTCGCCTTCTCGATCGTCTCCTCCAGGTTCTCGACCCAGACGTGGCTCAGCCAGTGCGGTGGCGGCGCTCCTTCCATGGCCTTGCCGAAGCCGCCGTGGCTCTGTCCACCTGACGAGATCATCGTGTAGTCGGCCTCGCCGGGCTGGAAGACCTCGGTGTCCCAGCCAAAGAGCTGCGTGTAGAAGTCTTGCGCCTGTTCGGGATTGGACGAGACCTGCTCGTGCCAGACGAACTTCCCGACCGTCGATTCGACTGTGCTCATGGTCGACCTCCTCCTTGTTCGTGTCTGTCGTTCACGCAAATGAGACTCCGATCCGAGCCGGAAATCATCGCTCGGGGCCGAAGACTTCGCGGAGCGCTAGGCGAGCTCGGGCCTGACCGCGGGACGTTCTCGCCGCTGCGATACGCGGACGGCGCCGTAGCCCGACAAGAGGATCAGGGCCGCGCCGGCGAGGCCGATGAAGCCGCCGGCTCCGGGCGAGGCCACGGACCGGTTCTCGATCAACGGAATCACGAGGAACCTCGGCCACATGCAGGCCGCGCCAACGCCGCATGCGACGAGCGCGCCGCCGAGCAACGGTCGCGGGGCGCGGAGGATCGGGGCGAGCAGGCCTATTGCGGCGGCGACGACGGCGATGGCGAGGAGGTCCCAGCGCTCACCGAACCCGTCGAACACGGACGCCGCGTGTGTATGTGCTGGCGCGGGCCCGCCGCCGTTGAAGTCGACCAGCATCCCGATCACCGTCACGGCAGCGCCTAGCAGGGCAGTCGCCCGGACCGAGCGTGCGAGCGGCGGCGCACCTGAGCCGCCGACGAGCCGAGAGACGATTGGGAGGACGACGACACCGAGAAGCAGACCACCGACCAGTGGGACCGCGAACCCCGCGCTGTTTCCCCCGTGAGCGCCGAGAACGCCGGCGTAGAGCGCGACGCCCTGGAGCCCGCAGAGAAGGATGGCGCCGACGGAGGCAGCGCGCTTGCGGGCGTTCCGTTGCGCGACGAGCAGCGCGACGATCGCGATCGCGGCGATTCCGAGCGTCGGCAACGTGGTGAAGAAGCCCGCCAACCGCCAGAGGAGGGTCGAGCGGTGGAAGTTGGCCGGGCCGCCGAACGATGGCTCCAGGAATGTGTTGCCACGGGAGTTATGAACGAAGACCCCGCTCAGGACCATCGCGGCGCCGGCGAGCACATCGAGGACGGTCCACGTGGGGTAGGGAGGCAGTGTCGGCGTCTCCGGCGGTTCTTCCTTCTCTTTCGGCGGCGTTGTCTCACGCATCGGCGTCGCAACGACGCCGTCGAGCGCTTCGATCAGCTCCTCGATTCCGGCGCGCCACTGGCGCTCGGGGATCGGGAGCGCGTTGCGCCTGCGGAGCGGCAGGAGATCCTCGGGCAGCTTCGCCGCCGGCGGCATCTTTGCGTCCTTGACGAGCACGGGGATGACGCGGATCCCGCGCCGAAGGGCGTTCGCGATCTCGAGGCGCACCCAGTCGGCGGGATCGTCGAGGCGTCGATCGCCGTGCTCGTCGACCGCGTCGGCCCAGCCCGGGCCGATGACCGCGATCAGCGCGTCGATCATCTCGACCGTCTGCTCGATCATCTGGACGAAGTCGACGCCCGGCTCGAGAGCGTTGATGTCCATGAAGACCTCGTCCTCGCCAAAATGCCGATCGAGCCAGTCGGTGATCCGCCCCGCCTCGCTCGAAGCGTCATCGCGGCGGTAGCTGACGAAGATCCTCGCCACGCGTCCTGCCTACGCTTCCTGCTCGCGGGCCTTCTCCGGCTCCTTCCGAGCCGAGACCCATTTCGCGTGCTCCTGCGAGATCAGGGACTCGATTCGCTCGGCGAGCAAGCTGTGCGGGTGCTCGACCTCGTAGGGGCCGGCACCGGCGAGATAGAGGAACTTCTCATGCTTCAGCGCCTCGCACGTCGAGCGATAGGTGATCCAGTTGCTCTGGTACTGGTTGACGTGCTGCAAGCCTTCGAGCACGACGATGAGGGCCCCGAGGCCCGCGAGGACCCCGCGCGGGGTGTCGAAACCTGCGAGCAGAGGGATCGCGGCTGCCGCGACGATCTCGACGAACTTCAGCCACTTGTAGAGCCGCTGGCAGCGGCCGCTCTTGCGGCTGTACCACTCGATCTCCTGTTCGAGGCGGTTGAAGATCGGGTCGTCTGCCGGGGCCGGATTCAGCCCCGCCGCGGCCTCACGAGGATCGGCAGTCTCGACTGCGGAATGCGTGGAAATCGGGTCGGCGGCCATCGGAAAACCCTTCGTTTGCAGCCGCAGGACTGCTCGAGCACGCTGACGATACAGCGGCTGCCGCGCAATTTCTAGAGTGGCTCAGGGTCAGGTCAAGGCTGACGGCGGAGCGTCCTCGGCTACCGCCGGCTCCGGCGAGGAGAAATCGACCGTGACCGGCGTGCGATCGGCGGCGTCGGTGATCTCGAAGAACTCACGCGCCTCGAAATGTCCCGCGCCCGCGACCAGCGAGTTGGGGAACACCTGGATCTTGGTGTTGTACGACTGGACGTTGCCGTTGTAGATACGGCGCGCGGCGGCGATCTGGTCCTCGGTGTTCGAAAGCTCGGCCTGGAGCTGCTGGAAGTTCTCGGTGGCGCGCAGCTGGGGATAGGCCTCCGCGATCGCGAACAGGCGTCCCAGGGCCTGGCCCACGATGCTCTCGGCGGCTCCGCTGGCAGCCGGTCCGGAGGCGGAGATGGCGTTGGCGCGAGCATCGGTCACGGCCTGGAACGTCTCCTGCTCGTGCGCGGCGTAGCCCTTGACCGCTTCGACCAGATTGGGGATCAGGTCGTGGCGGCGCTTCAGCTGCACGTCGATCCCGCTCCACGCCTCGTCGACCATGTTGCGCGAGCGGATCATGCCGTTGTAGGTGAGGACCGCGAACAGGATCGCCAGGGCGACGACGGCGAGGACGACGATCAGGGCGATCAGCACTTGTCAGGTCACCTTTGGTGTTGTTGCGCGGGCGTCGGCCAGCCGGGTGACGACGGTGGTCGCTTTGGCCACCAGCCCATCCAGCTGGGCTGCATCGTAACTGTGGTCGGGTATCGCGACCACGAGCGTCTCGCCCTCGATCTCGAGCAGCATCTGGTCGGCGGCCTGGTCGAGGCACCAGACCATGAAGGCCGGCTCGAACAGCAGCCTGACCGCCACGTCCGAGGCTGAATCCGCCACCTCGAGCTTGTACTCGTGCTCCAGCTCGGACGACTCCAGCTGCACCACGCGGTTCGAGGTCAGCGTCGTGTCGATCCGGTCGAACAGGCGGTTGTCGCCGAAGCTGCGCGGGTGCAGGCTGAGACTGGGGATACCGGGGGCGTTGACGCTCGTTTCGATGACCGTGAAGTCGAACGCCTCCCAGTTGGTGGTGGTTCCGCCATTCGAGCTCGTATTCTCGTGGCGAACTTCGTAGGTGTAGTGGCACAGCACCGCCTGGCTGTCGTTGGTCAGGGGGCCGCTCACGTAGTCGCTGGATTCGCGCCGGTCGCCGTCGCGCAGAAGCGGCGTCGCCTCTTCCAGCCACGAGCCGGTGTCCTTGGCCCATCCACGCGAGCGTGCCCAGGCCTCGATGAACGCCGACTTGGCCCGTCTGTCCGCCAGCACGTAGGTCCCGATCAGCCCCGCCAGTGCCGCCGCTGCCGCGACCAGCATGAACACAACCACGGGATTGGGGCCTGAAACGGCGGCGGCTGCCACTGCGCCGGCCACGATCGGCACCAGCACGATCGCCGCTCGCCACCAGTTGTTGGCCGTCAGCGCGCGCAGCTGCTCGCGGCGACCCTGGTTGACCGGCTCGACCGGACCCGGCATGACGGCGATTCTAAGGCCGTCTAAGCGGGACCGCCTGTTTCGGAAGCGGAGGCCGGCACGCGCGGAGCGCGAGTCCGCGCGCGGGCCTCGCGCCACCAGATGAACTCGTACGCGTGCAGTGCGACCCAGACGGCGGCCATGAGCGCGAGTGCGACGAGCGCCGGCACGACGACGGCCACTGGGAACAGCAGCCCGCACGCAACCGCGGCCAGCAAACGACCGCGGCCGAAGGTGCGCGACACGCGGAAGCGGAGCGCGACATACGCGAACAGGTAGAGCGCGGGCCCGCCGCAGAGGCCGACGGCCGGGATCGTGTCGAGCTCGTCGCCGACATGCGCGAGCGTCGTCTTCATTGCGAACGCGAAGAGGACGATGCCCGCCACCATCGGCAGATGGAGGTAGGTGTAGACGTCGCGCGCAAGAGCGATCCGCTGCTCGCCGCTTTGGTCGGCGAGCATCTGCCGCCCGCGCATCGAGAAGAAGTCGAAGTACGCCAACCAGAACGAAGTGACCACCACGAGGCCGAGCACGGCCGCGACGATCACGCCGGTGCCGAGCGCGGTGGCTCTCGCCCCGAGGCCGATGGCGATCAGCGACTCGCCGATCGCAATGATCACGATCAGCCCGTGCCGCTCGACGAAGTGCGCGGGTTGCACCCGCCAGCCGCTCACGCCGACGAGGAGCGGACCGAACAGGCCGACGATGAGCGCGGCCAGCCAGAGCAACGGCCGGAGCCCGCCGTGAACGAATCCTGCGGCGACGATGAGAGCCGTGCCCGCGAGTGCCCAAGGAGCATTCCGCAGGATCGCTCCCAGCAGGTCTCGGTCGCCGTGTGCTCCGAGCGCGTACAGGGTCAGCCACATGACGTTGACGATCAGAAAGGCGATCCCGAAAACGACGCCGTGGCTGCCGAAGGCCTCGGGGACGGCCAGCGATGCGATGAACATGGCCGCCATCGCAACGAGGATCGCTCCCCACACAGCGCCCTCACCCGGGTCGACGGTGTTCGTCAACCAGGCGTATGCGGCCCACGCCCACCAGAGCGCGACGAGGATCAGGAGACCGTGCCCGAGCCCGCTCCACGTCGGATTATCCGAGAAGACCGTCGTCACCTGCGTGAACCCGAACGCGAAGACGAGGTCGAAGAAGAGCTCGAGCGGAGTGACCTGCTGCTCGCGCTCTAGGTACGGGTTGCTCACAGCCGGACGCTAACGCGAACGGAGCGCGACCGCGGGGTCGACTACCGCCCGGTCGAGACTGACGGGGCGGCACGCGCGGCGAGGTTGATCGCCGACCTGCTCTAGGACGCGGCGCCGGCGTCTGCGCGCTCGCCGAGATGCGCCTCGAGGCGCCAAAGGTTGTCGAGATGCTGGCTCGCCCAGAGCAGGACGAGCGCGGCCTTGACCGTTTCATTGTCGCGGCCGCGGGCGGTTTCGCGCACGCAGGCGAGAAGACGCCTGCTGCCCTCGGTGTCGCGGATGTGCGGCGGCGGCACGGGGCGGCCGTTCACGAGCGCGTAGCCGAGAGTGACATACCACGACTGAAGAGCATGGAGCTCGCGGTCGAGGTTCTCGCCGCAGTGCTCGAGTCGTGTCTTGCCGTCAGCCATGCGTCCGAGCGCCGTGAGCGACTGCGCCGCCCGGCGGACGCGCGACGCGCCGCCGACCAGAGCCGCGACGTCCTCCACATCGACCCCGGTCGCGGAGCGCTCGGCGAGGTACTGCCGAAAGGCGTCGTCGAGGCGGTGGAGGGCGGTGTCCGCGGCTCGCCCTGCGCGGGCAGCGTCGTCGGACTCTCCGCCCGCGATCAGCTGCCGGGCTGTGGCGACGACGTAGTCCGCGCTGCGTGCGTACGCGGCGGCAAGGTCGTCGCGCAGGAGTGCGCCGGCACCGCGGGGCCAGAAGAGAAGACCTACTCCGAGGCTGATGGCAAAGCCGATGGCGACGTCTTCGATGCGAACCAGGCCCACCCGCCAGCCGACCGGCTGGATGAGGTTGAAAAGCACGAAGAGGACGACCGTGAAGCCTGCCTGGCCCGCAGCGAACGAGATCGCCCGCGGCGCGTAGGCGGCGAGCAGGACCGCAACGGGCAGCACGCCCCACAGCACCGCCTCGTGTGTGCCGATTCCGATCACGAGCAGCGCGCCGATCACGATTCCGACCGCTGTCCCCGCGAGCGCGCTGAGAATGGACCAGCCGGTGCCGAGCGCGTTCGACCGCAGCACGGAGAGTGTCCCCAGCACGACCCAGAACCCGTGCTGGAGGCCCGTGCGCTGAGCGATGTAGACGGCGACCGCGAGCCCGGCCGCGCCGCGAACGCTGTTCTGCAGCCACACCGATCTCGCGCTGGTGTGCTCGACTGCGAGCCGCTCCGTCGCTTCGAGGGCCGTGCGCGCCGGCCGCGGCTGTACGACGTCGAGGAGATCGAGCTCGGGTACCTCGGCTCCGGTTGCAAGCAGTGCGTAGCCGGCTGCTTGACGCGCGGAGTAGGTCGCCGCACGGATCCGGAACGGCGGATCCAGAGCCTGCGCAACCGAGCCGGCGGGAGTGTCACTGGGCAGCTCCGGTAGCCGTCGCATCAGTGCCTGCGCGACGGCGTCTCGAGCTGCCTCGAGCCGTGCGAAGTCAGGCCGTTCGTCACGACCTTCGAGTCTCCCCGCGCTCGCGCGCAGCACGGCGGCGGCCGCCGTCACCGCTTCCGCGTCCTCTGCGCAGGCCAGCTCGAGCATGTGCGGCCCCGCCGACGGTGCGAGGAAGGAGAGCAGCCAGTCCAGCTCGTCAGGAAGCGAAGCGAGTGCGGCTGTCGGACCGGTTGGCCCGGTGGGGCGGTGCTGGGTGCCGAGGAGGTGCCGGCCCAGAGCGTCGACCGCCCCGCGAGCGAAGCGGGCGCGTTCGGCCATCTGTTCCTCCTCCGCGTCCAGGAAATCCGCCACCGCTCGCAACGCGCCGGCCGCCTCGCGCTGAAGGTCGGCGCGCCGGCGAGGCGGCCAGAGGAGCATGAGCGCGCAGATCCCAACGCCGGACGCGAGACCCCAGCCCTCGAGCCGGTCCGGAATCGCGGAGTTGGGCGCCGGGATCGTCACCGGCAGGACGAACGTCAGGAGCGCTCCGGTCGCGGCCGCGGCAAAGTAGCCGCTGATCACGCCAGAGAAGAGGGTGGCGAAGCCGACGACGAACATCGCGCCCGCGGCCAGCCACTCATTTCGCGAGCAGAGAGTCCCGAGCGTGATGAACGAGGCGCCCACGCACGCCAGCCCCAGGTACGCGACCAGGCGAGTCCGCGGCGGGCCTGCGAACTCGACCAGTACGAGCATCGCAAACGATCCGAAGGCCGCAAAGATGGACGTCTGCGGCTGCCCGATCACCTTGTCTGCGAATACGAAGACCGCAGGCATGACGATCGCGGCGCGCGCGGCGGTCTTCAGCGCTCCGAGATCCAGCACGGCTGGGCGATGATACGTCCGCTCCTGACGCTCCGGAAGACGGGCGTGGATGACGCAGAGCTGTCCCTAGCGGATACCCGCGATGACGGTGTCGACGACTTCTTGGACGAAGCGGTCGTTGAGTGGAGCGTGGCCGTGCAGCAGGCGGTGGTAGATCGGGCCGTAGAGGAGGTCGAGGGTGACCTCGAGGTCGGTGCCCGGTGCGATCTCGCCGCGGTCGATCGCGCGAAGCAGGAGCGGGCGGGTTGCGTCGCGCCGGGGCTGGACGAAGTGTTCTCGGTAGAGCTTGGCGAACTCCGGGTCCGTCTGGGCTTCGGCGACCAGGCCGGCGATGACGCGTCCGAACGGCCTTTGGTTTAGCTGCCGCAACCAGGGGCGAAAGCGAGCCAGCAGGTCGCCGCGCAGGGTGCCGGTGTCGCGCTCGGCGGCGGGCGAGGGCGTTGCCCACTCGGTGGCGAGTGCATCGAGGGCGAGCAGCTCCTTGGAGGGCCACCAGCGGTAGATCGTGGCCTTGCTGACACCGGCCCGCTCCGCGACGTCGTCCATGCTCATCGCGTGCAGGCCCTGGTCGAGCAGGAGCTCGATCGAAGCCGCGAGGATCGCCGTCCGGGCCTTCTCGCTGCGCGGCCGCCCCCGTCTGGGCTCCTCGGCGATGCCGCGCGCGCTCATTCTCTTCCAATCTTCGCGAGTACGTCATAGATGGCCGCGATGTCCTTGTGTTCGTAACCCATTGTCCCCGCATCCGTGAACAGCTCCCTGGCGACCGTAGCTGTGGGAAGCGGTGCGTCGAGCGCGCCGGCAGTTTCGAATGCCAGGTCCAGGTCCTTGCTCATCAGGCCGACGTCGAACAACGGGGTCTCGGGCTGAGCGAGCACAAACGGGCCCCGGCTCTTCAGCATCGGCGACCCGACGGCGCTCTGGGTCAGGACGTCGACAGCGAGTGCCCGATCGATGCCGCCTCTTTCGGCAAGCAGCACGCCCTCGCTGAAGGCGAGCATCTGCACCGCGAGGCTGATGTTCACGGCAAGCTTCAAGAGCAGAGCTTGGCCGTTCTCGCCGATTCGAGTCACCGTGGCCCCGAGCTCTTGCAGGATTGGCTCGACTTGCGTGAACGGCTCTTCGCCGCCCCCCACCATGATCGTGAGGCTCCCGCCCTCCGCAGCGGGAAGGCTTCCGGAGACCGGCGCGTCGAGCATCTCCGCGCCGAGTGCCCACACGCGCTCCGCGAGCTCGCGGCTCACGTGCGGGCTGACCGTGCTCATGTCGACGTAGACCTTGCCCGGCGCAAGGCCGGCGAGAATTCCGTCCGATCCGGAGTTGATCGCCTCGAGGGCCGCGTCGTCGGTGACCATGCTGAAGATCACCTCGGCAGCCTCGGTGACTTCGCGTGGGGTATCGCGCCACACCAGCCCGCGTTCGACCAGCGTCTCGGCTTTGGCCCGGGTGCGGTTCGTGCCGTAGACCTGATGGCCCGACTCGAGCAGGCGCGCTGCGATCCGGCTACCCATTGCTCCGAGGCCGACGAAGCCAATCGTGTAATCCAGCGGATCCATTTGCTTCTCCCTTCTTCCAGCAACTCAACAAAACTAAACTATCAGTTTCTCTATAACTGGGAACGCGGACCCGCCCACGCATATTCCCGGATCAGTCAAGCGGTCGCGGCTTAGGCGCGGCGGTCTTGAAGAGGGCGTCGGCCTACTCGGTTTGGGACACCGGTCTTCGCGAAGCGTGCGAGCGCGTTCACAACCGAATGCAGCTGCCGGCCGCGCGGCGTGAGCCGGTATTCGACGTGGGGCGGACGGGCGTCGATCACCGCCCGTTCGAGCACGCCGGCCTCCTCGAGGTCGGCCAACCGCTGCGCCAACGTGGCCGGCGGGATGGTACCGAGCGCCTGCACGAACTCGTTGAAGCGGACGGCCCCCTCGTGCGAGACCCAGAGGATCGAGACCGTCCAGCGCCGCTCGAGGAGATCCGCGGCGCGGCGGATCTCCTCGGGGAGCGGCGCACAGTTACGACAGCGCATGCGCCGGCTGTGGCTCGAGCGACAGGGCGAGAACCTCGTCGAGGCTCATCACCGGGTGGAAGCTCATCTCGTTGCGAACGTCCTCCGGGATGTCGTCGAGGTCGGCCCGGTTTCGCTCCGGGATGATCACATCGCTCAGGCCCGCGGCGTGGGCGGCGAGCGCCTTCTGCTTCAGGCCGCCGATCGGCAACACCCGACCCTGCAACGTGACCTCTCCGGTCATGCCGACCGTGTGCTTCACCGGCCGGCCCGTGAGCAGGGAGGCGAGCGCGGTCGTCATCGTGATCCCGGCACTCGGACCGTCCTTTGGAATCGCGCCCGCGGGCACGTGCAGGTGGAAGCTCGTGTCCTCGAAAACGTGCTCGTCGAGGCCGAGCTCCTCCGCGTGCGAGCGGACGTACGAGAGCGCGATCCGCGCCGACTCCTTCATGACGTCGCCGAGCTGGCCGGTCAGGACGAGCTCGTCCTTGCCCTGCATCTTGGTCGCCTCGACGAACAGCACGTCGCCGCCCGTCCCGGTGACCGCGAGGCCGGTCGCGACGCCTGGCACCGCCGTTCGCTCCGCCGACTCCTGGTAGAAGCGCTGCCGTCCGAGCGCGTCGCGAACCGCGGGCTCGCCGATCGAGATCGGCGGCTGCGCCGTGCCGGAGGCGACCGTCGTCGCGGTCTTGCGCAGCAGCTTGCCGAGCTCGCGCTCGAGCTGGCGAACGCCGGCCTCGCGCGTGTACTGGCTGACGATGAGCTCGAGCGTGACGTCGTCGATCGACACCTCGTCCTCGCGCAGGCCTGTCCGCTCTTGCTGGCGCGGCCACAGATAGCCGCGTGCGATCGCGACCTTCTCGTCGACCGTGTAGCCGTCGAAGCGGATCACTTCCATGCGGTCGAGCAGCGGGCCGGGGATCGTCTCGGCCATGTTCGCCGTGGCGATGAACACGACCTCGGAGAGGTCGAGCTCGACGTCGAGGTAGTGGTCGCGGAACGAGTGGTTCTGCGCCGGGTCGAGCACCTCGAGCAGCGCGGCCGACGGGTCGCCGCGCCAATCAGCGCCGACCTTGTCGACCTCGTCCAGCAGGATGACCGGATTCATCGTCCCGGCGTCCCGCAGCGCACGGACGAGCCGGCCCGGCAGCGCGCCGATGTAGGTCCGTCGGTGGCCGCGGATCTCCGCCTCGTCGCGCACGCCTCCGAGCGACATGCGGACGAACTCCCGATTGAGCGCGCGGGCGATCGACTCGCCGACCGAGGTCTTGCCCGTTCCGGGCGGCCCGATCAGCGTCAGGATCGCGCCGGAACGCTTGTCCTCGGCGATGCCGCGCTCCTGCCGGAGCTTGCGCACGGCCAGGTATTCGACGATCCGCTCCTTGACGTCTTCGAGACCCGCGTGGTCACTGTCGAGGACCTCGCGTGCGTTGACGGGGTCGAGCCGCTCCTCCGAGCGCTTCCCCCAGGGCACCGCAAGCAGCCAGTCGAGGTAGGTGCGGATCATCGAGGACTCGCCGCTCTGGTCGCCCATGCGCTCCAGCCGGCCGACCTCGCGCTCGGCCTGCTCGCGGACCTCGTCGGGGAGATCCGCCTCGGCGATCTTCTGACGGTAGTCCTCCGAGACCGAGCCCTCGTCCTCGCCGAGCTCCTTGCGGATCGACTCCAGCTGGCGGCGCAGGATGTACTCGCGCTGCTGGCGCTGGGCGCCGTCCTCAACGTCCGCGCGGATCCGTTGGCGGATCTGCAGCTCGGCCAGGCGCTCGCGCTGAAGCCGCACGGCGAGCTCGAGCCGCTCGACCACGTCGACCGCCTCGAGCAGCTCGATCCGCTGCTCGAAGGAAGCTTCCGGGGCATAGGCGGCGGTGTCGGCGAGCGTGCCGGCCTCACCGATCGAGCGCACGAAGGCGGAGATGCGCCCGTCGTCACCGCGCAGCTCGAGGATCTCCTCGACCACCGCGCGATATTCGGTCGTGAGCTCACGGGTCTTCACTCCGGGCGGCTCCTCGTCCGGCCGCTCCTGCACCTCGACCCGGAGCAGGCCCTGGGGATCGGTGTGGGCGGCACCGGCGATTCCGCGGTGCAGGCCGACGAGATTGACCGCGCCGACCCCACCGGGCAGGCGCACGTGCTCGACGACCTCGGCGACCGTGCCGACCTTTGCGTACTCCCCGTCGTGGCGTGGAACGAGCAACACGCGCTCCTCGTCGCCCACGTCGGCGGAGATCGTGACGTTCATATTCGGGAAGACGACGATGTCGTCAAGCGGGACAAGCAGCAGTGTGCTCAACCTTCATCACCCTTCTTTCGTAGCTATGCCGACAATAGTAGCTTCAGGCAATGAAGTTGCGTCGAGAGCTTCGAGAGACCAGGCTGGGAATGCTGCCCCGCACCAGGGTCCTCGCGCGCGCGAGGACCTGATCTTGCCTGCAGCACATGGTTCTCCGGTTTCGGTTTCGCGAGAGCCGGGGTATACGAGCTACGTCTCGCTCTTAGGCGTGACTCGCCCGGTTATCGACTGTAGGGAGGGTGGATCACATGGAATCAGTTCGTTGGCTCGCGCCTGCGGCGCGAATCTTGTTGCTGCTCACGGTGGCAGCGGCGGTCGGTTCTGTGCGAGCCGCGCCGGCGAAGTCCGACACCTCGACACTGACCAATCCCAAGCACTTCTTCTGGGCCGGCCAGACGCCGACGCCCGATCAGCTTTCGAACGACATCATCTACCACGGTGGGAGCGCGGGGCCCGGCGCCATCGGGATCGAAAAGACGCCTGCGGTCTACCTCGTCTACTGGGGCACCGAGTGGGCCGCGGGATTCACGACCAACGATACGAACGGCACGGCCTATTCGAGCGCCACGCTGCAGAACTATCTGAACTCGTTCTTCACCAACGTTGGTGGCAGCCCGTGGGCGGGCGTGCAGACGCAGTATTGCCGCAACGTGCCGGCGGGCACGACGAGCTGCGCCGGGATTCCGGGCGCCGACTACGTCACGAACCCGAGACACCAGTTGAAGGGCGTCTGGACCGACCCGACGCCGGTTCCGTCGGACATCGTCACCCTCGGGCTCGCCGAAAACCTCGTCGACGATCCGCTCGCGATGGAAGCCATGCGCGCGTCGGCCCACTTCAACTACGACCCGAACGCGACGTACGTCGTCCTCACGCCCCCGCGAACAATTGCGACCGGCCAGCCGGTCTACTGCGGCTACCACACGCAGACCACGAGCGTTGACGGGCTCGGAAATCCGTACCGGCTCCAGTACGCGTTCATCCCCTTCCTGAACATGGACTGGCCAGGGCTCGGGGCCGACGGCTGCGGGATGCACAACGTCAACGCGACCAGCAACCGCTTCGGCAACGGGATCTTCGACGGCTACAGCATCGTCGTCGGCCACGAGTACTCGGAGGCGGTAACCGATCCGGACAACTTCTTCTCGGTGCAGGACGGTTGGAACGACGACACCACGAGCGAGAACGCGGACAAGTGCGCCTGGTATCACGACCAGAACATCGCGCTCGGCGGGCACCAGTTCGCCGTTCAGCCGACCTGGAGCAACGAGGCGTTCGACGCGGGCCAGGACGGCTGCGCCGTCGCGCGCTAGCCTGGAGGATCGAAGTGGAAAGGGCCGCTCGCGGCCCTTTCCACTAGCTCGCGCCGAGCGTGCCTTACGACCAGAACTCGTCCCAGGCGCTAGGCGTCGTACTGGCCGCCGAGCCCCGCGGCCTGAGGGCGGCCCTTGTGCCCGGCTTCCTGCAGGATCGGCGGGACCTCCGGGTCCGAGACGAAGCTCTGCCAACCGTCGGCATCCCAGTCGAAGAGCACCCAGACCCGGTCGGCCTCGTTGGGGTCGCGGAAGACGGTCGCGCCCTTGGAACCATGCTGCTTTCGCTTCTCGGCGCCCTTGGTCGAGAAGATGTTCAGGAAGCGGTCGAAATCCTCGACCTGTGTCGTTGCCAGGATCATCTCTTTCCTCCTCTTGGGTTCTCGGCGCCGCAGGTCGACGCCGATGGTGCATCGAGTCTGCAACCCCGGACGCCCGGGGGAAATAGGGCGAATGCCCTACGCGGTGCGAACGAGGTCGTGCTCGAAGGCCCAGAGCGTCGCCGCGGCTCGGCTGCGAACGCCGGCCTTCTCGTAGACGTGCTGGACGTGGTTTCCGACTGTCTTGGCGGAGATGCGGAGATCGGCGGCGATCTCCTGGTTTGACTTGCCGCGCACCAGCACGAGGAGGATCTCCAGTTCGCGCTGGGTCAGCCCCGACGGCAGCTCGCGGGGTCGCTGCGGCACCTGGTGGCCTGCGGCGGCGAGAACCGCGTCGACCGCCTCCGGGTCGAGGCGTCCCTTTTCGACCTCCTGCATGAGCTCCGCCTCAGCCGCCTGCGCAGCGAGAGCCGGCCTGTGCGCTCGGGCCTCGCGCATCGCCGCATAACAGTCGGCGGCTGCGAGGATGCGGGCGGGCTGATCGAGTCCCGGCCCGCGGGTGCCGCGGTGGTACCCGGATCCGTCCAGCCGCTCGTGGTGTGAGCCGGCCAGGGCGCCGATCGGAGCGAGCTCCCGTGACTGCGCGAAGGCGCGCTCTGTGAAGTGCGGATGGAGTCGCACCCGCTCCCATTCCCCGAACCCGAGCGGCCCGGGCTTCTCCCAGATCGCGTTCGACACGCCCACGCGGCCGAGGTCGTGCGCGAGCGCGGCGCGCCGCACGAGTGTCACGGAAGCTGCCGGGAGTCCCAGACGCCAGGCCGCGGCCTCCGCGAGCTCGGCCACACCTGTCGAGTGCTCGCGAAGCCACGGTGACTTGAGACCGGTGAGTGCGGCGATGGCCATGAAGGCGGCGTCGACCTTGTCGCCTCCGATCCAGATCTGCGGGAACGGCTCGATCTCGAGCACCTGCTCCCACATCCGCGTCTCGTCCAGCTCGGCGAGGAGGTCGTCGAAGTTCCGGACGGCGAGCTCCCCGAGCCGAGGCTCGTACGCGGCATCCGTTCGACGCTCGATGACACCGCGTGCCTCGTCGGGACCGGCGGCGGAGAGGAAGAGGGAGATGTCCCTCGCCACGTGCAGGAGACGCATCGGCAAGGGGATCGCGTCGCCTCGGGCGTCCGGGAATCCCCGTCCGTCCCAGCGCGCGAAGACGTACTCGAGCGCTGCCTGGATGCTCGAGCGGAGGTCGAGCCACCCTGCGAACCGCTGTGCAACCTCGCACATCGTCGCAAACCCCGCACGGGCCCTCGGGCCGGCGTTGGCGATCGCCTCTTCGATCATCGCGGCTCGGACTTCCGGGGGTCGGCCCGCCCCGACGTGGGCCTGGTAGAACGCAAGCACCTCCGCGGGGTTGGTCGCGTCGATCAGGAAGAACGCGGCTCTGTGCGCGATGTCGTCGCCGAACACCTGCGCCGCCTCGTGCCCGTTCGACGTGCACCCGGAGGCGTGGAGGAGCGCGACGTAGTACGTGTCCACGAGCTCCTGCGCCGACGCTCCGGCGAGCTCGCCGAGCTGAACCGCGAGCACGGCGGTGCGCAACGCGTGCTCGAGCGGCTGCCCGGTGCCGAGGTCGGTCGCGATCGAGAGGGCGCCAACGACCTCCGCAGCGCGAATTGGCGCCTCGCTTGAAGGCAGCACTGCTGCGGCTACTCCGGGATCTTCCGCCGCCACGCCCAGACCCTACTTCGGTTCCGCTGCCAGATCTACTGCTCCCCGGGGGCACCTTCCTGCAGGAACGTCAGGATCGTCTCCTTCGGCATCACTCCGTGACCGGAGTGCGGAACCACACACAGCTGCGCAGCGGGAATCGTTCTGTACATCTCGACGGCGTGCTCCGGGGTGACGATGTCGCCGTCGCCGACGATGACCAGGGTGGGCGCCTGAATGCTTTGCAGTTGCTCGCGCGTGAAGTTGGGCTCCGCGATCCACATCGGCTTCACCCGTCCCAGAAGAATGGGCCAGTGGTCCTCACCGTCGGGAGAGAGGCGGGCATAGGCGTCGGACACCGGCTCGGCGTCGGGATCGAAGGAGCGCACGAACTCGAGGTTCTCCGCGGTATAGCCATCGGTGCGGCTGTTCGCGCCGGTGACCGCGAGCTTCGTCACGCGCTCGGGATGATGGATCGCCATGTCGAGCCCGATGATCCCGCCGTCGCTATAGCCAAGGACGGAGGCGCTCTCGATTCCCAGTTGGCGCATCAACTCGACCGTGTCCTCGGCCATGTCGTGGTAGTGGAACGGACGATCTACGGCGTCCGCTGTGCGCCCGTGTCCCATCTGCTCCATCGCGATCACCTGGAACCGCGGCGAGAAGTCCGGGATCCACTTCTCCGGGATCGATCCGAGCCCGCCGTGCAGCAGCAGGAGCGGCGGGTCCGCCCCGTGCACCTCGTAGTACATGTTCAACCCGTTGACGGCCGCGTAGGCCAAGATCGCAGCTAGTCGCCGTCCAGGACTTGCGCCAGCCATTCCAGCGCGACCTGGAGGCGCTCGTTTGATCGGCCGCCGTGGTTGCCGGGGTTCTCTCTGTGCTCGTGTGCGATGCCGGCTTCGCTGAGGTGGTGGCTGAGCAGCCGGTGGCCCCAATGCAGGTTGTAGTCGTCGTTGCAGCCGGCGTCGAGCAGGATGCCGGAGAGCTTGCGGAGGTTGTCGAGACGGTCGTGCACGTTGACGACGGGGTCGAAGGCGAGCCAGCGGTCCCAGACCTCCTGGATCAGCTCGCCGCTGGGATGGGCCACTGGGAGGTCGACGTAGTGCGGCGGCCGGTCCGGGTTGGGCGAGTAACAGGCGGCGTAGTCGTAGACGATCTCGGACCAGAAGTTGCCTTCGATGGGACCGTCCGGGGCGTCGGGCCAGATGCTGTCGAGGTACTTGTAGGGCATGAACTTGTGGGTCATGTCCAGGAACGAGTCGGCCGAGAGCACGGCCATCGCGCTGAAGACGTCGGGATTACGTGACGCGAGGTTCCAGGAGCCGAAGGCTCCCGACGAGAAACCGAACAAGCCGCGGCTTCGTGAGTCCGGAATGGTGCGGTAGTGGGCGTCGACGAAGGCGACCACCTCGTTCACGACGAATTGCTCGAAGTTGCCGGTCACGGGCGAGTCCACCCATTGGCCGCAGCCATAGCGGGAGGTGCCGTCGGGGATGACGACGATCATGGGTGGCACCCCCCTGCGGCCGAACACGGGGTCGAGGACGTCCTCGATCGGCGGCGACCAGCGCTGCCCGTCGGTGTCGGGGGTCACCACCTGTTGGGCGGTCTGTCCGTACGCGTGCAGGAGATAGGCGGTCGGATACCGGCGATCCGACTCTTCGTAGCCCGGGGGCAGGTACACGAACAGATCTCGTTCGCTCGGATCCCCCAACAGATTGCCGGCGAGGTGCGAGCTTTCGAGCTCTGTATGAACGATCACTTCTGCTCCCCGGTCGATTGGTGCAGGACTCTAGCTCCGGATCCGAGCTCGGCCGGCGAGTGGGCGTCTACACTCGCCACGCATGCGGCTGTACGTGATCCCGGCCGGCACGATCCGGATCGACAAGGGAGCCGTCTTCACGCCCGGGATCGACGACGGGGTGCTGATCGACGTCCCGGTGCCCGTCTATCTCATCCGCACCGACGACCACGAGAACGTCCTCGTCGATACCGGCATGCATCCCGCACACATCGACAATCCCTCGCACAGCTTCGGCCTCGAGTACGCCGACATCATGCTGGCGCGGATGCAACCCGAGGACCGGCTCGAGCCTCGACTCGCCGAGGTCGGTCTCGAGCTCGCCGACATCACCCACGTCGTCAACACCCACCTGCACCCCGACCACTGTGGCGGCAACTTCCTCTTCCCCCACGCCGAGCTCATCGTCCAGCGCGAGCACTACCAGGAGGCTCTCGAGCACCCCGAGATCGCCGACGAGCTCTTCCACCGGCCGGAGCTCGACTACCGGCTGCTCGACGGCGACGAAGAGCTGTTCAGCGGCGTCCGCGCGATCGTCGCTCCAGGCCACGCGCGCGGATTGCAGGCGCTGCTCGTCTCACTGCCGAACTCGGGGAACATTCTGATTGCCGGCGATGCGATCGACACCGCCGAGCATCTCGAGCGCGACCTCTGGACCCATTGCCCCGAGCCCGAGATCGCACGGGAAAGCGCGCAAAGGCTCCAGCAGATCGCCGCGGAGAAGGACGCACTCCTCCTCTATGGACACGACGCGGCCCAGTGGCAGACGCTCCAACTCTCGCCTCGGTTCTACGACTAGGCGCCTTCAGGGTAAGCCCTCGTCCGGACTCGAATCGGAGAGACCCCCTCCTTGCCATGGAGAATTAGCGCCGCGCGCTACTGGGCAGCCGTGAGCGCTGGCTGCGGTTCGAGGACCGATGCGATGAGTTTCGGAGTCGCCGCGGGTCTCATTTCATGATCCCGGTAACGTCCGGACCAACGATGAATTCGGCTCGCGCGGGAACGCTCGAGTCCGACGAGAGGGAGATGAGATGCCTGAACACAAGGTCGGAACCCACGAGGAATGGCAGGCGGCCCGGAATGAGCTCGCGAAGCTCGAGGCCGAGCAGGCGGAGCGAAACGAGGAGATCAAGAGAAAGCGTCTCGATCTCCCCTGGGTCCCGGTTGAGAAGGAGTACGAGTTCGACACCGAGGACGGCAAGAAAACCCTCGCCGAGCTCTTCGACGGGCGCTCACAGCTACTCGCCTACAACATCATGTTCGGCCCGGACTACACGCTCGGCGCCTGCCCCGGCTGCACGAACCTGGCCGACGGGCTCGAGGGCTCGCTCGTTCACCTGAATCACCGCGACGTGACGCTGCTCTGCTTCTCGCGGGCGCCGATCGAGCGGCTGACCGCCTACAAGCAGCGGATGGGCTGGCAGTTCCCGTACGTCTCCACCTACAACACCGACTTCGCCACTGACTTCGGCCTTGTCCTGACCGAGGAACAGGCGCAGCAGACTCCTGAGGTCAAGGAGATGATCGACAACCCGCCCGACTGGCTCCAGGAGTGGTCAGGCCAGATCGGCGCCGAGCTCAAGGATGGGTTGCGCGAGGCCCCGAGCTGGATCGCGTTCGCGCGCGACAACGGGACCGTCTACCACACCTACACGGTGATGGCGCCCGACCCGTTTGTCGCGCCGTACTACAGCTTCCTGCTCGCGCGAACGCCGAAAGCGCAACCCCCCGAGTTCCGCAACTGGCGGAAGGACGAGTACCCGGACTAACGCTGCGCGGAGGTCTTGAGGTATAGTGAACCTAATGGTTCAGTATCAACCGACCGTCGACCTCGCTTTCGCAGCCCTCGCCGACCCGACCCGCCGCGCCGTCCTCGAACGGCTCGGTTCCGGCAGGGCGACGATCAGCGAGCTCGCCGAGCCCTTCGGCATGTCGCTGACCGGGATGAAGAAGCACATCCAGCTGCTCGAGGAGGCGCAGCTCGTGACCACGGAGAAGGTCGGCCGTGTCCGCAGGTGCATGCTCGCGCCCTACGCCTTCGAGGGCATCAGCACGTGGCTGCAGCGGCTCGACCGCTTCGCGCAGGTCGTCGAACGCACGAAAGGAGAACGATGAGCACCACTGCGAAGAAACGCAAGCAGCAGTCCGCCAAGAGCACCAACAAGAAAGAAGGATTCACGAGCGAGGAAAAGGCCGCGATGAGAGCGCGCGCCCGTGAGCTGAAGGACAACGCGGACGGGGAAAGCGCCGTGCGCGCCGCCATCGCCGCGATGTCGCCGCACGACCGCGCCATCGCCAAGCGGCTCCATGAGCTCATCAGAGCCGCCGCCCCAGACCTCTCGCCGAAGACCTGGTACGGGATGCCCGCCTATGCGAAGGACGGCAAGGTCGTCTGCTTCTTCCGCAACGCGGGGAAGTTCAAGGACCGGTACGCGACCTTCGGTTTCAACGACAGCGCGAAGCTCGACGAAGGCTCCATGTGGCCGGTCGCCTTCGCGCTGACGAACCTGACCGCAGCCGACGAGGCGAAGATCCGCGCGCTCGTGAAGAAGGCGGTGGGCTGAGATGAACGCCACCACCGTCACCACCCCGAACGAGCTCGAGATCCGGGTCGAGCGGCTCTTCGACGCACCGCGCGCGCACGTCTTCTCCGTCTGGACGGATCCGAAGCTGATCCCCGAATGGTGGGGCGACGGCACGGTCGTCGAGGAGATGGACGTCCGTCCCGGCGGCACGTACCGCTTCAGCACCGCCTTCGGCGTCGTCGAGGGCGAGTTCCGCGAGGTCGACGCGCCCGAGCGGCTCGTGCAGACGTTCCAGAACCACCTGCAGACGCTCGAGTTCGAGGATCTAGGCGAGCAGACGAAGCTGACGCAGACGATGCGCTTCGCCACAACCGAGGAGCGCGACACGACGATGCAGTACGGCGTCGAGGAAGGAGCGAAGAGCGGCTTCGCGCGCGTGGACGAGCTGCTGCAGCGGCTACCGCTCGACGCGTGAGCCGGCGACGAGCGTGGCGTCGCAGGCCGGAGACACCGACGCGTTCCGTGCCGTCCGCCTCGACGCGGAGTTGGTCGCTATGCAACATGCACCGACGCAGAGGGCAACGCGTTTGGTCTCTTCGAGCCCGACCAGGAGTCGTAGAGTCGCGCATCCGTGGACGGCTACCGCGTCGTGGTGTTCCTCCACCTGGCCGCGCTGGCGGTGTTGGTCGGCGCGATCGCGCTCGTCAGCGTGAGCTACGTGCGGCTGCGTGCCGCGCGGTCGCTCGAGGACGCGACACCGTGGGCGACGCTCGCGGATCAGACCGCTGTCTTGTTTCCGGTCGCGATCTTCGGGCTCTTCGCGAGCGGCGCGTACCTGACGTACGACCGCTGGTCGTGGAGTACGCGCTGGATCGATGTCTCGATTGCCGCTCTCGTGCTGGTCGCGGTGCAGGGGCCGCTGGTCGCCGGCCGGACGACGTCGCACCTCGCGCGTGCAGTGCGCGAGCATGCGCCGGGACCGCTCGGCGAGCACGTCCGGAGTCTCGCGCGTGCGCCGGCGCTCTGGTTCGTCGTCTGCGGAAACCCGGCGATCGTGCTCGCGATCGTCTGGAACATGACCGTGCAGCCGGGCACGGCGGGTGCGATCGGCGCGGTCGCCGCCGGCTACGCCGTCGGCGTCGTCGCGGCGCTGTTCGCGAGGGCATGACCGCGTAGCCAGATCGGCGCGAGGACGAATCACGGTGTGCGGATCCTTCGTGGCGTCGTAGGCTTTGGCCGTGCTGACGTGCCCGAGTTGTGGCAAGGAGAACCCGGACGGCGCTCGCTTCTGCAACGAGTGCGCCGGCCCGCTCCTTGACGAAGAGCGTCCCCTCGGCGAGGAACGGAAGACCGTCACCGTCCTGTTCGTGGATCTCGTCGGCTTCACCGCGCAGGCCGAGCAGCTCGATCCCGAGGACGTCCGCGGCATGCTGTCCCCGTACCACGCCCACGTGCGGACGGATCTCGAGCGCCACGGAGGCACCGTCGAGAAGTTCATCGGCGATGCGGTCGTTGCCGTCTTCGGGGCGCCCGTGGCACACGAAGACGATCCTGAGCGCGCGGTGCGGGCCGCGCTCGCGATCCGCGATTGGATAGCTGAGCAACCGGAACTGCAGGTGCGAATCGCGGTCAACACCGGTGAGGCGCTCGTCAATGTCGGTGCGAGCCCAGCCGAGGGCGAGGCGATGGTTGCCGGCGACGTCATCAACACGGCTGCCCGCATGCAGGGGGCTGCGCCCGTCGGCGGCGTGCTTGTCGGCGAGACGACCTATCGAGCGACGCGCGATGCAATCAGCTACCGCGACGTGCCCTCGATCGAGGTGAAGGGCAAGGCAGAGCCGGTGCGAGTCTGGGAGGCGGTCGAGCCGGTGTCCCGTTACGGGCTCGACGTCTCCGACCCCTCGGCGACGATGTTGGTCGGACGCGACCGGGAGCTCGAGCTCCTCGGCTCGATCCTGGGCCGCGTGCGCGAGGAGCGCTCGGCACAGCTCGTCACGCTCGTTGGCGTTCCCGGAATTGGCAAGTCGCGACTGGTCGGCGAGCTCTTTCGGGCAGTCAACAACGAGCCCGAGCTGGTCACCTGGCGCCAGGGCCGCTGTCTCCCTTACGGCGAGAGCGTGACGTTCTGGGCACTCGGCGAGATCGTCAAAGCCGAGGCGGGCATCCTCGAGACCGACCATCCAGATGAGGTCGAGCGGAAGCTCCATCAAGCGGTGACGAAGGTCGCTCCCGAGGCGAGCGAGGCGCGCTGGCTCGAGGCAGAGCTACGCACTCTTGCCGGGCTGACCGGCGACGGCAGGCAAGCCCGCGATGCGAGTACCTCGATGGCGGCGTGGCGCCGATTCTTCGAAGCGATCGCCGAGCGCGGGCCCGCCATTCTCGTGTTCGAAGATCTTCATTGGGCGGACGACGGGCTCTTGGATTTCCTCGACGACCTCGTCGACTGGCTCCGGGATGTTCCGCTCCTGGTCCTCGGGACGGCCCGGCCGGAGTTGTTGGAGCGGCGCCAGGCGTGGGGAGGGGGAAAGGCAAATGCGACCACGATCTCGCTGCAGCCTCTCGATGACGAACAGACGGCCCGACTCGTGTCGGCTCTGATGGATCACCCTCTTCAGCTGGCGGACGAGCAACGTGCGCTGCTCGATCGAGCGGGCGGCAACCCGCTGTTCGCCGAGCAGTACGTCCGCATGCTCACGGAGCGCGGCACGACCGGAGAGGTGCCGGAAACCGTGCAGGGCGTCATCGCGGCCCGGCTGGACGCGCTCCCGCGCGCCGAGAAGGAGCTCTTGCAGGAGGCCTCGGTCCACGGGAAGGTTTTCTGGCTCGGTGCGGTCGCAGCGGCAAGCGCCGTGCCTACTGACGAGTCAGAGCGCCTGTTGCGCATTCTTGAACGAAAGGACTTCGTCCGGCGGGAGCGACGATTCGCGGTCGCCGGGGACACGCAGTACTCCTTTCAGCACGTGCTGCTGCGTGACGTCGCTTACGGCCAGATTCCACGGAGCGCACGCGCGCAGAAGCATCGCCGCGCCGGTGAATGGATCGAAGGCCTCGGACGCCCGGACGACCACGCCGAACTCCTCGCGTACCACTACGGGCAGGCGCTCCAACTTGCACGCGCGGCCGGAATCGAAGACGACCCGAGCCTCGTGGACCGCGCGCGCGAGGCTCTACGCGCAGCAGGAGAGCGAGCGATGGCGCTCTCGGCGTTTGAATCGGCCGCCGCGTTCTTCGCCGACGCGATCGCCCTCTGCTCTCGCGACCATTCGGCTCGGCCGCGGCTCTTGCTCCACCGCGCCCGTGCGCTCTTGCCGCTCAACGGCCCCGGTCTGGATCTATTGCCCGAGGCGATCGAGGGGTTTCGGGCGGCGGGAGACGCCGAAGGCGAGGCGGAAGCGGCAACGATTGCCGCGCGCTTCTCATGGTTCACCGGCGACCGATCAGCGACGGACCGGTACATCGCCGTCGCCCTCGACGCCGTAGCCGGCCAGCCCGCCTCTCGGGCTCGGGCGGAAGCGCTGACGAACCAAAGCGGCTTCCTGATGCTGGCGGCCCGGTACGACGAGTCGATTCGTGTCGGAGCCGAGGCGCTGCCGCTCGTCGAGGCACTCGAGATGGAGGAGCAGCGCGCTCGTGTTCACATCGTCGTAGGGACAGCACGCTGGGATCTCGGTGACACTCGCGGTTTCGACGAGATCGAAACGGGCATCTCGATCGCCGAGGCGGCTGGGGACTTCGACACGGCCGGCATTGGCTACGAGAATCTCGCCTGCGGGTTCTGGTGCGTCGGGAGGCTCGCCGACGCGAAGCGCGCCTGGACTCACGAGCTCGAGCAGTCCGAGCGCTACGGCCTTGCTCGACTGGTTCGCTTCGGGCGGGCGATGGCCGTCGGATGGGCCTACCTTGACGGCCGCTGGGACGACGCGATCGCTGTCGCGGACGAGCTAATCGCGATGGCCGAGGACGGCGAGCCCCACTACAGCGATCCACAGGTCCTCGCGCACCGCGCGTGGATCCGGTCTGCCCGCGGTGACGCGGCCGGCGCGGATCGTGACAGCGAACGCGCAGTCGCGCTCGCGCGCTCCTCGGACCTCCAGGCGCAATTATCGGCGTACTGCATCCGCGCGGCAATCGCGCACGCGGGCGGAAAGCACGACGAGGCCAACGAGCTCGCGTCAGAGATCGCCTCGTTCGGCGTGGGGATGGTGGGGGCTTTGAACTCGCCATTACCAACACTCGCCGACGTCGCCTGGGTCTTTCGCGACCTTGGACGCGAGAGCGAATTCTCCAACGCGATAGTCGACGCGGATCGGATCAGGGGCCCGTGGAACGACGCGGCTCGTGCGATCGGCGACGGCAACCTGGCTCGAGCAGCGGACATCATCGAGACGATCGGGCACACGGCGGCAGCCGCATATGCGCGCCTCCGGGCCGCGGAGGCGTTTGCGATTGCAGGTCGCCAGGAGGAGGCCGCAGTGCAGCGCGCAGAGGCGGAATCCTTCTACAGGGAGGCCGGCGCGGCAGGTTTCGTGAGCCGCTTCGGATTCCCCGGCAGCGCGTCGGCAGGTAATCAGAGAGCTTCGTCGCACCCCTAGCCGGCTGTCGGCTTGTGCGGCAGTTGCCCACGGCGGATGATTCGTCTGTGGTGGTGCAGCCGTCGGGAACGGTGACGCTCGTGTTCACGGACATCGAGGGCTCGACGGCGCTGCTCGACGAGCTCGGCGTCGAGGCTTATCGGGAGGCGCTGGCCGACCACCGGCGGGCTTTGCGGGAGGCTTTCAGCGCGCATTCCGGTTACGAAGTCGACGATGCGGGCGACGGCCTGTTCTATGCGTTCGCGTCGGCGTCGGAAGCGGTGAGCGCGGTGGCGCAGGCAATGGCGTCGCTTGCCGACGGGTCGGTGCAGAGCCGGGTCGGTGTGCACACGGGCGAGCCGCTGCTCGATGCGCCGAAATATGTCGGCCCGGACGTGCACAAGGCGGCCAGGATCATGAGCGCAGCGCACGGCGGCCAGGTGCTGCTCTCGGGAGCAAGCCGCGAGCTCGTCGCCGAGGATGTGCTCGACCTGGGCAGGCACCGGTTGAAGGACTTCGCCGAGCCGCTCTCGCTGTTCCAACTTGGATCCGATCGCTTTCCGCCGCTGCGGACGATCTCGAACACAAACCTGCCTGTGCCGCTCTCCTCGTTCGTGGGGCGCGAGCAGGAGGTGATGGAAGTTGTCTCGCTCGTTCGGGACGAGTCGGCGAGGCTGGTGACGCTCGCCGGTCCGGGCGGGACGGGGAAGACGCGGCTCGCGCTCGAGGCGGCGGGGGAGCTGGTGAGCGAGTTCGGAGCCGGTGTGTTCTGGATCGGGCTGGCGCCGGTCCGCGATCCGGCGCTGGTCGTCGACACGATCGCGCAAACACTTGGTGCGAAGCAGGAGCTGGCGGCGCACATCGGCGAGAAGCAGCTCTTGCTCGTGCTCGACAACCTGGAGCAGGTGGTCGAGTCGGCGGTCGAGCTGGCGGCGCTGCTGCGTGTCTGCGCGAACCTGCGCCTGCTCGTCACGAGCCGGGAGCTGTTGCGGGTCGACGGCGAGGTCGTCTACCCGGTGCCGGCGCTCGCCGACCCGGAAGCGGTCGAGCTGTTCTGCGCGCGGGCGGGCATCGAGCCGGACGAGACGGTTGCCGAGCTGTGCAGCCGGCTGGACAACCTGCCGCTGGCGCTCGAGCTCGCCGCCGCCCGGGTCAGCGTGCTTACACCCGCGCAGATCCTCGAACGGATCTCGCAGCGACTGGACCTGTTCAGGGCCGGCCGCGACGCCGACCCGCGCCAGCAGACGCTGCGGGCGGCGATCGCCTGGTCGTACGATCTGCTCTCAACGGACGAGCAGCGGCTCTTCGCCCGGATGGCCGTCTTCCGCGGCGGCTGCACGCTCGAGGCGGCCGAGGAGGTCGTCGACGCAAACCTCGACGCCCTGCAGTCGCTCGTCGACAAGAGCCTGCTCCGGCGAACCGTCGAACGCTTCTGGATGCTGGAGACGATCCGCGAGTACGGCCACGAGCTATTGGAGGGAAGCAGCGAGGCCGACGCCATGCGCGGCCGGCACGCCGACCACTACCTTGCAGTCAGCGAGCTCTCCTACACGGAGCGGTTCGACCGCGGTCTGACCTGGGTGCGAAGGCTCGAGCCAGAGCACGACAACCTCCGCGCCGCGCTCGACGACCTGCAAGACCGGGACCCCTGCCGCTACCTCCGGCTCGCCGGCGCGCTGGGCTGGTTCTGGCTCGCCCGATCGCATTTCACAGAAGGCTCACGGAGACTCGAAGACGCGCTGGCGTCACCCGTGGAGGACGGACCGCTCACGGCCCGGGCGCTGACCTATCTTGGGGCGATCGACGCGACGCGAGGGCGGTTCGCGGACGGGCTGAGTCGACTCGACCAGGCGATCGAACTCTGGCGCACGGTTGGGGACGAGACAGAGTTCGCGGCAGCGCGCGACGAGCTGGGCTGGGCTCTGTACGCGGCAGGGGAGTCGCGGCCGCTCGAGCTGTTCGAGCAGAACCTCGAGCTGGCGCGCAGTCTCGGTCACCACGCACTCGTCGGCCGCTCGCTGGCCGGCGTGTGCCAGATGCACGTCGCAAGCGGTGAGTTCGAGCGCGCGGAACCGCTGGCACTGGAGCTCTATGCCTCGAAGCGCGACAACGAAGACGTCGTATACATGGGCGCGGCGGATCACTACCTCAGCGACTGCGCTATGCACCGGGGGGACTACACCCTCGCCGAGCAGCACCGGCTGAGCGCCCTCGAAACCGCGCTCACAAGCGAAAACGTGATGCAACAAGCCATCGAGATCCTCGGTCTCGCCTTGACCGCCGCCGGCCTCGGACGAGACGAACACGCAGTCCGCCTCGAGGGAGCGGTCGACGCGAAATGGGAGGAGCTCGGCGTTTCTTCCGCCCTTCCGTTCTACCTGGCCTGGCGCGAGCGCGACCTCGGCGCAGCCCGTGCCAGGCTCGGCGAGCCGCGAGTCAGCACTGCCTTCGACGAAGGACGAGCGATGACGTGGGACCAAGCCATCGAGCTCGCACTCGCGTCCGAGGTCGCGCCGCTCGTGCGCGCGGTCCAGTAGCCCGTCCCACTGTAGAGCCGACAGACGTAGCCGCTCGCTCATCTGGTGCTACCGCCGGAGCGGCGTCAGTATCCGCAGCGATGGATGTACCGGTCGAACTGCGGGAGCTGCGCTACTTCGTCGCCGTCGCGGAAGAGCTGCACTTCGGCCGCGCCGCACAGCGCCTGCACATGTCACAGTCGCCCTTATCGCGTGCTATCCGCGATCTCGAGCGTGAGCTCGGAGTCGCGCTCTTCGTTCGGACAACGCGGCACGTCGAACTGACACCGGCCGGATTCGCTCTACTCGAGCGGGCGCGGCGGGCGCTCGCCGAGATCGACGGCGCGATAGAGGAGGCACGGCGTACCGCGCGGCCCGATCGGGGGGTGCTGACGGTCGGGTACGGGCCGCTCAGCCGCGCGACGGCGACGCGCGTAGTCGAGGCGCTGGCGTCGGCTCGCCCCGACCTGCCGATCGCGCTCGACGAGGACACTACGCCCGAGCTCTTGACACGGGTTGCCGCGCACGACCTCGATGCAGCCGCCGTCGTCGAAACTCCGGCGGCGGCGCGCCGCTACGGCGTTCGCGTCGACGCGCTCAGGGACGAGCCGCTGTTGGCGGCCGTGCCCACCTCGCATCGCTACGCCGGCGCGGATGCCATTCCGATCGGTGTCTTCGCTGCCGAACGGGTTCTGCTCCCGCGCGAGCCGAGCGGCAGCGCGATCAACGCCTGGCTTCGGGCAGTCGTGCGAGCCGCAGGCTTCGAGCTCGAGCAGACGCTCGAGACACCGAGCGCGGCCTGGGATCACCGGCTTCCGCTCGTTGCGGCGGGCGAGGCCGTGGCCGCCATCGTCGCCGACTGGGAGGACGAGCCGATCGCGGGGGTCGCCGCCGTCGCCTTCGACCCGCCGCTCGAGCTGCCGATCGATCTCGTGTCATCGCTCTCGCCGAACGACGGAATCGCTGTCCTGGTTGAGACCGCCTGCCACCTCAGGGATGAACAAGGGTGGCTGACGCGAAGGGCGGTGCGAACCGAGCTCCCGTCGGATTAAGCGCGATCAGGACTTGATCGGCGCGCCGATCGGACTTTCTAGCGACCGGGCGGGGGACGTAGCGTGGACTGCATCAACCAAGAGCAGAAGGGAGTGGCTGAAATGAGCGATCGTCCGAACATCATTCTCGTTCACGGCGCGTGGGCAGATGGGTCCTGCTGGGGGTCCGTCATCGAGCGTCTGCAAGCGGAGGGTTTCCAGGTTAGAGCACCTCAGTTTCCGTTGAGCTCGCTGGCCGACGACGTCGCCCGGCTGCGCCAGGTGCTCGAGTTCCAGGACGGTCCAACGGTCGTCGTCGGACACTCCTACGGTGGCCAGATCATGACCGCGCTCGGCAGCGACGCACCGAACGTCGTCGGACTCGTCTACATCGCTGCATTCGCCCTCGACGAGGGCGAATCCCTCGGCGCGCTTCTCTCGCAGGGGCCCGTCACCCCGGCGCTCACGCACCTGTTCACCGACGAACGCGGCTTCGGTTGGCTCTCAGAAGACGACTTCGTCAATCATTTCGCGGCCGACGTCGACCCCGTCCGGGCACGAGTGATGTATGCCGTGCAACAGGCTTTCGCCTCCTCGGCCTTCACGGACGTGATGGGCGTTCCGGCCTGGAAAGCGCTGCCGTCGTGGTACCTGGTTGCCCAGAACGACGAGGCGATCCCGCCTGACGCCGAGCGACAGTTCGCCGCGCGGATGGGCGCGACCACCGTCGAAATCCCGTCGAGCCATGTCCCGATGGTCTCGCGCCCCGAGGAGGTAGCGGACCTGATCGAAAAGGCCGCGGAAGCAGTTGGGGTACCGGCAGCCACTCGATGAAGAAGCAGCTGCGCTCGAGCGTCTTAGTCGGGCCAACCCCTCCCACTTGACGGTCAGCGTCTTGCAGCTGTCAAAGTCGCGAGGTCAAGTCCTGTGGGACTTCGGGTTCGCAGGACTTGGCGCTAAGGAGCTCCACCCCGGCAGCCGTCGAGCAGCTCGTCGCCAGCCGAAGAGCGGCGTGCGACCTTCGTGCGGCCTGACGCCCCAAAGAAGGCGCGAACTGCGGACGGCGTCCGCGCGAAACCCCTGCAATTCCGACTCTCGGGCCTCTCGCCGTGACTCCCTCCTTATCCGCGATTCAACACAGACAACAGAAGATGGTGATAGTCGTTGCGAATTGACGAGACCAAGGCCCGCGTTGGCCCGGGGGCTAACCAGTCCATCTCGCCTCCTCCGCGGCAACGCTACCCCGCAGGTAGTCGCATATGCCGCCCGAGGACGCCGGATGTCGACGAGTTCAGTCGAACGACCCAAGCGAGGCCCCGGCCTTCGGCCTATCGTCGCAGCCGAACCGGAGAACCACGTATGAGCAACGACGTGATCATCGGGCACGACCGGAAGCCGCGCTGCGGCTGGCCGGCGCCGGCGATACCGCCCTCGGCCGGTACCACGACGAGGTATGGGGTACCCGCACCTACGACGAGTCCGCGATGTTCGAGGCGCTCACCCTGGGCGTGTTCGAGGTCGGGCTGAGCTGGTCGATCGTGTTCGGGAAGCGGGATGCGTTCCGGAAGGCATTCCGCGGCTTCGACGTCGCCAAGGTCGCGGCGATGACCCAGCGGGACGTCGACCGGCTGGTACAGGACGCCTCGATCATCCTCAACCGTGCCAAGATCGAGGCCACTGTCGACAACGCCGGCGCGATGATGTTCGCGTCGCCGAGCCTCGTGGCGCTCGCGAAGTCCAACGAGATCACGCGTAAGCGGGCACCGCGGTCCCTCGCCGACCTACCTAAGTCCACCCCGCAGGCAGAGGCGTTCGCGAAGCAGTTGAAGTCACAGGGGTACCGCTTCGTCGGGCCCACGAGTGTGTACGCGTTCATGCAGAACGTCGGCGTGGTCAACGACCACGTCCATGGGTGCTTCCGCGGGACCGACTACCCAGCCACGGACCCGAGCCTTCCGATCGGCGTCGCTACTGACGAAGCAACATAAGGAGGACGTAATGTCGACTACGGCGGTGACATGCGCACGCGTGGCTGCGAAGGCGACGCCCGGCGAAGTCCTCGTCTCGCGAACGGTGAAGGATCTGGTAGCGGGCTCAGGAATCGAATTCGTCGACCGGGGCATCGAGCACCTGAAGGGAATCTCGGGCGAGTAGCAACTCTGTGCTGTCAAGCAATGAGCGGCTGAAAGGCGGTGTAGAGAGCGGGAGCGAGGGGACTCGAACCCGCGACCTCCGGCTGTGACAGCCGGCATCGTGATGTGTCACGGAGTGATCCCCGATGACCCCCTCTGTGGAGGGGGGTCGCTCTCTCGCCTACTCAGGCAACGGTCGTGCCGTCTTTGCAGGGATCTCGTCGATCGACGCGATCGTGTCCTTACACGGGAGGTGTGTCGGAAGGCGTCGCGAGACGTCACGATGCGTCGCGCGTACCGCAGATGTGTCCGGAATGTGTCCGCGGTTCAACGAACAGACAACAACCAAGTGCCTATTTGCAGGCACTTTATCGAAACCCTCTGACGGACTCGAACCGTCGACCCTCTCCTTAGCATGGAGGTTTGGGCGCGTCACGCGCGTACACTCGCGATCACTTGCGACGCATTTCCTCCTGCAAATTGAGAGGTTCGCGGCGCATACGATGCGTCGCGAGACGTCGCGCGCGTCGTTTCTGATGTGTCCGTTTTGTGTCCGCGGGTCGTCGTCGATTTAGACAACGTGTCTGGCGAAACGCAGCGGGCCAGTACCGACCGCAGCGGTTTCGCTCTTTCTCGCCGCTCGTGCGGTTTGCGCGATTTGCGAAAGGATCGCCACCGTTGCGCCCGATTGCCTCGAAGTGCTCCATCGGTCTAGCGTCGTCGGTTTCCCCGGTCGACTCGCAGGACTTGCTTGCAAAGCCGCTGCAGGAGGTCGGCACGTCGAGCTTGCCTTCCCGCGGTCCCTGCCACCATTGTTACGAGGAGGATGGCGACCGAGATTGTTGGTAGGGAGGAGGAACTCAGCTCCCTCGGGGCGTTTGTCGACGAGGCGAGGCGCGGACCGGCCACGCTCGTACTCGAGGGCGAGGCGGGGATCGGGAAGTCGACGCTCTGGGAAGCCGGCGTCGAGCACGCGCGCGCGCAGGGATTAACGGTCCTGTCGTCACGTCCGGCCGAGGCGGAGCGCGCCCTCGGACACGTGGGGCTAGTGGATCTGCTTGAGGGGGTCGTCGACGACGCGCTGCCTGCACTCTTGACGCCGAGACGGCGCGCGCTCCAGGTGGCGCTGCTCCGAGAGGAGGCGTCAGGTGATTCCGTCGACCACCGCACGCTCGCGGTTGCAGTGCGCGACATCCTGCAGCTTCTAAGCGAAGGTGGGCCGATCCTGATCGCTATCGACGACGTTCAGTGGCTCGACCCGTCCTCGTCACGTGCGCTCGCGTTCGCCCTGCGGCGGCTCGACGTGAGCCCGGTAAGCCTTCTACTCACACGGCGACTGGCCGAGGGCGCGCAGCAATCGGAGGTCGAGCAAGCGTTAGGTGCAGGGCGCGTCCGGCATTTGGTCGTAGGGCCGCTCAGCGTCGGCGCGCTCCACCGGTTCCTGCGCGACCGCGTGGACAGGCCTTTCGCGCGGCAGACGTTGCTCCGCATCCACGAGCGGTCGGGCGGTAATCCATTCTTCGCGCTCGAGCTGGCCCGCGTTCTCGACGCGGACGTCGACCCGCTTCAGCCGCTCCCGGTTCCGGAGACCCTTGAAGAGCTTGTGCGGACGAGGATCGACGAGCTCCCCGCGGCCACTCGTCAGGCACTCGCGCTCGCCTCCGCCCTGGGGACGCCTTCGGAGTCGGTCCTCGAACGGGCGGGGATTGCGGCAGATGCGCTCAGGCCTGCGTTCGCCGCAAATGTGATCAAGCGCGAGCACGGGACCATTCGCTTCACGCACCCGTTGCTGTCCTCGGTTCTTTACCAGGACCTCGGAGACGAGCGGCGCGGCGTTCACGAGCGTGTTGCGGGCATCGTCGACGATCCGCTCCTCCGCGCCCGTCACGTCGCGCTGTCGACGGAGTCGCCGGAAACGGGCATCGCTGCCGTGCTCGACGACGCTGCGCGTCTCGCGGCCGATCGCGGCGCATCTGCTTTCGCGGCCGAGCTCGCTGAGCACGCGCTCCGCCTGACCCCTCCGGACACGGGCGACGGCCGACACCGACGGCGGATTGCCGCGGCTCGTGCGCATCTCGCTGCGGGGGAATGGACACGCGCGCGAGCGATTGCCAACAATCTGTTGGCCGAGGCGAAGAGCGGTCCGCTGCGCGCCGAGGCCCTCCTCCTCCTAGCCGAGTTCGAGCACGACGACCTCGCCGTTCCGGTTCTTGCGGAAGCCCTGCGCGAAGCATCGTCGCGCCCGGCGCTTCGGGCGCGCATCCATGTCCGCCTCGCCTGGGCGGAGCGCTTCAGGAAAGGATTCGCGGCGGCCCTCGAGGACAGCCGTGGCGCCCTCGAGCTTGCCGACCGTCTCGACGACGATGTCCTCCGATTCGACGCACTCGTGCAGCTCTACTCGCTCGGCGGCATGGTGGGCGACGCGGAGACCCCCGCATACGCGGCGCGCGCGCGCGATCTTGCGACGGCCGCGGGCGACCCATGCCTACTGCGGGAGGCGAACGTTCTCGTCCCAGGGATGCTCATGGACTCCGGCAACATCGACGAGGGACGCGCCGTGCTCGAACAGGAGTATCGAGAGTGGCAGGAGCGCGACGAGCTCTTCAGCGCCCAGGTGCGCTGGGCTCTCGCGTGGCTCGAGCTATGGGCGGGGCGCTGGGAGCTCGCGGCTGAGCACGCCGCCCGCGCCCGCGACGTCAACGTCCAGTACGGGGTCGAGAAGAATCAGGACTACATCCCGATCACGTGGATCGCCGCTCATCGAGGCCAGGTCGAGCTCGCCGCGGAGGAGTCGGAGCGAGCTCTGAAGCTCTGTGAGGAGCAGATCGGGTTCCATCCGCCCCTACTCGAGGCCGTCCCGGGACTCCTCGCGCTCTGGCGCGGAGACGCGGCGACCGCTGCCGAACGCCTCGGCGAGGCCGACCGGCAGGCGTCAGCACTCGGGTGGGGTGCGCCGGACGCGCGGCCATGGACAGCCGACTACGCGGAGGCGCTGCTCGAGCTCGGCCGGATCGACGATGCGGTGCGAGTCATCGACCTCTGGGAAGCGGATGCGACGCGGCTCGCCCGGGAGCGGGTGCTCGCCCATGTGACGCGCTGCCGCGGGCTCGTCTCCGCGGCGCGGGGTGCTGTCGCTGAGGCAGCGTCGTCGCTCGGCCAGGCAGCCGCGCGGCACGAGGAGGTCGGCGATGCCTTCGGACGGGCTCGCGCGCTGCTCGCGCTCGGAATAGTCCTCAGGCGCACACGGCAGAAGCGCCCTGCCCGAGAGGCGATCCACGACGCGCTCGGCGGCTTCGAGCAACTCGGAGCCGCCACGTGGGTCGAGAAGGCGTGTGCCGAGCTGGGGCGGATCGGGGGGCGCATACGGGCGGAAGGATTGACGGCGGCCGAGCGGCGGGTCGCCGTCCTGGTCGCCGCCGGCCGGACAAATCGGGAGGTCGCGGCCGAGCTGTTCCTCGCCGAGCGGACAGTCGCCGGCCACCTGACGCGCGTCTACGCCAAGCTCGGCGTGCGCTCGCGCACCGAGCTCGCGCGCCGGTTGCGGTGACTATCCGGTCCGGGCGGGCAAAGTCAGGACGTTCTTACCTTTCCTCGCCGCTCGCCCGGCCCTAGCGTCGAGGGCGTGCCGAGCTACCTGGTGGAGACCTATCTCGCTCGTGGCAGCGCCGGAGAGCGCTCCGCCCGCGAGCGGCGGGCACGCTCGGCTGCAGAGGAGCTGACGGAGGGGACGACGCGTGTCCGCTTCGAACGCTCGATCCATGTTCCCGAGGACGAGATCTGCTTCTTCGTCTTCGACGCTCCCTCGGGTCGGGACGCCGCGCTCGCCGCTCAGCGGGCGGAGCTCGACCCGATCCGCGTCGTCGAGGCGGTCTCGTCGAGAGAGGAGTCGGCATGAAGCGAAAGGTGTTCCTGGTGACGGCCACGGCGGCGCTCGCGCTCGTTGCCTTCGTCGCCGTGACGCTGGCGTCACCCCCTTGGGGCGTTACCCCGACGCTGCTTGCACGCGGGACGTACGACGCCTTCAAGGTGAAGTCGGCGCCGGGGTCGCCCGTCGAGTTCAAGGCCAAGGCCAAGTCGCCGATCGACATCGTCGTGCGCAAGCACGATTACGCCGTCGGCGGCTACACCGGCTGGCACAGCCATCCCGGCCCCGTGTTCATCACAGTCGCGCAGGGCCAGCTGACTTACTACGAATACGACGATCCGAGCTGCACGCCGCACGTCGTCACTGCAGGCCACGGCTTCGTCGACAACGGGCGCGGGCATATGGTGCGCAACGAGTCGGGCCAGCCCGCCCAGGACGTGAGCGTCATCATCGCGCCGGTGGGAGGCGCGTTCCGCGGTGAGCTCGACGCCCCCAATCCCTACTGCGGTTTCTGACAGGTAGGCGTGGGCGCACAACGGGGAGTTGGCGCAGGCCGGCTCCCCGTTGTGGTCACGGCCTTGAACGTTCAGCTGCGATCGCCGCCGTTCTCATCGAGCGCTGGCGGCGCGCGACGCGCGCTCGCTCGTCGGCCCGTCGGCCACCGGCGCTATGGCGAGGGACGCGAACGCGACGTGATCCTGAGTGCTGGCCCGAAGCGGCTGCCCAGTGCACATTCGCGCTGGCACCGTCGACCCCCTCTCTCGTGAGAGGGGGTCACGATCTCGCCTAGTCAGGCAACGAGCGAGCTTCCTTAGCAGGGACTTTGTCTCAGAACTTGCGCGACACCGCGTGTGGAACGCGTGTCGGAAGGCGTCGCGAAACGTCGCGATGCGTCGCGCGTACCGCAGATGTGTCCGAAATGTGTCCCCGTGTTTGATGTGCAGACAACAACAAAGTGCCGAATTGCAGGACTTTAACTAGAGCCCTCTGACGGACTCGAACCGTCGACCCCCTCCTTACCATGGAGGTGCTCTACCAACTGAGCTAAGAGGGCGCTCCGGCCATTGTAGGCGCCATCCGCAGGCTCCGTTTCTTCCCTCCCGGAGCGTGTTGGGTTGCTTCGAGTTGAGGAAGAAATATGAAAGAGTGCAGGGGAGAAGTGGCCATCGAGGGGAGGATCCATGAGTAGGGGAGTCAAGCTTGCGACCGCGCTTGCGGTCTCGGTCGTCGGGGTTGCCGTGCTCTACGGCGGGACCGCGGCCAGCAGCAATCAGTCGAAGATCGAGCGCAGGGTCCTGCGAGACACGGCGAACGGGAACCAGGCCTCGATCGTGATCAACCTGAAACAGCAGGCGAATCTGAGCGCCGCGTACACGATGAAGAACCAGAATGCACGAGGCTGGTTCGTCTACAGGACGCTCAAGAAGGAAGCCGCACGCACGCAGGGGCCGATCAAGGCGATGCTTGCCTCGCGGGGCGTCTCCTACAAGTCTTACTGGGTCGCAAACGTCATCTTTGCGAAGGCCGACAGGCCACTCGTCAACACCCTCGCCGCGCGCCCGGACGTGAAGTCGATCGAGTCGAACGACGAGTCGAACTGGCTGCAGTCGGTCGATGCCTCCGCCCCGGTGAAGTCGGGCCACTCGCCCGACACGATCGAGCCCAACATCACGAAGATCAACGCGCCCGCTGTTTGGGCGATGGGCGACACGGGCCAGGGGATCGTCGTCGCCAACCAGGACACGGGCATGCGCTGGACGCACCAGGCGATCAAGCCGCACTACCGTGGCTGGAACGGCTCGACTGCGGACCACAACTACAACTGGTGGGACGCCATCCACTCGAGCGTTGGCAACCCCTGTGGGAACGACAACCAGTCGCCGTGTGACGACTACGGCCATGGGACGCACACCACCGGGACCGCGGTCGGAGTCGACAGCGACAATGGCGGTACCCATCAGATCGGCGTCGCGCCCGGTGCCAAGTGGATCGGCTGCCGGAACATGGACCAGGGGAACGGGATGCCGGAGACCTACACGGAATGCTTCCAGTTCTTCATCGCACCGACCGATCTGAACGGTCAGAACCCGAATCCGGACCTCCGCCCCGATGTGATGAACAACAGTTGGGGCTGTCCGCCGAGCGAAGGGTGCGCGCAGGACGCTCTCCAGTCGATCGTCGAGGCCACGACGGCGGCGGGCATCTTCGTCGAGGCTTCCGCGGGCAACAGCGGTTCGGGCTGTAGCACCGTCGTGGATCCGCCTGCGCATTACGCGGCATCGTTCTCGACGGGTGCGACCACGTGGAGCGGGAATCCGGTCTCTCTCGCCGGCTTCTCGAGCCGGGGCCCGGTCACGATCGACGGCTCCGGCCGGATCAAGCCGGACATCGCAGCACCGGGAGTGAACGTCAACTCCGCTCTGAACGGAAGCGACACGCAGTACTCCGGTCAGACCTGGAGCGGCACCTCGATGGCCGGTCCGCACGTCGTCGGCACCGTTGCCCTGCTCTGGTCTGCACATCCTGAGCTGGAGCGGAACATCGCTGCGACGAAGGCACTGCTGGACAGCACGGCGAACCCGAACGTCGCTGTCCCAAACAACGGAGGCGGTTGCGGCGGGATCGGCCACGTCCCGAACAACCACTTCGGTTACGGCCTCGTCGACGCGCTCGCCGCGGTCAACGGCGGGCCGCCGCCACCACCGCCTCCGCCTCCGCCTCCGCCGCCACCTCCGCCACCGCCACCTCCACCTCCACCTCCACCTCCACCTCCACCTCCACCTCCACCTCCT